>MTKW01000528.1_pt1 | contig 115010 bp, 74 predicted proteins | sample 1042761 | NCBI WGS metagenome assembly MTKW01 (sample SAMN06205366, study PRJNA360243) | anaerobic digester metagenome | biome: Wastewater treatment plant; feature: Anaerobic digester sludge; material: sludge; isolation source: anaerobic digester fed with sludge from wastewater treatment plant ... | reverse complement strand
CGTCGCTGCAACACGGGGCTGATGGCCCACATCAAGGGCAGTTTACCCCGGTCGGGGTGGTCCCAAATAGTGGGTGTCCGTTGCGTTATCCATGACGAGGCATCGTAGTCGCCCACGTAAAAAATCATGAACTCCCGGTCGTTCACGTTCACTTTCCCCTCCTCGGTGAGGTATCCCCGCTGTTTCAGCTCATCACGGGTGACCCATTGTTGTTCGTATCTCTCTTCCAGCGGGAAATGTTGCCAGAACGAAGCATTGGCCAAGGCACCGTACCCGATGGCATCGGCATCCTTGAACGCGTTGTACGCGCTGATCACACGACTGAACTCCCACTCGGTAGGTACATCGTCGTGATTTCCACCGACCCGTGCGGTATATTTAAACGCCCAGGCCGGGAATCCACCGATGTGGCACATCTTTTCCCCCTCATTCAACCGGTACGCCTCGGAAAGAAACTCCTTGAGGGTGGAGAGATCGGTTCCCACCATTTGTTTGGGGTCGTCCGTAGCCGGCTCATCTCCCCAAGGGGAGAGATCGAAGAAAAAGGCCCGCTGGCTTACAAAGAAATCATGGTTGGTGAGCGTATGGTGATTCATCACGGTTGCGTGCGGGTTCTCACGCCATTTTTGGTCGATATAATACGCGCCAAACTCGCCGTTACAGCGGTCCGACTTCATGTAATGCTCTATAAACCAGATGTAGGGATCACATTTAACCGATCCCGTGGATACCCGTTCGGTTCCGGGGATAGTACCTTTGCCGTTAAAAAGGGGCGTACCATCCTCATTGATTAGCCGCACCTTTACCTTTAACCTGGGGCCGTTCAGTACCAACCTACCGTATAAGCTATTGGGAGATGTATCGTAGCGAATCGCGATAAGGTTCTCTATCCCGGCAACAGCCGAAGCCACGTTGCTGGTCGATGCCACTTCGGGGTCATAGAGAACCACGCCCTCGATCTCCTTCTCGTACGCCTCAACCAACGCCACTACATCGTCGTAAACCACCGTGTCCCTCCCGTGCAGCCACTCTCCCGGGCGCCTGTATCTGTTCCACCAGTAGGTGTCAATCTCTATGCCTGACTCCACCACGTAGTTAATAAAGAGACGCGGTTGGTCACGATTAACCACCCCCTGGAGCGTGGAGACCGTGTGGATGTCATCCCACAGGGATAGTACCTGATTCCGATCATCGAGGTCATACCCGAGGGTGTATTTTAAATCAAACATGCCGATCACATCGGAGGACCTCCTTTCACAGGAGACCGTGCAAGCAAGTATGGCCAGCATTAACCCTATTCTCACACTTACTTTACTCATATCTCAACACTCCCTTTTATCTAGGTTAAAACAAGAACTCCCCACCGCGGAAATCAACATCATTTGCTTTTGACTTGATCCTCTATCGTTTTTACCCGATGCATCCAATACCCCCAGTACTGGTCAACATATTTCATGACTCTTTTGGACGACCAGTTATCATGGTACAGGCAGAAATTGTCGTTCGTGGAATTGGATACATTCACGAACTCCCATCCAAATCGTGTCCCCTGCTTTAACGTGTTTTCCAAAATGCTTTCCAGCTTCTGATCGGGGAAAGAGACATAATCACTCCCGTTAAACGTCATATGTTCAGTAATGGCCCAGTCTCGTTCGGTAGCTTCCTTCACTTGCCAAACCCGGTCGTAAGCTTTTTGGTTGGGTTTATTATCGGGAAAATACCAGCTCCAATTCACCTGGATAATATTCGGGGCGGTTAAGTGCGTTAAAAATTCAACCGGGTCACCCATTCTCAAGTATTGCTCTTTTTCGTTTGCATCCAGGTAATCAACAGCCACGTACGCGTTCTTTCCCGCTATTTCACGATAAACGGCAGCGTCTTCATTAACCCATTTGGCAAGGAATTGTGCCCGAAACTTATTCCACGTTGGATTCTGTATAAAAGAAGGGGGGATTGGAAAAGAAAAGGGCATTTTCGACTCCTCATCGTTGATATTATTTGTCTCCCTCCATTTCTCGTATTCTCGCTTGGCCGCATCGCTGTAACAGAGTGCAATAGCTCCCATGTACTGTGGCTCCACCGTGGTTTCAAAGTAGAGTATTTTCTTCGTATCGATCCCTTTAGCCAAACTTTTAATAAACGTGTGAGCAGTATTTCTATACCCGGGATGAAAGATTGAAACGACCTTGGAGCCGAATCCATACTCGGTATCGGTCACCTTTTCCCCTCGTTCATTAATCGCGTACGCGTCAGGATGCAGTGTCCAAAACCCTTCCGGTATGGTACCCCCGCCAACGGCATAGGTTTCAACCGAAAGACAAGGGTACATACCTTTCGCGTAAATGGCGTTGATTAACTTATTAAGGGGTTCGAGTGATTTATCCGGGATACCATCGCCATTTTCATCGAAGTGATGCCAGTAGCAGTTCAGTTCTATCGCGTTAAAATGTTTTTTTCTCAAAACATCCAGGTTCGAGATAAGCTTATCCACCTGTCCGGCATTCGCGAAATTAATCAACGGTTTCCCCACCTTGAGGAAAACCCATTTGCCATCCAGATAAAACTTCCCGTTTTCAATCTTCCACAAGTTATAATCAACGATAGGGTTATCACTGATCGCCGGGGCGGGGTAATCCTCTTTTCGCAACTCTTTATCAGGCTCTTTTACAGGGTCTTCAGCTTCTGTTTTGCTACCAGAACACGCGAAAACAAGGGGCAGGGCAAAAAGTAAAATTAGTGATTTGCAGTGTTTCATACGACTCCTTCATTATATCTAATTAACACTTAAAACATAATACATTACTGATTAGTTTGATTGAACGTAGTTTTAAAGAAATGGAAAAGGTTGTACGCATCAATCACCTCGATATCCAATTCAGGCCTAAGTCCTCTTAGCCGTTCAATGGCCGAAATCACCTGACTAGGACTCGTCCATACAATCCTAAAAAAATAATAAGCGAGTGTTTCGTTTAATGAGGCTGGTATCGAAGCTGACATATCTTTAGCGGCACGTTCGGGGTCATAAAAGTTCGCCACGTTATTGATTAGCTCGATCACCGGCATTCCTTTCCAAACATGCGGATCGGGTAATTTACCCCCCGCATTATGAAAATCCAACACGATGGTAGCGAACCCGTCGGGAGAGAATTGAAGAAATGCATCTTTTACCGCGGGAGTCGGCTCGTCTACATCCAATACCATCGGGGACAAGGAGATATCCCATTGCTCATAAAACTTCTTGTTATGCCTTACGAACAACGGCAAGTGTTCAGGAGCAATCCGATTAGGATTCATATACCCCGCCGCGCTTGCATCGGCAGCAAAAAAATCATTATCCGTTTTCGTCTCGTACAAATACTGCATAATGTCTGGATAAGTTTCAGACAAGTTGGGGTTCACGCCCCATAACAGTGGTATAGTGCCTCTCGCCGGATCATCCCAAAAAGTAGGTAAAAACACGTACAAGGGAGTAGCTGAATCATAATCAGCCATCAATATACTGATGTACGTTTTCCCATTTTCTGGTGTACGGAGGGCTGGTCGTCCTTGTTTCATCTTTTTTTGAGGGGCCTGAGAATGGATGGACTGATTGAAACAATCGTGAGCAACCGTATTTTGATAACAGTTATACGGGGAGATAAGAAAAACCGTCTCCCACTCCGTTGGTACCGGGTCATGCTTGCTCGGGTAACCTTCTATATTGCTGTATTTAGGGAAGGAGAAGAACCCCGCTACTTCAGTCATCTGTTCCCCTTTCGTTAACTTCAGGACGGCTTCCAACACCATCTTATATGTTTCCAAATCGGTTCCAAGCGCTTGTCCCGGATCGTCCAAGGGGGTTTCATCTCCCCAAGGTGATAAGTCATACACGAATCCACGGTTATAAACCGCCCAATCTCGTGTAACAACGTACGATAGATCTCCTTTATACCTTGTCATATAAGAATCTTCATAAAGAAATAGCCAATGGGGGTTACATCGCCCAGTTTCAAGGAACTCCCGAATGGCCCAACGGTACGCGTCATTCTTTTTGCTGCCTGTCTCAGCCCCGGTAAAAATACCCCTGAAATCCTTTATCACGGGTAAATTTAATGAGTCCAAATAGGTTTTTGCCATCTCAGGGCTTAAGACCAAGCCATCTTCAAGGCCGGCTAACGTGGTTGCCAGATTCAACGTGGCTGGAACTTCGGTATCCCAAATAATTACTCCCTTGAGTTTACTTTTTGACAATTCGAGCAACTGACTAAAAGAGGAAACGGGGAACTTCTCTTTAGTCAACCACCCATTTTTACCCAACTTTTCCAGCCAATAAACAGGCCTGTCCAAGGTGCTGGATTCAATGTACAATTCTACACCATCCCTATTCATAATTCCTTGTATACAAGCTACCGCCACCGCTTCATCGTAAGATGACATGGTAGGTGAACCCTTTAACTTGTAAACGTACATCGCATTCTCTGGTTTCACTACAGGAGGCATCTCGAGTTGCGGTTTTTTTTCGCCACAAAGTGAAAAAACAAGAACGACACTCGTGAGTAAAATGGGAATAAAATTATTCAACGAGCTCATATGCTTCATTCAGTTAGCTAATAATGTATTAATAGCAGGTTTTAGTTATCGTGTGACCGACAACTAAAACCTGCCGAAAAATCAATATTCCTCGTAAAACTTCAGGTGGTCAATCTTGATTTCCACGGGACCATTCACATCAAGGTGATAAATCCTGAAGAAGTTTACACGGCTCAAATCAATTTTTCCACCTGTTTCCTCAGCCTCAGAGAGCTTAAGGGTAACCTTGTTCCATCCATTCCTTAGACGCAGTTGACTCATGAAGTTCCAGTGCAACTCTTGCGAGTCCGGGTTACCTGAACTGGTTATCTCAATTTGGCCGGGCCAATTCCAGTTAATGGCGGAAACATCGGAAATGTACAAGTAAAATTGGAAAACACCGTATTCAAGACCCACGTTCGCGTTCACCGGTTCGTCGAAATTCCTTTGAATAATAAATCCATTATTGGTCTGAAATCTAAGGGAGTAATTGCCTTCCCGCGGATCGGTTGAATCCAACTCGGGGCCACCTGCCCATCCTTCTATAGATTCACAATCATCTAAGAGGGTACCTTCCGGCTCAACTTCAGGGATAACCTCTCCCACGTTGATCTGCACGGCCGTAGCATAATTAAATTTAGCTCCAGCAAAGCTGCTAACCGCTCCCACTCTAAAGAAATAATCCTCATTAGCTTTTAGCAGGGCCGTGTTTTTAGCCACGTTAATAACCACCTTAAAGACCTCATCCTCGCTTACTTGACGGTTCAATTTCACTTCGGATGCTACCAGGTACACGGGTTCACCCACGATGGGCTCACTATGAGCGTACAAGCCAATTTTTGACACCACATCGGGTGTGGTTTGTTCTAAACGAAAAGTTGCTATCACGTTGTTTCCCTCTTTCGCGATCTCAACGTCTTTCACCCTGATATACGGCGTAACGAAGAAGTCGAGCTTCGTATCCTTTTTTATGTATACCTCTTGTTCGTCGATCTGCAAGAAGTTACGTTGGTCGGGTTGCACCGTGTAGGTATTGGAAAACAAGAGCTTGTTGGCGTACGTACCATCGTTTTTCACCCTCAAGTATTGTGCCGCCACGGGATCATACCCATGTTCAGTAATCTTGATGGTGGTACCATTGATTATATCGGTCTGAACAAGCTCATTCGTTTCTGAATCAATGATGCTGCCCGTGATCCCCGCATCGGGAAAATCATAATTATCCAATTGACAAGAGTACAGCAAGAGTAGGCTTAAAGCAACTACTTGTATATATATAGATACCTGTTTCATAATATTTTTTGCTTTGATAATTAGTATTGAGGATTTTGAATCAAATCATTGGAACCAATACCCGGAATGGGGCCATAATACATCTTTCGATCAAAAGATAACGGTATCCCACGAATGATATACTTTCTAACGAAGATATATTTAGGAGGGCTCACACGTAAGTCAAGTACAGGACACAATGCCTTATGAATGGTATTGGAAAACTCTTCGTGAAATTCTCTCCTGCGAATCAAATCCCACCAGCGTTTATTTTCGAAAGCAAGCTCAACCCTTCGTTCTCTGAGGACATTTTGCAAAGTTAACGGGATATCGACGGTATGCCCGGCTCTTCTTCGGGTCGCGTTTAATGCATTCTTGGCCACATTTTGAGCACTGTTTTCCGTGTAACCACTTTCAACAACCGCTTCCGCATAGTTAAGCAAGATTTCCGCGTAACGGAACTCCATCCAGTCATTGGTTGAGAACCCCAACGAGTTATTCCCATCAACAGGAGTGGGAGATAGGAATTTCTTAAAACTAAACCCTGTACGTGTCATTTCCGCTAAATGCTGTTGGTCAAACCCGGAATATTCCTTCCAAGCATCCGCCCCAAAGGTATGGTAAGTAACACCATTTACCACTATGGAGGCTTTATCCGCTTCTATTACCTGGGTTCCATCCGGCTTAATGAATCCCGCCTGAATATTGATCACTTCCCCTTTCCACTCGGTCCCCGGTAAAATAACCGTCGACCATAAACGAGCGTCCTTGTCCTTGAAGATATCATAGGGCGTATCAAAACGCAGGTACGAAGTACTGCCATTATACCCGTTATAATCATGAATGTTCCCATCTTCAGTAGTGACGATAGGAGCATCGTGGCCCGGGTTGGAATAGCTCTCGTAGGTATCAACCAACTCTAACGTTGGGTTCATTCTCCCGGGGTGGGGTGAACCATCTGCTGTTTGATTGGGACTATACCAAAAATCTATCGAGTGACCGCTCCCTGGCTTTCCATATCCATACAACAATATTGCCTCTTCGGGAGCCACGTTCGGATCCTGAAAAAGCTTCATCAGGTTATCCACCGCTTCATCCACGGAGCTTGGATTAGGCTTGTAGAGCCCATGTACCCCTCCATCCATCACGGCTTTTGAAGCTTCTATACATAGTTTGTAATAGTGATCCGCGAGGGATGGGTCCATTCCAACCAAGCCCGCCGAAACGGCTTCACCAGAAAAAGGAGACTTGCTCCAGTACTTGGCAACTGATGCCGCATGAAGTGCTGCCCTAGACTTAAGGGCGTAAGCAGCCCACTTCGTTGCCCTTCTCGCATCGTTTCCGCCACGGGTAGAAGGCAGGTACTTTATCGCTTCGTCGCATTCAGACATTACAAAATCCCACGTCTCTTTTTCCGTGCTTCGAGGCACCTTGAGTTGTTCTACGTCAGGTGTATATTCTTGAAACTCGGAAATTATGGGTACTCCGCCGTATCGTTTTGCCAGCCCGTAGTATCCAAACGCTCTTAAAAAATGGGCTTCACTAAGTATCTCGTTTTTCTTTTCTTCGCTCAACGTGGTGATGTTGGGTATCTCCTTTATCAACAAGTTAACATCCCTATTGAATTTGTAGCCTGCATCCCACCACGGGAAGTTTTGCCCATCTACCAAATGGTTAAATTCCGAATTAACGGCGTTTCCGGTTTGCGCGTCCGGGTGAATTCCTACTGTATTATGTAATCCGGTATGAAAGCCTATCCGATTATAAGTGAAGTCCTCAAAAGGTGCTTGATAGTACAAATTAGCCAAATACACGCGAATACCGTCTTCATTGGCCAAGAGTGTTTCCGAGCTTACCTTGTTCAAGGGCTTCAAATCCATTATATCTTCCCGACAAGATGTAAACAATATCAGTGAAGCAAAAACAATTAACAATGGTACGTTATTGTATTTCATATTTTCAAATTTTACTGGTTATACACAATGAGGTTTCAAATTAAAACGTGAGATTGAGTCCAATATTAAAACTCTTGTTCAACGGGTATACCCATCCCGCATTATGCGCCCCCTCTATCCTTTCCGGATCAAAAGGCTTCACAAACGGATCGGTCAATGTTAACAAGTTGTACCCGTTCAGGTATACACGGACATTTTCAACGTTCACAAAACTCAACACGTTTCTTGGCAATGAATACCCCACTTCTATGGATTTTAACCGCATATAGGAAGCATCTCTTCGCCATACGGAACTCTCGCTATACATAGCACCCACATCGGGTTGCCTTCTAATTGCCGGCCATTCGCCTGCAACCCACTCACTGTTGGGGTCAAACTGGTCGGCCAAGTGCCATCTATCGAAAAAATAGGCAGGCATATTGCCATCATTCCACAGCATGGTCGCATAGTTATGGGTAAATCTTACCGAATACTTGCCAGAACCCTGGAGCAGCATATTAAAATCAAAGTCCCTGTATTTTGCACCGATTGTAAATCCGTAATGCACCTTGGGATTCCCTCCCCAAGCAATGGGAATAATATCATTCCCATCTATTACCCCATCCTCATTGACATCTCTGTAACGAAAGTCGCCGGGTAATTCTCTGCTATTGCCCAACGTTCCATTTTGGATGGGCGCATTGAGTATTTCGTCTTTCGATTGGAACTGCCCAATACAGTCATACATCCATACTATATCCCTCCAACGTTCATTTTGACCACTACGCCAACGATCCATACTGTTCACGAACGGGCCACGTTCCGCGTAAACCACCATTGAACGGGCGAAATTGAAGTTCATACTCGCGTTAAAGCTAAAATCGTTAGTCACCCGTTTCGCGTATTCCACGGCAAACTCAATTCCTCTAACACGGTCTTTATTTAAATTTTCCTGAGGCAAGCTTGCACCAAACGTATTGGGCAAAGTGGCGTTACGGTATGCCAGTAGACCACTTCGGTCACGTTGATACACGTCAAACTCCACTTGCACCTGGTTTTCAAATAGGCCCAGGTCAAACCCTATATCCTTTATATTCGACTTGTACCATGTTAACTTTTCATTCACCACTCCAGGAGCCGCCGCACCACTTGTCCAGGTACCATTGGCGAATTCATGTCCCCCAGCGTTCAAAGAAAAGCCTCCCACGTGTTGAAAAGGACTTCCAGCGTCTTCACCCACCAATCCATACGAACCCCTCAGCTTTAAATTGGAGACAAAAGAGACGTTATCCTTGAAAAAAGGCTCCTCGGATACGCGCCAACCTCCCGATACAACCGGGAAAAAGCCCCATCTCCTGTCCGGATGATACCGATATGAACCGTCATACCGTGCGGCCACTTCAAATAGGTACTTGCCCATGTAGTCATAGGTAAATCGACCTAAAAGAGACTGGAAACCGGACATGTCTTCCATTCCACTCGTCCTCTGGTTGTTCTCATCCCCCATATCTATCTGATCAATCGTGTAGAATTGGAACTCTCTCTGCAATCCGGCACCACGCGACCAGCCATTGCGTTCCTCGTAAACACCCGTCACGCCAATATTATGCTTTTCCGCCAAGGTTCTGTGGTAATTCAGATGCGCTTGCAGGGTAATTCCATTGCCGTCCGACCAGCTATTATTCAGAACGGTAGGGTGACCGTATAGGAATGGAACGTAGTTGTCAGCTGTCTGATCGTACGTGTACATGGTAAAACTTTTATGCAGCGACTTAGCATAGCCGTTACCATGTTCATAGTAGGCAACCCCCTTAAGTTGAAGCCCTTCAACAAAAGGAACGTTATAAATCAATGAGGCGGACGACTTGAATGACTTGCTAACCCCTTTGTTGTATCCCACCAAGTCGGAATTAGCGAGAACCACCGGATTCATTGCCTGCCCATCGAAAACGTAAGCCGGGTAATCCTTATTGTTATTCGCGTAAGGGGTATGTATGGGTAAGTCTGAAACCGTACCCCTGATAATTTCAAAAAAGCTCCAACGCGAACCATCCTTCTCGTCGTACCATCCAGATAAATCAATCTCCGCGCTAAGGTTCTTGGTTAACTGGGCAGTAACGTTCGAACGTATCGCGTACTTTTCATAGTTGATGGCATTCGATTTTAAAAGACCTGGATCTTGTATATACCCGAAACTGGCGTAATAGTTCACTTTTTCGCTCCCTCCTTGCACCGAAAAAGTATGTTGTTGCTGTATCGAGGCTTTCTTAATCGTCTCGTTATACCAGTCAACGCTTTCATATCCCTCCACTCCCTGTCTCCAGTTTTCCACTTCCTCTTGGGTGTACAGGGGAGCCAATCCCATGTTAACAGCCGCATCGTTCCTCATGACAATCCACTGATACGCGTTTGCCATTTTGGGCATTTCGGTAGGACTACTAATACTGATTGAACCGTTGTAATTAAACTTTGGCTTGCCTTCCGCTCCACGTTTCGTAGTAACCATGATAACCCCGTTCGCGGCATTCATACCGTAAATGGCAGCCGCACCGTCTTTTAATATCGAGATGTTTTCAATATCATCTGGATTTAATCTCTGAAACTCGGCTCCACTTACTCGAGTCGTCCCATCTATGATGAATAACGGTGAACCAAAACCACGAATATTTATCATGGCATCATAATCACCCGGTGCACCCGTATTTTGACGTACCTGTAAACCAGGGATCTTACCTTGAAGCCTTTGGGCTAAACTAGTGTGGGTCGTGGTCAATATCTCCTCGTTTTTTATGGTGCTGATGGCCGCCGTGAGATTCCCTCTCTTTTGCGTCCCATAACCTACGACCACCAACTCTTCCAATAACTCGACATCCTCCTGGAGAACAATGTTGATTCTATTCCGTCCTTCCACCTGAACGGTTTGGGTAACCATCCCCACGTAAGAAACCTTCAGGATAGCATTAGAAGGCACGTTGGGTAAAACGTAATTACCCTCCACGTCCGTTACCGTACCCGTACTCGTTCCCTCCACCTGAATGGCTACCCCAATCAACGCTGCCTCATTATTATCCGTTACACTTCCTGTAACCGTGATAGTTTGGGCCGACAAACATAAAGGGAACACCCACGCTACAGTGAATAAAAACCCTTTCGCTAAATTCAACAATAACTTTTGCATTTCATTCTCATTTGTTTAGGTTATAAAATTAAAACTGCCAAGTAAACCGGTTTAGCAATGTATTGAAACATCTCTTTTATTAACTCGTCACGATATAAAATGAATAGTAAAGTAAATATTCTGTCGTGTAACACCCTGTATAGTTACCGTTGCCTTCTATTACCATGGGATACAGCTGATCTTGACATGGTCACCCCTTCTTGTTTCTAAAACCAAACGCGGACAAAAGCTAAACCGGTTAACTTTATCTATATAAAAAAAGTGCATCAGAACAGACGCAATATTAAAACAAATAAAACAGACGAGCAAGCGAAAATAAATTTATTAATATTCTTTAACAGAATGGATGTGATGGGCGGGAACGAACCGATAACTGCCCTAAATAGCGTGTAAAGGCTCAACGGGGCAGAAAAAGAGGCGGAGTCCTCAAGGTGCCTTTCCTTATCCAGAACCCACGCTGTTGTGATGGGAAAAGCAAGCATAAAAGGGATACTTTCAATTATACTCTCTCTATAATAAAAATTATGCGTAACTTTGTTCTAGCTTCTAGGTACGGTAATATACTTTTGGAATTGTGCCACCGAGATGTATAAAGCATGAACGAATGCCTTTTTGTTCTTTAGGCCAACTTATGTTGTTCATTGATTTTTTTGACCCTTATTTAATTAAAAATTCGCTATGATAAAACGTGTTTATTATCTATTGATCGTGCTCCTCGTGTATCAGACGGGTTGGATTTCATTGCATGCCCAATCACAAAGTTCACACACACCCATCAAAAGCTATGATGTGTCTGTTTTAGAGTGGAAGTTATGGGGATATCGCCCATATTACTGGAAAATGGATTTTAATTTTAATCATCTAACCGGGAGATGGGCTGAATATGCAGGGATTAATTTTACTATCCCGGGATCGGTACAAATGGCTTTAAAAAATGCGCGCATTATTGAGGATTGGAATATCGGTTTGAACAGTACCGAGATAGAATGGATTGAGAACAGGCACTGGTTGATAGCCAGCAGAGTACCCGACGAATGGATTCCCGGAGAGGGGAAGATGGTGCTTTTAGAGTGTGGTGGCCTGGACTATAAAGGAGCTGTATTCGTGAATGGAAAAGAGATTGGTGGGTTTGATAATGCTTTTATCCCTTACACGTTTGACATTACCGAACATTTAAGCGACAGCAATAACACGATAGTTTTTGTTTTCGAGTGTCCACCAGGCTACTTGGGACAGATTGGCTATACTTCGCGGGTGAATGATTGGAAACCCCGATTTAATTACGGTTGGGATTGGATGCCACGTATCGTTCAAACGGGTATTTGGGATGATGTGTATGTAACGGTGAAAGAGAAAAACGGGGCTTCACTATCGCGTATACAGGTGCTGACTGATGCTGATAAAAGGGAAGAGAAGGGTAGTTTGTCCATAAAGGCAGAACCCAACTACCGGGCACTGAAAGGGACGGTTAAGGTGGAGTTGATAGACCCGGATGGGAGGGGAGTTTTTTCAGAAACAATCCCGGCCGACCATCTTTCAATGGGGCAAAAATGGAATGACATCCCCGTAAATCGCTGGTTCCCCAATGGCCTAGGTAAACAACCCTTGTATGATGTACGCCTCACTTTGTTGGACGAAAAAGGGACCGTTTCCCAGCAAAACAGCTACCGCGTTGGATTCAGGAACTTACGATGGCTTCCTACTGAGGGAGCCCCTGTTGATGCGGACCATTGGCTTTGTTCCGTCAACGATCAACCCTTCTTCTTGCAAGGCATTAACTGGACCCCCATTCGTCCGAACTTCGCTGACTTGACAGAGATGGATTATCGGGATTTGTTGACTTCGTATAAAGAAATGGGAGTTAACGCGATTCGGATCTGGGGAGGCGGGTTCCCGGAAAAAGAGTGGCTGTACGACATGTGTGACGAAATGGGGATACTGATCTGGCAAGACTTCCCGTTAAGTTCTTCCGGGATAGACAACTATCCGCCTGAGGGAGAAAAAGAGATACAGGAGATCTCACGTATCGCGGAACACTACGTGATACGCTTGGAACATCATCCCTCTTTAATGCTATGGTGTGGAGGAAATGAGCTCTATCAAAAAGGGGATGTCGCACCGATAACGGATGCTCACCCAATGATCGCGGCCATCAAGAAAGTCGTTATGTCGTTAGACCCTACCAGGAAATTCGTTCCCGCCTCACCCTCTGGCCCCACTTTAAGCAACAACCCTGACTTATATGGGCAAGGCATTTGTTGGGATGTGCACGGCCCATGGAACCTCCCTTTCACCCAACCCTCCAATTACATGGAGCTGGTGAAAGATTATTGGACAAAGAACGATGCCATGATGCACTCTGAAGCAGGAGTACCTGGCGCCATGTCCGTAGAAATGATGGAAAGATACAAAGGGACATACGATATCTTACCGGCCGACACGAGCAATCCATTGTGGAGGAATGTCAACTGGTGGGTACAATGGGATGAATATATCGAAGGGGGGAATAACCCCGATAGCCCGAAGGATTACGTTGCCTGGAGCCAACAGAGACAGGCAGAAGGCTTGAGCACCGCCGTGAAAGCCGCGAAGCAAAGGTTCCCGAGCTGCGGTGGTTTTTTCATATGGATGGGACATGACAGTTTCCCCTGCATGGTAAATACCTCCATCATCGATTTTGAAGGGAACCCGAAACCCGTCGTTGAACAATTAACGGAAATATTCAACGACAACACCTATTTAAAGCAACATAAAGTAGCGACAAGTTTTTAATAATAACTTAACTTTCGCATGTTGTTTACTGTTTCAATTTATTGCCTTTTATGTCGTCACTCGGCAAAGCTTGAGCGAGCTAAGCTCTGCCCTCGTTCCTAATAAAATTGAGCTTTCAGGGCGATAAAACAGTTACATGCGAAAGTCAAGTAGTGTAATAGACAAAAATCTCGTATGCAAAGAACAATCATCTTATCTGTTTTTCTGGGTTTCTTGGTACTCGTTTCTTGTACGCGTAACGAAAAACAGGTGAATTTATTCATGGGATCATCGGGCGATCATGGTCAGGTCACCCCCGGGGCTACCGTGCCATTTGGAATGATATCTGTCTGTCCCGACAGCGACCCGGGGCAACATGGTGGTTACGACTTTGCCGTCCCAACGATCTCGGGAATATCCATCAACCGGATCTCGGGGGTAGGATGCAGTGGCACGGGGGGAAATATCCGGATAAAGCCAGCCTTGCCCAATGAAATCTTATCGATTGTCAAGGGCACTGAGAATGCTGTTCCGGGGTACTACGAGGCAAAGCTTGATAATGGCGTGAAATGCGAGCTGACGGCAACCCACAACATGGCCGTCGAGAGATTTACCTTTCCCGGGGATGTAGAGCGGGTTTTCTACATCGACTTCGTTTCATCGTTCGAGGCACGCAACGTGTTGTGCTCATACAACGTAACCGATGACAACACGATCGAAGGGTACGTGATGTCACCCACCGCATGTGCCCGCGGCAGCTATAAGCTCTGGTTCGAATTAAAAACGAATCACCCGTTTGAAGTGAAAAACGCCGGGGAAGAAAACGCTGTTCTCGTTTTCAACAACAAAGTAAAAACGGTTGAGGTAAGGGTCACCGTCTCCCCCATCGACCAGGAGACTGCCCGAAACGAAGCTAGGCTGGAAGAAAAAAGTAGCTTTAAGAAAATAAAGAGAAGCGCGAAACTACAATGGAGGGAAAAACTGAATAAAATAGATGTTGAAGGGGGAGACGATGAGCTAAGGAGCATTTTTTACACCTCCCTATACAGAATTTACTTGAGTCCCATGAACGTTACCTCCACTGATGGGCACTATTTGGGAACTGATGGTATTGTTTACAAAGCGAGCGACTTCACCTATTACAGCTCGTGGTCCATGTGGGACGCATTCAGGACTAAGTTTCCCCTATTGGTCATTTTAGAGGATGAGGTGATGAGCGATATCGCCCGATCCCTTTTGGAGCTCTACAGAACGGGCAAAAAAGATTGGGCCACTCCCTTTGAATCGGCACCTACCGTCCGCACGGAGCACTCCCAGATCATGTTGTTGGACGCGTATAAAAAGGGAGTGAAGAACATCGACTTTACCATCGCGTATGAGGCAATGAAAGAAGAGGCCGAGACCCTTCCAACAAAGACGCCGGATCAACGGCTGGAGACGGCATATGACATGTGGGCGTTGGGTGAAATCGCCAGCATACTGAGTAATACAATGGATGCGAGCGATTTTTCGCAACGCGCAGATTCGATATTCGAGACTACCTGGAAAAACGAGTTCATGCTCATTACGCCCAACTTCGAGGCGATGAAGGGGAGTGGTCTTTACCAGGGAACCCGTTGGCAGTTCCGTTGGGCAGCCCCGCCCTACCTAGACAAGATGATTGAATGGGTAGGTATTGACACCTTGGAACAACAGTTAACGTACTTCTTTGAAAATGACCTGTTCAACCAGGGCAATGAACCGGACATCCATACCCCCTATATCTTTAACCTATTGGGAAGTCCAGAGAAAAGCCAAAAGACGGTCCGGGATTTTCTAACCCGGGATATGGTGCACAGGTACGGGGGAAATGCCGAGTATCTGGAGTCCTTCTACGGTCGTGCTTTCCGCAATCACGTGGAGGGTTACCTCCCGGAAATGGATGAGGATGATGGAACCATGAGCGCCTGGTTCATTTTTGGGGCCATGGGCTTCTACCCGCTATTGGTGGGCAGCGACACCTACGAATTGACCTCACCGTTATTCGATCGAATCACCATTCGGACGAATGGATCCACCTTTACCATCCGTACACGAGATCGGGAATCCATTGATCAAGTCGTAAAGACCGTGCTTCTATATGGCGAAACGATTGAGGGAACCCAACTAACGCACGAGAAGATAAAAGAGGGAGGAGAACTGATTTTCTGTTATTGAAGGCAGAAAGCAGTGTGACAAACCATTTTATTGAAAATAACGCTTATTAACATAGAATATAAAAACGGGAACGGACGACGAAAGGCTCCTGATTGAAAATAAAGCGTTAAAAAAATCTTTAACTATAATGGTATGAAGAAGATAACGTTGTGCGTTACCATCACGCTTGCCTGTTTTAAGGCATACACCGGGGGAACTCCATTCATAGAGAAGATTCCATACAGCGAGGAGAGGCAACAAACTCAAGTTGAAGGGAAATCATTTCAAGGGATGGTTTCCATCCAACAGTTCGGTGTCTTGCCAGAGAATTCACCCGAGCAGAATCGCGAAAATCTGCAAGCGGCCATCGATTGGGCCTCATCCTCGGGTAGTGCCCTTTACGTAACCCCCACGGAAGAAGGGTATCCCGTTGCCACGGGAATCATCCTTCGGAAAAACGTCTCCCTGATCGGTGCCCACGGGCCCACGGGCCGTGGTACGAAACACCCCCTAAAGAATGCGCCTACCGGGTCACTGTTTACCATAACCGACACGAATGAACCGTTCATAACCGTAGAGTCAGCCGCCCAAATCCGGGGTATACAGTTCTGGTACCCAAAACAGTCACACCAGACTGCTCATGACATCATCCAATACAAACCCACCATCAAGATGAGCCATACAGAGCGTATCGTGGAGGGAGTCACGCTCTCCTGCCTCACCTTCTACGGCGAATACATGGCCATGGACTTCCGCTCACAAAACAATATCTGCGAGCAGATACTGTTTGAACACTGTTACGGGTACCCCTTGAGCGGTGAGTTTATCGCGATTGACCGCTGCTATGATATCCCACGTATACTCCATTGCCATGTGAATCCCGCGAACATGCGCGAATTTGGTCGCACGTTCAGCAAGGAGGTGGTAGATTGGGTAGTAAAACAAAAAACGTTCACCTATTGGATTAACCGCACCGATAACGCTCAACTGATCGATCTGTTCACGTTTGGGGTGTATGGTGGAATTTTCCTGGGAGAAGCCACGTACGGGCAACTCACGAACTTCAACCTGGATTGCGTAACCATTGGGATTTACAAAAGCGGGGACAACACCAAAAACCGGAACTGGCAAATCGCGCAGGGCTCCATTATTGCCAACACGGGAGAAAAGATAACGGATATTCACCCGTTAGTGATTGAAGGGAAAGGACACACATCGCTCACGAACGTGGAGGCATTCTCAGGGGGTAATCCGGCACTGTCCAACCTCGGTGCCTCTTACGATTACATTACCATTAACGGGAACGATATGTTGACCGTGTCTATGGTGAGCTGCCGCATGCAGGGGTACGTCGCGGATAACCCCATCACCGTGAATAACCCCCATGCACGCGTGCGGGCGGTGTCCTGTATCGATAAAGATGAGAACTTCTTTGATATCCCTTAGGGCTCTTTAACTATGTGTTTTCACTTATTCAGACACACTTTTTGGAACAGTATCAACCTATCGTTTATACTCCACTTCTATAAATTTCACTTCATAAGGTTTTAGCCGGATGGTTGATATCGGTCGACCGATTCTCTCTCCCAAGGCGTTAACCTCGGTCACTTTTTTAATGGTGATGGCTGGATTATCTGTCGGCAGTTTAATATTGACAGGCAACCCTTCAAGTTCGCGGAAATGCAGCAGGATCGATTTTTTATGAAAAGATGGGCGGATATTTACCACCAGGACGTTTTCCGGGGCATCGATTTTTAAGGTCCTAAGCAACGGGTTGCTCAACTTGTTTTCTCCAGCGGGAAGGGTTCTGGTAGCAAAAGGGTTTCGTTCCCCCCAGGCGAATTTCGTGGCAAAGGTGTTGCTGGTATCGCTTGTGGAGGTAAGCTGATAACTCCAGCTAAAAGTTCCTTCCTGGTAAGCCCTGAAATTGGTGAACCAGTAATTGTTCATTACCCACGAGTAGAGCCAGGGAACTCCTTGTTTTGGATAGCGCTCGAACTTACCCATGTTGAAATCGCTGAATTGCCACAGCGGTACCTCATTGCTCACGACTACCACCTGTCCTTTACTGCTCCGTACGGAAACGAAATTCTGTGCAACGTTCCAGTCGGAAGACGATCCCGGCAGCTGTTCACCTTGCGTTAATGTCCCCCCGATGGTTTCAAACACGATGTTAGCATCCGGCAGTGCGAACGGGAAAGCGATGTACAACGCTTCGGGATCGGTGAATATCTCCTTATGGGCGCTGTATGTAAGCTCTACTTTCCGGGTGTTGCGGTAGAGCCTTATTTCCAGTTCTAACCCTTTCGATGCTCCTGATCTGTCACCACTGAATCCCGGCATATCTGAAGATATTTTCACGCTTTCCCAGATGGTACCCTTTACACCTTTTTCCACGCTGATGTTGTTGCTCACGGCCCGGTGGAACGGGGGTTTGTCGCGTTTTTCGGATGTCTCCCTGATGGGTTGTCCCAAATGGTAAGGGTTATTGGCATCAACGAGTTCAAGGTGAAGCTCTTTATCGACAAGACTCTTCACCGCCCCCGTCTTTTTATCCACCTCAAGACGGTAAAACACATTTTCCAAGACCTCGGTTTCGGAAACTGTCTCCAGTCTCAACGGCTCATCCGTCGTGTCTATCCTTAATGCCTTATATCCCATCGCGGGAACGTCTTTCACTTCAAGCATCCAATAGGCCCCTTCACTCCTTTTTTTCATCAGCTGAGCCGAGACCCCCTCCCCCGTGGAAATATCCGTTAGACGGGCTTTTTTTTCGGGAGGCAACACCTCTGAATCGATAAAAAGCTCAACGGATCCTGAGCGATCCCACCCCATGGGATTGATGATGTATACAACGGGAAAATCTGCTTTGTGCAGGAAGGGTTGCAGGCGGGCCAAAGCTTCTTCCCTTAACAGCGTCTCTTTTTTCACGGCCTCCCAAGCGTAGGCCCCTTTTTGCAACCACTGCTTAATTGAATTCTCGGCAAAGGGGAATTGAATACTTTCGGACGCTCCAACCGTATGCTCATCAAAGAAAATGATGTTCTCCTTGATGTGCTCAATTTTCTTTTCAATGTCAGGCGACAGTTCACCATCCAGCAATGCAACCATGGCCAGCAGCCCTTCATCTTGCTGCATGGCGTTCTGTGTTTTCCTGATTTCCGCTGTTTCACGGGAGATAGAGGCGAAACCATCCGTCCACCAATCAAGCCAGGCGTTTCTGTAAACGGGCAACCCTTCGGCATGATTCTTCTCGACATACTCCATGAACTCACTTGCCACGGCTAATTGTAGTTTTGGAAACTCATAGGTGGCATTCCACTTTTCAACAAATCTACAGGCGGCGGTAGAGGGCGGGGCATTATCCGTGAAATAGCCTGAGAACTGGATGCCTATCCGTTCGAACGGGTAACCTTTCTCCTCTAACTCCGAGATGCCCCAGATCATATGGGTGAAATCGATCTCCTCTTTTTCAATGTTGTAAAAGTTGCCGGTCATGTAATGCTCACCCCTGAAGGCCAGCAGCCTTTCGCCGGATGGGGCTTCCCACCAAAAACAGGTGGGTATATCAAACGGCCTTATCGACCTCGTTTCATTTATCCCCATGATAAGGTACTTCACCCCGGTATTTTTCAAGTAATCGGGCATACACCATGCTATTCCATTGACATCGTTTTGCATGGCCGTTCTGACCTGAATCCCCGAATCTTTAATCTCTTTAAGGGGCTGCAAAAAATCGAACAGGGTATTCTCATCGACTATTTCAGACATGTTCGCGAACATGCCAGACACTTCTATCCTCCCTTCCCCTACGCGTTTCAACAAACGCTTGATTTGTGATTCGGGTCTTGTACGAAGGTATTCACGGGTCACCCACGCCGACTCACACGTCCACCTGAACTTGGCCTCATCCGGCAAATGATCGGTCTGGTCACAGTAATCCAACGCGTAATCGATGTAACGCATATGCTCGGCAAGTATTTCGGATTGCGGACGGGTGTACCCTATATCTGTATGGGAATGCTGAACCAAGTAAATGGTCCACTCCTTCCTGGGAGGCACGAGAACAACTTTGTGATGCATCGCATCCCCATCGTTAATGGTTGTTTCCAGGGTAATCTCCTCCGGCTTGCTTACCGCCGGAAATGTCAATAAGAACTTGTTGAGCCCTATCCGTGTTTCTGAAGACAATAGTTCTTTATCAGCATAGCGGAAGACTATCCTCCCTGCGTTTTCCGAAGAATACCCCGCGACAAGCTGCTGATACTTCTGCCCATTTTGGCTAAAAAGAACGGGCGTATTCATGAAAACTACCTGTCCTCGCGGGTTACCCTGTGCGTAGAGCTCTCCAACAATAAAGAACAGCAAAAGGAAAAAGCACCACGCTTTTCTACCATTTGCCCCACCAACTCCCTGTTCTCTTTTCATATTTGTACGCAGTTTTCAATTAAAAGAAGTCCATTCTGACCCCTTGTCATAAGTTATAGAATGTATCTCCCGACGCGTTGTTGGGGGCAAGCTGGAACTCAGAACTCATTGATTTGGTCAAAAAATAGACGTGCCACCTCGGGCGCGAAACCACACACGTTCTCAAAAACGTGCAAGGGGCCATGCTCGTCCAGCTCCTTATGAAATTCCACGTCCCCGGGAAACATCGTTCCATCGATGTCCGCTGCCTTGAAACGCAACCCCAATGCCAAAACATCCAGCAACTTATCATAAGGCAAGCCGTTATTGTACGCGGACATCAACGGGACAACCACCCTGTCGTCCGAGGATAACTTGCGGTAGAGGTCGCAACCCACGCGAAAAACGGTATCTCCCAGGCTTCGGTTCGAAAAGCGACGAAGCAGGTCATCGATATGCTCCTGCAACGCTTCCTTTGAAAAGACACCGGGGTGTTCACGTTGCAACGCGGCCGCGCTCTGCCGCATCGCTTCACGGACTGATAAGCGGATATTATCATCCTCCAGCACCTCCCACAGGAATGAGAAGGTTGGTTGATACACGTGCCCCATGTAGGCCACCGCGGCATGCCCGAAGTTGTGGATGAAGAGCTTGCGATCTACCCACGCGCTCATGTTCTCTTTCGCCTCCATCCCTAAAACGAAAGGTATTGGATTCTTGAACGCTTTTCTATCCACGATTAACGTGTTATACGCTTCAGCGTAAACCGAAAGAAGGTCGTCATCATGTTGGTCGTGAATCAAGGGAACCATCTTACCGATGCTGGTCTCAACCAGTCCCACCCGTCGCGCTAACGGGTAACAGTCTGGCAGACTGCGCTTCAACTCCCCGTAAAGAAATTGAGCGGCGCTCCGCATGTTCTCCGCCAGGATGATATCCACCATCCGGCCCGGATACGCTTTTTCACGCTCCAGCAACCCGAGGGAAAGGGCAGGCACAATGCCCTTGAGCCCATTCTTGCCCACGGAAACGGCCAAGATATCGGCCGAGGCAACCTCGGCAACAACCTTTTCAACATCCTTCCCTTGAACACCCCTCACGTTATTAACAACGATGGTTTCGGGCCGGGTGTCGCGTACGAATACCTTGTAGGAACGTGCTTGGTTTAACGCCTCCACTAGCCTATGGTTGATGTCTACAAAAACTACCTCATAGCCAGAGCGACTAAACAGTTGCCCTATGAAGGAGCGACCGATTTTACCCGCTCCAAATAAAACGAGTTTTTTAGCTTCCGAATTCATCATTAATTCTTTGTATTCCCACGTTCCTGCCAGGTGCGCGGGAGTTCGTGCAAGAGCAGATGCAGAGTTACCGTATCCACTATTTAGAAATAGATTTGTAATCGTTATACGATGGTGGTGTATCCGTTTCACTGCTACCCCATGACACATTGGGTCTGTCGCCCATTTGCAACTCAAGCAGCCCCCCTTTCGCGAGCGCTTCATGGGTAAACCAGCACTTGCTTAATTCCTGGCCGTTAAGCCTTGCAGCCTGAATATACTTGTTCTCCGCCGAGTTGCCCTTCGCGCTAATCACGAACTGCTTGCCATTCGGGAGCTCGATGGTCACCTTTTCAAACGTGGGGCTGCCGATATTGTAGATGGGGATACCCGCGGTAACGGGGAAAAAGCCCATCATGGAAAAGACCACGAAGGAGGAGATGCCACCGCCATCCTCATCACCGGGCATCCCAAAGAGGTCGTCCGTGAACCAGGTATCCAGCAACATCCTAATCCGTTTTTGGGTTTTCCAGGGTGACCCCATGTAGTTGTACAGGTAAGGGATATGCAAGCTCGGCTCGTTACCCATCACGAATTGCCCCACCAATCCCGACGCATCGGGCTGTATGTGCCAAAAATTGAATTTTGACGTGCCTATATCCTCGCGAAACAGCTGATCGAGTTTCGCCTCCGCCTGCTTTCTACCCCCCATCAGCTTGAAAAGGCCCTGAAAATCGTGCTTCGCGGCCCAGTTGAACGTGTACGCATTGTTCTCGGTAAAGTACTCTCTCCCGGCCAAGCTGGGATTGTACGGCTCTATCCACTCCCCATGCTTATCCTTGGGCCAAACGATGCCCTTTTCTTTACGGAACACGTTATGGTAATTCAGCGAGCGTTTTAAAAACAGTTCCCTTTCCTCATCGTACCCCGCGTAATGGGCCATCTGCGCGATACACCAGTCGCTGTAGCTGTTATCTATCGTAACCGAGACGCACTGCCGCTTCTCCCAGTTGGGATCCACCTCTTTTACCGTCTCCACCTCGCCCAGCCGCAAACCGGGCATATAGCCATGCTCGTTGTAGAAAGAGTCGAGGGAGGTGGCTGGGCCATTGTTCCAAGGCAAAAGGGTGGCTTCCAGTGAACCTTTCTTGATGCCCTCGTAAGCCTTCTCGAAATCAAAATCCCGAAGCCCCTTGGCCCACGCGTCGGTCATCCATATCGCCGCGTTGTTCCCGGTCATGGCTGGCCAATCACCGAACACCACCGCGAAAGAGGGCATCCAACCGCTTTGCTCGTACATGGTCACGTAAGAACGAATCCTCTCCTGAGCCATCTCGGGATCCAGGATCATGGTCAGCGGTTCCAGGGCTATATAGGTATCCCAAAGCCAGTTGTCCACGTAAAAGGGTTTATCGGAAGCGTGCACCTGATGGTCGTAGGCACTGTAGTAGCGGCCGTACTCGTTGATATCAACCATCCGCTCGCAACAACGGTACAGGGCGGTGTAAAATACCCGCTTCTTTGCTTCCGTTCCACCTTCAACGTTGATTTTCGACATCACCTCATCCCAGGCATCATACGCCTGTTGCTTGACAGCATCGAAGTCCCAGCCCGGGATCTCGTTGTACAGGTTCCGTTTCGCTTGTTCCACGCTGACGTAGGAAACGCCATACTTAAAGCGAACGGTCTTCGCCTCATCGCTTAAAGACAACAACACCTGTTTTTTACCTTCTCCCCGATACGTGACAGCGGTCACCTCTGCATCTATCTCGCCGTAGACGTAAGCCTTCATCCCGTTAAAATGGTCCACCCCGCTAACGCTACGGCCGTTCACCGCGACTTCCCCCTCCTGGTTGAGAATACCTAATCGGAAACAGTTTCCCCGGTCGCCCGAGAAGGTGACTTGAAACATGGCACCCCGTGCGGCAGGGGTTAACTCCACGCGGTTGTAGGTCATCTCCGAGGTGGCCTGGTAATAATAGGGGGTAGCTTGTTCCGACTCAATCGTGAACCGTTCGCTCCAAGGGTCCCCCTCCCCACTGACAGGCAGAAACTGGAACACGAAGGATACGCGGTGAGACGCCATATTCAACGGGAAGTAGTGAATCTGGTCATCCAGCTGATCCCGCTTCATCGGGAACGTCCGCAACATACTGTGGGGCAAATGCACCGTGGGACGTGTGGGTTGCAAGATATGCCCCACCCCACCTATCGTGGGATCGACGTACGAGAGATTGGATTGAGCCTGCAGCAGCGTTGACGCCAGCAGCATGGCCACTAAAACGTAATTCCTAAACATAAGCCATATGTAAATCAGTGGTGCTCCTTTATCGCGGGCAAACCATGAAGTGGATGCTAACCTATTCAATAATAACATGGATGCCGGCATCCCTATACTCTTCCAGGTGTTGAGGGTCCATATCGTTGTTCGTGATAAGGTGATCAACGATTGAAAAGGGGGCAAATTTCACGAAAGAGTTTCTTTCTATCTTAGACGAATCACACACGAGGAAAACCTCATCGGCATTATCTGCCATTTTATGCGTTATGGAAGCTTCTTTTTCATCGTAGGAACTTAGTCCTCCAGTTAACGACACACCATCAGCACCGATAAAGGCCTTGTTAGCATGATATTGATCGATGTTTTTGCTTGCCAGCGGTCCATACATGGCCTTTCTTTCACCAGCCACTTCACCCCCAATAAGGATCAACTTGATATTCGAAGAGTTGCACAGCTCAGAAATCACGGGCAGGGAGTTGGTAATAACCACTAGGGAATCAAACCTTTTAATATACTTGGTAAGATGAAAGAGCGTGGTTCCGCAATCGATAAAAATAATATCATTATTACTTATGTAGTCTGCGGCAATCTGACAAATCCGCTCTTTCCGTTGCCAGTTTTGATTAATCTTAACATCGTACGAAAACAGGTGATTGTTGACTTTTGACTTGGTCGCACCACCGTGAGTCCTGACGAGCAATCCTTCCGACTCCATTTCAATCAAATCCCTTCGAATCGTTATCTCCGAAACATTGCATTTCGCAACAACCTCTTGAATGGTTATGAACTCCTTTTCGTTCAGAATGTCCAAGATAAATTTTCTCCGCAATTGCGGGTTCATCTTTTTAGCCATATGCCTTTTCCGTATCCATTAAATACCGTTCTTTCATTTTCTTTCATCCAGCGCATTTACCCTCGCTGGAACAGTGGTGTTCTGCAAAGTACACTCTATAAGTTATCCTTAGCCTAGAAAACCTTAGTACTAGAGAACCATCTATTTCTGACTGTAAAGGTAAAAACTCTACCATTACTTTGCAAAAAAATGCAAGAAAATGATCGCAGCGTAGATTTAAGTCGCTAATGCAACTTTAAACTTACAGTTACAGGATTTAATGGAAATCATGCTGGAGAGTTATTACCCGATTGTTTTCGTGAATACCATTCATGTCAAGATCCACCGTAAGCGATCCGTAGCCACGGAAGCCTTCCATGTGGTTCTTGGTGTAAAAGAGGACAAGAAGCGTGAAGTACTTGGGATCTACAACCGTCCCACGGAGAGTGCAACGGCATGAGAAGACATTTATCGGAATCTCCGGGATCGAGAAGCGGAAACGTATCGGCTTGACGGTAAGCGATGGTCTCACGAGCCTGGATACAGCCCTGTCGGTGATTTATCCAATGGCCCGGCTCCAACGGTGTGTCACCCATTTGAAACGAAACATGCTTTCAAAAGTACGTCACGGAAATAAGATGGAGTTGGCCGAAGACTTGCGCGAGGTCTTTTGCTCCGGTCAAAAGCATTACACCCGAGAAGATGCCTGGGAAAACTGGACGGCACTTTGTAAGAAGTGGGGTAAGAATTAATTCTTGACTTTTATCGTGGTTTTGTTGAGTTTCAATTTTTGATCGGAGGAATCATTGGCAATAAAAAGCTCATATTCCCCCGGCTCCACTATCCAATCTTCATTCCAATACTCCAGTTGTTTTTTCCCGATTTCAAAACGGACAGTCTTGGTTTCCCCCGGGTCTAGGGCAATCCGCTGAAATCCTCTTAATTCTTTAACTGGGCGGACGCGTTTAGAATTCAGGGCATGAATATAAAGTTGAACGACTTCTTCACCGGCAACCTCCCCTGTATTTGTTACATCGACTGATAACGTGGTTTTTTCCCCAACGGAAATCGTCGTTTTTTCAACTTGCAGGTTTTTGAAATCGAATGTAGTGTAACTCAATCCGTAACCGAAAGGGAAAAGTGGGTCTACCGGCGAACGGTAAATTTTACGGGTACGGCCAGGTTCCAACTTGTTATAAAACAAAGGCACTTGTCCTACGTTGCGCGGTATGGTCACCGGGAGCTTCCCGCCGGGATTTACTTTGCCGAACAAAACGTCGGCAATAGCCGTACCTGTTTCCTGGCCAAGGTACCACCCCTGGATTACGGCTGGAATATATTCTGCGATCCAGTTGATCGAAAGGGGCCTTCCTCCCAGCATAACGACCACACAGGGTTTGCCGGTATCGTATACTGCTTTAACCAAATCAAGTTGTTTGCCACGTAGCCCAAGATAATCCGTGTCCTCATTTTCCCGGCACGTAGCTTCAGAACCTCCTATGACAAGAACAACCACATCTGAATTCTGGGCCAATATCACTGCTTCGGCTATTTTTATATCCTCCGGGGTTTGAGAATCCTTTGACTTTTCTGCATAACGCGTTAATTCGATATCGTTTTTTGATTCGTCTTCACCCGAAGGCTGTTTGCTATCAATAGCAGCTCCTTCGGCATAGTTAACCTCGGCGTTGTTGCCGACGTAGTTTTTAATTCCTTCGAGCACTGTCACATAGTATTTGAGTTTCTTGGGTGAATACCCTCCAATCCTCACCGCGTTGGCATTTGGCCCGATTACCGCTATCTTTTTAAGCTGGCTTATATTTAAAGGCAAGGTATTGTTCTCGTTTTTCAGCAGTATGATTGATTTTTGGGCGACTTTAAGTGCCAGCTCATCATGCTGCTTGTTATTTACCACTTCCGGATTGATCAGCCGCTGATTCTTCTTAAGAGGGGGCCCGAGTTCAGACCAAACATAGTTTTGATCATCCGGTTTTTCGGTATCGAACAGGCCCAACTCAAATTTCACCCTCAAATTCATGGCAACAGCCTCATCAATCAGGTGTTCAGGCACTCTGCCTTTTTTAACAGACTCAATCAGCTCTTTCCCATATACCCTTACGGAGTAATCTTTTGCAAGGTCCAGTTCTTGGTGTACGCCGGCTTGCAAAGCCTGGATTGCAGCGGTTTCAAAGTCGGGAGCGTAATGAAACAAATTGACAAGACGGGGCAGATCCTGGTTGTCCGAAACGACCCAACCGTCCCAGCCGTATTGCTTCCGCAGGATATCGTTTAGAATATACGTGTTGGCGTGACAGGGCACACCGTTTAAAAGATGGTGGGCAGGCATGATGCTGACCACTTTAGCTTCCTCGAATGTCATGCGGAACGGGTATAAATGGATATTCTGTAGGTTATAATCCGACACATCCATAGCAGCGCCATTGGCTCCTGCCATGGGTTCCCCGTCGGCAACAAAATGCTTTGAGCAAGCAATAATGTGATTCTTATCAAATCGCTCGGCGCCCATTCCCTGAAGCCCTTTAACATAAGCAGTACCGATGCTCCCCACTAGAAAAGGATCTTCTCCGTAACTTTCTTCGATACGCCCCCAGCGTGTGTCACGAACAACGGCAATCATTGGAGCGTATCCTTGATGGATTCCAAATGCTCTCGTTTCTTTTGCCACCACATGGCCCATTCTTTCAATCAAATTGGTATCCCACGAACTTGCCATTGCAATAGGAATGGGGAAAACTGTCGCCCCGTTAGCCATTGCTCCATGCAGACTTTCTCCTGCAACAAGATTTGGAATGCCCAGCCTAACATTGGCGTTTGAATGTTCAGACCTTCCATAGTAATATGCCCCGAGCTGGTAAACTTTCTCTTCCAAGGTCATTTCACGAATTAGCTTTTCAATTTTTTCTTCATTCTTATTTGAAAAAACAGTTAAGCTTTGTGCATAAACCTCACAAGTGACTCCTGCAATTATCATTGCTATCAGAGTGCATTTTGGAATAAACTTCATGTTTCTGTTTTTGGTTGAAAATTGGGTGGTTTCAAATCACATCAAAGTAAATTAAGCGAAGCGTACCTAAGTTCAACTTAGGGTGAAGGCTTACAATCTGCGTTTTTACAAATATCAAACTCTATGAAAGCTAACGTAGGGTGTAGGGACTACTCTCCGATTATGTGTACCTCACAAACCCTTTTCCTCTCGCGAATCTGATCCCAATCCACGAAGTAGATGAACCCGAATTCGCCCAACGAGAGTTTACCGTCAACCAAGGGTATGGTCTCGGAACGCCCGAAAAACACCGAGCGCAAGTGGGCATCCGTGTTGAGGCTACCTTTCGGCTCCTCGTCCGGGAAGGTAAGCGCGAATTGAATATGCTTCGGACCCGGGTGCAAGTATTGACCTTCCGTCCTGCAGGTCGGCACCAATTTCTCCATGATGTTGTTCAAATCCTGTTGGAGGTACTCCCTGCCGAAGAAGTTAAGGTCGTGCGAGCACTCCTGCGTTATCACCGAGCAGGTAGTGTGGTGCGAGTAAACGACGCAAATACCGTTCTGAACACCGGATTCGTTCACGATTCTCTTCACTTCATCCGTCACGTTGTGAAAATCCGGCCTGTGATCTTTCGACTGTAGGTCGATGGTTCCCCTGTAAAGTTTCATTTCTCTCTTTTTTTATTGATAAATAGTTATGTGTTTTCTCTGTTATGTACCTCATCCCATGCTTTCCTGACGGCAGCGAGCATTTCATCCAGCATCGCCTCCGGGTCCTCCGCCTTCATAACCCCGCTGGTGGTGCCTGTCGCATCAGCCCCCGCCCGAATTGTTCTGTAAACGTCCCGACCGTCCTTGATCCCGGCTGCTTGCAGCACCTGGATATCCGGGTTGATCCCTTTAATGGCTGAGGTGGTTGCAATCACGTATTCCTCGTCGCTGGTTTGCCCCGTGCCTATTAACTCCGTGGGTTCAGCCACGATGATGTTCGGGGCAAGGTGGGCGATGGCCTCCGCTTCCCGGATAGAGTCGGCGCATACCATTGAAAGCAAGCCCACCTCGTCCGCCCGTTTTATCGCCTGGGCTAAGTCGGTCAGGGTCATCGGTTTCTCGGCGTGATTAAGGATGACGCCCACGGCGCCGGCCTCTTTCAGTGCCTCGGGCAGGATGGAGCCGTTTCCCCTACCAACCGGGATTGGGTCCATATGTTGCGCGAAAACAAGCACCCGTTTCGTCTCTTTTGCCAACCGGTAAATATCCGATGGCTGCACGGTTAAGATTACCCTCACGTCGTATTTCTCGGAAGATTCATCGGCCGCTTTAGCTAGCCTAAGCATCCTTTCCCCGTACATGTAAGCCTTGGGACCCACTTCAAAAAACGGGGGTTTCACGGTTATTCCCTTGTACATTTTCCACAACTGTTTTTTTGACTTCAATTACTTTACTTATCTATAGGACCTATCGTTAACGGTGCATCCCGGGTGAATCAGGGAAAACAACCCCAACGAGTAACAGGTGATCTCCATGATGTGTGAAATGGCTTTGCTTTTAATTTCAATTGAATTGATGGCTATCTGTAATAATTTATTATTCATTATTTATATAAACAAGATCATTCGGTTCCCTATTCATTTTAATCGTTAGCTCACTCCAATTGCTCAAATCATCGTAAATGTTCAGGCAGTAGAGGTTGTCCCTTCCAGCAATTCCCGCGTATTTAACGGCATTTTCTGCCGGCTCACCGTTAAGTATTGCCGTAAGAAATGCCGCCACGGCTGTGTCCCCAGCTCCTGAGGCGTTTACCACTTTGGAGTTATCAAGCGCGTACGCATCACACCAGATTTCCCGGTGACTCCAAGATTTTGCCTCTAGGCTAACGACCTTCGTTCGGTTAAGATCCGCTATATCACCCGTAATTAGATAGGATCCCCGATGTCCCATCTTTATTAGCAGTATTTTCACTCCCGCGTCGATAATTCTTTTGCCAACCTCTCTCACTGTCTCCACGGGTACCTTATCAATGAAATCGCCGTCTCCAACCATTGAATCGATTTCTGTATATTTTTCAGGCATCATGGTTTGGAGCACCTCCTCGATACTTGGCACGAAAATATCAACGAAAGGCAATGTATTCTTCATTATTTCGGGCCAGTTTACCTTTCCTGATTCACTGTCAGGATCAGGTAGGCTGAAATCGAGGGATGTTACAACTCCCATTTGCTTTACTTTTGAATACATCTCCAAAAGTTGTTGTCCATTGTTCAAGTAAAATTGCCTGAGCAGGGGTGGGTACCCGAAATGGAACAACCTGGAATTAGAAACGGCATCAAAGTCGATGTGGGTCAAATCAAAAAACTGGTTACAACCGGGCGATTCAAGGAATATCCTGTCGATTCCCTTGGGGGCCAAAACAATACTAAAAGCCGTTCCCGATACCTTGGTAATTTGCATACCCTCTTCGGCATCGTGTTCGCGTAAACTTGCAACGGCTATGGCTCCCATGAAATCATCCCCGATAAGTCCATTTAAAAAGACCCTTTTACCTAGTTTTTTCATTGCCAGCCCCGTGTTAGGTACGAGACCGCCCAGCACGAAACTCATCCCTTCGATTTCAATTAATTTGCCGGGAATGAACAGGTCACTGGCTTTATTAAAGATGTAATTATCATTAAATCCGGGCAGCATGTCAACGCATGTGTAACCGGCAATAACGGCGTCATATTTTTTGATACTCATTCCTTTTACACCTTCATCTAATCACTTTAATGCCATTTAAATAGCAATAATCTTCTAAAACTCCCGTGTTATCACCGTAGGAGATTATGTAGTGTTGACCTGAAATGTTTTTTGTGAACTCCTCCACCGGTGTTTCGGTAAAAATTTCAAGGCTTGGTAATTGAGGAGCGGGATAATCCCACCCGGCTTCTTCCCATGCTATCAGTTTACCCTCTCCCTTGCATAGATGCATGGTGTATTCAGCACCTTTATTTGACAATCTGGCAAGGGTTAACTCGCCCGTTTTCAATGTTGAGACGTTCAATACACCTCCGCTAATATGTCCGAATGAAGCACCGGTAACCGTTACCTTACCGTCAACTATTTCAGCGGGGACATAGTCCGGCACACCCATAAGCACACTGTTTTCAAAGAACTCGTAATACTCTAGATAGGCGGCGCATTGTCCCGTTAGCTCTTTAACTATTAATTGTGTTACCGCACCCATGGTGTCATTTTCGGGGATGGTACACAGGTTTAACTCATCGGATAAGAGCATGAAAATCATGGCGGGTGGAAAGCTCATCAGGCTTTTCATGCCATCAACATCTTTCAGGGATATCGCGTTGAAATGGTTGAAAGCGGCTATTTTTTTGATTGCCAAGTAATAAGAAATCCCTTTTTTCAAGAAGTTGTCATCAACAGGCTTAGTGAATTCCCATTCACGCTTGATTTTTCCCAGGATTTGTTGGACTTCATTTTGGTCAACTTTTTTGCTCTCTTCAATCATTTCCAGCATTTCGAAATATTCAACTTCGACACCAATTTTTTCTTTCAATGAAAGTCCTTCATACAGCGTGTTGTATAGTTTCATATCCCTGAATCCCATCATGCCGACCTTGGTTCGCCTCACATTTTTCACAGCGGATGCTGCCACGGTGAAACTTTTAATTTTATCCAGCGGGGAGGGTTTCCCTATTACATTGTATATGTACCTGAATTTATAGCCAAGGTCTTCAAACACTTTCCTCAAAGCGGTTGTCCCGGCTTGCGGGGCAGGGGTAACAACTTTTCCATTTTCTCTCACTCCTGCAAGTCCCCACAACAATATAGGTTTATCCCTGAATTCTTCTGTAATAGAAATGACCGTATGGGAGGGTATCCAACCTGCCAGACATATAATGAGTGAATCGAAACACTTACCCTTTAGTTCACGAATAGCCCTTCGCGCCTCTTTGCCTTCCGGGTCATCAATTACATAGTCGGTTGATACGACCTCGATACCAAGGGATTTCACTTCTTCCCTTGCTTTGTCACACATCGTTTTAATTAACTCTTGCGGCGAATTGATCTCTCCAAATCCCACAAACGCGGTTTTAACTGAATTTTTCATACGATTATTTTTTTTATTTCGGTGTATGGAACTATTCCGTTAAGCCAAATGAGCATTGGACAAGTTCACTTGGACAAGGCCATGGCGAGGAATAGTCTAACTTTAGTGAACCTACCGGTCTCATCATACTGTTTTTCTGTTTATTTTGTAATTAATAAATCCAAGAAATATCACGTAGCAGAGGCATAACAATGGAACGATAAAAGCAAACGTTATATTTTGAAGGTCAGCTACACGTCCCATGATCATCGGGATAAAAGCGCCCCCCGCGATCATCGTGACCATTAAACCGGACAATTCATTCTGATGATTGGGCATGCGATCAATGGTAATCGAGAAAATAAGGGGGAAGATGTTGGCAAAGCCCAGGCCAATGATAAGAATCCCAATGAGAGCCAACGTTAATGAGTTTGTAAATAATATCGTTAGGACACCCATTAGGGCAAATGATCCAGTAACGATTAACAAACGAGTGGGCGCAATATATTTCAAAATATAGGCGCCGAAAAACCTGCCTATAAAAATTGGAAGGTAAAAGAGTGACCAGCTTATTACAAGGCCCAGTTTTTCAACGGATATACCAAATTTATCGCTTAACAGGATAGGGGCATGCGAAGCCACGGCTATTTCAACCCCGCAATAGATGAAAATCCCCAAAACCATGGCTAGCACGTACCCGTTCTTGAGCAAGCTTAAACAGGATTTTAACGTCGCGGCATGTGTCTTTTCCTGTTTCACCTCGCGTATTTTTGCTAGGTTAAACCATAGCATAGCTACCAGCACGATAGTCGCATTCACGGGGAACAATATGGTCCAGTCTAACCCGAACAGGTTATACATAAGAGGGGGAACCAGGAATCCCAGGGAAGAGCCAATGGTAATAAACGATTGTGCCCTTGATAAGTTTTTTGAATAGTGTCCCTCCTCGGAGATATCGCGTACAAAGGGGTTACCCCCAACTTGCAAGATAGCTCCTCCGGCTCCAATAAGCAATACCGCGGTGAGAATTCGATAAAACTGTCCCAAAGAGGTGGAATCAACTACCATTTTCCCATACATACCTGAAAAAACAGGCACCATCAACCCCACGAACATTATCCCCAACCCGAGGTTTAAGGTGAAAACCTTCCCTTTTTTGTCTTGCCAAACTCCCATGGGGATGGCAAGCAAGCCAAATAACAGGTACCCAAGGAAAGGCAGCAACGTGGCAACGGTTATGGAGAGGGAGAATGTTTCACGGGCCAGGCTCACCATCGGTCCAGCCGCGTCCACCATACCCATTGATAAGAAAATCAAGTAAATCGGTAAGAATTTTTTGAGGCTCATGTGCAGTATCTTTAATTTTTGAATGTAAGTTAATCGTTAAAACATTTCATTAATAAGCTGTACCGTCCTTTCTACCATTATTTGACCTCCTTTCGGCCCAACCATTCCACTTTGTATTACAGCGCTATAGCCGCCACCCTTAACGGCTTTTTCAGTTGGAAGGTACGTTACGGGACCAGAGAAAGCTATAACAAACGTTTGTAACGCCTCACTGCGTGCCTGTATTCGTAATCCGTAGTCAGTAAAGAGTTCGAACTGATTGGTGCAAAGGGCGATATCTCCAATCCTCACAACATGGATTTCTGTCTTGTAGTCGAGGTTTGGATTATTCTTTTGCATGTTGTAACGCTTAACCACGTCTGCATTCCACGTTACCCTCGCCAGATGTTGTTTTGCCGATTCCGGATTGGCATCAATCAGCGCGGAGTATTTTTCTGTTTCAGACATTGAAAAAAGATACTCTTCTTCCGTCACTTTCCTTACCGGGAGGGAAAGTATTTCAGTTTTGTGTATTAATTTTACGGCTTCATGCCTATCATTTTTCACCGCTTCATAAGTGTCTTCTACGGCCATGCAGATTCGCCGCGCCAGCTCTTCGGTCTCACTTAAACCGCGCAGCTGATTCATACGTGCTTCAGCCTTTTTTCTGTACAGTGGTCGTGGCGATTGATCACCTGATGCACCTCCCCAGCCCAAAATTGTCACGTCCATCCCGAAACGTTGCTTCAGCTTTTCGCGTACAGGATGCCAATAATCGGCATTTACGGCCGATCGGTGTTCAACAACTTGAGAAGGGCATGGAACGTTAATGGCCATGGCCGTGAGTTTTCCGCTTTTATTCCAGAAAAATAGCGAGTTTACATCGTGGTCTTCCGTTCCCTCGAGGTTTAAAAAATCGGGACTGTTCGTGTTGCCATACATGACAGCTGTGCCGTCAGCATACACCGCCCTTCTGTTATAGGCAATGGCAGCATGGCTCAATCCCCAAGTCACACTACCCGGTTCCCGACTATTCCAAGCTTTGATAATGCCATCGCTCACCTGCTTGACAAAAAAGCGAATGTATTCATCCACTTGGAGAACTCCTTTTTCTGGGATAGCATACCTGAACGAGAAGGTGGAGTCATTTTCTAAAACCGGTGCCGTATGGGTATGGGTTGCACTTAAAAATATTTTACCTGCATCAAGTCCGGTAATTTTTTCGCTAACTTCCTCTCGTACTTTTTGAAGCATTTCGTTTGAGATATTAAGCAAATCGCATGATACCATGATTGCCGCGTCACTTTCACCCGTTTCCTCTTTTGATTCAAGAGCGATAATATTCGCGGTAAGAGGCGTTTCGATTACTTCGGCAATTCTTAAATGAAACTGACCAGTAAGGGCGACAGGTAGCTCAGGTGTAATATCAACGGATGCCGTTCCAATCAAGAGATTCCCTGCATTTATTTTGGCCAGATTCATTAGCAAAACAGGAATGAGAAAAAAAAGGAGTCTAATGGTAGAGGTTGTTTTTTTCATTTTGATACAATCTTAAAGTGATAAACACTTATTTCCTTATTTCATCATTTCATCAATGATGGCCAACGTGCCTTCAACAAGCTCCTGGCCACCTTCAGGCCCTATTTGGGTGCTGGCGGGCACGGCCCCGTAGGCACCTCCCGAGATAGAGCGGGAAGTGGGGAGGTAGCCGTAGCCACCGTTAGACAGTTGAATGATAAATGTTTGCGTGGCCGAACTTCGGGCTTTGATGCGCATGCCGTAGTCTAGATACAGTTCAAATGGGTTGGTGGCCATAACTATATCCCCGATCCTCGCAACGTGTATTTGAACCGGCAACTTAGGCTGGACTTTCTCGAGCTCGTACCTCTCTTTTACACTTTCGCCTCTTTTAGCCATGGTATACGTTTGGGTTATTTCGTAATACCACCTATCTTTTTCCTTGACCGCAGGATTATTCTCGATTTCCGCGAGCAACTCCTCGTATTTCTTTGTCCACTTTTTCGCCTCTTCTATTGAACTGTTCACGTCGTTCATGCTGATAAGGCGCCTTGAAAGGTTCATAACCTTCATCTCGTGTTTAACAACGGGATTCCACTCGATATTATCTTTCACGTACGGGTAAACGGACGTTACCGCGTCGGCAATCCGAACCGCTATTTGCTTCCTGTGCGCGATAGTGCGATCTCCTATTTCAGTCTCTTCCGGGAACATCAATTGCTGCATGCGCAACTCCGCTTTTTCACCAATCCGTATATGTGGTGACTGGTCGCCCGCAGACCCGCACTGCGGTAATACATACAGGTTATCCCCCAATCTTTTACGAACTTCTATACGTGTTTCATGCCAGTAATCCGCGCTGATCTTGTGCAGGTTTTCGGTGACTTGAGAGGGACAGGGAACATTTATCACCACCCCGGTCAGGTTTGATTTCTCGTCCCAGGTGTACAGCAAGTTAACACTATGATCTTCAAATCCCTCCATGTGACTAAACTCGGGCCTGTTCGTGTTGCCATACATTAGGGATTTCCCGTCAAAGTCTGCTTGCAGCCGATTATGCCCTACCACGGCATGCCCCAAGCCGTAACTTATACCCCCCGGTTTACGGTTGTTCCAGGCCTCTACAACCGCCAACGCGATATTCTCAGAAATGTATTGTAAGCATTCCGCGGGTGACATAGTTTCCAGCTCGATCCCGTAAATACTTTTCGAATCGGTGGCGACACTCGCGTAGGGCGCGGTATGGGTATGTGTCGCGTTTAAAATGATCGCTTCCGGCTTTATCTCGGGGAGCAAATCCTTTAACCGATTTTGCATCGCGGCAAGCAACTCGCTACGGATACCGATGATATCGCAACTAACGAAAACAACTTGCTCTGACGATGTTTCTCCCACCGACTCAAGGACTAATGCTGTGACCGTGAGGGAATCCAGGATACCTTCCGATACGCGTGCTGGGAATTGACCCTGCACGAGAACAGGGCGATCGGGCGTGATGTCTCCGGTTGCCCAACCAATCAACAAGTTCCCGGCTTCACTTTCACCTTTTCTCTCACCATTGTTGTCTGTACAGTGACAGAAGAGCAATAAAAGCAGGGAGGTAATTAAAATTGAGATTGTTTTTTTCATACGACTGTTTATTTTATTACACATAGATTATTTTATCACGATAGAGTCGGTCAGCCTGATATCCTCAGCCGAGGCACCAATCATGATATCAAACTCACCCGGTTCCACCATGTAATTCATGTTTTTATCCCATAGACCAAGCTCTTTACACGGGATTGAAAAATGTACCGTAACAGCATCATTGGGGGCGACATTTACTTTTTTAAATCCCTTCAGCACTTTTACCGGGGTTGTAACGGAGCTTACCTTGTCATTAATGTAAACTTGAATGACCTCCTTCCCGGCCATTTCCCCCGAGTTCGTCACTTTCACGGACAACTGAATGGTATCTTCACTCGTCAGCTCTTTCTTTTCAATATTCAGGTTGGAGTAGTCGAATCGGGTGTAACTTAACCCGAATCCGAACGGGAAGAGGGGATCTGTGGATGCAAACACGTAATCCCTACCCGGTTTTTCTGCGCTTCCCGGTTGACGGTAATATCCTCTTCCCGTGGGTTTATAATTATAAAAAACAGGAACGTGACCAACGCTTTGTGGGACGGAAACGCTTAACCTACCTGAAGGGTTCACTTCCCCGAAGAGAATCCTGGCAATGGCATTCCCGCCCTCTGAACCCGGGTACCATGCCTCAAGTATGGCGGGAATATGCTCTTTTTCCCACTTTATGCTGTACGGTCTTCCATGCACCATCACCAGTATAATCGGTTTTCCTGTTTCGTGAATGGCTCGTATTAAGTCAGGCTGAACTCCCGGGGGGGTAAGGTCTGACCGGTCGTATCCTTCACCTGAAGTGGGGTATGCCCCCTGTTCCGCCAGCTCTCCCCATCCCGTTCCCGCCAGTGACATGCTGGTTCCACCTATGACAAGCAATACCACGTCGCTCTTCTCCGCAGCCTCCACGGCCTCCTCAAATCCACTTTTATCCAAGTCGGTTATACCACATCCTTTCGCGTAATTTACCGTGACTTTTCCCTTGGTGATGGTTTTAATTCCCTGAAGCAGGGTTACCCCCGTGCTGTTATCCTTGGTGATGCTGTAGTCGCCATATTGTACTTGATTAGCATTCGGGCCGATTACCGCTATCGAGTTGAGTTCTGATAGGTTCAGGGGTAAAAGATCACCTTCGTTTTTTAATAGTATGATCGACTCTTCCGCTACCTGTCGTGACAATGTTCTCGAATCACGGGTGTTGATCATATCGGACAGATTCTTCGGGGCTTCGTAAGGTTCGTCAAACAGCCCGGCTTTGAATTTAACGGTGAGCATGTTCGTAACCGCCTCGTCAACCAAAGCGGCGATCTCTTTGTCCTTCTTCGCTAAATGTACCAGTTCGGAATAGGCGTAATTGCTTCCTTCCTGATCAACGCCCGCCTTGAGTGCGACAATAGCCGTTTCAGCCTTATTGGAAGTAATATGATGCCTTGTTTGCAACATGTTCACTGCACCGTAATCCGCGAACACGTAGCCCGTGAAACCGAATTCCTTTCGTAGGATATCCCGCAGTAACCATTCATTGGCATGAACGGGGATTCCATTTACCTCGTTATAGGCAGGCATGATGGAGTAAACGTTGGCCTCCCTGACAGCTTTTTCAAAAGGGTATAGGTGGAGGTCCCTGAAGTCCCTTGGCCCAACCTCTACCGGTGCAATATTGATACCGGCTATCGGCGTAGAGTAACCCACGTAATGTTTCGCGGTACTTATAATTTTATTTTTCGGTAAACGATCTTTCGTGATACTTGGATTACCCTGCAACCCAATGATAAAGGCTTTCCCCATCTCGGCAACATGGAACGGGTCTTCGCCAAAGCACTCTTCCACACGCCCATACCTGGGGTCTCTCGCGACATCAAGCAAGGGTGCAAAGAACTGGTCGCACCCGGTAAGTTTAGCCTCCTTGGCCATTACTTCGGCCATCTCCTTGATAAGGCCTGTATTCCATGTACTGCCCTGGTTTATTGATTGCGGGAATATGGTGGCATCATAAGCCAATTGCCCGTGTATGCCTCCAAGGTCTACCTGTAAAGCCGGGATACCCAGCCTCGTCTTTTCCCTGAGGTACCTGTCTGCGGCTTCCGAAAACTTGGCTATACCCGCTACATCTATGGGTGAATTGGTCAAGTCGTTCCATCGCGGTGGATCGAGGCATCCAATGCTCTCCCCCTTAAACAGTTTTTCAAGAGACTCTTCGGTGATCTTACCATGCTCATCCTGTTTTAACCCCTCCAGGCTGACCTTTAGCATCTGATTGACCTTCTCTTCGATCGTCATCCTGCTTAAAAGGTCTTTCACCCTTTGTTCAGTACTGAGTTTCGGGTTTTTATAGGGCATCGACTGTCCATTGAGCTTTACTAAAGGAGCAAGGCTCAATAACAGCATAAAGATGGTCTGAACAGCTGTTGTTCTTGTGTTTATCCCCATATTATGCTTCTTTTAAAAGTTGAGCGCCATGTGATCAAAATAGTTCATTGATGAAATTAACGGTTTCGTCAACAAGCAATTGCCCTCCCTCTGGACCGACAAGGGTGCTTTGGATTATCGCGCTATAATGTCCCCCCTTAACCGCTTTTTCAGTTGGAAGATATGTCCCTGGTCCCGATAGTTGTATGACAAATGTTTGGAGTGCCTTACTACGGGCTTGTATAGCAATTCCATATTCTGTAAATAATTCAAACGGGTTCGTGCAAATCACGATATCCCCGATTTTCACCACGTGGATTTGGGTTTTATACGTGGGCAAATTATTTCTTTGTTGTTCATAACGTCTTATCACATCTCCTTCAAAAGAATTCAACCTTCGGAAAAGTTGCTCGTTAGCTTCTGGATTTTCCTTTAATTGAATTTCCAATTTCGAAACTTCTTTTTTACTCGCCTCGTATTCAGAGCTTTTTACTACCCTCATGGGTAATGAAACTTCTTCAATCCGGTGAATTATTGGAACACTGTTTTGACGTTCCGTTTGAACCACTTCGTACGTGTCTTCAACCGCGGTAAAGATACGACATGCTATTTCATCCAAACGGTCAACTCCTCGTAGTTTTCTCATGCGTTCATCAGCCGCTTTCCCATACATCAAATGAGGAGATTGGTCTCCTGATGCTCCTATCCATCCTAGTACCGTCAGTTGTGAATTAAAACGTTCACGTAGTTTTTGACGGAGCGGGTGCCAGTAATCAGCATGGATAATCGTTTTACTTTCAACTTCCTGAGAAGGGCAAGCAACGTTAATAGCGATTGCCATCAGATATCCTTGCTGATTCCAAAAAAACAAAGTCTGAACGTTCTGGTCTTCGGGTCCTTCGATAGACCGGAATTCAGGAATATCGGTCTGGCCGTACATCCTGGCTGAATTATCACTATAGGTGGCTCTTCTGTTATGGCCAATTTTCGCATTACCTACTCCCCATGTTACACTACCGAGTTTCCTATTGTCCCATGCTTCTTTAATTGCCCGCGCTGTTTTCTTTGAAAAAAAAGCGTGGTACTCCTTTACTTGTGTTACACCGGTCGTGGGAATAGGATACAGACCGATCCTTACAACTGGAGCGGTATGAGTATGAGTAGCATTCATTATAATGTTATCAACTTCTATTTCGGGTGCAATTTTTTTAACTTCAAGTTTCACGCCCTCGATAACTTCTAATGGAATCACGACTAAATCACATGATACGAAAATTACCGCTCTGTTTTTTTCACTCTCGCTCCTTGATTCTATGACAACAATGTTTGCTTCCAAAGGCGTTTCAACCTCTTCAGCAATCCTTAAATGCATTTGCCCGTCAAGGGCAACGGGTAATTCCGGTGTTATATCAACAGTGGATGTGCCGATATAGAGATTGCCGGCTTTTGCCCTAAGATTGAAAGCAAAGGAAACGATTAAAATTAGGGCAATAGTAAATAACCTGTCCGGGATCTTCCTCATTTTCAAGGTTGTTAATTAGTTGAAACGCCTTGTGTTTTAACCCTGTTACAGTTCTTGGATTAAATAATACATGGACTGAAACTCATTGCCAATCTCAAACCTGAACACCCCGTCCTTATACTCTGAGGGCATGTAACCCGTTATGGAGCCTTGCGGGTTGATAGACATCACCCGCAGGTTCTTCTTGTCGGTTTTAATCTCGATGATCGCGTCAATCACCTCTACCTGAATGGGACCTTGGCCGACCTTTAAAACCTGTTCGCGAGTGGCGTTGTATTCACTGTTCGTGTTCTCTGCCCTGCCCACCGCGGTCAACAACATGTTGCCCGAGCTCTTTATGGGTTCGTCGGTTAACGAGCTTATGGCCAGGGTGGCGAAATCGGTTTTAACCTCGACCTTCACATCGTTCAGAAGAATCTCCCCCTCTTTTCCAACGAAACCGTATACCGCTTTCGTTTTGGGTGAATCTATCCATCCCATCTTTTTATTCAAGTTCCGGTACAGTTCCTTGGTATCTGAAAGAACCTCCTTTTTCTCTACATCCACAATAGCTTCGTTAACGCCAACCACCCGGTGACCTTTATCGGGCATCTCCGGGAAGCGACTCTCTATTCGATGTTTTTCGGCCGTAAGCAAATGGGCTTTCCCGCGGTTCGCGAGGAGATTGTCAAGCTTGACGCTTATCGTTTCCCCTGCCGGTTTTACATCCCCTCTCCTCATGATAAGGGCCGCGTGATAAAACAGCCCGAACTTGGCCGGATCGTTAAAGGTATCGAACAGACCTCCCCGGTAATAGACTCCATTTAATGCCTCTGCAGTGATGGGTTTAGCAATCATGTCAACGTCCTCATCCAGCGAATAGCGGTACGTGTGGATGGCAAATCCACCCCAACCCTGTAACGACCCTATCGCCGCTAACAGCAAGGAACTTTCGGCGCGCCACTCGTTGGGCCAGGGATTGTCCCATTCAGAGACGAAAAAAGGTTTGCCTTGAACCTTGTAAAAAGCCAGCCCAGGTATCATGTTGTGTTCACTACCGGTCATGGGATCGTTCATGAATTTCTTGCTACCATCACGCCACAGGCCAAAGTTGTAATAATAAGCGTGCGAGTCGGTGAAATCACCGGCTAACTGCGCGTACAGGTGGGCGGCATTCCGGGTCCAGTTGGTCCCGGCAATGGGGATCTTTACCCCCAGGCCACGCATGTGCGCGATCATCTCGTTGTAATAATCCTTGGTGACGGAGATGAAAAACTTTTGAACGTTTACATCGCTTTTATCAAAGGTTACCTTCTCCTTACCCACCTTCACCTTGTTCTCGGCGGCCCAGTCCCGGTACAGCTTTTCCAACTCGCTACGGTACGGTTCAAGTTTTACCTCTTGCGACCACAAGTCACATTCGTTGGTGATTTCCGTCAACACTATCACGGGGTCATCCTTGTACGCCAACTTGGTATACGGGTTCACGTGGTTCCACAAGTCGCTGTTGTACTTCTTCTGCAACTCGATCAACCTCCTGTTAAACGTGCTGTAAGGCTTGGCGGCGTCACCCAGCTGGTAGGCGGACTCGACCCCGTCGCCGGTTTCGAACCTCCGGTAGGTCAGCACGTCCATGTAGACGTATATCCCCTCTTTCTTTAGGCAGTAGATCAGGTAATCCAGACGATCCAGGCTCTCCGGGTCGAAGCTCATGGTGTTGGGCTTGTTCTCCCCCCTGCTGAACTGGAAGATGTTCGGCGTGGACCACTCGGCGTCTAGTTGGTGGAACCTCACTATGTTCACCCCGACCTTCGCCAACCGTTTCGCGACTTTTTCACTGTGTTCATGGGAGGGGAAGTTTTGGGCGCTGTTGAAGTTCGTTCCCCAGAACCGGGCTTCCGTGCCGTCCTCGAAAACGAACTTGTCGCCCTTAACCTTCAGGAACCCCCGTTCCCCGGCAGGCTTATCGTTCTCGTATACAAACGACAAGTCCAGGGGCATATCGTCCCAGGGCAAGGTATATGGAATCCACCTCTTTGACTCAGCATGTTGACTTTGGAGGCTAAAAGGCAAAAAGAGCAGACTGATAAGCAAGATAAACAAGCGATTAACCATTTTTTTCATTTTCTTGTTCGTTTAAAATTACAGTTCTTGAATTAAATAATAGATGGATTGAAACTCCTTGCCGATCTCGAACCTGAACACCCCCTCTTTGTATTCGGAGGGCATGTAGCCCGTGATGGAGCCTTGCGGGTTAATAGACATCACCCGCAGGTTCCTCTTGTCGGTTTTAATTTCGACGGTCGCGTCAATCACTTCTACTTGAATGGGACCATGGCCCGGGTCCAATTGTACCGTTCGATCTTCGTTGTATTTGCTGTTCGTGTTCTCGGCCCTGCCCACCGCGGTTAACAGCATGTTGCCCGAGCTCTTTATGGGCTCGTCGGTTAACGAGCTTATGGCCACCGTGGCGAAATCGGTTTTAACCTCGACCTTCACATCGTTCAAGAGAATTTCCCCCTCTTTTCCAAGGAAACCATATACCGCTTTCGATTTTGGTGAATCTATCCATCCCATCTTTTTATTCAAGTTCCGATAAAGCTCTTTGGTATCTGAAAGGACCTCCCCATGTTCTATATCCACCACTTCCTCTTCTGGTTTAACGGTTATATCCCCTTTAAAATTCATCCCCGGAAGAACGATTTCCACCCTGTGTTTTTCAGGGGTTAGCATCAGGGCCTTGATTGCCGAATTCCTGAAAGGCTCATCCGCTGTAATTGCAACGATATTGGCCGCGTTTTTCACGTCACCTCTTCGAAACATAAGGGCTGCATGATAAAAAAGTCCGAACTTGGCCGGATCGTTAAAGGTATCAAAAACCCCTCCCCGGTAAAATGACCCCCCTATGGCTCCTAACCTAATTGACTTTCCAATCATATCAACATCCTCACATAACGTGTATCGATAAGTATGTATGGAAAGCCCGCCCCACCCCTGAAAGGATGCACAGGCAGCCATTAAGAGGGAGCTCTCCGCTCTCCATTCATTGGGCCATGGGTTATCCCATTCCGACACGAAAAAGGGCTTACCGTGGACCCTGTTGAAAGCGAGCGTTGGTAACATGTTGTCAGCATGCCCTACATTGGGTTGGTTCCCAAATCTTCCACTTTTATCAAGCCATCTACCACCTCCCCCGGAATAAGCGTGACTATCTGTAAAATCCGTGATCATTTGCGAGGAAAGGTGTCCCCACCTGCGACTCCAGTCACCGTGAAGATTGCTCCCCGTTATGGGTATAACAACCCCTATGTCACGCATATCGTCAATCATCTCCCTGTAATATGCTTCCGTGACCTTCGTGAAAAATTGCTGGATGAACTTATCGGACTTATCAAATAGCACCTTCTCTTCACCCAGGCTTACTCCCTGACTCTTTGCCCAGTCCCGGTACATGTTTTCCAATTCTGATCGATACGGTTCCAGTTCAACCTTCCATGTGTAAAAATCATTTTCATTCGTAACGTCAACAAGGGCTATGGCAGGATCATCTTTGTAGGCTAACTGGGTGTACGGGTTCACGCGGTTCCATAAGTCGCTGTTGAACTTCTTTTGCAACTCGATCAACCTCCTGTTGTATGTGCTGTAAGGTTTGGCGGCATCTCCCAGCCGGTGGGCAGACTTGACCCCGTCACCGGTTTTAAATCTCCGGTAGGTCAGCAAATCCATGTAGACGTATATCCCCTCTTTTTTTAGGCAGTAGATCAGGTAATCCAAGCGATCCATGCTCTCCGGGTCGAAGCTCATGGTGTTGGGCTTGTTTTCTCCTTTGGCAAATTGAAAAATATTGGGGGTGGACCACTCGGCGTCCAATTGGTGAAATCGTACGATGTTGACCCCGATCTTGGCCAAGCGTTTCGCGACCTTTTCGCTGTGCTCGTGGGAGGGGAAATTTTGGGCGCTGTTGAAGTTCGTTCCCCAAAACCGGGCTTCCGTACCGTCCTCGAAAACAAATTTATCCCCTTTTACTTGTAAAAAACCGTGTTTACCCGCGGGTTTTTCTTTGGCGTAAATAAAAGACAAGTCAATCGGCATATCATCCCAGGGCAAGGTGTATGGAATCCATCCCTCCAACTCCGCGTGTTGACTTTGAAGGCTCAAAGGCAAGAAAAGAAGGCTGATGAAGAGGATGGATAAGCGATTGACTTGTCTTCTCATTTTTCGTTTCTTAAATATTACAGTTCTTGAATCAAGTAATACATGGATTGAAACTCCTTGCCAATCTCGAACCTAAACACCCCCTCTTTATACTCGGAGGGCATGTAACCCGTGATGGAGCCTTGCGGGTTGATAGACATCACCCGCAGGTTCTTCTTGTCGGTTTTGATCTCGACGATCGCGTCAATCACTTCTACCTGAATGGGGCCATGACCCGGGTCCAACTGTACCGTTCGATCTTCGTTGTATTTGCTGTTCGTGTTCTCGGCCCTGCCCACCGCGGTTAACAGCATGTTGCCCGAGCTCTTTATGGGCTCGTCGGTTAACGAGCTTATGGCCACCGTGGCGAAATCGGTTTTAACCTCGACCTTCACATCGTTCAGGAGGATTTCCCCCTCTTTTCCAACGAAACCGTATACCGCTTTCGTTTTGGGTGAATCTATCCATCCCATCTTCTTATTCAAGTTCCGGTACAGCTCCTTGGTGTCAGAGAGGACTTCCCCTTTCTCTAGATCCACGATAACGTCGTTAACGCCAACCATCCGGTGACCCTTGTTGGGCATTTCCGGGAAGACGCTTTCTACTCGATGTTTTTCGGGTGTGAGCAAATGGGCTTTCCCGCGGTTCGCGAGGAGATCGTCCAACTTGACGCTTATCGTTTCCTCTGCCGGTTTCACATCCCCTCTCCTCATGATAAGGGCCGCGTGGTAAAACAACCCGAACTTGGCGGGATCGTTAAAGGTGTCGAATACCCCGCCCCGGTAATATACGCCGTTGAGGGCATTCCCGGTTATGGGTCTGCCAATCATATCAACGTCTTCATCCAGCGAGTAGCGGTACGTGTGGATGGCAAACCCGCCCCAACCCTGGAACGACCCTGCCGCCGCCACCAGCAAGGAGCTTTCAGCGCGCCACTCGTTGGGCCAGGGATTGTCCCATTCAGAAATAAAAAGAGGCGTGTCTTGAACCTTATAAAATGCCGTACCGGGCAACAAGTTATGGGTAGAACCAAGGTTAGGCTCATTCCCAAACTTACCGTTTCTGTCTCGCCATCCCCCACCTCCTGCGGTATAGGGGTGCGTATCGATGAAATCACCGGCTAACTGCGCGTACAGGTGGGCGGCATTCCGGGTCCAGTTGGTCCCGGCAATGGGGATCTTTACCCCCAGGCCACGCATGTGCGCGATCATCTCGTTGTAATAATCCTTGGTGACGGCAATGAAAAACTTTTGAACGTTTACATCGCTTTTATCAAAGGTTACCTTCTCCTTACCCACCTTCACCTTGTTCTCGGCGGCCCAGTCCCGGTACAGCTTTTCCAACTCGCTGCGGTACGGTTCAAGTTTTACCTCTTGCGACCACAAGTCACACTCGTTGGTGATTTCCGTCAACACTATCACGGGGTCATCTTTGTACGCCAACTTGGTATACGGGTTCACGTGGTTCCACAAGTCGCTGTTGAACTTCTTCTGCAACTCGATCAACCTCCTGTTAAACGTGCTGTAGGGCTTGGCGGCATCTCCCAGTTGGTAGGCGGATTCGACCCCGTCACCGGTTTCAAATCTACGGTAGGTCAGTAAATCCATGTAGACGTATATCCCCTCTTTCTTCAGGCAGTAGATTAGGTAATCCAGGCGATCCAGGCTCTCCGCGTCGAAACTCATGGTGTTGGGCTTGTTTTCCCCCCGGCTGAACTGAAAGATGTTCGGCGTAGACCACTCGGCATCTAGTTGGTGGAACCTTACTATGTTCACCCCGACCTTCGCCAAGCGTTTCGCGACCTTTTCGCTGTGCTCGTGTGAGGGGAAGTTTTGGGCGCTGTTGAAGTTCGTTCCCCAAAACCGGGCTTCCGTGCCGTCCTCGAAAACGAACTTGTCCCCCTCAACCTTCAGGAACCCCCGCTCCCCGGCCGGCTTATCGTTCTTGTAAATGAACGACAAGTCCAGGGGCATATCGTCCCAGGGAAGGGTGTATGGAATCCACCTGGAACTTTTGTCCTGGTCGGGGTGTGAAGTAGAACTTTTACCTTCTGCCAAAAAGCAAAAAGCGAATAATAATATAGCGACTAAACAAAATTTCACTCTCGGAACACGTTGCTTCATTTCCAGTTTGATCTGTTTCATAATCCAAAATAAATGTTTTATTTCATCACGTCATTTATCATTTCCAGCGTTTTTTCCACGAGCACCTGTCCCCCTTCCGAGCCAACGGAGTTACTCTGGACGATGGCAGAATATCCTCCGCCGGCCTCCGCCCTGGAGGTGGGCAAATAGGTTCCCGTACCATTGGCCAGCTGCACGATAAATGTTAACATCGCGTCACTGCGAGCTTTAACGCGAAGGCCAAAATCGAGGAAGAGCTCGAAGGGATTGGTGGCCAGTACCACGTCACCTAACCGCATAACATGTACCCTTACAGGATAATATGGGTTTTCGTCCTGCCTGTTATACCTCTCAATGATGCCCCTGTGCCATGACGCTCTGCTAGGTTGCTCATTGGCTAACCTTTCCGCTTGCTCTGCCTCCTCTTTGGTCACTTTACGCACGGGAAGAGGAATATCCTCGGCCAGATGACGGAAGTCAATTTCATAGTTGATGTTATCCTGCACGTACGGGAACACGTCATCCACGGCATTGGCAATCCTAAGGGCTATTTCTTGTCGGCGGGTAATACCTTTCCTTCTAATCATTTCATTCTCGGCTTTTTTTCTCCACATAAGGTGGGAGGTGATGTCACCGGCCGCGGCGCATTGAGGCAATATAAAAAGATTTTCTCCATACCGCTTATGCAATTCTACCCTTACCTCGTGCCAGAAATCGGCTGAAAGTTTAGCAAGGTGCTCAGTCTCCTGCGATGGACTTGCCACGTTGAGCACTATTCCCTTGAGCTTTTTCTGCTCGTCCCAGAAAAACAACATCTCCACCCCATGGTCTTCATATCCCTCTATATGTGAAAAATCTTTCCTGTTGGTATCTCCATACATTACCGCGGTCCCTTTTCCAAAACCACTCGGCACGGGTTCAAAGTAAACCGCCCGTCGGTTATGCCCCACAACGGCATGCCCTAATCCCCAACTCATGCCGGCGGGGCTACGGGTATTCCAAGCTTCAACGGCCGCGCTCACAATCTGTTTCGCGGCAAACTCAACGTATTCCGATGGTTGCATAACATCCTCCGGAATGTCATAACTCCCTTCCCTCAGAACCGGCCCGGTGTGCGTGTGCGTAGCATTCAGCACCAGCTTGCCCACATCAAAGTCGGGAAGTTCTTTTTTCAACAGGCTTCTCACTTTTCCCGGGAGTTCCCCTCGTACCACGACGAGATCGCAGGATACCATAATGGCACTCTCCACGCTCTCTTCATCGGCTCTGGTTTCAATGGCCAATGCCGTACAGGTAACGGGATCCATTATTTCCGAGCTAATCCTGGTTTCAAATTGCCCAGACAAGGCAACAGGCTTGTCTGGGGTTATGCTTTTCGTTGACCAACCCGCGTAAAGCTTATGCGGACCCTGATCAACGGCGAATGAGGGATCAAAGCGTACCAGGGCCAAGCAGAGTAGCGTAAAAAACAGATATCCTTTTTTGGTTTTAATCATCTTTCTAACCTTAAAATTATTCATTAATATGATTTTGGCCTACGCGAATGGGGACCGAAGTCAATCAACGAGATACCCGTGCATTTGTCCATACAGATTATTTTCACGAAGATCACCTTTGGAAGGCGTACTTTTCAGTGCAGTTCCACGAAGCGATTGTCGCATCAAACTCATGTTGTAAATGGGATAACGTTTGGCGTCTCAGCCCACGAAATCCCATTTAGACATGATCCTACCCAGGTGTATGGGCCGCTCCTTTTTACACCCAGTTTATTCCAGTTCCTTTCCGTAAAAATCCCAATCACCGTTTTGCGCCATCGTGTTCCTTCCACCCCATGTTTCTATCACTACAAATCTAATGTATCGATATGGCCTATTGGTCAATTCCGGATTAATTTCAACATCAAAACCGTTGTTTTGTACAAAATCTTTATCTTCTTCTGTTACTTCGCTCCCTTTCGTGGCACCTGAAGGTGGAACCATGACATAATCCGCGAGAAGGTCCCAATTTTCCTTCCACGCGTCGGTGCCATTTACCGCGGGCCACGCTGTCCAATAGGCAAGGCTCTCGTGTAAAGTATCGAACTCATCAGGCCCCCCCTTCGGCTTTTCATTGGTACCCCATAATTGGAATACCCTGGGAGTGCCGCTACCTAATGCCACTATCCTGTAATTCCAAGGCCAATTATAATGGCGGCTTAGGTAACAAGATCTACCTAAGTCAAGTATCCAATACAGTGGGTTCATCAATTTCCCCTCATCATTCGGGTCTTGGGTGTAAAAGTTCAAGTAATTACCCCGGTTGCCCGTGTTATATATCGTGGAGTTCTTCCCGTCAAATGCAACATTAAAAACCTGGGTGTTATCCTGTAGATTCTTGTTGCAATCTCCTCTCCAAACATTCGAATTGTCGAGGGCCCCGTATTGCGTCCATAGCTGTTTACCCGTTACTTTATCGTAAGCCAATATTTTTTCCTCGAAAAGCGGGGTTAAAAGCGTATCTTTCGCTACCACGTAATTATCCCATTTGTCAACGACCTCAATCCTGAATTGTCTCTCAACATCAGCAAAACCCCTGAACGAATAGCCTCCAACCGCGCCATTCGAGTAGTAGGTATAATTGTGTTGCATTACCCCCGTGGAATCTGAAACGTAAAGAGCAATACCGATATCATTTTTCAAGGGGTTCGACCAAGAGACATACACGCCTCCAAAAGTTTCATTCATCCTCAAAGACTCACTAATCACTGCAACGGGGATTTTAGTGGGATTAACAATCACCTCAACAGGTTCGGACTCGTTGCGGCTTTTATCCAGCACTACGAGCTTCACGGCTCTTTCACCAGCCGATGGGAAACCTTCTAACCTAATCGTATCGGTGAAGGCGGAGGAAAAAGCCTCTCTCTCTTTTTCATCATCTTCAGAGTATTTATACGTCGCCTTTACGCCCAACAAATCGTCATCCATTGGCAGCTGATAAGTTATCATCGCGCCTCCCGAATAATTTTCGACCACCGGGTTTGAAATCGGGCCGGGTGGGATATTATCGGTCGGGTCGCTCCAATCTTTCATATCACTACATCCCACAATAAATGAGGTAACGAGTAACAAAACGCACAAATTGTATATCTTTTCCATCTCTATTGATTTAATTGTTTTAAAAACATGGTAAACAGTCCTACCAGCCAGGATTCTGCATTAAATTCGCATTTAAGACCAGATTCCCTTGCCGAATAGGCCACAGATAATCTTTTTTCTCGAAAACGGGATAATCTAAAACTAAGGGCTGATAATAATCTTCCGCATTTTTTTCCCAGGCACTGAGCCCGCGTATAGGTTTGCTCATATACTCCTCCAGCAATTTCCATCGCCTTAAGTCCCAGTACCGGTGTCCCTCAAATGCCAATTCAATCAATCGTTCTCTTCGGATAATCTCCCGCATTCCCTCTCTTGAAAGGGGTTTACCTGGCTCAATCGAATGATCCGCCCAACTTTCTACAACGCCATTTAAACCGGTCCTTTTCCTCACTAAATCTATATATTCATATACTTCTCCATCCGGTGCATCCTTGTATTCATTTAACGCCTCGGCGTACATCAAATACAAATCTGCCAATCTGATAACAGGAAACGCGTAACGGTAGTAATTGATTGAACTACTCTGTTTGGTTGTAGAGGTGTACCTGTTAAGAACTTTTTTGGCCAGATAACCTGTATGTGATCCCGTACCAATGCCTATTGAATTTGGGGATCCATATTTCATTTCTGTAACCCACATATCTTTATCCGTCATTTTCCCATTTCCGAAATAGAGGCTTCCGTCGAATATCACCGACCCGTAAAAACGCGCTTCCCGATTTAAATGCAATGTTATGGTTTCCCAATTTTTACTGATATAATATTTATGCTTTTCATCTCCTTTTTGCAATGCAAAGAGGTCAACACCAACCCATTCCCTATCCTCTTCAATGGGAACGCCATTCTCCGTGTAAAATTGCTCAACCACGTCTAAAGTAGGCCCATAAGCTCTTGCGAAATTACCGTACACCGTGTTAATGGCTGCAAAAGCCGGCATGGTGGCATATTGTAAACTTCCCTTCCCTACCGTGGTACTGTTTGGGTTTGACCAGATGATCTCATCATTCCATAATTCGGTAACGGCACCCCTTACTTGCATGGCCAACGAGGTCTCTTTACTTAGACTGCCGGCAAGACCGGTACTTTCAAAATCAAACAGCTTATGCCCGGCTTCATGGCAAACATTGATGGCTTCTTTCGCCGCATCCGCCGCCTTTTTCCATTTTTCATGATCGTAGTCAGATGGGAATAGATCGATTCCCCTATTATCGATCATCAAGTTATCGTAATCTGAATTACCGTTGTAAAAAGGGCTAGCTGCATATAATAACACCTTGGCTTTAAATGCATGAGCCGTTGCCCTGGAGATTCTGCCGAGATGATCTGTTAGGTTTTCCACGCTTAACGGTAAATCAGGGATCGCTTCGTCCAATAGCTCCACGATATAATTAAACGCTTCATCCACCGGTTCTCTATGAATACTCACCGTCTCCGTATCTTCGTAAATGGGCACATTCTCCTTAAGAATGGGGATAGGACCATACATACGCAACAACCAGAAATGGTAATAGGCTTTCAGAAATTTGACTTCAGCTATCCATTCTCTTCTTTCCCACTCCTCTAAATCGACCGGTTTATGAATGTTTTCCAGAAAAACATTGCAATCCCTGATAGCGGTAAACAGGGGCCTTCCCCCGTTTAAGGCGAACCCGTCGCTATAGCTTGCCCAGTAATTACCGATAGGGGATTCGGTCCCTTGCTCACCGATAGCTATTTCCCACATTTGTGTATTGTAGGACCAACTTCTATCGAAATTTTTATAAGACCATGTCTCCTCCCCGGCATAAAACGCGGGATTCGCTTCTACACTGGCATGATAAGGTAAAAAACCATATAACCCGTACAAGAAACCTTCAGCCTGATACCTCTTGTTGAAAGCATGGTCGATAGTCGGGATATTATCGGGTACAACATCTAAATAATCCGTACAAGATGTCTCAACGATAAATGGTGTCAGAACTATTATAATCGTAAATACAATTTTTTTCATAATCGTTATAAGTTAATGTTTATTCCCAAATTAAAGACCCTTTGAAGCGGGTAGGCCAAACCATTACCTCCCATCTCAACATCCCACAATTTAAAATCACTTAAAAGAAGCAAGTTCGTTCCGCTGACGTAAAACCTCAACAGATTGATTCCCAGTATTTTTGATACTGACTGAGGGAATGAATATCCAATTTCTGCACTTTTCAATCGAAGAAATTCTCCATTTTGCATATACCACGTGCTTCTTTGCGTGTTGTTTGCAATTCGGTAGGTGGATAACCTCGGCCACCCTGCATAAGGATTTTGAGATGTCTCAGTCCAGTAATCATCGGCAATAAACTTTGCCAATCCGTTTTCTAGTGAACCACTTCGGATAAATGGGGTCATGGCATAAGCATCAATCCAAAAGGAAGACCTCCCTGAACCTTGGAAGAAAAAACTCGCGTCAAAACCCTTATAACCCACCGACAATCCAAAGCCATAATTAACTTCGGGGAACGTTGGATAGCCGATAGGAACCATATCCAAGCTGTTAATAACCCCATCCTTATTCATGTCTTTGTACTTTAAATCTCCAGGGCCATATTCACCAAAATCCTGACGAGGGGCATTTTCCACATCGAAATCATCGATAAAAAGCCTTTCAGCAACATATCCCCATGATTGCTTGATGTTTTCACCGATATGTGAGCGCCATGGGACCCCCATCATTTCGTAATCCGGTTCTTCATAGGTGTCATAAACTGACCTGGCGTAAGTAAACGTTGCCCTACCAGTAAGCCAAAGGTCTTTATTGATAATTTTATTGTAATCTAAGGAAAAATCTACACCACTTCCTTCAACCACACCAATATTAGCTTGGGGTATGGACCACAAGCCCATTTCTGACGGAAGGTCGGCCCTCGTTTGCAAGATATTTATTCTCCTGTCATGAAATATATCACCGATGAACTCCAGGCTATTGTCAAAAAGTCCCAGTTCAATCCCTAAGTTTGTTTTATATGAGACCTCCCAACCAATCAAGGGATTTGAATAATTGTTAATGCGTGTTCCTACCCTACGTTTACCGAAATTATACCCAGAGGTAAAACCATAACCACCGGAAACATTGACATCGGATAGATAAAAAAACCGAATTGCCCCAATATCATCATTCCCAACCAATCCGTAAGTCCCTTTTAGTTTAAATTTTGAAATAACATCCGCGATGTTCGACCAAAAAGGTTCATTAGATACTATCCACCCAAGCCCCACTGAAGGGAAAAAACCCCAACGGTGATCTTTAGCGAATTTTTCTGAACCGTTAAACCCAAAATTAAACTCCGTGAAATAGGTGTCTTTGAAGGCGTAAGTGAAACGCCCCGATAAGCCTAAGTTGCGCATAGGTAATGATGCCGATAACGTTGAAGCGTTAGCTGTCAACGCGTTCCTGCCAATGAAAACCAGCATTCCACTTATCGTGTGGAGATCGAAGGATTGGTTGTAATCGGCCGCGGCCTCCCCGTAAAATGAACTGGAAATATCTTTATACCCAGGATTATAAGAGAGGTATTCAGTGGCGCTTTCTGGGTTTAATTCTTCCAAAAAATATTTATCATTTAGCCTATCGTACCGTGCGACCCGATAAAAATAGGGATTGTAAGCTCTGCTTAGATCGAAAGCCGAATTTCTGGTAGTGCTTCCCAAGAACCGGAGGTTTAACCCCTTTACCCATCGGTTCAAGTTTTGGTGCAATTCGAATTGTGCCATTACCACGGTTTTGCTTTCTTCGCGGTATCCTTTTGTCATTTCAGCATACGGGTTCATGAATCCTGCTGTTTGGTCGTTCCCGTAAAGGATATGTTTTTCGTGCTGGAAAGCCTCATCCGGTTCATAGTACGCGGGGAAACGAACAGGGCTTACATTCAAGACATTGCGATATAGGCCGCTTCCTCCAGGAATAGGCCCGATATAGTCATCAAAAGTCCCATGCACACGAATCTTCGCCTGCGTTGTTTCGGTGAGATTGATATTTATATTTGATCTTACCAGATATTTTTTAAGGTTTATATTGCTGTTAAAATTACTTTCCTTTGGAACATTTAAGATCCCGTTATCTTGAGCAAATGAACCCGAAATATAATATTGAGCCATTTTTCCACCCCCAGATACGTTTAAATTGGCTTTCTGGTTAATGGCAACATCTTTAAATAACAAATCCATCCAATCCGTTTGTGGGTATACATAGGGATTTGTTCCTTTAATGGTATTATCAATTTTTTCCCTCTGATATAGCAGCGCGGCTAATGGATCACGGGTTTTTGCAGCCTCATTGGCCATCTTCATATAGGTAATCGGGTCGGCCAACTCTATTTCACTAGTGGGTGAAGAAAATGAGTTTTCTACTCTTAGAGAGACCCTTAATGAACCTTCCTTACCCTCTTTCGTGGTAATAAGTATAACCCCGTTTGCCCCTCTTGCTCCATACACGGCTGTTGCCGTCGCATCTTTTAATATGGAGAAACTGGCTATGTCATCCGGATGTAATCTTGATAAATCATTTGCCGTTACTTCAATATTATCGAGTAGAATTAGTGGGTCAACCTTTCCAGTTCCAAAGGAAGTAACGCCTCTAATGAAAAAATTAGCATTATCTTGCCCCGGCTCCCCTGTTGTCTGGTATGATATCATTCCCGCCATACGTCCCGCGAACGCGGTGGTTAAATTGCTTGAAGGTACACGGAGCTCGTCAGGTTTTATCGTCTGAATTGATGATATCACGCTCTCTTTTTTCTGTTTACCAAATGCAACGATAGTCACCTCTTCTAGCTCATCTATCTTCTCGCTCATCTCAACATTTAAAACTGTCTTGTCACCTATATCAACAATTTGGTTTTCCATACCAACATAGGAGAACACTAATTTGTCCGTTGGTTTGGCATCAATTGAAAAAACCCCGTCGATATCCGTGATAACTCCTTTTGTGGTACCCAAAATGATAATGGTTACCCCTGGCAAAGGCTCTCCATTCGTGTCTGTCACCTTTCCAGTTATTCGCTTATCTTGTTGAGAATTTGCTACATTCTCAATCGTCAGTTCCTCTAAAATAGTGCTGGTGTTATTCATGTTTTCACGAACGTTGGCTTGGGTATAATCAACTCGTGAGAATATGAATAAATTTAGCGCTATTAGAAGAAGTAGCTGGTTAGACGTTAATCTCTTTTTCATCATCAGACTATTTTTGTTTAAACTGTTGTTTTTGATCCAAAAACTTTTAATACCTCATACATCCCGTTCAATTTTGACATGGTGTTTTGTTCTTTAATTTCGATTTTAACAAGTTAAAAGTTAATCCGGTAAGCAGAGAAAGCTACATTAATTTTTTTATTGGGAAACACTCATATGGCTTCTATATTCATTTCTTTCCAGGCACAGGTAAGTGCACACATCATCTCGTTCAACATCGCCTAAGGATTTTTCGCCATCATACATTCCACCGGTGGTTCCCTTGCATCAGCGCCCACCATGATAACCTTGTACACATCTTGACCGTTACTAATGACCGCTGCTTGAAGAAACTGTATCCCGGGATTATTTTTTATAATCCCCGAAATCGTGACTTTGACGTAAGAAAAAGCCTTTGGCCCTATCTCGAAAAAAGGGGAGGCAATCGTTAATCCTTTATACATGGTATTTTTAATTGTTCAGTTTTTGTCCTACTGCTCCACCTGGGTGAATAAGCGCGAATTGATCAAGTTCGTAGCCTGTTTCTTCCATGATGGCGGCCAAAAGCGCATCAAAAATAGCAACGGTGACTATAAAACTCGATGTCGCCATAACATTCAAGGGATCACTCTCCCTCTCGATTTTCATCGGGATGACGATTTGTGCGCTGTTCGCTAAAGGGGAATCAAGGTTTTCTGTAATCCCTATAAGAATGACCTCTTTTTCATCGCACACCTCGATGATGGGCAACAATTCAGCCGTTTTACCTCCACGAGAAACGATAACCACCGCATCACCTTTTTTCATGCATCCCATCCCACCGTGAATGGCTTCACAGGGTGATAAGAACTGAGCATTCCGTTCGATACAACACAAAGAGTGAGAAAACTTTTTAGCCGCAATGCCCGAAGAGCCGCTGGCGCAAGTGATGATCTTGGGACAGTTGCTCAACACCTCAACCGCCCTGCAAAATGCATCCGCATCCAAGTAATCAATGATATCTAAAATGGATTTACTCTCGATCTTAAAAGAGTCGACCGCGCGTTGTAAAAGAATTTCTCGTGCCTGTTTATTCATAGTAATCATCATTTTTATCGTGGCACTTCTTTCTCATGATAATCAAAAACCAAAAAGCTGAAAGCTTAAAATCAAAAAGCTAAAACCCAAAAACCAAAAGCTAAAAAGCTGAAAACGCAAAAGCCCAAAGAACCAAATCGAAACTTTTCAAATTAAATCATTATTTTTCATATTTATATCAAATAAAAGGTTAATATTTTAGTTAAATATGCTTAAATGTGTGGCTAGTTACAACTATATCACTATATGTCAACTGCTTAATTATAAATCAAACTCGTGCAATTTACATCAGATTACTTCTTAAACAGTAGTCGTCAAATCACGTAGGGGGCAATGCAGTGGATGTTCCATGTTACATGTACCCAGCTACTTCAATTATATACTAAAAAAGATGAAGCTATTGCCAAAAACATGGAACAGATGAGGTTTTCATGGTACTCTTTTTAAGGATACCTATCATTAGAAAAGACACGAAGAGGAGAGAAGCCTCCTCTTCGTATCCAACAAATTATCAAAATATTAAACAAAACTTTTTCGACTAGAGGTCGTCACCCCAAAGGGTTATCTCGCCGATGTTTACACAATTACTTCCCTGCCAGTTTTGGTTTTTGATCACCAAACGAATATACCGTACACGAGGAACGCCCTCGTCTACCGGATATTCCCAGCCGGCCTTCCAATCAGAGTCTCCTCCCCGCAAGATCTCATGATCACCCAACAGCTGCCAATCACTTTTCCATTCGCCCGTTTTCCAATAAGCTTCATTGGAGGGGGCAGCTTTAAGCTCGTCAGTACCCCAAATCTCAAAAAAGCGTGGGCTATGACCGGTAAATGCACCTGTCTCTGTCCTCGGCCATATACGGTATCGGCTCAACTTGGCCAACACCCCCATATCAAAGGTGAAGTGGTGAGGGAAGCTAAAGCCTGGGGCATTGTCAACGGTATGCAGAATAGATGGGCTGGTCGTACCTCCATCCCATATCCTGGAGAGGTCTCTATTATTACTCACCGTAGTATTATCCCCTGCCAATACCAGAATCGAAAAACGCGCTTTATTGATCTCCCGTTCAAATGCGGGCATCGTGTACTCGGTATAGGGGGAGTGCAACTCTTCAAGAGCCCCTTCCGGGAGATATGTAGTGGAAACCTGCACTTTGTCCCCAGTGGCTAACCCCATAAGGATTGTTTCATTATCGCTATTTTCCACCCGAACGGTTTGCTCAACACCATCCACCTTATAGCTCAAGGTAACATATTGCATCGCAAGGCTTGAGATGGGATCCCACTTCAAGAGCATGGAGCCATCTACCAGGTGTGCAATGGAAGCCACCCGACGGTTTCTTAAGCCTTGGACGTAATCTTGCCCATACACCTGAACCACAATTTCTCTCGGCAATGAGAAATGACCTTCATTATCCCGGGTAATGAATTCGAAGATATAACTACCCTCCGGCATTGACAACTGATGATCCAGTTGCAAGCGACCACTTTTAGAGCGGTTCAACTGGATAACTACCGAATCTGCCCGTTGATTCCAGAAAATCACCGTTTTCGCAATACGGGGATCAGCGTTTAGCTCCCACGTAAACATCACCTTCTCATAGCCAGCGAACGCTTTCAACGAATCCACCACACCAGTGTAGATATCTTCTCCCCAGTCATAATATTTTTGGTGAATACTGTTCATGTCATCGCACGACACCAACCACAGCGCAAACAAGGAGAGCGTGATCAGGACGTTTCTTTGAACACCCTTTAAAAGAGTATGGAACCTATATGTTTTCATCTTTATTTTTTATTATCCTATTGTACATTCTCTTTGCTGCCATCATCTCCATATATGGTTATTTCCGCAATGTGCAATGCTGCCGTTCGCGCCCAGGTCTCTTTCACCACAAAGCGAAGATAACGTATATTTTCAACACCCGATTCGAAGATAAACTCACTCCCTGAAACGGTTGCGGCAAGGTCATCCGCGTTATACTGGTTCAATGGGAGGCCAGAGGGTTTAATCTGCTCAAAATCTCCCAGCAACACCCATTCGTCTTTCCATTCATTGCTCAACCAGTAGGCGTCATTCCTATTGTGACTCAACTCTTTTGTTCCCCACACTTCAAAAAAATGGACGTTATGTTGGGAAAAGATGAATTCACCTTGTCGGTTCCAAAGCATCATACGGCTCAGCTTAGCTTCAACGCCCAAATCGACCGTGAAGGTCTGGGGAGGCGTGAAACCGGCAGTAGGGCTCGTATGCCATATAACATCTATACTCCCATCCCAAATATTCTCAATGGGGCGGCTGGTATGCGAAGTATAGTTGTCGCCGTTTAAAGCAGCGTTACGGAAGTTCTTTTTATCCAATTCCATTTCAAACAAGGGAGAAGCCGATTGGATGACCGTATCTGACATGTTGCCAAAACGGTCTAAGAGGACAACAGCAAAATCACGTTCATCCGTGTTGTATCCCCTTATTGATCGCTTTTCATCCGTGATCGTGGAAAAAACCAGATCATACTCTTCCCACTTCCCCTCATCGTCTCTGGCCAACAAGAACGCACCGATTAACGCGCTGGTTTCGTTATACCAACGGATAACCACCCCCCCAAAATCAGGCTCCATGGTGATTGTTTTGGAGATAGTCTGATAGGGAGGCTCCAACGGCACAAACGAGCCGTGGTATAACTCCGACGCATTTTCACTATGATCCACGAGGTATAAAGTGAAGTCACACGGGGCAATATCGGGTAACCCTTCGATAATCAAAAAATTCGAGTAGATAGAAGAGCGCATCACCTTCTTTTCACCCTTGAACATATACTCGCATATCACGTAAGAGATATCCGTTTCATTGGGCAGGTCATACACTATTTTGGCCCCACCCGGTAATGGTTCTACCTGCACGTTAGATACGGCAGAAGGTGGAGTGTTGTCCACCGGGTTCTGCCCCACCCGCTCCTCTTCACACGAAAAAGTGAATGCTAAAAAGAGGGCCAGCACCCCGGCAACCCGGGTATATAATGCTACTTTTCTCGGTTTTATTGCTTGTTTCATATCCTTAATCATTTTACAAAGATGCATAGAGACATAACCTACCAACCCGGGTTTTGAACAAGGTTGGAGTTTTTAATGATGGTATTGGGCCAGAGAGGTTGCAAGTAATCCTTCGTGGTGAAATTACGTGCATTAAAAATGGTGGTGACTTGATAATACTCTTCCGCCCGCACCCCTTGAACATCCCAACCTTGCACTGGCTCATTCTGATACTTCATGGCATCTTTCCACCGACGAAGGTCGAAAGGACGTTCTCCTTCAAACGCGAGTTCAATCAAACGTTCCCGCTTGATAATCTCCCTCATCCCCTCTTTGGTAGTAGGCTTATTCGGTATATTGGAGTATTTATTCCATGAATCCAGCACCCCCTCCAAGCCTGCGCGAAGGCGAATGCTATCCACCCATTGATACACATCATTATCGGGAGATGCTTTCACTTCATTCTCTGCCTCCGCACGCAAGAGGTACAAGTCAGCCAAACGAATATTGGGAATAGTAAAGCGCCAGGGACTGGGCGAATTGGTCGTTGTGGCTGATCGAAAACTCACCAGTTTCTTGATAAAGTAGCCAGTAGGAATCCAGGCCGAATTATAGATAATACCACTGGGATCTCCACTCCTGCATTTTAAAACGATCGTCGCAGACTCTTTTTGGGCCAACATCTCGTAGAGACTACGGTCAAAAGCAAGGTGGGCGTAAAACCGGGGTTCACGATAGTAGTTGAGATTCGCGGTGGTTTCTCCCTTGCCAATATAAAATTGGTGGAATGAACCGGTATCCCTCCTTATCTCGTAGCGCCTCGCGTAATCCCAGCTTACATCCTCATTGATGGGCACCCCGTTATGGGTATAGTATTGCTCCGCCACCTTCAATGTAGCCCCTATAGCGGCGACATCTACTTCCACCCAGTTCTCAAACTTGGGCGTGCAGTAGTTTTGAAATTGGTTGGCATCCGCATACGCCGGGTGCGCCCAAATGATTTCCTGATTATACATCGGCCGTTCGCTTACCGCACCGCGCAAAGTGTATTTTTGAAGGGTTACATCAGACATCTCTTCTACCCCCTTTTGGTAGCGGTAAAGCATATGTCCATTTTCATGGCACACGTCAATCGCTTCTTTAATCGCCTCCAGCGCTCTCTTCCACTTTGCTTCATCATATTGAGTCGATATCAGCTCAATGCCCCGCTTATCCATGAAGTTAGCGTAATCAGGATTCCCGTTGAAAAGGGGGCTGGCCACCCATACCAAGGCTTTGGCTTTCACGGAAAGGGCAATGGGCTTGGTAATCCGTCCCATTTCAGTGGTTGTCTCCTCTATCCGATCAGGGAGGTTAATCAACGACTCATCCAGTAAACTTACCACGTAATTAATCACCGAGTCTACCGGTTCACGAAATACGCGCACCTCATCAGGATTGGCATTTACCGGCAAGTTCGTATCCACGATGGGGATGGGGCCATATAGTTGCGCCAAGAAAAAATGCAAATAGGCCTTGATAAACTTGACTTCCGATATCCAACGTACACGCTCCCAGGCCTGAAGGTCAGGGACCCTCTCTATATTTTCCAAAAAGATGTTGCAATCTCGAATGCCGACCCACAAGTTCCGCCCATCTCGCCTGCCATCCCAGTAATTGTGAAACGGATCCGCCGAATTTTGATCGTTCCGGGCAATCCTCGCACCGCTCCTGTGAGAGTGGCGGTTGTGATACCACATCTCATCGGAACCCGCCATATTCCCCGGGAAGGTATAGGGATCATTCTGGTTAGGCAGCATATTGTAGCAGGAGAAAAGAAATTTCTCAGCATTGATCCTGTTTGAAAAGGCATTGTCCAAGGTGGCCACTCCATCTGGCACCACATCGAGGTAGTCCGAGCAATGGATAAAAAGGCCGAAACATAACACGAACACGAGGAGTTTAATAGCTTTTATTATCGATTTCATGCGATTACTTTATTATATGTTTCTAATGTAAGGAACCTTTGGTGATTGGAATAATCATCTCTAACGTATGTTCATTAAAACTCAACATTCAACCCAAGATTGATAATGCGCTGCAGGGGATAATTGAATGGATTTCCAGCCTGCTCGGTATCCCACAATTTAAATCTGCGGATTTGAAACAGATTGCTCCCAGAGAAGTAAACCCGGGCATTCGTTGAATGAATGGACTTGGATATTTTTGCAGGCAATGTGTACCCCATTTCAACGGTTTTTAAACGCATGAATGACCCGTTACGCATCCACCAAGTACTGGTTTGTTGATTGTTGCTGTTATCCGTATCAGATAGGCGGGGCCAGAAAGCGTAGATGTCCCGGTTATCTTCCGACCAGTAGCTATCAGCAATAACTTGCATCAGTGCCTTCTCGCCAATAAATGGAGCAATCGAGCCCGGGCTAATCCAAAATGAGGAGCGGGCTGAACCCTGGAAGAAGCAAGAGAAGTCAAGATTCTTATACCCTATAGTTAATCCAAATCCATAAATAACTTCCGGCGTGGTGGGATAACCAATTGGAACCAGGTCATTTTCATCGATACGCCCATCCTTATTGATATCCTTGTATTTGATATCCCCCGCACCATATTCACCAAAAGATTGCGTGGGCGAGTTTTTCACCTCTTCATCATCCAAAAAAAGGCGCTCGGCGATATACCCCCACCGCTGGGAGATTTTTTGCCCTCTACGCGATCTCCATGGGGTATTAATTGATGCGTAGTCGGGTTCCTCATACTCTTCATACTTACTGGACGCATAGGTGAAATTTCCCCGCAAGACAGCATAAAAGTCCTTGTTGAATGATTTACTATAATCAACGGAAACTTCAACTCCGCTCCCGACAGCTGAGCCGATATTCGCTTTTGGTATGGCTTGCAGTCCCATGGTCGTTGGGATATCGGCCCTCTCCTGCAAAATATTGCTCCTATTTTCTAAAAAATAATCGGCTTGAATCTCGAGCACATTCCATAAGTTTAATTCAATCCCGAAATTCGTTTTCCTGCTTACTTCCCAGGTTATATAAGGATCCTCGTACCTGGAGATCGATATTCCTGGACGACTATACCCCCAAGTATCCCCAAAAGCAATGCCCCTGCCCCCATCGCTCATGTTCACGTTCGATAAGTAATAGAACCTATCAGTAGCTAATCCAATTTCATCGTTACCAACTAATCCGTAAGTCGCCTTTAGTTTTAGTTTGGAAAGGGTTTGCCTATAAGGTTCCATAAACGACTCGTTGGTCAAGATCCAGGCAATACCGGCAGAGGGGAAGAAGCCCCACCGTTCACTCTTTGAGAAACGTTCGGAGCCGTTATAGCCAAAGTTCGCTTCAAAATAGTAGCGGTTCGTGTACGCATAAGTCGCCCTTCCTGCAAGTACCACGTTACGAGATGGGAGTGAAAGCTGCAATGTATTGTAGGTATTGTTTTTTAATTCTCGCATGTTGCCCACCAACTGTAACGCTATATCATGATCATCGGCTATATTGGTGTTATATTGTACTGAACCTTCGAAGTACATGGTATTCTCCATCCTTCTCTCACCGGGCACGTAATCTAAATAATCCGTTCCATCGTCAGGATTCAAAGCAATCAATCGATACTCTTGCATGTTTCCAATCTGAGGAGAAAGCGCGTAGAAAAATGGCGCGTACTGTCTCCTTACCTCCAATTGAGCGAATCGATTCACATTCATCATGCCCCTTGCCGATAGTCCTTCTAAAAGAAAATCCAAGTCTTGTTTAAGTTCGAACTGCACATACATCGATGACCTGTCGTTGGACTTATACCCTTTCAGCATCTCCGCATACGGGTTCATGTAACTTCCCGCGGCTGTATTTCCAAAGAGGATATGCTTGGTGTAGATATTGGCTTCGTCAGGCTCATAGTATGGCAGGAAGTGAACCGGGTTGGCCCTGACTGCTTTATTGTAGAGGTCCGTTCCTCCGTCCAGGGGTCCCTGGTAGTCATCAAACACGCCACTCAATCGCACCACCGCTTCCGTTGAAGGGGTGAGGTTCACGTTAACATTGGAGCGAAGGGCAAACTTGTTTAACCGAATGTTGTTATTGAAATTCTGTCGTTTATCCACTTTCAGAATCCCATTGTCCCTCGAATAAGAGGCGGCGATGTAATAACGGGCGACCTTACCACCACCACTGATATTCAAATTATAACGTTGATTAAACGTGTTTTTGTCGAACAAGAGCTCTTGCCAGTCAATGGCTGGGTATCGTATCGGATCAATTCCCCTTTCGGTATAATTGATTTTCTTTTCGTCATAAGGTAATCTGGTACCCGGGCTCCTTGTCCTTACCGCCTCATTATGTAACTTCATAAAGGTTACCGGATCAGCAAAATCTATATGTTCAGTAGGGGATGAGAAAGAGCCTTCAGCCCGGAATTGAATTTTGACTTCACCTTCTCTACCTTCTTTGGTGGTTACCAATATCACCCCATTAGCCCCCCTCGCACCGTATAGAGCCGTTGCATTGGCATCCTTCATAATAGAGAAACTAGCGATATCGTCGGTTGTTAACCGCGCCAAGTCTTCCGTTGTCATCTCCACCCCATCGATAAGAATCAATGGATCCACTTTGCCCGTACCAAAACTGGTCACGCCGCGTATAAAGAATTGTGCGTTATCTTGCCCAGGCTCCCCACTGCGTTGATACGAAATCAGGCCGGCGATTCTCCCGGCAAAAGCAGTAGTAAGGTTACTCGAGGGCACCTGTAAATCGGAAGGCTCCACGGTAGAGACTGATGCAATAACGCTCTCTTTCTTTTGCTTACCGAAAGCGACAACCGTCACCTCGTCAAGCTCACTAATCGCTTGCCTTAACTCTACTTCAAAATAGGTTTTGTTGCCTACTTCGATGGTTTGAGGCTCCATTCCAAGAAAAGAAAACACCAACTTATCGGAAGGAGTTGCCCTTATCTCGAAAGTTCCGTCTAAGTCAGTAGTCACCCCCCTCGTAGACTTCTCAATGAGAATACTCACCCCTGGTAAGGGATCGCTTGTTTCCGCTTCTGTTACTTTCCCCCTAACTATCACATCTTGTGCAGATAAGCAAAAAGGAATAAATAGGATTGCGCAAAGAATAACATGTAATTTGCCTTTCATTTCTTTCTCATTTGTTTTAGATTGACACCATACGCGCATTGTTATTTTACTTCACTGTTGCAAGTAAAATAACTTATTGATTAACAAGAACAAATACAGCATTCTCGAATGTTAAGTATGCCGTAAAACAAAAGTACAAGAAATAACTGTTTTTCACAAATGTCCACACGTGAAATTGTTCTTTAGAATGACTATAAATGAATTGAAGCCTACAAAACGAAGGCTTAACCTGATGAAACTAGACACGGTATAGCCTACAGCCCCTGTAATTATTCATCGCATGGGGGTCACTTCAACCATGGATTGTTTTTGGGTCCCATTGCATCAACCGGGATGGGCTGCAGGCCATACTTTTCCGTCACCTCTTTCGTGCAGAACGCTTCCGGTTTTTTCCCCTCGGACTTTAACGACACGTTGTTTGCCACATTTTGGGTATCATTGATGCGCAAGAAATTCTCATGGGCATCGATGATCAGATTGTTCGTGATGGTGTTCACATCCACGTCCTCTCGTAACTGTTGCAACCTCGGGTATTTTTCCCGGTAAAGGGAGGAATTTATATCCACCTCTTTATACAATTTGCTTTGTGTTTCGGGAGCATCCAGCCTGGCCAGCCACCGTTCTTTGTCCCAAAGCGTAAATGAGACCCCGTAAGGACACTGGAAAAAGATATTGTTGTCGATGATATTGTCTTTTCCACCATGTATTTGTACACCACCGAAGTCCAGGGAGCCGCACCGCTCAAAAAGATTCCCATAAACCAATACGCCTGATATCATGTCGTCCAGCCTAACACCGGCAGCACCGTGGTTGGTGCCGCCCTGTATATCTGACCAACGGTTGTAGCGTATGATATTGCCCCGGTAAGAGGGGTTGTTCCACATGTCCAGTCCCCCCTGATCATCGGATTCATTCACGACATGGGCAATTTCATTGTACTCGATGATAAAATCGTTTCCCTCGAGCCTCATGGCCGAAGACGAAGAGTGGCTAAAACGATTATTCGCCACGCGTATACCGCAACCGTCGAGATGGATGGCAGGTTGATAAGTGCGCTTGAAGAGTGAAAAATGCTCGATAACCGTGTGCTCTACGAAATGTCCCGCGGGTTCAAGCGTCTTCCGATCGCCACCTTTGATTTTCATGCCCCCGTGCCCGAATGATGAAAGGTAGCAGCCGGTCACGCCGTGTCCCCTGCCATTCTGAATATGGATGCCATCTTCCCCGAAACGCAGCACACGGCATCCTGACAGCAGGTTGTTCTCACCGTCCCGTATCAGGATTGCCGACCCCCTACCCTCCATAAAGGTGAGCCCTTCGAACCTCACGTGAGCGCAATCCTCCAACTCGATCATGTATGGATCGCTGAAATAGGTTAAGGTGGCATTCGCCGATTTCGGGTCGATCCCTTCGGGAGGATACCAATACAGTTTCCCCTTCTCTCTGTCGAGGTACCATTCACCGGGTTGATCCAGCTCGCAAAAGAGGTTGAACCCAAAATAGTTGAGGCTATCCTTATATCCAAACGGGTGGTAAGGTTCCTGGATATGTACGGTACGTGAAGAAGAATCCCACTTTTCCACCCTTTGGTGCTCTTCACTCCAATCCCAAAACCAATAACCACCTAAGCGAATATCGGTTTCTCCCGCCCATCGGTCCTGATAAGCATCGATATATTCAAACACACCTTCCCTGGTACCGGACGTACCCATGTAGTTGGGAGGAGTTGGCGTCTTTCCCATCGCCTTGCCCGATGTAACAAAACCCTCGTTCGGCCACCGGGCCAACATCTGTAACTCCCCGTTACATACCAACTCGGGCCTTTTACCCGCGTCAGCAGGGTCCCCATAGTCGAGAATGTCGTTTTTCGGCAAATCAGCGATGAACACTTTTCCACGCATCGTACCCTTAAGCCTGTCATACAGGCTATCAGTATCGGCTAGCTCCCATTGGCCAATGGGTTTGCTACCGGAGAAGAGGGGAGTTTCGCCTTTCATAGCCTTATAGGTCACCGGTGATGATTCGCTCCCTGAATCTTCGCCATTGAACTTAACGGGTTGGGTAACCGGATATATCCCCCCGGACAGGTAGACCGTGACGGTGGCTCCCGGCTTTTCCTTTAAGACAACCCGCACAGCCTTTCTTGCCCCCTCCAAACTCCTCAGTGGCTGCCCCTTGGTTCCCACGTTGGCATCATCTCCCGTGGGAGAGACGTACAACGACACATGCTGAGCGCAAGCGCTAAAAAGAAGCATCAGGATGAGATATACAGGAAAAAACAAAGGGGAAGTTTTATTTGTCATGGCTGTATGTTTTACAGTTTGTAACATGATCATATTTCACGGTGGATCAATTATTGAAGTCAAAGATACAAAAAGTTTCACATGATATTTTCAAGTATATTAAGAAACCGTGTTATACTTTCGATTTTTTTTCTTATATTTACAGCCACTTTCGTGACAAACGTGAAAAACTAAACGTATATGAGGTACAACGATCTCGGCATAGACATCAAATACCTGCTGGTCAATGAGAGAGATAAAAAATTCGGCTTAACCGTCAATACAGTTGGCTTTCAGCCTGTCGCACAGAATAGCCTATACCCATCCACCGAGCACCCCAAGAGCTACTACTTCAAACCCGATAAAGGAAGGATATTATCGGAATACCAAATCCTCTACATCAGCAAAGGGAAAGGTTATTTCCAATCCGATTCCACGAAAAAAACGACCATCGTCAAGGGGATGGCCATCCTGCTGTTTCCGGGACAATGGCACACCTACGCCCCTTTTAAGGATACGGGGTGGAACGAGTACTACATTGGCTTTAACGGAGAGATCATCGACAAGATCGTGTCAAACGGGTTTATCTCACCCGAGAACCAAGTTCTGAAAGTAGGCGTTAACGAAGACCTCGTGACCCTTTTCTCCACGGCCATTCGTGTGGCCAAGGAAGAGAAGGGTGCCTCCCAACAACACCTGGCAGGAATAGTGGTCAATATATTGGGCATGCTCTTGTGTCTGGCTCAAAACAAGAACTTCGAAACCAAAGACTCCTCCCAAAAAATTGAACGCGCCAAAATCATCATGGCCGAAAACATCCATAGGAACATTGATATCAAGGGGATCGCGACCAGCTTGGGGATTAGCTACTCTCTGTTTAGAAAGGACTTCAAGGAGTACACGGGGTATGCCCCGGCGCAATATTTTCAAGAGCTAAAGCTAAGGGCAGCAAGAGAGATGTTGGCCGAAACCCAACTCTCCATTAAAGAGATTGCCTACAAGTTGAACTTCAGCTCCTACGAATATTTCCTCTCCTTCTTCAAGAAAAAAGTTGGGTATACCCCGTTAGAATACCGAAACCTGGGAAAGGTGTAATCCGTGAGAAACCGGCTATCGCAGTTCCACCAGCACCAGCGATTTTGGCGGCAGCGTTACCGTTAGGTTGTCGCAACTTAGGGTGGCCCCGTTAAAATCACTCACCGTCACCTTAGAGGGCTCCTCGAAACTGTTATAATCGTTTATCTTGCCAGAGGTAAGCACCTTCCCCCTCACCTTGCTGACCGACGCTCCCACCAGTCGTGTATCCACACGTTGTTCATTATTCGGGTCGGCATTGACCAACGTGATATGGATTTTACCCTCTGCATCCTTTGAAGCGGAAACGCTTACCGCGTCGAACTCCCTATCGCCGTATCGGTACTTCGTGCTCGTCAGCGAAACCGGCAGCAGGGTTGCGTCTTGATGTACCTTATAGAGGTAAAACACCCAATAGGTGGGGGTCAAGATCATCTTCTCCTCATCGGTCAGCACCACGGACTGCAGCACGTTCACCGTCTGCGCCAGGTTGGCCATCTGAACGCGATCGCACCGCGCGTTGAACAGGTTCAGGTTGATACCGGCCACGATGGCATCGCGTAGGGTGTTTTGCTGGTACAGGAAGCCGGGGTTGGTCCCGGGCTCCACGTTATACCACGTTCCCCACTCGTCGATAATCATCCCCACCCGCTTCTGGGGGTCGTACCGATCCATGACCTCGGCGTGTTTAGCGATCAGCTCCTTCATGTAGAGCGTCTTTTCGATGGTGGTAAAGTACTCCTGCTCGTTGAAGTCGGTCGCCGACCCCTTATCGCCCCAGTGCTTGGGCACCGTGTAGTAGTGCAGCGACAGTCCTTGCATATGGCGACCAGCGTTCTTCATCACGGTCTCCGTCCAGTTGTAGTCCCCACCGTTGGCACCGCAAGCGATCCGGTAAAGGCGGTTGCCACCGTAATCGCGGGTATACGTGGCGTAGTGGCGGTAGAGATCGGCGTAATAGTCGGGCGTCATGTTGCCGCCGCACCCCCAGTTCTCGTTCCCAATGCCCCAAAACTTGACCTTCCACGGTTCATCGCGCCCGTTCTCTCGACGCAGGTTCGCCATCGGGCTCTCGCCGTCGAAGGTAATGTACTCGACCCACTTCGACATCTCCTCCACGGTGCCGCTGCCCACGTTCGCGGTGATATAGGGTTCCGTGTCCAACTGCTCGCACAGGTCTAAAAACTCGTGCGTACCAAAACTGTTGTCTTCCACCACCCCACCCCAGTGCGTGTTGATCATCTTGGGCCGTTTCTCCCGGGGACCTATGCCGTCCATCCAGTGGTACTCATCGGCAAAACAGCCACCGGGCCACCGCAGGTTAGGGATACGTATATCTTTGAGCGCTTGAACGACATCGTTCCGAATCCCCCGGGTATTGGGTATATCGGAATCCTCCCCCACCCAATAGCCACCGTAGATGCAGCGACCCAGGTGTTCGGAGAAATGGCCGTAAATATGGCGGTTAATGGTATACTCACCCCTATCCGCCTCGATAATCAGTCGGTTTTGCGCGGTCGCGGAGAGACCTATCATCATTAAAGCCGCGATCCATACATACGTTTTTACTCTCTTCATACGATTATTTTTATCTTTATTGAACTTTCGCATGTAACTGTTTCAACTCATTGCCTTTTCTGGCGTAAATTTCATTGAGCAGCGATCGTGACCGTTGCCGGTTTTAGCCAGGGAGAGGTAAATCCGATCTCTATTTCCCCCTCGTCTCCCGTCGCCTCCACGTAGGCCAGGATGCGCCCGTGATAGACGCGGTGTCTGTTGTCGGTATAATCGCTCATATCGGTGTTGTTGCTTGCCTCCAGGCCAAGCAGCCTTGCAGGACCGGATACGCGGCAGGTGACCTCGTCGTCAGACAGCATCACCGGAACGCCGTTCTCATCCACCACCTGCACCACCACGTGGGCCAATCCCCGCTCCTTGTCGATCTGCTCTTCGGCATGGATCACCGTGAGCGCGTAAGGGCGACCCGATGTCTGAATGGTATATCCAGAGATAGGCTGGTTATCCCCATTCATACCCACCACTTCCAGTTTGCCAGCCTTGTAGGGGATATCCCAGAAGATGATACCGCTGTTGTCGTCGTACGCTTTTATTTCGCCCACCTCTTGACCGTTAAGCAACAGCTTGGCCTTGGCCGCGTTGGTGTAACAGACCACCCGGATGGACTGCCCTTCCTGGTAGTTCCAGATGGGCCACGCATCCATCGAGGGTACCCGCTCCACGTAGTCGCCCGTGCTCCCCGCTTCGGTTTGCGACAGCACGTCCCTCGATTGGCTCCGGGCACCCCGCCCGGGCGTGGGGTAGGTACCCAGGTAGGCCATCGGCTTGTCGGTCCAGAGCGACTGTCTGAAATAACCCCTCGGCTTGATAAAGCCCCCGAAATCGAGCAACCCCGAGTAAAAACCCCGGGTGGGCCACCTGCCCGACTCGCCAAGGTAATCGATACCCGTCCAGAGGAACTGCCCGAAAATAAACTCCTTGTCACGAACCGCTTTCCAGGCACCCATATCGTGCCTGTTCTCGCTACCGTAAATCACCCTATCGGGGTACTTTTGGTGGTCGCTATCATACTTCTCCTCGGTATAGTTATAGCCGGCAATATCCAGCGCTCCCGGGTACTCCGTCTCGTTCGACATAGCCACGCCGGCCAGACCCGCCGTCACGGGGCGGGAGCGATCGTACTGCTTCACCACGTTGACCAGTCGCTTCGCAATCTCTCCCAAATCCATCGCGTTGGGTGCATCGGGGTTATATCCCCCGTAGGTAGCCTGCGTGAACCCCGCTTTCTCTCCCCCGAGGATGGGGTGCGAATAGGGGTCGTTCGGGTAGTCCACCTCGTTACCGATGCTCCAGGCGAACACCGAAATATGGTTCCGGTCCCGCCTAACCAGGTCGGCCAAATCCAGTTCGCTCCACTCCTTGAAGATATCGTACGACCCCTGGTAGCCGGGTGTACCCACGTTCCAACCCTCTAACCACTTGCGCTTGGGAAAGACCCACTCGTCGTACATCTCGTTGATTACCAGCATCCCCATCTCATCACACAACTCGTACAAGTCTGGCGCTTGCGGGTTATGGCTTGTCCGTATCGCGTTCACCCCGATCTCTTTCAAGGTCTGCAGCCGCCGCTGCCACACCGCTCTGGGGACTGCCGACCCTAACACCCCTGCATCATGGTGGATACATACCCCCTTCACTTTCATCCACTCCCCGTTGAGTGCGAAACCCTTATCCGGATTAAAGGTGAAGGTGCGAAAGCCGGTACGGGTGGTTGTCCGGTCAACCTCCGTCTTCCCTTTCAGCACGGTCGTCCTTAGCTCATACAGGTTAGGATCCTCAAGGAACCAGAGCTGCGGTTTTTTAACGAACAGGGCAGTCATTACCTTGTTCCCGTCACCCGGCAGCACCGTTATCCGCTGATTCTCTTTAGCGACCAGCTTTCCTTCGGGCGAGAACAACTCGTTGAGTACCGTCAAGGAAGCGGGATCTGTCTCGTGGTTGGTCACCTCGACCTCCACGTTGAGCCTGTAGCCGTTCTTTACCTCTTCGGGGTAGGCATACACACCCCATTGCGCGATATGTATCGGGTTGGCGTACACCAGCCAGACATCGCGGTAAATTCCCGAACCGGTGTACCAGCGGGAATCGGCGAACCGACTATGATCCACCCGCACGGCTACCACGTTATCCTCCCCGTACTTCACGTGGGGCGTGGCATCGAACATGAACGAAATATAGCCGTTGGGACGTTTACCCAACGATTGGCCGTTAAGGAACACCTCGCTACGGTTGTAGACCCCCTCGAAATAGAGGTAGACCCGCTGTCCCTGTCTCTCCGCGGGGACATGTATATCCTTGCGGTACCAGGCTATCCCGCCCGGCAGGTAACCGGTACAACTGGCCAGCGTGGGACTTAACTGCCCCTTCACGCTCCAGTCGTGAGGCAGCATCACACGTTGCCAACGAGTGTGATTCACCTCTACAGCCTGCCCATCCTTCACATCGTTAAGCGTGAACCTCCAGTCGTTATTTATCTTCTCCGGCGACCCAAAAGAGACCTGCGCCCTTATCGTGGGGGCGAAGCAAGCTAACAGCAACACAGCCAATAATTGAAATTTCCTCCGCATCTGTTTATGGTTTATTATTCTTAACAAAATTAGTGATATTCTTTCGAAGATGAAAACGAAAACAGGCGAAGATTGTCCTTTATTTTTTGTAACTTAGTCGTCAGACTAAAAAATAGGCACGCACCCTTTAATAAGATTACTGTATGACATTTTCAAATCGAACCCACGCACTATCCACCCTGAACAGGTATTGGATCATACTCCTTCCCCTATTTTTCGTTTTAGGCTGCACGACGAAAACGGGTAAAGGGGAACAGGCTCTCTCCTCGAAGAGGATCCAACAGGTAGACTTCTCACAGGTAAAGATTACCGATAATTTCTGGTCGCCACGACTGAAGAGCCACGTGACCACTACCCTCCCCGTCTGCATCGACCAAATTGAACATAAGACGGGAAGGATCCGGAATTTCGAGAACGCCGCCAACAAGAGCGGGGAGCACTCGGGCATCTTTTACGATGACTCCGACGTCTACAAAGCATTGGAGGGAATGGCCTATAGCCTAATCAACTACCCTGACCCCCAACTGGAGCAGAAGTGCGACGAGTGGATCGAAAAATTCGCGGCGGCACAAGAGCCGGATGGCTACATCAACACTTTTTACTCGCTGACCGATCTGAACAAGCGGTGGGATAACATGGACAAGCACGAGATGTACTGTGCCGGTCATATGATTGAAGCAGCGGTGGCCTACTATCAAGCCACGGGCAAACGCACGTTGCTGGATGTATCGATTCGAATGGTGGAGCATATGATGAGCCTGTTCGGTCCCGACAAACGTCACTGGGTCCCGGGACACGAAGAGATCGAGCTGGCATTGGTGAAGCTGTACAAGGTAACCAACGAAGAGAAATACCTTGATTTTGCTTACTGGCTGCTTGAGGAGCGCGGGCATGGACATGGCAGCAAAGGCTCGGAGGGTACCTGGAACCCGATCTATTACCAGGACGAGGTGCCGGTAAGGGATTTGGAGGAGATAACCGGCCATGCCGTACGCGCCATGTACCTCTTCTGCGGGATGGCCGATGTGGCCGCCTTGAAGCAAGATGAGGGATACATGCGGGCACTGGATCGCCTATGGGATGATGTTGTGCTCAGAAAGATGTACATCACCGGCGGCATTGGCTCTTCAAGGCATAACGAGGGCTTTACCGAGCCGTACGACTTACCCAATTACGAAGCCTATTGCGAAACGTGCGCCTCGGTGGGAATGGTGTTATGGAACTCCCGAATGAACGAGCTCACCGGCGATGCCAAGTACGTGGACGTCTTGGAGCGCTCACTATACAACGGTGCGCTTGCCGGGATCTCATTGCGTGGCGACCTGTTCTTCTACGTGAACCCCCTGGCTTCGCACGGTGACCATCACCGCCGCGCGTGGTACGGCACGGCCTGTTGCCCGAGCCAGGTATCCCGCTTCCTGCCCTCCATCGGGAACTATATATACGGATTGTCCGAGGACGCGGTATGGGTCAACCTCTACGTGGGCAACAACGCGGAGATCAAAACCGGGAAAAAGGGGAAGGAGCGTTTCACCCTGCAGCAGGCGACCGATTACCCATGGGATGGAAACGTGAAGCTGAGCGTGAAAGCACTTCGGAAGCCAATGGAAAAAGAGATTCGCCTGCGGATCCCCGACTGGTGTGAGAACTACTCGATCGCGGTGAACGGGGAAGCGATTGAAGGGGTACCGGTTGAAAAGGGATACGCGGTCATCGATAGGCTCTGGAACGAGAATGACGAAATAACGCTCACGATGGATATGCCCGTGAAGATGGTGCAAGCCGATCCCCGGGTAAAAGAGAACATCGACAAACGGAGCGTGCAACGTGGGCCCCTCGTCTATTGCATGGAGGAGGTGGATAACCCTTCGTTCGACGAGCTAACCCTTTCAGCCGACACGCGGTTTAACACGGCATTTGTTCCCTCACTCCTCAACGGGGTGACCACCATCGAGGCGGTCACGGGCGATCAAACGATCACCTTTATCCCCTATTACGCCTGGGACAACCGCGAAGCCGGGCAAATGAAGGTGTGGGTTGATTACAAGTAACCGGCACACCGGCTACTGTTTTACTGTTTACTGTTTACTGTTTACTTTTTACTTATTGTCTACTGTATCATGAAACTTAAATCGTTAATACCATTGTTACTTCTGGCGCTAATCGCGTGCGAAGGTGATGTAATTGACCCCGCGTTGAGAGGCCGCCCCATTGAACTCTCTGCCGAAATAGCGGGAATGCGAACCCGCGTCACCAACTCCACCTGGGAGAAGGGCGATGCCATCGGCGTTTACATGATCCCATCCGGGGGCTCACTGAGCGCATCGGTCCTTCGAGATAACGTGAAGTACAGCACCACGGGCAACTCCTCGTTCACGCCGGCCAACGAGAAAGAGCAAATCATCTTCCCATTCGATGGCTCGGACGTCGACTTCATCGGCTACCACCCCTACCGGGATAATATATCGAATCACAGCTACCCTGTGAACGTGAGCAACCAAAGCTCACAGTCTCAAATCGACCTGCTCTACTCCAACAACACGCAGGGGCTAAACGACAAGAACCCGCACGTGGGCATGCAGTTTACCCATCAACTAACGAAAGTGGTGCTAAATATAGAGCCGGGACAGTCGGTGAACCTGAGCGAGCTCAGCGTGATCATCAGCAACGCGAACACGGAGGCCACGTTCGACCTGGCTACCGGTATGCTGTCTTCGCCCAGCAAACAGGGTGACATCCCCTTTCGGATGGGTAACGGGGGAACCTCCGCGGAGGCCATCCTGCTGCCGCAATCAAACCTTAGCGCGGTGAAGCTCTGGTTCGTGATTGGCGACGAGATAGAGGTGTACAGCTTTCCGCTCGGCGAAGTATTGGAGATCAACGCGTTTCAACCCGGCACGAAATACACGTACAACGTGACCCTCTTCGCGCAGGAGACAACCATCGCCGCGGAAGGGAGCATCACCCCTTGGGTGGAGGGCCCCACGGCAAGCGTGACCGCTAACCGTACGGGTGACACCCCACCCGTTGTGAAAGGGTCTAAAAAAGCGCCCTTCACCGTAGCGGAGGCGCAAGCGAGCGTGGGACAACCCCAGGTCTGGGTGGAGGGCTACATCGTCGGCTCCTTTAAAGGCACCTCGATAAACAGCTTTGTCCCCGAAGCTACAGCCACATCTGCTACCAGTCTAGCACTGGCCGATACCCAAAACGAGACCGACAAGGAGAAGGTCATACCTGTCGAGCTCCCCGCGGGAGCGGTTAGAAAGGCACTTAACCTAAAGGACAACCCCGCGAACTTCAACAAAAAAGTAAAGATCAAGGGAAACATCGACTCATACTACTCCGCCATGGGACTCAAAGGCGCCAAAGAGTACGAGTTTATCGATTAGTTTTGCCGCGTGACGCCGCTATAGAAAAAGGCTGTTTTAACACGTAAAGGGAGGCTCGTTCGTCGACATTTTCCGGCGGTATGTCGATTAATTGCTATAAAAAAACTAAAATCGGCATGCAACAAGCCTCCTTTCTGGTATAAATAGGTACTTTTGATTTGTTTTCTTGGCCTGTTACCAAGATCTTGTCTTTCGTATGCGCAAACAGTTGGATGAACGGTAGCGGCTCAGGCAAATGCATGGTAAAGGCCTTCTCTTTGGCGTGCACCAATCATACAAGAGCAAGCGAAAAAACAAATCAGATGAGTAAAAAAACCAAAGCGATCGTTCTCGCCGCCATCGTGCTGCTTCTGCTTGGGATCATCTTTTTCCCGAAGATCAAGCAACGGGCAGGTACCGGCGGAGCGAGCGATATGCCACCGGGAGAATCCTCCCCCGGCGGGGGCGGACGAGCACCGCTATCGGTCAGCGCGACGGTACTAAAACCACAAACCTTGAACAACCTCTTCCGCATTACCGGGAAGCTACTCCCCGATGAAGAGGTAGACCTGGTCTTCGAGACCTCGGGAAGGATCACCGACATCTACTTCCAAGAGGGGACAAGCGTGCGAAAGGGGGAGCTGCTCGCCAAGGTAAACGATGCCCCGCTACAGGCCGAGTTGAAAAAACTGGAAGCGCAGCTACCGCTGGCCCAAGACCGGGTTTACCGGCAACAGACACTGCTCGAGAAAGACGCCATCAGTCAAGAGACCTACCAGTCGGTCGCCACCCAGCTTGAGACGTTAAAAGCCGATATCGAGCTGGTGAAAGCACGCCTGCGCCAAACCGAGCTACGAGCACCCTTTGATGGGGTAATCGGGCTGCGATTGGTGAGCGAGGGTGCCTACGCTTCATCACAGGTGGTCGTCTCCACGCTCACCAAACTCTCCCCACTTAAAATCGAGTTCTCGCTAACCGAAAACTTCGTAAACGAGATAAGGCCTGGCACGGAGATCACTTTTCAGGTCAAGAACGACCTCCAGGAGTATAACGCGACCGTCTACGCGGTGGAATCGCGTTTGGACCTGCGGACGCTTAGCCTCTTCGCCCGCGCCCGCTACCACAACAGCGATGGCAAGATTAAACCGGGGCAATCGGCCAACATTCGCGTTAGCCTCGACCAGATAGAGAACGCCATCGTGATTCCCAGCATATCCAGTGTAAAAGAGATGGGACGCGATATCGCTTACGTCTACCAGGGTGGGACGGCCAGGGAAGTGGAGATCATCACCGGCATGCGAACCGCCTCATCGGTAGAGGTGGTAAGTGGCCTAAACATAGGGGACACGCTGTTGACCACCGGCGTGATGCAGCTACGGACAGGGATGCCGGTGGTTATCGACCGCATGGAGGAAAACCGAGCAGAGTAAAGAGATGACGTTATCGGAACTGAGCATAAGGCGACCGGTGTTGACGACGGTGATGGTGCTGATCATCCTCATCTTCGGCTTTATCGGCTACACGAACCTACCGGTTCGGGAATATCCCAACGTGGACAACCCCATCATCACCGTGCACGTCTCTTACCCCGGGGCCAACGCGGAGGTGATCGAGAACCAGATCACGGAGCCTCTTGAGCAGAACATCAACGGCATCCCGGGTATCCGGTCGCTCACCAGCCGAAGCAGCCAGGGGAGCGCCCGCATCACCGTGGAGTTCGAGCTGAGCGTCGATATGGAGACGGCGGCGAACGACGTGAGGGACAAGGTCTCCGTCGCTCAACGCTACCTGCCACGCGATACCGACCCACCCACGGTCGCCAAGGCCGATGCCGACTCCGACCCCATCATGCAGATCACCGTGCAGAGTCCTGTACGGTCACTCCTGGAACTCTCCGAGATAGCCGACCTCACGGTCAAGGAGCGGCTGCAGACCATCTCCAACGTGAGCGCGGTGGAGATATGGGGGGAGTACCGTTACGCCATGCGTCTATGGTTAGATCCCATCAAGATGGCGGCCTACAACATCACCCCCATGGACATCAAAAGCGCCCTGGATAGGGAGAATATCGAGCTCCCCGCGGGAAGCATCGAGGGTGACCATATCGAGCAGTCGATTCGAACGATGGGGTTGATGCAGACACCGGAAGAGTTCAACAACCTGATCCTGATCGAGGACGATTTCCGGGTTGTGCGCTTCCGGGACGTGGGGTATGCCGAGCTGGATGCCGCCAACCGGAACAATATCCTTCGCCGAAACGGCACACCGATGGTGAGCTGCGTGATCATCCCACAGCCGGGGGCCAACCATATCATGATCGCTGATGAGGTGAGGCTGCGCATGGAACAGATGCGCAAGGACCTTCCCAGTGACGTGATCATCGACGTGGCGTTCGATAACACCCGCTTTATTCGTGCCTCCATCCGCGAGGTGAAGACCACGGTAATCATCGCGTTTATCCTGGTGATATCCATCATCTTCCTTTTCCTGAGAAACTGGCGGGTGACGCTCATACCAACGCTGGTCATCCCCATCTCGCTGATTGGCATCTTCTTCGTGATGTACCTCGTGGGGTTCTCCATCAACGTTCTATCGATGCTCGCGGTGGTACTCGCGGTGGGGTTGGTGGTGGACGACGCCATCGTGGTGTCGGAAAACATTTACCACAAGATCGAAGATGGGATGGACCCCGAGAAGGCTTCCATTACCGGATCAAAAGAGATCTTCTTCGCGGTGGTATCGACCACCATCACCCTGGTGGCCATCTTCGTCCCGATCATCTTCCTAGAAGGACTCACCGGACGGCTCTTCCGTGAATTCAGCATCGTGATATCGGGTGCGGTCATCATCTCCGCGTTCGTCGCCCTCTCCTTCGTGCCGATGCTGTCGTCCAAGATGCTGGTGAAGAGGAGAAAGAAGAGCCGCCTGTACCAAAAGAGCGAGGTGGTATTCGATGGCATGAACCGTTACTATAACAGATGGCTCAAAGCGTTCCTGCAGCGCAAGTGGCTGGTGCTTCCCATCATCCTGCTCTCGGCGGCTATCATCGCCCTCCTGTGGAAGGTGATTCCTGCCGAGATGGCGCCACTCGAAGACCGGTCGCAGGTAATGATACGTAGCTCCGCCCCGGAGGGAGCCACCTACGAGTTTGTACGTGACTATACCGACCGCATCTCCGCGATCGCAGACTCCGTCGCACCGGAGCGTGAGTCAAATATCACGATGACCCGCAATGGTTTCGGGATGGTACGCATGGTGCTGCCTGACTTGCGGGAGCGAGAGCGCTCGCAGATGGAGATCGCGGAAGCGCTCACGCGCGGCGTGAAGAACGAGACCGCCGCCCGCGCCTTCGTGCAACAACAGTCCACCTTCGGTGGGCGCCGCGGGGGCATGCCCATCCGCTACGTGTTGCAAGCGCCCAACATCGACAAGCTACAGGAGTTCATCCCCCTTTTCATGGACCGGGTGAACGCGAGTCCCCACTTCCAGATGAGCGACGTGGACCTGAAGTTCACCAAGCCGGAGACCCGCGTCAACATCGACCGCGACAAGGCGGCCATGCTTGGGGTAAGTACCCGCGATATAGGGCAGACGTTACAATACGCGCTGAGCGGGCAGCGGATGGGCTACTTCTACATGAACGGCAAGCAATACCAGATACTGGGAGAGATTAACCGGCAGCAGCGCAACACGCCTGTTGACCTGCGAACCATCTACATCAAGAACTCGAGCGGGCAGATGATCCAGATGGACAACCTGGTGACCCTCGAGGAGGCGGTGGCCCCTCCCCAGCTCTACCGCTATAACCGGTTTAACTCGGCGACCGTCTCCGCGGGATTGGCTCCCGGCTACTCGCTGGGACAGGGATTAGAGGAGATGGACCGCATCGCGGCCGACGTGCTGGACGAGACCTTCCGAACCGCCCTCGAAGGGGAATCGCGCAACTTCCGGGAAAGCTCATCGAGCCTCTTGTTCGCCTTCGGCTTAGCCCTCTTGCTTATCTTCCTGGTGATGGCCGCGCAGTTCGAGAGTTTCAAAGACCCGTTCGTGATCATGTTCACCGTTCCCCTCGCCGTTTTCGGTGCCCTCCTGTTCATGTGGGCAAGAGGAGTGACGATGAATATATACAGCCAAATCGGGATCATCATGCTGGTCGGCCTCGTCACCAAGAACGGGATTTTGATCGTGGAGTTCGCCAACCAGCGACAAAACGCGGGAATCGGCCGGTACCAGGCCATCGTGGAGGCCTCTATGCTGCGGTTGCGCCCCATCCTGATGACCAGTATCTCTACCGTGCTGGGGCTTATGCCGCTGATGTTCGCCACCGGGGAAGGTGCCAACGGCCGCATCGCGATGGGTACCGCCGTGGTGGGTGGACTGCTTATCTCCACCCTGCTGACCCTCTTCTTGATCCCGGCCATGTACATGTACTTCTCTACCGACCGTGAAGCCAAGAGAAAGAGGATGGAAGAAAAAAGATTACATGATGAAGACGATGAGAGATAAACTGTTAAAAAGGGATGATTACCTGTGGATGGTCGACAACGAAGCCGTAAAATCGATGGCAGCAAGAACAGATAGGGTCAACCCGGGGGCGGCTAAACCGGGTGTAATCATTGCGGAGGCGGGCGTAACGGAAGGAGTTAAAACATATTCGTTCTTCCTTTTTATCGCCCTCCTACTTGCCACATTAACTTTCATCCCGCAAACCACACAGGCCACACAAACCGGTCAAGCAGTTCAAACCACATCGATTGAACCAATCGGTCATGGGACAGAGACCTTTCAGCCCGGGCAAACCGGGCAAACCGATTATGTTACACAGGCTCCCTCACAAGCCCAAGAAACCGTTCTTCCCATTTTAAACCTCCAGGAGTGCTTACGCATTGGTCTTGAGAACAACTACGAGATCCAGATCGTCCGGAACGAAGAGCAAATCGCCGACAACAACGTCACCTTGGGTAACGCGGGCTTCCTTCCCGCGGTAAACCTCAATTCCGGCTACACGGTGCGAAGCAACAATAGCGACCAGTTCCCATCAAATGGCGGCGAACCCGTAGAAAGCCGCTCTTCCAACACGGGGGCACTGGACGCGGGGGTGAACCTTTCCTGGACCCTCTTCGAGGGGTTCCGGGTACAAACCAACTACAAACGGTTGAAAGAGTTGCAGTCGGTAGGGGAACTCAACACCCGCCTGGCCATAGAAAGTCTGATCGCTACGCTTACGGCGGAGTACTACAACTACGTGCAGCAACAACTCCGGCTGAACAACCTGAAATACGCGGTATCGCTCTCTAAAGAGCGGCTTCGCATCGTGGAGGCCAGCTACCAGGTGGGGGCGCTTTCGAGGCTCGACCTTCAACAGGCGCGGGTCTACTTCAATGCCGACAGCTCCCTACTTATCCAGCAGTACGAGAAGCTGAACAGCTCGAGGATACGGCTCAACGAATTGATGGGGGTCGACGTGGATCTGCAGTTCGTGGCGGCAGACAGCACCATCAGGTTCGACCGAAACCTGCCGAAAGAGCAACTGCACGACCAAACCCTGCAACAGAACGCCCGCCTACTGCTCAGCGAAAAAAATAAGAGGTTGAGCGAACTCGACTTGAAAACGCTGCAAAGCCGCAACTACCCGTACCTTCGACTAAACGGCAGCTACGGCTTCACGCACTACAACTACAACAGCGGTTCCTTGAACCGTCAACGCACGTGGGGACCCACCGCCGGCGTCACGCTGGGCATCACGTTGTTCGATGGACTCAACCGAAGACGGGAGCAGCGCAACGCGCAAATCGTGATCCAAAACAGGGAACTGCAAACCGAACAGCTTCAGTTAGCCCTGGAGAGCGATTTCGCCAACATGTGGATGGCCTACCAAAACAACATCGAACTGACCAACCTGGAGACCGAAAGCCTGAAGAACGCGGAGCTCAACTACGAGATCGCCATGGAGCGGTACAAGGTGCGCGACCTCTCGGGATTGGAGTTAAGGGAGGCGCAGAACAGCCTTATTGAAGCAGAACAGCGACTCCTCACCGCGCAGTTCAACACCAAGCAGTGCGAGATCTCGCTGCTGCAGCTTAGCGGCACCATCAATCGTTACTTGGAACCGTAAAATACTTGACTTTTCACCCACGTTTGTTTTTGGTTTCAAAGCGAAAACCTAAATACCAATCTCTATTACGCGGGGTCAAGCGTTAACGCTCGCTTTGCCCAGAAGGTCTGCACCACCCCCCTCACGAGGAGGTAGAGGATAAAGGAGAACCAGAGGCCGTTGTTCCCCCATACGGGGGTCAACGCGAAGTAAGCGGCAAAAAATAGGAGCGACGACAACAGCATCGCGTCGCGCATCTCCCTCGATGCGGTGGCCCCGATGAAGATGCCGTCCCAAAGGAAAGCCGCGAACCCCGTGATGGGGATAAGCAACGTCCAGAACATGTACCCCTTGGCGTGGTCGATAATCGAGAGGTCGTTGGTCATCACGCGAAGGATAAGATCGGGGAAGAGCGCGTAGATCAACACCGCGGCGAGGCTCACCACCGTCCCCCAAAAGAAAATCCGACGAATCATCCAGCGTAGGTACTCCCCGTTCTTGGCACCCACGTACCTACCGGTGAGCGCTTCACCCGCGTAGGCAAACCCATCCATGAAGTAGGAGAAGAGCATGAAGAACTGCATGAGCAAGGCGTTCACAGCGAGTATGGTCTCGCCCATCGCCGAGGAGGCGAAGGTGAAGAAGGTGGTCACCAGTGAAAGGAGGAGGGTACGCACGAAGATATCGCTGTTTACCCTGAAGTAGTCGCGCATGGCCTCTTTGTCCCAGATGGACTCCTTACGAAGGTACTTCAACAACCTGCGGTAGTAGTTCCACCAGAACGCGGCTGCCACCAAAAATGAGACCCACTGCGACAGCATGGTTCCCAGCGCAATGCCATCGATCTTCATCCCGAAGCCATAAACGAAGAGAAGGCTCAGCACGATATTAAGCACGTTGTTGAAGATGGCGATAACCATGGGGGTCCGGGCGTTCTGCATGCCGATAAACCACCCCTTGAACGCGTACATACCCAGCACCGCCGGCGCCCCCCACACCACGTAGCGGAAGTAGGTCTTCACATGTTGGATCGATTCGGGGCCCGACTGCACCAACTTGAACGCGAGCGCACCGATGGGGTACTGCAGCAAGACGATTGCAACCCCGCTACCCAAGCCAATGGCGAGCGAACGGGCAAACACGTTCATCACCTCCGGCAGGTCTCTCGCGCCGTACGCTTGCGCGGCAAACCCGCTGGAACTCATCCTAAGGAATCCGAAGTTCCAGTAGATCACGTTAAAAATACTGGAACCCAGTGCAATGGCACCGATATAGACAGGCGAGCCCAACCGCCCCGCGATGGCGATATCGATGATCCCCAGTAGCGGAACCGTCACGTTGGTGATGATATTGGGCAGGGCCAGCCTAAAGATCCGTTTGTCCATAGGAGGAGATGTGGCAAAAACAGTGCCACACGTGGAAACAAGCCAGTCTTGCTTATCGCCGTCGCGAAAGAGCTCCCCTTTACCCCCCTCCCTTACTGCCGATCGAGACCGATATCGCGCATCGAGGCGGGATCTTCTATCGGCTCCAGGTGCGTCTGCACGGTCATCGGCCCATCGAACATATTCACGATGGCCTCCTCGACCCGGTCCGCGTAGTCGTGTCCTTTTTGCACGCTCCACTCTCCCGGGACAAGCAGGTGTAACGAGATAAACCTCCGCTGTCCCGCCATCCGGGTTAGCAGGGAGTGATACTCGACCTGCTCCGGTTTCAAGGAGTCCAGGTAAGCCACGATGCGCACCATCTCCTCCTCGGGGATGGCGGCATCCATCAGCTTGTTAGCCGATCGGCTAATCAGTTTGTACCCCGCGTAAAGGATATAGATGGCAACGGCGATGGCGATGATCGGGTCGATGATGTACCAGCCGGTGTAGTTCACGATCACGACCCCCACGATTACCCCCACGGTGGTGAGCACATCGGTGAGCAAGTGCCTACCGTCCGCTTCCAGGAGCAGCGAGTTTCGTCTCTTCCCGTTCCTTACCAGGATAACCCCCACCATCAGGTTGACCCCCGCGGCCGCGAACGAGTAGAGTAGCCCCACGTTCACGTTCTCGATGGGTCGCGGGTCGACCAGCCTCGGGGCGGCCGTCCAGATAATGGAGAAGGCGGCGATAAGGATTAGTGCCCCCTCCGTCGCGCTGGAGAAATACTCCGCCTTACCGTGGCCGAACGCGTGTTTCTTGTCGGCCGGTTTCCTCGACAGGTTGAGCATAATCAGCGCGAAGATAGCCGCGAACAGGTTCACGAGCGACTCCAGGGCATCCGACAGCAACCCCATGGAGCCAGTCGTACGGTACGCCTGAAACTTGAGCAGGATGGTAACCACCGCCGCCCCGATGGAGAGGTAAATAAACGAGTGAAGGGGTCTCGCTTTCATTGCATCTCGTTTTTCAAACAGCACACAAAGGCACCCATTTTAGGCTTCTAATCATTCCCGTTTTTAGCTGCCGTTGGAGAAGCTGTAACTGCCCGCGGCAACCTTAAACAGGGTATACCCTGCCGTTTCGCCCTCGGCTTTGGCGTGTCCCGACGCCTCCGTCACTGTTTTCCCCTCTTCCGCGGGGAAGTAGACGGTCGCCTCGCAGTTGGGCGGCACCGTCACCTCCAGATCCAGCGCCCCATTCTCTCTCCTCCAGGAGGTATGGATAGTACCGATCGGTGAGTCGTAAGAGGCTTTCACCCAGTCGATGGAGTTTTCCGGCAAGCGGGGCACCCGTATGTCGAACGACTTGAATCCCGGGGCTGTCCGGCGTATGCCTGCCACCCCATCGATGTACCACGCGCCCGGGTAGAGGTAGGAGCTATGCAGAAGGGAGTGACCCGGCAGATCTTTCTCCCACATCTCCCATATGGTGGTCGCCCCGCTCTCGCGCATCAAGCCCCAGCTCGGGTAGGTTGTTTGCGACGTCATGGCGTAGATCAGGTCGTCACGCCCCTCCTCTCGCAGCACCTTGAAGAGCATCGCACCACCGGTAATCCCCACGTCGATATGCCCATTCTTGTTCACGAGTATCTCTTCCGCCAACCGGTCCATCACCTTGCCCCGCAGCTCCGGCGGCATCACGTCGCCATAAAGCGCCGCGGCCAAGCTCCGCATCGATCGGTCGGAGTAGTTATTATCCTCCTCGTGCCAGTAGCGGGCATGGATTGCCTGGGAGGAGCGGTTTGCCTGCTCTTCCCACTTCTCGGCCAGCGCGGTTTCACCCAGTACGTGGGCAATCTTCGCCGCCGTCCTTAGGTTATAAACCCGGTAACAGTTGTTAAAGAAGATCGTCTCGTCGGAGTAGTTATTCATCCCCTGGGCGGTTGCTCCCGGCCAAAGCCAGTCGCCCAAGAAGTCCCACACCCCACCGTACCGTTTCAGCAGGTCATCCTCCACGTGGCTATCCAGGAACTCCAGCCACCCCGTTATCATTGGCAGGTTCTCACGGAGAACCCGGGTATCGCCGTAATACTCATACAGGAACCAGGGGAGCGTCACCACGATCCCACCCCAAGGGGGTCCGCCACCCCCATGATAGGTCGGCGCGGTTTGGGGAAGCACGCCGCCACCCATGTAGCGCCCGCTTCCTTCCTGCTTTCGGGCCCATCCCGGGTCGTTCATGTTCCCCACCATCGGCTCTGTTCCCTGCACGTCCCTCCAGTCCTCTAACCACTTGGAATAGAACGCGCCCAGCTTATAATTCAGCAGTCCCGTCTCGGAGGTCGCGTGCGCGTCACCGCCGTAGCCAAAGCGCTCCCGTTGGGGGCAGTCCACGATAAACCCACCGAGTGCCAGGTTCTCGAACGTCCATTTCACGGTGTTGTAGATCCAGTTCTGCAGCGGGTCGGAGCACTCGAAGCGGGAGGCGTCCGCGAAGTCGGTCCGCACCAGCCACCCCTTGATGGTGCTCTTCTCGGGCACTGCCGTCGCCCCTTTCACGGTAATCCATCTCCCCGAGCTGTAGTTGAATCGGTTTTCAAAGACCCCCTCGCCGGTCGGTCCCACCACGTACTCATTCCACAAGCCAAACGTCATCTCGTCTTGTTCCCTCTCCGAGAAGAGGAAGCGGACGGTATCGCCGGGGTTCGCCTTGATCGGTACACGTGTCCACCCCGCGAAGTTCACCCCCATATCCACCCGGTAGCTTCCATCGGGCCGCGTCTCAATGGCGACGGGTGTAATCTCGTCGAGCAGCACGTTGGTTTCCACCCTTTGTCCCGACACGGTCAGGTTAGGGTTGTAGGTCGATGCATCCTTCCAGTCACTGTCATCAAAGGTAGCCAAGTTCCAGCCCTCCACCTCCAGGTTGGCATCCCATATCTCACCCCCGTAGCCGCCTACGCCGAAGCCCCAGTTACCCATCAGCCGGTTGGGACTCGGGTGCGTCTTCCACGATCCGTCGGTCACCACTTGCGTAAGCAATTCACCACCCTTATCGTATATATTCGCTTGCGCGGCTACCAGCGGCGTCCGCGGCTTATCGGGTGTCGCGTAAGGGGCGAAGATAGACCACGAGGTTCCCAGCCAGAGAGCGATCACGTTTTTTCCCCGTGTCAGGGCGGGAGCGATATCGTAAGCGATGTAGCGTGCCCGTTGCGTATGGTCCGTCACCGCCGGTGCCAGCACGTGGTCACCTATTCTTTTCCCGTTCACGTACACCTCGTGGTAGCCCACCGAGGCGACGAACAGGGTGGCCCTACCCGGTTTCTTATCCAGGTCGAAGGTCTTTCTAAACCACGGGTCCTGCATTTTATTGGGACCTTCCGCCGGGTTATACGCTTCATCCGTCCCAATCCATGTAGCGATCCACTCATCACCCGAAAAGAGGCCGGTGCTCCACTTCGCCACCTCGCTAAAGCGGGAGACGTTGCCCACCTCGTCCTTCACGGCCACCATCCAGTAGTAATCCCTGTCGGATTGCAGCGGCTCCCCACCGTACTCGATCAGCCGCATCTGGTCGGACTCGACCCAACCGGAATCCCACACGTCGCCTACCTCGCCGCTCAACTCCTTCAGAGAAAGGCTCACCAGCACCCGGTAAGCGGTCTGCCGCTGGCCGAACGCCTTGGGATTGGTCGCCGTCAACGTCCAACTGAACCGGGGAGTAGCCACATCAAGCCCCATCGGGTTCACCAGGTACTCGCAGGTCAGATTTTCAGGCAACACCGATGCCCGCTCCATCGTGCAGCTTGAGAAGCTCACCTGAAACGCCGCAAGGAGGGCTATCACGAAAAATGCGGCCTTAGAAAGGCCGCACTGGAAAAGGGTCATTCTTCTACTTGACATAGCCCACCGATTGCGTTAACAGTACTTCCTGGTTAGAGGGCAACCCTAACAGTTGGCTCAGCACCTCCTTGTCGAACGATCCCCGGGCCACCGTACCCAATCCTTCCGACGCGCAGTAGAGGTAGACATTCTGCGACACGTAGCCGCAATCGATTAACGCGTAGCGTTGACTCGATGCCTTCTCCGAATCGGAGACGAAGAGCAGGTTCAGCGCCGCATCGGGCACGAACTCCTGCATTCCCGTTTGGGCACGATAATCCCCCTTCTTCACCTCCTTCAAGAGGTGGTTCTTCGCGTCGTAAAAGTAGATGCCCTCCTTCGTCACCGCGTACAACTCCAGCTCTTGCCGGTTGTTCGCCGTGGGAACCGTCCTTTTATCGTCACGGTTAAACCCGTTAGCCGCCCACAGCAGGTTCGACAGCTGCTGAACAGTCAGCGGCTTATCCTGGAAAGAGCGGTTGGATTGGCGCTCGTTAAGTGCTTGCATCAAAGGTTTCCCCCCGGCTCGATCGGGGGCAGGCAGTTGGATATCCTGCCCGGACACCCACGATGCCATCAAAGAAATTGAAAGTAACATAATAAATCGATTCATAATAATTAGTTTATACCGTTATAACTACGAATGTAAGCAAAAAAAAGCATTTTATCAACTTAATCCCTATCTCTTTAATCAGCGGTTACCCCTTTATACACCGCCTTCCGCAAGGTTCCCTGCTCATCATCACCGTTGTAATCCCAGTACATGGCACCCCGCATCCCCTTTTCGCGTAAAAACGCGCATTTATACGCGATCGACCGAGGGGTTTCATACGTGCATACAAACGTATCGTCCTTATCGGTCAAGTAAGGTGCTTTGGCCACATCGTCCCAATGGGGCGTGAAGTCGGTTAGTTTAATAATATCCTTATAGTCTATGAAGTTGGGTACCCCATGGCTCCCCCTGCCATAAAAAGGGATACCCAGGACAAGCTTATTTGCCGGAATACCCGCGTTCACGTGTAGATCTACCGACTCTTCCACCGAATGGTGTTGGGTGAATGATGAGCGATAAAGACCCGCGTGATGAAACGGGGGGCGAGCCATATCGTACGTCATGATATTCACGAAATCCACGTAAGGCTCAACCGCCTTGAAATCAACGTAACAGGCATTGGCGGCAGATGCGAAAGTCAACAGTTTCCCTGGGCCGATTACCTTGCGAATATCCTGCATCAGCAGCGTGAAATTTCGTGTGTCATCGGGTGAAGATGAGATATTGGCCGAGGAACTGGTCGGGTATTCCCAGTCCATATCGATGCCATCCAAACCAAACTGTTCCACTACCCGGCCACAGTCCGCGGCAAAGGCTTCGCGGTTGGCTTCATCGGCCGCCATTTCACTAAAACGACCGCTGCCCCATCCACCTATTGAGAGCAGGACCTTTAAGAATGGGCTCTCCCTTTTCAATGCAACAATCGACTTAAGTCGCTCTTCATTATCAATGCGAACACCGTTAAACCCATCGTTTACATGTCCAAACGCGTAGTTAACATGCGTAACATACGCCGGATCGGGCATGATTTGACTCCAGGAGGTAACGTACGCCAGCACCACCCTATTGGCATCCACCTCCGTTTTTTCACTCCCTCGGGGGGAACACCCCAAAAGGGTGGTCAAAACGACGAAAAGCGACAACCAGATTTTCATACGATTATTTTATTTTTTAAACCCTGTCTTACCGGCCTCACAGGCCTCCGGAACGATTTTTACCCGTTTGCTTTAATAAAAATAGGCATATTTTTCAAGCTTGCAGCACTTTTACCGTAAAAGTTTCATTTTTTATATTTTATCCCGTATTTACAAACATTTTCTATAATATTGCACCCGCTATTTGCCCTGCCCACGCGCGAGCGAGAAGAAAACGACAGCGATATAAAGGATATTTTTATTATCTTTGTACGCCATCATGGTACGCCCGCTCATGAATAGGTGTGCGGGGCATTTCATAGAACAAGCCCTTGATTAGGAAAACCCAAATAGAGAACGATTAATCTTGGGCAGATTAAGTTAAAGGGGTTTGGATAGAGCGATAATTACAACAACACTATGTTTGAAAATTTAAGCGAAAGGTTAGAAAGGTCCTTCAAGATATTAAAAGGGCAAGGTAAGATTACCGAGATCAACGTGGCTGAAACGTTGAAAGAGGTGCGACGCGCCTTGCTGGATGCTGACGTTAACTACAAGACGGCCAAGGAGTTCACGGAGACTGTAAAGGCGAAGGCGTTGGGTCAGGACGTGCTTAACGCCGTGAGGCCGGAGCAGATGATGGTGAAGATTGTCCACGATGAGCTGGCCATCTTGATGGGGGGCACTGCCGCGGAGTTCAACATCAAGGGCAGTCCCGCCGTTATCCTGATGTCGGGTCTCCAGGGGTCCGGTAAGACCACCTTCTCCGGCAAGCTGGCCAACATGCTCAAGAGCAAGCGGGGGAAGAACCCGTTGCTGGTCGCCGCCGACGTCTACCGCCCGGCGGCCATCGAGCAGTTGAAAGTGCTGGGTGAGCAGATTGGCGTACCCGTTTACGCGGAGGAGGAGAACAAAAACCCGGTCAAAATTGCCCGGAACGCTGTTCAGCATGCCCGAACCTACGGCAGGGACCTGGTCATTATTGACACCGCCGGTCGCCTCGCGATCGACGAGGAGATGATGAACGAGATCGAGTCGATCAAGAAGGCGGTCAACCCGCAAGAGACGCTCTTCGTGGTTGATGCCATGACCGGTCAAGACGCGGTGAACACGGCCAAGGAGTTCAACGAGCGGCTTGACTTTGACGGGGTGGTGCTGACCAAGCTCGATGGTGACACCCGCGGTGGTGCGGCACTCTCTATCCGTTCGGTCGTCAACAAGCCCATCAAGTTCGTGGGTACGGGCGAGAAGCTGGACGCCATTGACGTGTTCCACCCCGAGCGGATGGCCGACCGCATCTTAGGCATGGGCGACATTGTTTCGCTCGTGGAGAAGGCCCAGGAGCAGTACGACGAAGAGGAGGCTAGGCGCTTGCAGAAGAAGATCGCCAAGAACCAGTTCGACTTCAACGACTTCTACACGCAGATCCAACAGGTAAAGAAGATGGGGAACCTGAAAGACCTGGCCTCGATGATTCCCGGGGTGGGCAGGCAGATCAAGGACCTCGATATTGATGACGACGCTTTCAAGGGGATCGAGGCGATCATCCGCTCCATGACCCCCCAGGAGCGCGGCAACCCGGAGATCATCAACGGAAGCCGGCGAGCCCGTATCGCCAAGGGTAGTGGCACCACCGTGCAGGAGGTAAACCAGCTCCTGAAGCAGTTTGATGAAACCCGCAAGATGATGCGAATGATGACCACGGGTGGAGCTCGTCAGGCCGTGAGAAAAGCGAGGCGAAGAAGATAAACAGCTGTAAGGAGCAAATAATCGTCAATCCACCCATGGAAGCGAAACAGATGTATAATACCAACCCATAATTGAAAAAGAACATGAAAATCATTGACGGAAGGGCCATATCCGCCCAGATAAAAAAGGAGATTACAGAGGAGGTCGCCCGAATAAAAGAGGCCGGAGGCAAAACGCCGCACCTGGCGGCTATATTGGTGGGGCATGATGGTGGCAGCGAAACCTACGTGGCCAACAAGGTGAAGTCGTGCGAGGAGGTGGGCTTTAACTCCACCCTCATCCGCTACGAGGATGATGTTACCGAAGAGGAGCTGCTCGACCGGGTGAATCAATTGAATCACGACCCCGACATCGACGGGTTCATTGTTCAGTTGCCCCTCCCCAAGCATATCTCGGAGACCAAGATCACCGAGGCGATCGATTACCGCAAGGATGTGGATGGCTTTCACCCCGTGAACGTGGGACGCATGTCTCTAGGCATGCCCTGTTTCCTTTCGGCCACCCCTTCCGGGATCATGGAGCTACTCAAGCGGTACGAGATCGAGACCCGCGGGAAGCACTGTGTCATCCTAGGGCGCAGCAACATCGTGGGCAAGCCTGCCGCCATGCTGATGATGCAGAAGGCCTACCCGGGCGACTGCACGGTGACCGTTTGTCACAGCCGCACGCTCAATATCAAAGAGATCACGTTGCAAGCCGACATCATCATCGCGGCCCTTGGCGTGCCCGAGTTTTTAACGGGTGATATGGTGAAGGAGGGCGTGGTGGTTATCGACGTGGGCACCACCCGCGTGCCGAGCGACAAGACGAAGTCGGGCTTCAAGCTGACCGGCGATGTGAAGTTCGATGAGGTGGCACCCAAGTGCTCCTACATCACCCCCGTCCCCGGCGGCGTGGGTCCCATGACGATCGTCTCGTTGTTGAAGAACACGCTGCTCGCGGGGAAAAAGGAGATTTATCAATAATTCTGCTTTCACCCTTATTATTACTTTCGACTTCGCTTCGCAAATTTCACTCTCTAGCTATTTGCTCGCCTTGATGACTTTGCCCGCTTTACTCCTTAGTTGACACGGCCTGTAAAAGCATCGGCACGGGCGTTATCGATGGCGTATTCAAAGAATTTTTTCTCCGCCTCCAAACGGGCCGAATCCCAGGGGCGCGGCTCGCCACAAAGCTGCACAGCCCACAGCTTCAGCTCCTTGCGGTGCCAGTTGACCATGCAGTTGGTACCCCACGCGCCGCCATGCCCGAACCAGGCGTCCTCCGTGTCCTCTTCCGGCGCGGTAAATCCGAGCGAATAACCGCCCATCCCTTTCGGGCGCGTTGATTTCGCGAGTAGCTCCTTAACGGTCTCCTCCTTAAGAATCCTCACACCGTTCTCTCCCAGGCCAAGGTTCATGAGCATCTTGTAAAATTTGAGCTGGTCGTTCGCGGTCGTCCAGAGCCCCGCGCCCGCCGATGCAAAGACATGGGCACCGTTGTAGGGCCGCTGCTGCATGTCGTTCTCCAAGCGGTACTTCGCGGGCGCATCCTTCACGCAGTCGTACATCTCCACCTGCGTCTCAAGCTGCTTGTCTGTCGGCCAGAACGAGCTGGATGTCATGCCAAGCGGATCGAGAACACGCTCCTTGAGGAAGTCTTCCCAACGCATGCCGGTCACCACTTCCACGATGGCCGCACCGATATCGATGCCGGTATTGGAATAGAGCTCCTTGGTTCCGGGTTCGAAATGCAGCGGAGACGCCGCCGCGATGGCCGCCGTCTGCCGAAGCGGTGCGCCGCCGGACCATCCGCCACCCTTGATGTTCCCCTGCTTTGCACTAATCTCGAACGGGAAACCGCCGGTGTGGTTCATGACCATGCGGATGGTGAGCGCGTTCTTCGCCTTGACAAGTGTCTTCACGCTATCCGTGGTAGATTCGAGCACCCAGAGCTCCTTGAATTCCGGCAGATACTTCGCAACGGAATCGTCAAGCGCGATCTTGCCTTCCTCGATGAGCATGGCAATGGTTACACCGCAGAAGCCCTTTGTCTGCGAGCACTGCATATAAACATCGTTCATCGTGATCGGACGCTTCGCCGCAACGTCGGCATAACCAACGCAGGCAATTTCCTCCAAGCCGTCCTTGTAAAAGACGTTAATCGCACCCGGAAGCTGTCCGCTTTCAATGAAAGGTGCGAGCGCGTCCTTCGCGAACGTCGTTCCTGAGCCTTCCGGCTTGTTGCCGACCGTGCTGCATCCCAGGACAATCGCCATAATGGCGAAGAGCATGATCAGTTTTTTGGAAACTGCCATGATTCTCTTACATCTATCACACGCTACCATGTAACGGGTGTTTCTCGTGTCTCTTTCATCAGGTTTCATATCGATGCTCCTAAAATTAATCCACTGATCAACCCTACTTCCTGAACGGGGGTTTCACCACCTTCGCTTTCAGGGAGCGATTGCGTACTTTTATCTCTATCTCGGTACCCGGTTTCGCGAGCTCCGGCGTCACGTACCCCATCCCGATCCCGATTTTGAGCGTGGGCGACATGGTACCCGAGGTCACCTCCCCGACCACCTCATCCTGGTACGCGATCTCGTACCCTTGTCGGGGTATACCCCGGTCGATCATCTCGAAGCAGCAGAGCTTGCGCTTGATGCCTTGCGCCTTCTCTTTCTCCAGCGCTTCCCGACCGATAAAGGGCTTATTCTCCGCGAACTTGGTAATCCACCCCAAGCCGGCCTGGAGGGGCGTGGTGGTCTCATTCAACTCGTGCCCGTAGAGGCAGAACCCCATCTCGAGGCGCAGCGTGTCGCGTGCACCCAAGCCGATTGGCTTGATACCAAACTCCTCACCTGCCTCAAAGAGAGCATTCCAGATCTTCAACCCCTCTTCGGGATAGAAGTAAAGTTCAAACCCTCCAGCCCCGGTGTAACCGGTATTGGAGATGATCACCTCCTTAGCCCCCGCGAACGGCGCGGTCACGAAGCTGTAGTAGGGGATCGACGCGAGGTCCACCTCGGTCAGTTTTTGTAACGTCGCCATCGCCTTGGGCCCTTGAACGGCCAGCAATGCCATATGGTCGGAAGCGTTCTCCAGCTCAGCCCCCATGCTGTTCCAGCGGTTGCACCACTCCCAATCCTTCTGGATATTGGAAGCGTTCACCACCATCATGTACTTCTCGGGCTCGTAGTGATAAACGATGAAGTCATCCACGATACCCCCCTCCTCGTTCGTGAACGAGGTGTACTGCGCCTTCCCCACCGGGATGACCGACGCGTCGTTGCTGGTCACCCGCTGCAGGAACTCCAGCGCGTGAGGTCCTTTCACCCAGATTTCGCCCATGTGCGACACGTCGAACACCCCCACGCTGTTCACCACGGCCAGGTGTTCATCCATGATTCCGGTGTACTCGATAGGCATGTTGTACCCGCCAAACTCGTGCATCTTGGCACCCAGCGAGATATGCAAGTCAGTAAACGGTGTTGTTTTCATATGATTATATTATTTTTAGTTTTAATTTCCGATTATCAAGTGTCACTCTCCGCGCCTTTCGCGACCAGCTCCGCGATCTTCACGATTACCTCCGATGACTTTTTCATCGAAGGGATAGGCAGGAACTCGTACCTGCCGTGGAAGTTCATTCCCCCCGCGAAGATATTGGGGCAAGGCAGTCCCATGAAGGAGAGCTTGGAACCGTCCGTTCCCCCGCGAATAGGTTTGATGTTGGGTTTCACCCCCACCGCCTCCATGGCACGGTACGCGTAGTCGATGACGTGCGTCACCGGCTCCACCTTTTCCCTCATGTTGTAATACTGGTCGTTCATCTCCAAGGTGAGCCGGCCGCCATACTTCCGGTTCATCCGGGCCACGGCATCCTCTATCAGCTGCTTGCGTTGCTCGAACTTCTCGCGGTCGTGATCCCGGATAATGTAAGCGATTTCCGCCTCATCCACGGTACCTCCCAGCGAAATCAGGTGGAAGAAACCCTCGTACCCCTCGGTATGCTCGGGACGTTCATCCTCGGGCAGCATTGCTGCCAGCTCATTCGCCAGGTGAAGCGCGTTCACCATCTTGTTCTTCGCGTAGCCTGGGTGGACGTTCCGCCCTTGAATCTTCACCTTGGCCGCGGCCGCGTTGAAGTTCTCGTACTCCAGCTCGCCCACTTCGCTACCATCTATCGTGTAAGCCCACTCGGCACCGAACTTCTGCACGTCGAACTTATCAGCACCCCGCCCGATCTCCTCGTCAGGCGTGAAACCGATACGGATCTTCCCATGCTTTATCTCCGGGTGATCGATCAAGTACTGCATCGCGTTCATGATCGCCGCGATACCGGCCTTATCATCCGCCCCTAACAGCGTGGTGCCATCGGTCACGATAATATCCTCCCCCACGTGGCTAAGCAGTTCGGGGAATTCGTCGGGCGACAGTATCACTTCCTGCTCCGCGTTAAGCACGATATCCTTCCCATCATACTCCTTCACTATCCTCGGGTTCACATCTGTGCCGCTCATATCGGGGCTCGTGTCAAAGTGGGCGATAAAGCCAATGACCGGCACCTTCTCCCTGGTATTGGCCTGCAGGGTCGCCATGAAGTAGCAGTTGTTGTCGAGGCTAATATCGACGAGCCCCATCTCGAAGGCCTCTTTTTCGACCTCCTTCGCCAGGTTAAACTGCTTTCGCGTGCTTGGGGTTTGCGTACTGTTCTCGTCCGATTGCGTGTCGATACGAGCATACTTGATAAATCGATCTACAATGTCCATACTCAACTGTTTTACATTTTTCTCCCATTAATTTTGTTTCGTTGGAGTGCCCTTCTCCCAAATTGGCTTTCCCTTAACTTGAAATAGCCGGGGAAAGGCGTAAGGGCGATTCCCATCGAATCGACTCCCTATCCCATACAAAAGTAGATGAAAAAAAGGCTTTATCCAAGCGGAAAAGCAGAAAAGGTTTTTAGTCGAAAAGGGAAAGGAGGGGGGGGAAACAGGAAAAAGGGGGGAAAACGAGAAAAGGGGGAGGGAAACGGGAAAAAGGGGGGGNNAAAAATAAACCGTATATTTGCAGTTGGGTAAGTCCTATACGGCCAGCTCCCATTGAATCCCCCAGGTCTTGACCGAAGCAAGGGTATTTGGTTGTAGCGGCGCGATATAGTAAGCTTACCCTTTTTTGTTTTTATTTTTTCGCTGTTTTCGTTGCTTTAAATAATACACCCTAACCCCCTTTTAGTTTCAAACTGCCGCTAAATGTAAGTGAATATGCCTACCTATGCCCCGTTTGCCAGACCCATGTACGTCATGCTCAAGCCGGTGGGTTCCAAGTGCAACCTCGCGTGCGACTACTGCTACTACCTGGAGAAAGAGCATCTCTACAGCCAGAAAAACCTGGTGATGAGCGACGAGCTCCTCGAGCGCTTCACCCAGCAGTACATCGAGTCGCAAACCATGCCCCAGGTACTCTTCACCTGGCACGGGGGGGAGACGCTGATGCGTCCCATCTCGTTTTATAAAAGGGCGTTGGAGCTACAGAAGAGGTACGCGAGGGGGCGTCAAATCGACAACTCCATCCAGACCAACGGCACCCTGCTCAACGACGAGTGGTGCGCCTTCTTCAAGGAGAACAACTTCTTGGTGGGCATCTCGATTGATGGCCCACAAGACTTTCACGACGAGTACCGGCGCGACAAGATGGGGCGCCCCTCCTTTTACCGGGTGATGAAGGGGATAGAGTTGCTGCAAAAGCATGGGGTGGAGTACAACTGCATGGCGGTGGTGAACGACTACAACGTGGACTACCCGCTAGAGTTTTACCGCTTTTTCAAGGAGATCGGTTGCCAGTTCCTGCAGTTCACCCCCATCGTGGAGCGTATCCGGAAAACCCCTCCCGTGAGTCATCAGTCGACGGGGAAAAGATTGACCGGAAGTACCGGCAACGGGTACGATGGCGCACGGTACGGGAGACACGATAGGATGCGGCACGAGGGGCAAGATAGTGTACGGCACGATGAAGTCAATAACATACGACACGAGGGGCTCCGGTTGGCGACGGCTAAAGAGTCGGAGGATGAAGTAGAATTAGCTCCCTTCACTGTCCCCGCCCGGAAATGGGGTCAATTCCTTTGCGCCATCTTCGACGAGTGGGTCAAGCAGGACGTGGGTAAACTGTTTATCCAACTGTTCGACTCCACCCTGGCCAACTGGGTCGGCGAGCAGCCGGGGGTATGCACCTTGGCCAGGCAGTGTGGTCACGCGGGCGTGATGGAGTTCAACGGCGATGTCTACTCCTGCGACCACTTCGTGTTTCCTGAATACTACCTCGGCAACATCTACACCCAGACGCTCACCTCCATGATGTACTCGCCGGAACAACAAAAGTTCGGCAACGACAAGCACGACGCCTTACCTCAACAGTGTATCGAATGCGACATGCTCTTTGCCTGCCATGGGGAGTGCCCCAAGAACCGGTTCATCAAGGACAGGTACGGGAACGAGGGACTGAACTACCTCTGCGAGGGGTACTACCGCTTTTTCACGCACGTGACACCCTACATGGATTTCATGAAGCAGGAACTGCTCGCGAAACGTCCCCCTGCCAACGTTATGGAATGGGTGAAATCGAAGCAGGCTCAATAATACTCGTGAACAATCTCTATTACGGGCGACAGCGCCATATCGGCGGGATTCGTTCCCGGTTCCCCTTCTGGAACGGGTTCGCCCAATTTTTCAAAGTGCTTTAGCCAATAGGGATCAATGTTGCCGGTTTCGGTATTTTTAAACGACATGGCCAACGGCTCAAAAATGGGGTTCCCCAGCGAATCTAAAAACGCGAAACGAACCAACTCGCTACAGTAAAACTGATCATTTGTTTCGCTGTAGGCGTAATCGTACCCTTTCCCCAAATGCTTCTCCGCGTTTATTATCGCGCCAGCAATGGTATACGCGAACTCGTTTTTAACCCTTCCCACTGCTATCAGGTGGTTGTCGTTCAACCTGGCCGTTTTCTCGAAAAAATCCTCCACCGGCGTTTTTACCACCCCTTCGGGTGGTGTTGCTTCCAGCACGTATACTTTGTCCCCCTCAACGCTCGCCATTCCAACGTGCGTGAAAGGAACCTCCTTATCTTTCCCCGTGCTGTTTTGAATAGCGATAAGCAGTTCCGTGTTCTCCTTCCCCACCGAAAAGAGCAAATCGCCCGTTTGAAGTTCAAACCGATCTTTCATGTTTCCGCATGCCTGGGCTAAAACGGCAAGCATAAGGAAAATCGGGAAACGTAGTTTACACATGACTATACAGTTTACCTTGATTTTCATGTGCAAACATACGCATTTTCCACGACTCGCGTAAAGACACGGCACATCACCTCTTCACTATTTATTAAAGAAAAAGAAGAAATAGGACGCGGCTATAATCTGCCTGTTGTTTCCCTTGGCCTTCCCCAGCTGGTTTCCAGCCGCGTTACGCACGGTACCATCGTTTTGAACCTTACCGAGCTGGTTTCCAGCCGCGTTACGTACGGTGCCGTTAGATTCAATCTTACCAAGCTGTTTACCCGCCGCGTTACGCACGGTGCCATTGGATTCAATTTTACCCAGCTGCTTCCCCGCCGCGTTACGCACGGTGCCGTTAGATTCAAACTTCCCCAGCTGTTTGCCTGAGGCATCCCTCACGGTGCCATCCGTCTGCACTTTACCTATTTGATTACCGCTTGCATTGCGGAACTCGTGTTGTGCTTGCACGTTACCTGCCGCGCATAGCGCGAACAGGGTGATGCTGATTGTCAAAAACAGTTGCTTCATAGTTGTAATTTTTTAATCTTTAATCGTCCACTTTTTAGTGAACAGTGGTGTAATTATATAAATGGTTTATATCGCGTGTTAATATACGCTTTTTTTTCGAATCGATATCTCTTTACATGTCAGCGCTAATACCCTATCTGAAAAACATAATCTCGGTTGTACGTGCGCACGTAGAGTTTGTCGTCTTTACGTATAATATAATCGGGTCCGGTGGCTACCTTTATGGTGTGCAGCTTTTTGCCGGTATATTTATCGAGGATGTAGATAAAGTCGGGTTCGGCTGTAAAACCGTACCCGCAAACGATGTTATCGCCAATGATTTCAAAGTTATAAGCGTTGGAGACCAGGTAATCGCTACGCCACAACGCCTGGTAATCGGACAGATCGATGGCAGTAATAAACGCGTTTATCCCGTTCGTGGTTTCGGCGTAAGTGGGGTGCGTGTTTGAAACATACAGTATGTTATCCTCGATGGCTGCCCATCGAATGGACATTAGCCAATCATCGAAACCGGTTTTACCTACACCCAGGTAGTTCCCAAAATCCAGGAAATGCAACACCTTCGAATCTTGGCTGTCGGTTATCACCATGTAGCGAACATCTAAATGAGAGGTGCCATACAGGTAAATATTCCCGTTTGCATCATTAATTCCCTTTATCAGTTTCAAGTTTCCCGTCACCAGAGGCACCTTGGGAGAGAGCTTATAGGGTGCCATTCTCGTGGTATTCGTCCCTTGGTCAGGGTGTAAGTATAGAGGGATCATCAACTCATTGGAATAAAACCAATTACCTTCATCGATAATCTCATTTTGCTTAACGCTCAGCTGTTTTAACGTGATTGTTGAGCTTTGACTGCTCTTTTTTAATGAAGGATCCGGCAAAACATAAGGCGTCAGATCCCCCACGGGAAGGGTTTGCGCCATGCCATCCCGTGCCGATACGATGAAAAGCAGGGAGCAACCCAATAACAATAACATGAATCTTTCCGTTTGCATACGTTTATTTTATTATGATGTTTGAAACAATTACCATCGAAGGTGCTCAGCAACAGCCTTATGGCACTATTCATGATGGCGCTTCTTTGCCTCTTCCTATAAGCCTGTATCGGGGAAAAGTTCCTCGAACGCTTCGCGGTTGAGCAGGTGCGCGATTTCGCCATAGGGTATCTCTACTTCAAACAGCCCGGAGGCGTAAGCCGCGATATCGTATGGGTTATAAGTAAACGTCATGCCCGTTTCGGTAAGCATGAAGTTGTCGTTCACCATTATCGCATCGTAGTCGCTGAAAAAGGTTTTAAGCTCATCATCATCAACGTCTTGGCCCCTATAATCTTTTGTTTTCTCTTCCATCACCCGTAACAGTTTCTCCTTGATAATCCCTGTAAGGGGTGCCTGGTAGCCGCTGTTCAACACCTGGTCAAGCGTTACGGGCTCCAAGGTTTGGAGGTTCACGCTGTGGTTGAATTGGGGAGCGTACCCGTGTGCTCCACCGGTGTACTCCCAATAGAAACAGGTAAAACTTACCAGGTTTTCGTTGGCAAACATAATCTTGTTTTTGGCGTCTCTACCGTAATTCAAAGCGTGCGGGTTAGATACAAGCACTTCTTCCAGCTCATCTTCGTACATTTCCTCCAGGTCACCACGGTAAAAATCGGCGTACTGAGCCGCGTATGCCTGTACCGCCTCATCCGGTGACGCGGCATCGGCAAACTCCTTTCCCAGCACCTTAGCGTAAAAAACGGCCTGTAGCTTTTGCAGTTGTTCTCCCGTGCCGAAAGTGGCGGGATAGGTAAAGCTGATATTCAACGTGGCAGCAGGTGCATCGTCGATAGACCTGTCGGGGAAAAGCAGGATTGTCTCTTCCACCACGATGGAGTCGAACGTGAGTTCAACGGTCTGTTTGTTATTTCCATCGCTAGAACTACCCCGCGGTTTGCCGGTGCAAGATGTTATCAGCAAGGCAAAAAACAGTATGGGTAAAAAATAAATTGCTGTTCTCATATTATTATTATTATTATTATTATGTTTTCTCTATTCCGCTTCGTAAAAAAGATCAAATCGGGTTTTATGAGCAGTTGCCGCGCGAGATGTCCAGATAACCTCATCAAGGGTCTCATCCAACATCGTGTCGAGTCTTTTTTCCACGTTATTTTCGCTGTAGCGGATTATTTTACCTTCGCTATAATAGAGCCGTTTTGCCCTATTGTTATCGTACGAGCTCTGTTCAAAAAGGAAGAGGACCTCGCCGCTCTCATTGTAAAGCGCTTCAAAATAGGCTTTATTACCTGCCGAGATAGTGGTTTCGACAACCATACGCAAGCGTGGTGGAAAATTGGCTTCCAACTCGTAATAAAAAAATGTTTCCGCCCGGTACTCTCCTACCGCGGGATATGATTTTCCATACTTGTTGTCGATAGCGTGCAGGCAATATAATTCACCGGCGTATCCATCCTTTTCCAAAGTGGATATTCGCGATTTCACAAGGTTGTACTCTTGCCGGATTTCCCGCACCCACTTTTCCACATCTTGAGACTGTCCACCCGAGTACGTTTGTCCGTATGCTAAGGTAAAAACAGATAGGGCCATCGTGGCTATAAATAACTTTGTTGCATGCATAAGCTTATTAATTATCTGTAACGATTTAAAATTCGGTCTGTCGTTTTTATTTTTTTATCCTTTTTTTTGTCCATTTCCCATCCACCTGCTTAAATTGCAAGTAGAAATTATTAAGTGGTTCCAGTATGTCATAATTGTTGTACTCGTAAGGGTTTTCGTAATAGGCTTTGATGGCTATTTCACCGTTTGGAGAAATATCAAAATCGTATACAAGAAAAGGGGTAGGATAAAAAATTTCTTCCGCCTGTTTAGCCAACTCTCCCGACACCTTTTCCAGGTCGTAAAAGACGCCTGCCGCGTAGTGCGAGTCGTCGTTTACAAAGGCGTACAAATCCTCATCTTTTTCCAATGTACCCTCTTTATACCAATATGCCATTATTTCGGCTATATCTTCGGAAGGGCCATAGCGGTCAACCACCGTAACCAGCCTCTTGTTACCGGATAGATGCCATAAATATACCTGGAATTCCGGGAAGGAGGATTCACAATTGGCCCAAATCACGTTTCCCCCCTCAACAAAGATCGCGCAACCACAATAGGTTTGCTCCCCCTCTTGAATCACGTGGGTTTCGTCGGGCTGTTTCATCATCTTTCGTCGTAATACCGGTGGATACGCGCCATCAAACGCTTCATCAGGTAGTAACAGAAACATATCTGCCACGGTTTTATCTTCCAATACTATTTGTGCCAATTTGGCTGTAGGACTATCGGGGTGTGCATTTACAAAGCGTTTCAGTTCGGCTTTACCTTGTTGTCTTCCGGTACAGGAAGCGAATACAAACACGATGGATAACAGGTAAATTGTTGTTCTCATACTATCTATTTAATGATATTACACGTTTGCCCCTGTACTAATGGTATCTCTGTTGAAATTTCTTTTTTGCCGCTTCCGTCTCCTCTTTCGAGTAGTGCACGTTTAGGTTTTCATCGATGATAAAGCAACAGCAAGGCTCAAACCCTTTAGTCAACTCTTCCTTTTCAAGATGGTAATAAGACTCAATACTCCAAACGGTCACCACGCCCGGCTTTAACGCTTTCCAGCGATGCGTTCCCGATTCGCCACCACCGCACATATCATCTCTTTGGTTCCTCTGCTCAACAAACTCACCCAAGTATTCCACCAAATCGGCCGGCTCGGCATGAACAGAAAAGCATAAGTGGACAGGAAGGGCTCTTGTCCAACCTATTCGGATTTCGCTTTTTTCCTTACGTCGGTCTATCCATCTTTTTATAAGGTCGATGGCTTCATTTTTCAGGTTAGTCTCCCTTTCGGCAGAAAATTTACCTATCTCGTATTCACATGTGATATCTTTGCCTTCACTGTTGAGAACAACGGTAAATGTTCCCTCCCTCGATTCATTAGTAACAGGTTGGTCGGATTTTTTTGCCGGTTTACCCATCTGCGCTACAATTTTTGTCAACTCGTCAAAATCGTCTCCCGTAAGCGTGAATGTTTCGGGCTTTTGCATTGGTCTCTCTTGAAAGGAACCACTGAAAGTGTCGCCGGTTTTTTCGACCGTTACCGCGAGGCGGTAATCTATACGCTCAACTGAATAGTCGAAGCTTACCGAAACCAACTCTTTTTTTTGTGCCATAGTGCACCCAAAGCAGGAAAGGATGGTACATGTTATCATCATAAGTTTTGTTTTCATAAGATTATTAATCATAGGTAATGTTGAATTTATCATCAATCGTTATCGTCTGTTTCACGACATAGGGTTTCGTCATACCACTGTCGGAGGTCCTTAGGTACGCGGTGCATTTGATAAACTTTTTACCGCGTTTGATGACCGGAAGTTCCGCCTCGTTTTATTCTGCCCGTTACAGCCTGTAACGAAAAGAATGGCTATCAGTAATGTTAAAGGTATTGAATACACTTTCATTGTCGTGTCCATTAAAAAATTATTATCAAATATCCTTTTTCTTAGTACGGTGCCGTATAAAAACTACTTAGCAGTGCCGGAATTAACTCACCGTTTCGTTCTGAGTAGATAAAAACGTTCGTACCTTCGGGTCCCGGACGCTCTATATACAACAGGTAATTCCCCATTTTGTCTTTAAAGAGTGTACGCGGAAACCCCGCGCGATAAGTCCCGTCATCATCTACCCGCCATACCGAGCCGTCGTATGTTGTAATGCCTGGCTCTTGCAACAAGGAGATCCCGACAGGTGATTGAAGGGCAATGCAACCAATGGTTATGTTTCCTTCGGGCACAAAGGTCACTTCAAAAACTTGTACAGCCGTATCGACACTCGCGCCTATCAGCCTGGCATTCATCACCTTCCTTTTCACCTTTTGTTTCAATTCGTCCCGTATCTTTGCGGCGGCTTCTTTTTGAAATTCTGTTTCGGGCTCCTCATCCCATGAATTCGAAGTGTCGAAAGTATTTAAAGGGACAATAGAAAACTCATCCAAGAATGATTGACTTACCAGCAAAGGATACTCAAAGTATTCATCGTCACGCGTCATTGTCTTGTTGGTTTGATAAACAAAGCCCCCCATATTTTCAAATTGGCTACTCCTATCTCTACCGTTGAATTCCTCGCCCTCCTCACGATGCTCCTTGTAAACCACCGGGTATGCCATGTTCCCAAAAACAGAGTGGGTTAAAAGCTCTGGGTTCGAAGCGACATCTTCATCATAGATTCCCGCGATTACTTCTGTTCCGGCTTCATCGCGAATTACAGCGCGAACAACATGTCCTTTTAGTATATCGGGATCAACCGTGTAGGATTTTTCGCTCAATTGGGAACGGAGGGCATACATCCGGTTATCATAATCGTCCCGCGTCAATGGTTTGAAACGGGTGTTGTTGAGCGCGATTTCAGGGTTTTCAGGATCTTCGCCAAATGTTTTTACCACGTTGTTTTCCACCACGCAATCATCGAATGTGATTTGGCGGCAGTCCCGAGCCGATACGACAAAATCTTTTAATGAAACATTCTCAACGACATGGCTTTTCTCGAAGCCGATTCTTTCACTCTCTTGTAACAAGATAATGCCGCAACAAAGATTGTTGTGCGCAATGGTGGCTTTGAAGAACAGAAAGTCGGAACATGCACTTAGGTCGATCGCGTTAACTTCGCAAGACTCTATGGTTGAGTTGTTAAACAGCAGTCGTTGGGTATTGTTAGCCGTAATGCCCTCGGTGCCACATCCATACAAGATACACGCTTCGATGATTATTTTTTCGCAACCCGTAAACGCCACAACAGGAGCATAGCATGAGTATGAAACCGGGTAGTGTCCCAAGCGCAAGTTGCGCAACACGATGTTATTGCACTCCTCAAATTCCAATACTGCGATTTCGGAGTGCATCGCGGTGTTAACATACATATCTGCCGGGAAACTGGAGTCTATCCCTTCAATGGTCATATTCTCGATATTGGAAATCCGAACCCCTTCAAATCCCGGGTAATCACTCAAATCAATGTTTTCAGCCACAACGCGCAATACGCGGTTGGAACCAACGGCGTTGAAAAAGTCGGTTGCAGAGCGCACCTCAAACACCTCTCTATCGGGATATTCCGTTCCAAAGAGATCGTTTGGAAACGCGCTTCCCTCTTCAATTTTGTGCTCTTGCGCTACATCGTTGTTTCTCTTTTTCCCGCCCACGCATCCCGCGAGCAAAATCAAGGCAGCAAGGATAAGGGTTGTAATTGTTCTTTTCATTGTTTTCTTCTCTTAATAGTTTTACGAGATGTTATTTAACCATCAAGGAGTTGAGGGAATCCCTATTTTTCTGTCATCAACCAGAACCTCTACACCACCATAATAACCGTAAGCCGAACAAAGCATTAAATTATTCAATATAGCTCCATTTATACTCGTCCAGGTAAGTTACCTCTCTACTCTCGATGCTTACACGTGTTTTCTGCAGTGCCGCCAATTGCATCCCGTTAAAAAGATGGGCACCAACCTCTTCAACCTTTTTTTCAAAATCGGCGTTAAACAGTTCAGCCGGTACTATGTTCACTTCGCGCCATTCGCCCGCGGTAGCGTACCATCTAACGAGCGGCATCTCTTCGGTGTACCTGTAAAATGTAAATCCGGTCTGATCGTCGTCAGGCGTTATCTCACCCATGAAGTTCTCTTCAATTTCAAAAAGTTTGTAGCACGTGTTCAGGTCGTACACATCCAGCATCCGCACGTTGCTTGTGCCGTTGCTCAACACCAGTAAATCACCTATCACACACTCGAACGCCGTGGCGTCATGAACCGTGAACGATTTCACCCCCTCTTGCTTCGCCTCCACGCGGATGATAAACCCGTCGTAATCTTCTTGCCAGAAACCGATGACGCGACGCGATTCATCTTCATAGCAGAGCGTGGCATCTAACGCTTCAAACTCGTATTCAGTATCTCTCCATTCAAAGGTTTCGTAACTCTTCGCGTAAAATGGAATGATCAGCACCTCCTTGTCTTCCCTCTCCTCGATGCGCCACGGCTTATCGGTCCACTCCGAGTTATCACCCACCACGGGTGGCTCGCCGTTAAAGGTCACTTCTATCAACCCGTCCGTGATCACACCCGTAAATGAGACTGTCTCTCCATCTACAAAGTACTCGTTTGACGCGACGGTACCGGATACCTTGCCATCCGTCCCGATACTTAGTTTCACCCAGGTTTCATACTTCAGTCCCCCTAAGAAAAACGCTTTCTCCACGGGTGTTCCCGTGTCGCTTTTTTTGCCTGAATGGCACGCTGTAAGCTGCGTTATCGGCATAAGTGCCGCGATTAAGAACAACAATAATTTTGTCTTCATATTTTATACTTTTTAGTTTATACATATCTTTAAAACCTCGTGCTGGCTCCACCGCCACCACTACTGCCACCGCCCCAAGAGCCTCCACTGCTTGATGAACTACTTGATGAGCTGTCGTAGCTTGATGAACTATAACTCGAACCTTCACTACTTACATAGGGTGGTACGTAGGGGATTTTTATATCCTCAAAATGCTGATGTCCACACCTTTTGCAAGTAAAAGTGTAGCGCCTAATTCCATCGGCTTTACTTGTAGCTATTTGAACTACCTTCGAACCTTTCTCGCGTTTCATCGCGCCTATTGACTTGCAAGATTCGCAAACTAAACTCTTACGCAATCTTTTACGCCAAGGGATATTAAAAAACAGAGCGTAAGGGATAATGAGATACGGGAAAAAAATGTAATATCCTATTAGGCTCACAGGGTTAATGCGTCTGTAAAAAATTTGCTTCTGGTAAGCGTTTTCGCCTTTTTTCACTGCTGCCCTTCTCCGAAAATGATTAAAACCTAAAAAAGCCAGCCCAAACAGCGTCCAAATTGCGAAGCCCAACAGGGCATCCCCATCATCGCTACTACTTGTAGTAGTGTTATCACTAATGATTTCCTCGTTGTCGGGATCAGCAAGCTGCTTTTGCACCGCCAGCAGCCCCGCTTCGAGAGCTTCACCATGCTTATCTTCCTTCAAATAAGGCAGCATTATTTTCGTTTGGATTCGCTTACAAATTCCATCCGGGAGTGTAGCCTCAAGTCCGTACCCCGTTTCGAAAGCTATCTCTCTATTGCCTTCTTCCAAAACAAGCAAGATGAGCAATCCCTGGTCTGTCTCTTTATTGCCAATGCCCCATGTATTGAATAGTTGATTGCCAAAATCGCGGGCTGTAGCGTATTTGCTATTGTCGAAATTTGGCAGTACCACCACCGCCACCTCCACGTCGAACGTGTCGCGTATTACGTCGGCGATACTATCTATCGCGATACGATTACGCTCCGCGATCAGATGATTAGGGTCGCTGGTAAAACGAGCAGCATCTTGTAGTTGCACGTTTGGCACATCTTCTACACGATATCTAAGTTCAGCATCTTGAGCCGTACTGTTTGGCAGCTCGTTGCTATTTGCATAACGTTGTAGCTTAGGCCCCAATTTCGCCTCTTCGCGAGTAGAACATCCTTCCCCGACTAAATCAACCAGCAAGGCTGTCGCGAAAAAAATCACGCAAAGAATAACAATGCCACTTATTACTCCAATACTGCCACGTCTCATTTTTTGATCGCCTCCCTTTTTTATAGCTTTCTAAAATGTTTTTTGAACCATTACACATTGAACCGTTAAAGCACAAAGAAACATCAAGTTATCAACATCTTCACGGTTCACTTTTTACTGTATAACTTTATACTTTTATCTTTTACCCGGGTACTCAATAAACGTCGGCTTACCGTCAAGATAGACCAAAGCTAAAAGCCCGTTGAAGCGAAGCGGAAATCCCGCATAGCGGAAAAGCCAAAAGCCAAAAGCCAACAACCAACAGCCAATAGCCAACCGCCAATTGAAGCGAAGCGACTTCGGGAAGACTCCATTCTTTCCTCCTTAATCTCCCGAGGAGAACAGTCGAACAGAGCGCCCCCTGGTAAGGTAACCTGCGTTCGAGTACGCGCGATAATTGTTGTAGTACATGTAACACGCCAAGCTGCCATTGGGCGACGACGACCAGAAGTAGCCCTCCTTGCCAACTTTGATAAGCGAACCTGAATCAGAATAACCGCCGGCGGGGAAGTGACGAGTCACGTCGTTCCCGGCGTTGGCACTCCAAAACGCCGGTTTAACGATATCATCCGCGGTCACGCCCGTTTGCCCCTTCAGGCTACGCGAGGTTACTTTCATATGTGTGTTGTTCCCATCCTTTATGTACTCGTACCGCCAGGCGGACACCATACTGGTGCCCTTGTAACGGAGCGCGTAAGAAACGCCATTTACACCGGTGCGGAAGTCGCTGGTCATTGTGATACTTGTGCCCTGTACCGTTACGGTCTCGCTGATATCGTTATAGGAGTTCGTATACATGATGAAGACCACGTAATCCCAGTTATCCGGCACGATGGATTCCCACTCCTTGATGCTCGGCAGGTGATACCGCTTACCGCCAATGGTGATATCGCTAAACTTAGAAACTGCATCGTCGAAGTTGAAGTAACCGCTCACGGTGCAGTCGGTCAGGCTCGTCACGAAACCATCGCCCGCGGGGTTCACGTTGTACTCCGCAACGAGGCTAAGCGGGTTGAGGATACCTCCCGGGGGTGTATCGCCCGGCGGGGTGTAGGGATTGCCTTCGCTATCCCGTACCGGCCAGTTCCTATCCCTGGCTACTGCCGCCTGCTCGGCGGTGATAACGTTCTGCTCGGTGTCGGACTCCTTGGCGATTACCCAAAATACTCCCTCTTCTTTACCGTCGCGGTCGGGGAGGCTGTTGACCAGCGCGGTCATGTTGTCGCCGGATATTTTATTGTCGTAGCACAACAGAAGTGTCAACGCGGTATTGTTGCTTACATCAAGCGAGGTGAGTTGGTTACTGTGGCACGACAGAAGTGTCAACATCTTATTATGGCTCACGTCAAGTGCTTTGAGAGGGTTGGAGCCACAGTCCAAAATCGTCAACGCGGTATTGTTGCTTACATCAAACGAGGTGAGTTGGTTGGTGTAGCAGTACAGATTCGTCAACGCGGTGTTGTACCTTACATCAAGCGAGGTGAGTTGGTTGTGGGTGCACGACAGATGCGTCAACGCGGTGTTCTTGCTCACATCGAGCGAAGTAAGTTGGTTGCTCATGCACCACAGCTGCGTCAACGCGGTGTTGTGCCTCACATCAAGCGAGGTGAGTTGGTTTTTGGAGCAGTTCAGTATGCCTACCTTCCCGTAAACGGTTACGGTTTGCGCACCAAGAAGGTATTCCACATAGCTACCAAAGGTGTTAACGGCTTCACCGTTATCTTTTATGCCGTTGTTGTTGAGGTCTATCCATATATCGGGTTGGTCGGCAAGGGCAGCTTCAATCCATAGCCTTATTTTTTCTCCCACGTTTTTGGCGGTGGTGAGGGTCATCATGACAGGCGCTTCACCCTTGGGCAAGGTGTAGGTAACGCCTTTGTAAACAATGATAATAACGTCGCCGACTTCGGTGATGGTGAGGTTGGCGTCGCCGTCTTGCCCATCATCGCCCTTGTCACCCTTGGGGCCTTGCGCCGGTACCGGGTTGCCGTTAGCATCCTTCACCGGTTGCCATGTTCTGCCCCCGTCAAGGCTGACTTCCCAGTAGAAATCGGCGTTGATCCTTAGCAGAGGCGTTATGCCGTTGGCTCCGGGTGCACCTTGCTGGCCATCTTCTCCATTCTTGCCTTCTGCCGGCACCATTTTGCCATCGGCATCTAACAGCCACTCTCCGTTAATGGTCCAGTAGAGTAGTCCATCGTTATGTCGCTTCACGTTGACCACGGGCGTGAGGCCGTCGTCGCCCTTCTTGCCCTGGTCGCCCTTCTCGCCCTGGTCGCCCTTTTCTCCTTTGGCACCGTGCTTCAAGGTGATCTTGCTACCATCGCTTATGGTGAGCTCGTAACCGCTCTTGTCGTCCAGCTCCTTGTACGACACCACGCTCACCTTCTTGTTCATGGCGTCTATCAACCCCTTGATGGAGGCGATCTCCGAGTTGGCACTGTTCATTAATTGCTCTACAGTTCTCAACCGTGCCTCCAAGGCGGCGAGCTTATCCTTCTGCTCGTCCAGCTGCCGGTAAATATCGTCTAAATCGGTACAGCCGGCAATAATGATCAGTGCTACCAGCGTAATGGTTGTTAAAATTTTCTTCATATTGTTTTTACTTGTCGCGGGTTGCCCCGTTGTTGTTTTTAAATCTTCATTAAAATTAGACTATTTCTCGCCACGGCATAGTCCAAGTAAACTTGTCCTCTGCTCGTTTGGCTTAACGAAATAGTTCATTAAAATTAGACTATTTCTCGCAACGGCATAATACAAGTAAAACTTGGATTCTGCTCGTTTTGCTTAACGAAATAGTTCAATTTTTCACAACCCCTCCTCCCGTTTCACGGGATACTCCCCTTAGCTTAAGGGGAGAGTGGCTGCCTTAATCGCTGCCGGGGTAGGGGTTTCCGTAACTGTCCATTACCTTCCAGTTTTTACCGGTGGCGATGCCTACTTGCGTAGTGGTGCATTTGTTTTGTTCATTGGGATTTGTTAGGCTGATTACCTGAAAAAATCCTCCATAACCTCCCGTACGCGTGGGAAGGCTATTAACCAGTACATCCATATTATCGCCGAATATTTTATTGTTATAGCAGTCCAGCCTCCTCAACTTGGTATTGTTACTTACATCAAGCGTGGTGATCTGATTGGTGTTGCACCACAGCCACTCCAACTCTTTATTGTTGCTTACATCAAGCGTGGCGATCTGATTGGTGTTGCAGTACAGCCACTCCAACTCTTTATTGTTGCTTACATCAAGCGTGGTGAGTCGGTTGTCGTTACAGGTCAAATAGATCAACGCGGTATTGTTGCTGACATCGAGCGTGGCGAGTTGGTTGGTGTGGCAGTACAGCGTCGTCAACGCGGTGTTATTGTTTACATCAAGCGAGGTAAGTTGGTTGGTATAGCAGTACAGCTTCGTCAACGCGGTGTTCTTGCTCACATCAAGCGAGGTGAGTTGGTTGCCGTAGCAGTTCAGCTCCGTCAACGCGGTATTCTTGCTTACATTAAGCGAGGTGAGTTGGTTGTTGCGGCACCACAACCCTCTCAACGTAGTATTCTTACTTACATCAAGTGCGGAGAGTTTGTTTCCGTCGCAGGAGAATTGTTGTAATGCAACATTATTACTGACATCAAGCGAGGTGAGCCGATTGTAGCCGCAGTCCAGCTCTACCAACGCGGTGTTGTGGTTTACATCAAGCGAGATGAGTTGGTTGTCGTAACAGTCCAGCACCGTCAACGCGGTATTGTTGCTGACATCGAGCAAGGTGAGTTGATTTTCTTTGCACCCCAATATCGTCAACGCGGTGTTGTGGCTTACATCAAGCGAGGTAAGTAAGTTCTTACTGCAACCTAGCTCCGTCACCTTCCCATAAACGGTTACGGTTCGCGTACCAAGGAGGTATTCCACATAGCTACCAAAGGTGTTAACGGCTTCACCGTTATCTTTTATGCCGTTATTGTTGAGGTCTATCCATATATCGGGTTGGTCGGCAGGGGCGGCGTTAATCCGTAGCCCTATTTTTTCTCCCACGTTTTTGGCGGAGGTGAGGGTCATCGTGACAGGCACACTCTTGGGCAGGGTGTAGGTAACGCCTCTGTAGACAATGATAATAACGTCGCCCACTTCGGTAATGGTGAGGTTGGCGTCGCCGTCTTGTCCGGGTGCGCCCTGTTCACCCTTCTCGCCCTGTTCGCCCTGTTCTCCCTGTTCACCTTGCTCGCCCTGTTCACCTTGCTCGCCCCGCTCACCTTGCTCGCCCCGCTCACCTTTGGCGCCGTGCTTCAGGATGATTTTGCTCCCGTCGCTCATGGTAAGCTCGTAGCCGCTCTTGTCGTCCAGCTCCTTGTAGGAGACCACGCTAATCTTTTTGTTTATGGCGTTTATCAGCTCCTTTACGGTGGCGAGCTCCTTCTTCTGCTCGTCAAGCTGCCGGTAAATGTCGTCTAAATCGGTACAGCCGGCAATAATGATCAGTGCTGCCAGCGTAATGGTTATTAAAATTTTCTTCATATCTTTCATCTTTTCTGACTTATAAAAGTCCTGTTCTTTTTTCTTTTTTCTTTTTTCTTTTTTCTTTTTTCTTTTTTCTTTGCTCTTTATTCTTTGCTCATTGTTCATCGTTCATTGTTCTTAACTCTTTGTTCTTGTGCCTTGTGTCTGATGTCTAATTATTACACGGAAAATTTTACTGCTAACAGCCAATAGCCAAAAGCCAATTGAAGCGAAGCGGAAAAGCTAACAGCCAATAGCCAAAAGCTAACAGATAACCGCCAATTTAAGCGAAGCGACTTCGGGAAGACTCAATTCTTTCTTCCTTAATCTCCCGAGGAGAACAAGCGCACGGACAAGCCGTAGTCGCGAAGGAAGATGCTGAACGCGCTCGCGTTGCCGCTGCAGACGCTCATGGTACACGCGTTGCTGCTGCTGTACGGCGATGACGACCAGAAGTAGCCGAGCATACCAACGTTGTAGAGCGAACTCTCCCGGTAAAAACCGCTGGCGGGGAAATGGCGGGTCACGTCGTCATCAGCGTTTGCACTCCAAAACGCCGGTTTCGCGATATCATCCACCGTTACGCCCGTCTGCCCCTTTAGGCTACGCGAGGTTACCTTCATACGGGTGTTGTTCCCATCGCTGATGTACTCGTACCTCCAGGCAGAGACCAGGTCGGTGCCCTTGTAACGGAGCGCGTAGGAGACGCCCTCTACCCCGGTTCGGAAGTCGCTGCTCATCGTGATGCTCGTGCCCTGTACCGTTACGGTCTCGCTGATGTCGTTATAAGACTCCGTTTCTGTGAATCGAACGTGCCTCCAGTTCTTCGGCACGATAGAGCGCCACTCCTCGATGCTCGGCAGGTGGTACTGCTTGCCGCCGATGGTGATAGACGGCGTGAACTTGGTATTGGCCTCGTCGAAGGTGAAGTGGCCGCTCACCTTGCAGGCGGTCAGGTCGGTCACGAAACCGTCGCCCTCGGGGTTCACGTTATACTCGGCAACGTAACTGAGCGGGTTATTGAGGTCTCCCGGGGGTGTATCGCCCGGCGGGGTGTAGGGGTCACCATCACTATCCAGCACATTCCAGTTCTTGCTTATGGCTACTGCCGCTTGCTCGGCGGTGCATTTATTTTGTTCATTGGAATCTTTGAGATTGATTACAAGAGAAAATCCTCCATTACCTACCGTACGCATGGGCAGGCTATTAACCAACGCGGTCATATTATCGCCGGATATTTTATTACTATAGCAGACAAGCCACGTCAACGCGGTATTGTTGCTAACATTAAGCGAGGTGAGTTGGTTACCGTAGCAGTACAGATGCGTCAACGCGGTATTGTTGCTAACATCAAGCGAGGTGAGTTGGTTGGTGTGGCAGGTCAGATGCGTCAACGCGGTGTTGTACCTCACATCAAGCGAGGTGAGTTGGTTGGCAAAACACTCCAAGATCGTCAACGCGGTATTCTTGCTGACATCAAGCGAGACAAGTTGGTTTCTGTAGCACCGCAGATCCGTCAACGCAGTGTTATTGCTTACTTTGAGCGAGGTGAGTAGGTTGTCGTGGCAGTGCAGTTGCGTCAACGCGGTATTGTTGCTGACATCAAGTGAGGTCAGTTGGTTGTGGGAGCACTGCAGAAACGTCAACGCGGTATTGTTGCTTACATCAAGCAAGGTAAGCTGGTTTCTATGACATGTCAAACTCGTCAACATGGAATTCTTGCTCACATCGAGCGAGGTGAGTTGGTTGTCGTAGCACGACAGTAGCGTCAACATGGTATTCTTGCTTACATCAAGCGAGGTGAGGTAGTTCTCTATGCAACGTAGCTCCGTTACCTTACCGTAAACGGTTACGGTTTGCGCACCAAGAAGGTAATCTACATCACTGCCAAACACGGTTACTGCCTCGCCTTCATCCTTCTTGTCGTTATTGTTGAGGTCTATCCATATATCGGGTTGGTCGGCAGGGGAGGCGTTAATCCGTAATGTTATTTTTTCTCCCACATTTTTGGCGGTGGTGAGGGTCATCATGACAGGTGCACCCTTGGGCAGGGTGTAGGTAACGCCTTTGTAAACAATGATAATAACCTCGCCCACTTCGGTAATGGTGAGGTTGGCGTCGCCGTCTTGTCCGGGTGCGCCCTGCTCGCCCTTGGGACCTTGCGCCGGTACCGGGTTGCCGTCGGCATCCTGTACAAGTTGCCACGTTTTGCCCACGTCTAGGCTCATCTCCCAGTAGAAGTCGGAGTTAATTCTTAACAGTGGGGTGATGCCGTCGGCTCCCGGCGTGCCGGGCTGGCCATCTTCTCCATTTTTGCCTTCTGCCGGCACCATTTTGCCATCGGCATCTAACAGCCACTCTCCGTTAATGGTCCAGTAGAGTAGCCCATCGTTATGTCGCTTCACGTTGACCACGGGTGTGAGGCCGTCGTCGCCCTTCTTGCCCTGGTCGCCCTTCTCGCCCTGGTCGCCCTTTTCCCCTTTGGCACCGTGCTTTAAGGTGATTTTGCTGCCATCGCTCATGGTGAGCTCGTAACCGCTCTTGTCGTCCAACTCCTTGTAAGAGACAACGCTCACCTTCTTGTTCATGGCGTCTATCAGCCCCTTGATGGAGGTGATCTCCGAGTTGGCACTGTTCATTAATTGCTCTACAGTTCTTAACCGCGCCTCTAAGGCGGCGAGCTTATCCTTCTGCTCGTCCAGCTGGCGGTAAATGTCGTCTAAATCGGTACAGCCGGCAATAATGATCAGTGCTGCCAGCGTAATAGTTGTTAAAATTTTTTTCATGTTATTTTGTTTTTATCTAATTCCTTAATACTTTCTACTTTCTGCTTCGCAGCACTTTCGCTCGCAACGGCATAACACGAACAAGTTCGTTTTTTGCTCGTCTTGCTTGATGCGAAAGTTCAGCTTCGCTGCCTTTACTGTTTAATCCACTTCTCGTCCTCCCATTTTATAACGACCTGTTTTTGGGCCTCGTAAGGAATGGCATCATACTCTTCCAGCAGCGAGTATTCATCGAGCCACACCTTTAACGAGGTTCCCTCCCGCGGCAAACCGTAGTAGAGGTGATAATTTCCTCGGTCAAACGCCTCTTTAGCCCTGATGAGCAGATCGGGTTCCAGTTGCGAAACATCCACGAAATCTTCCAGTTCGAACGTTTGCTCTCCACCCAGCTTGTAGCCGCTCTCCTCCTTTAGCTTCCCTTTCCCGTAAATGAACGTGCGAATAACCGAACCCTGCTCGGTGAGGCTGTTCACCGCCACCAGTTTTCGTCCATCCTTCAGGTTCCAGTAGCACATCTCCCACATGGACTGCGCACCACCCAGCTCCAGGTAGCCGTTCTCATGGTCACGAACCAACATTAGCGCTTCGGTTGCCTCTCTGTCGGCCACGTCAACATACACGGGCAGCGCATCTGATGGAAGCATCCAAAAGAGGGTTTCAATATTTACTTCTTGCCGTGAAGTACACTGTTGTGCCATGACTATGAATGCCATGATCGGCAGTAAAAAAATCACTATCTTCCGTTGCATACGATTGTTTTATTTTTTTTTCCCTACTTACTGCTTTTCAAAAAAAGATATCCTTTAGGCTGTTCAACCGTCCACTCCCCTTTATGCCTGGCTACAATTTCAGCATCGGTCGGTTTTCTTTCACTCACGTTCAGGGCTTTGGGATAACCGTTTTCCTTACTCACGCATATCAATCCTTCAGGAGTGTACTTGTAGATATTGTCCACCCAGTAGTGGTTGTTCTCATCAATGTATTCCAGGGTTCGAACGATTATTTCCCATTTCCCATCGCCATCGACATCCGTCTCCGCGACATGATCTCGACAGACAAAGCTATCGAAAGAAACTTTGTTGAACGTTTTAGCCCCTGCCTGAAAAATATAAATGGTTCGTATGGCACACGCCATCAACCCGTTACCCATGTACGGGAAGTCTATTTTAATATCTTTCAAGCCGTTGCCATCAACATCACCCACCGAAAGGGTGGCATATTCCAAAGCGAATTGATGAAATTGAGTAGGCTCGAATAGGGTTACCAAGTAGTTCCCCGCTTTGTCAATCAAGGCAATGGTTGAATTTGGCTGGTCGTTTTCCTCTTCGTATGCACGTAGTTGAACGGTCACGGCACTATTTTCTTTAAAATAGTCGGGAATCGTTAACTCCCAACACTCTTCATCCAAACTGCTTCCGTCATACTTGGCTTCCCAATCGGAGTAAGTTTGAAACTCCAACTTTGCAGGCTCCGTTTTTTGGGCCTTGCCTTGATGGCATGAAATAGCTACCAAGGCTATAGTTAACAGGTAAATGGTTGTTCTCATATTATTCTTCTAAAAGATATTGTATGTTTCATACGATTATTGAGTCCCCTTTGAAAACCCCGTTTTCATGAAACGGCCCAAAAAGCGGTTTCCTCCCGG
>MTKW01000640.1_pt1 | contig 116710 bp, 88 predicted proteins | sample 1042761 | NCBI WGS metagenome assembly MTKW01 (sample SAMN06205366, study PRJNA360243) | anaerobic digester metagenome | biome: Wastewater treatment plant; feature: Anaerobic digester sludge; material: sludge; isolation source: anaerobic digester fed with sludge from wastewater treatment plant ... | reverse complement strand
GACCACCCCGACCGGGGTAAACTGCCCTTGATGTGGGCCATCAGCCCCGTGTTGCAGCGACGAGCCCCCATGGTGATGCACAATTTTCGGAAGAGCGCTACCGAGAACGATTACTTCGTGGCTGCCGACAACGGGGCCGGTTACCTGATGCCGGGAATGTTGCAGGAACCGCGTGATATTTCGGGGTTGCCATGCGGGCTGGACGCGTGGGCCAACCACTGCAAGTCTTTCTACGACAAGTGGGGACTGACCATCACCGGATTCGTGATTGATGGCTACGCGCCTGGCTTATCACCTAAAGGGTTAGATTGTTACGCGTCGTTTAGTCCAAACGGGATCGTTCCCCAGAAAGTGCCACTCACGCTGTTGCATGGGAATATGCCCGTGCTGCGCTCAGACGAAGATATACAGCAGGAACCTAAAGAGGCGGCGCAACGCATCGCGCAGCGGGTGGAAGAGCGGCCAATACCCTTTCACTGGTTCCGTAACATTTTGAAAACGCCGGGGTGGTATGTGGAGGTGATGGAGGAACTGGAAAAGATAAACCCCCGGGTTGAACTGCTGGATGCCCCCACTTTCTTTGAGTTATATCGCACATGGCTTCAAGACAATCCGGAGGCGGCAAAAGGGAATATCAATTGATTCAATAGAGTTAAAAGTTGCAAATCATGCGGCCTTCGAGCAAATATTTCTAAATATATTGCATTTGTTGTGTTTTTTTGCCATTTTTGCGAGTCAGTTTATATAGCTAAAGTTAACCGGTTAATCGTGATTTACTCAAGTAGAAAAAGTGGAGATGAAGAAAGTTTCAATGCAAGATATAGCGGATAAGCTGGGTGTTTCAAAGGGAACGGTTTCGCTTGTTCTTAGCGGGAAAGCAAAAGGGGGCAGAGTGAGCGAGAAAACAGCCGATAGGGTCAAGAAGATGGCCTCTGAAATGCACTATTACCCGAATGATATAGCCCGTAGCCTCAGCACGGGAACCACTATGTCAATAGGGGTAATTATTACGGATATCTCGAACGAATTTTTTGGTAACCTAACATTTCATATACAGGAGCAGGCAAAGAAGTACGGGTACATGGTGATTACCACGAATACAAACGAGCGTTTAGATGAATTTGAAAATGCCGTTACTACCCTGATGAACAAACAAGTAGATGGGATTATTCTCGTTCCGGTGGCCGGTGGACAGGAAATCGTTGAAAGGGTTATTAGAAAACAGGTTCCCGTTGTGCAAGTCGATAGGTATTTTCCCGGCATCGATGCGAGTTCCATCGTTATTGATAATTATAAGGTTTCTAAAAAGGCCATCGAACTGCTGGTTCACAAGGGGTGTAGGAAAATTGCCTCTATCGGTTATGATATGAACGTGAACGCTCTTATCGATAGGCGCAACGGCTATATTGATGCTTTAAAGCGGTATGAATTGCTGGATCGTACGCTTATTAAAAATATCGATTACGAGAATCAGGAAAAACAGATCGAACAGGCGGTCATCGATCTGAAAAATAATCCGGAAAAGGTGGAAGCGCTGTTTTTCTGCTCCAAGCGTGTCTTTACTACAGGGATGAACTATATACATCGAGAAGGTGTCAAGATACCTGAGGATATGGAAGTACTCTGTTTCGATAAGATTGACGCTTTTTCAATAATCGATTATCCAATCCATTATATCGAACAGCCTATTCAAGAGATGGGTGAGAAGGCGGTAGATATATTGATGGAGCAAATTGACGGGAGAAAAAATGCAGTACACCTTGTATTGGATGCGGAAATCGTGTTTGCCAATTGAAATGGTTGACAATGTGCTATAATCGTGTGAACGTGAAGTTAACCGATTTAGCTAGTCGGTGTTTTCATAAAGATACGCGGCTTCGACAGGTAATCCTGTCGGTCGTCGTGGGTGATAACTAGTAAGATAAGATCAAGACGTAATGAATCTTTAATAATTAATTGTATGAGTAAGACATCATTAAAGAAGGCTTTGCCTGTTTTGTCCTGTTTTTTCGTGATGGGAATCGTCGATCTGGTGGGTATATCGACCAATTACGTGAAGCAGGACTTCGTATTGAGTGACACCATTGCCAACCTGTTGCCCATGAGCTTGTTCCTGTGGTTCGCCATTTTGGCGGTCCCTACCGGGATCATGATGAATAAATGGGGGCGAAAGCGTACTGTACTCCTCAGTATGATAATCACCTTGTTGGCCATGGTAGTTCCCTACGTGAGCTATAGTTTCCCGATGATGCTGTTCGCCTTCGGGATGTTGGGGATTGGAAACACCATTATTCAAGTGTCGTTGAACCCCCTGCTCACGAATGTGGTAAGTAGTAACCGACTTACCAGCAGCTTGACGCTGGGGCAGTTTATTAAAGCCATTGCCGCGTTTTTGGGACCTATCATCGCGAGCCGATCCGCGCTGTGGTTTGGTGACTGGAAGCTGGTGTTCGTGGTGTACGGGGTAGTCACCATCCTGTGTGGAATCTGGTTATGGCTCACCCCCATACCACGAGAACCCCGGGGAGAAAAAACCTCATCGCTGGGCGAAACCTTTGGATTGTTGAAAGATAAAATGGTGTTGCTCCTGTTTATTGGAATTATTTTCGTGGTCGGTATCGACGTTGGATTGAATACAACCGTTCCAAAACTCCTGATCGAAAAACTCGATATTAGCCTAGAACAGGCAGGGCTTGGAACCAGCTTGTACTTTATAGCAAGAACGGCGGGTACGTTCGTGGGGGCTATTCTACTGGCCATCTTTTCCGCGAAACGGTTTTTCATGATAAGCATGATCGTGGCCATACCCGGTCTGGTTCTCATGCTGTTCATGGGAGGACTATGGGGTATCCTGTCGATGGTGTTCGTGGTGGGTTTTGCCATCGCCAATGTTTTTTCCATCATATTCTCCTTCGCCTTGAAAAGGAAACCGGATAAATCCAACGAGATCTCCGGGTTGTTGATCATGGGGGTGGCGGGTGGTGCCATTATACTTCCGATTATGGGGATGGTTGCGGATAGGTTCAACCAGGTGGGTGCCATGTGCGTGCTGTTGCTCCTGATGATCTACCTGCTCTACTGCTCACTGATAGTAAAGGAGACAGATGATAAGGTTGATGTGCAAGTCCAATCTTGAACCCGCGTGAGAATTATAAAGGGGAAATTCGGGTGTATCACATGATAAAATTAAACAGAGCTGCTTAAAGCAATTATAAAGCACCCTTGAGAGAGATTTTTGCAAACATCAAGGGTTCCAAGTATCAAACAATTTAATAAAATAGTCGTATGAAACGGAGTGAAATTAACGAGATTTTGAAAAACGCGAAGGCATTTTTGGCCGATCACAAATTCATGCTGCCGCCATGGGCGTACTGGAGCTTGACGGACTGGCAAAAGGCCAAAAAAGAGCACCACAGGGAAATCATCGATAACATGCTGGGATGGGATATCACCGATTTCGGCTCTGGGGATTTTTACAAACGGGGGTTGTTTTTATTTACCTTGCGTAACGGGAAACTCAACGTGGACAAAAAACCCTATGCCGAAAAAATCATGATTGTTGAGGAAAATCAAGAAACACCCATGCATTTTCACTGGTACAAAATGGAAGATATCATCAACCGCGGAGGGGGTAACCTGGTCATCGAGTTGTATAACTCCACCCCGGATGAGGGGTTCGCGGATACCCCGGTGAAATTCAAGATAGATGGGGTTGAACGGGTGGTTCAGCCGGGCGGGAGCGTGATCCTAAGCCCGGGAGAAAGCATCTGCCTGGAACAGGGAGTCTATCACCGTTTTTACGGGGAACCGGGAAAGGGACGCGTATTGGTTGGGGAAGTGAGCACGGTGAATGACGATACCGCCGATAACCGTTTCCACGAGACAGTGGGAAGGTTCCCCTCCATAGTCGAAGATGAGGAGCCGCTGCATCTGTTGGTATCTGATTACGAAAGTTTCCTTGGATAATGAAAAAAGAGGTGTTTAGGATATCCGGTGTGGGTAGCGCGTTGGTTGACTACCTGTACACACCGGTGGATTTTAACGGCGAAGCGTTTAAACGACACATGTCCGTGGAACCGGGAGACGGGGGCTTATCTCCCGGTAAGCTGGTTTTCAAGGAAGAGTTCGAGCAATTCGCGGGCGAAGAGTACGAGGAGGTCAGAAAGGAAATAACCCATGGGAACCCCCCGATCACGTTGAATATAGGGGGACCTTCCATTGTCTCGTTAATTCATACCGCCCAACTGTTACATGCCGACCCGGTTGAGGTTCGTTTCTACGGCTGTAAAGGAGACGATGCCGGGGCAGCTTACATTGATGAGAACTTGAAGAGAACGCCGTTGAAGATCGGGAACTATAAAACGTCAACCCGCTACACGCCTTATACCGAGGTGCTGCAGGATCCGGAATACGATCAGGGACACGGCGAACGGGTCTTTATAAACAATATTGGTGCGGCATGGGACTTCTTACCGGAAGATTTGGATGATGACTTCTTTGAAAGTGACATCGTGGTTTTTGGAGGTACGGCGCTGGTTCCGCGTATCCATCAAGCGTTGGGTGACCTGTTGCTAAAAGCGAAAGGGAATCACGCGGTGACCGTGGTTAACACGGTATATGACTTTCTCAATGAAAAGAAAAATCCGGGGAAGGCTTGGCCATTAGGGGCATCGAAGGAGACATACCGATATATCGATTTGTTAATCACGGACATGGAAGAGGCGCTGCGCTTGAGCGGTTGTTCAACCATAGAAGAGGCCATGTCGTTCTTCAAAGAGACAGGAGTGGGTGCCGTGATCGTCACCTTTGGAGCTAACCCCCTCTACTACTTCAGTGATTCCAATCTGTTCGGGGTCAACGAGGGAACCTGTCCCGTATCGAAAAAAGTGAAGGAGATCATCATTCAATCTCCCGAAAAAGTGGGAGATACTACCGGATGCGGCGATAATTTCGCCGGAGGGGTCATCGCTTCGGTTGCACGACAACTGATTGATAATCCCAACGCGCGGGTCGATATTAAGAAGGCCATAGCGGTGGGTACCGTGTCGGGAGGGTATGCCTGCTTCTATTATGGAGGCACCTTTTACGAGGAATACCCCGGTCAGAAATGGGGACTGATAGAGCCTTTTTACCGTGATTTCTTACGCCAGGTGGCAGTTGAATAAAACATGAAAATATAAAACAGAGTAATCGTATGAAGTCAATCAAGTTGTTTTTACTTTTTTCCGTTTTCCTTTTGACAATGAATGTCTGTACGGAGTACGTGGAGACGGAAAATAACCTCGTGGAGTGGGTGAACCCCTTGATGGGTACGCAATCCAAGCACTCCTTTTCGAACGGCAATGTCTACCCGGCCATCGCCGTACCCTGGGGCATGAATTTCTGGACCCCGCAGACCGGGAGGATGGGAAATGGGTGGATCTATTCCTACGAGGCCGATAAGATAAATGGGTTTAAGCAGACTCACCAACCCAGCCCATGGATAGGTGATTACGGTCAATTCGCGATTATGCCGGTTACCGGAGAACCAACCTACAATGAGAGGGAGCGGGCCAGCTGGTTTTCGCACAAGTCCGAAGTGTCAAAACCTCACTACTATAGCGTCTACCTGGCGGATCATGACGTGGTGACCGAGATAACGCCGACCGAACGGGCGGCCATGTTTCGTTTCACGTTCCCGGAAAATGACAGCTCTTTCGTCGTCATTGACGCGCTGAACGACAGCTCGTACGTGAAGGTAATCCCCGAGGAGAAGAAGGTAATAGGTTACTCTACCAAGAATAGAGGGGGTGTGCCCGAAAACTTTAAAAATTACTTCGTTGTGATTTTCGATAAGCCATTCACCTACAGTGCCGTTTTTAACGAGCAAGGGCTGGATGCGACTCAATCGGAGGTCAATAGCGAGCATACGGGTGCGGTGATCGGGTTTAAAACCAAGAGAGGTGACAAGATACACGCGTCCGTTGCCTCTTCATTCATAAGCCATGAACAAGCCGAGATCAACTTGAGGGAGTTGAATGGCGATGGTTTCGATGAGGTGAAAGAGAAGGCAAAGGCCGCTTGGAATGAAGTGCTGAGTGCCATTACCGTGGAGGGAGGTACCGACGATCAGATGAGAACCTTCTACTCGTGCCTTTACCGGTCGCTGCTCTTCCCACGGAGACTACACGAGATAGATGCGCAAGGCAACGTGATACATTACAGTCCCTATAACGGGCAAGTGCTCCCGGGATACATGTTCACCGATACCGGCTTCTGGGATACTTTCCGAAGCCTGTTCCCGCTTTTAAACCTGGTCTATCCATCTATGAACGCGCATATGCAGGAGGGACTGGTGAACACCTACCTGGAAAGCGGCTTCCTGCCGGAGTGGGCAAGCCCCGGGCATAGAGACTGCATGGTCGGTAATAACTCGGCATCGGTGGTCGCGGACGCGTACCTGAAAGGTGTGGACCAGCACGATATTGAAACGATATGGGAGGCCGTGGTTCATGGTACACAGAATGTGCACCCCCAAAGTAGGTCTACCGGGCGGCTGGGTCACGAGTACTACAACAGTATGGGCTATATTCCCTACAACGTGGGGATCAATGAAAACGCGGCCAGAACGTTGGAGTACGCGTATAACGACTGGTGTATCTACCAGCTGGCGAAAAAGTTAAACCGTCCCGCTTCCGAGGTAAACCTGTACGCGGAGCGGAGCCAGAATTACCGTAACCTCTTCGATAAAGAGACGGGATTGATGCGTGGACGCAACGAGGATGGAACCTTCCAGTCCCCCTTTAACCCGTTCAAATGGGGAGACGCGTTCACCGAGGGGAACAGCTGGCATTATACCTGGTCTGTCTTCCATGACGTGCAGGGACTGATCGACCTGATGGGTGGGCAAGAAACGTTCAACAGTATGCTCGACTCGGTCTTTATCCTCCCGCCCATCTTCGATGAGAGCTATTACGGTGGCGTTATACACGAGATCCGCGAGATGCAGGTGATGAACATGGGGAATTACGCGCACGGCAATCAACCTATTCAACACATGATCTACCTCTATAACTATTCGGGTGAACCGTGGAAGGCCCAGTCTAGGCTGCGGGAGGTGATGACCCGGTTTTACTTGCCCATCCCCGATGGCTATTGCGGAGACGAAGACAATGGACAAACCTCGGCCTGGTACGTCTTTAGCGCGCTCGGGTTTTACCCGGTCTGCCCGGCAAGCGACGAGTACGTGATGGGGGCGCCACTGTTTAAAAAGGCCACCATCCACCTCGAGAACGGGAATAAGGTGGTGATTAACGCACCGGAGAACAGCCTGGAAAATTGTTATATCGAGAGCATGCGGTTCAACCGGGCTCCCTACACGAAGAACTTTTTGAAGCATGATGAGATGATGAAGGGGGCTGTGATTGACGTGAAGATGTCGGACAAGCCCAACAAGAAAAGGGGAATCGAGAAGGAGGACTTCCCATACTCTTTTTCAACGGAGGGCAAATGACTCGTGGACAGATGAAGTGCTTTCACGCTTTACCCGTGGTAAGCCGTATCATACATGTCAAAAATCACATAAAATAAATCAATTACTTAACCGGTAACTCGTACTTAACTGGTATATTTGTCAAAACAGTTGCCCGGGCGCTGTTTTCAAGCAACTACTGCTTCAAAACCGCATCTATATTAGGGCACCTTAAATATATTTCAAATGGCAGTTTTAGTTATCATGCCCAAACAAGGGCAGTCCGTGGAGAGTTGCATCATCACCGAGTTGAAGAAAAAGGTGGGTGATCCCGTTAAAAAGGGGGAGGTGCTCTTTTCTTACGAAACGGACAAGGCCTCCTTCGAGGAGGAATCTCCCGCCGATGGTACGGTTTTGGCCATCTTTGCAAGTGAAGGGGATGAGGTGCCGGTGTTGGATCGAATGATGATCATCGGCGAAAAAGGAGAAGACATTAGTGAGCTGTTGGGTGAAGGGGCAGCGGATGCCGACGGTGGGGGTGAAAGTGCCGCTCCCGCGGGTACCGTTGATGCTCCGGCGGCAGGTGAAGCCGTTGCCCCTGCAGCGAGTGCAGCCTCTCCCTTCGTTGTAGCCGATGCTGGTGGGGAAGCGTCCTTTAAGGTTTCGGTTGGCTTACAAGCCGATGTGAGCCCTGCTTCCCCCCGTGCTAAGAAGCTAGCGGGGGCGCACGCGTTAGATGCGACACACCTGGAGGGTACGGGACCCGGTGGGAGGGTAATCGAGCGCGACGTGAAGCGGGTGCTTGAAGAGCGCCCCAAGATGACCGCGCTGGCCAAGAAGGTGGCTTCGGAAGAGGGATTGGAGACAGCCGCCAGAGGCAGTGGCCTCGGTGGAAGAGCACGTGCGGCGGATTTGGTCGCCCCGGCAGCCGTGTCAACCCACGTCACAGGCTCAATAAAACCCCAGGCAACTTCAATAACGCCCGTCGCGGGTGATGCCACGGGAGGAGACTACGAGGACCGGAAGCTGACGAATATCCGCAAGCTTATCGCCCGGTCGATGTACGCCTCGCTGCAGAACTCGGCGCAGCTCACGCACCACCTGGGGGCGGATGCCCGCCGGTTGCTTGAGCTTCGCAAAAGCGCCAAGGAGGCGTTGGCGGAAGGACGCGCCGAGACCAACATCACCTTGAACGACATGGTCTGCTTCGCGGTGATCAAGGCGCTGAAGAAGTTCCCGAACGTGAACAGCCACTTCTTGGGCGACTCCATCCGGCTCTTCAAGAAAGTACACCTGGGACTGGCCGTCGATACCGAACGGGGCCTGATGGTACCCGTGATCCGGGATGCCGACGACCTGTCGATTACCGGTCTCGCTAACCGCATGAAAGAGGCGGCCGCCGCTTGCCGAACCGGCAGCGTGAACCCCGATCTCCTTTTGCCGGAGGCGGGTTCGTTTACCGTATCGAACCTGGGGAACTACGGGGTGGAGATGTTTACGCCGGTCATCAACCTGCCGCAATCGGCCATCCTGGGGGTGAACACCATCGTGCCACGTCCCAAGGACCTGGGGAACGGCGTCTACGCTTTTGTACCGTACATGGGGTTGAGTCTCACGTACGATCACCGCTCGCTCGACGGCGGGGAGGCTACCCGCTTCCTCAAGCAAATCGCTATCGAGATAGAGTCGTTGCAGCTGGACTTTTAGTGATATATGTTTTTCTTTTCAAAGCGAAGACCTTCGCTCGTTTTGCGGGGACACATCCAGTGCAGTTCGCGTTAAAAAGAAAAGCTGTTTGAGGCGAAGCCGAGTTCTTTTCTTTTAGCGAACAAGCAGGTGATGGGTCGCAAAACGAGCGTCAGTCGAGCTTGAAAGGAAGTAGCAAACGTGAATTAGTAAACAAATCATCAAAAAATCATATAACAATGCCAAAAGTACAACCGATAGATCCTTCTCAGGTACGTCAACCGGGATACATCGAATTTCAGCCGATTCCCGTGAACCAATACCGTAAGAGCGTGAAGGATGAAATGGAAAATTTCACCGCGGAGGAGTTTAAAGCCATCTACCATGACATGGTGCTTATCCGCGAGTTCGAGACCATGCTGAACCTGATCAAAACCCAGGGCGAGTACAACGGAACCCCCTACAACCACCCGGGACCGGCACACCTCTCCATTGGCCAGGAGGCGGCAGCGGTGGGGATGGCCTGGACGCTGAACGTAGATGACTTCATCTTCGGCAGCCACCGCTCGCACGGCGAGATATTGGCCAAGGGGATGTCGGCCATCTACAAGCTGGACGACGCCGAGTTGATGGCGATCATGGAGGAGTTCTTCGATGGTACCATCCTCGCGATTGTCAAGGAGGGCTTCGAGGGATCGGTCAAGGAGCTGGCCAAGAGGTTCTTGGTCTACGGTACCCTGGCGGAGATATTCGCACGGGAGACCGGTTTCAACAAGGGGCTGGGCGGCTCCATGCACGCCTTCTTCACCCCGTTCGGTGTGTACCCGAACAACGCGATCGTGGGTGGCTCAGGCGATATCGCCGTGGGCGCGGCCCTCTACAAGAAGGTGAACCGCAAACCGGGCCTCGTGGTCGCCAATATCGGGGACGCCTCGCTGGCGTGCGGCCCGGTGTGGGAAGGGATCACCTTTTCCGCGATGGATCAGTTCCGCGAGCTGTGGGAAGGCGATATGAAAGGGGGCCTTCCTGTCATCTTCAACATCATGAACAACCAGTACGGCATGGGTGGACAGACTTGCGGCGAAACGATGGGTTACGGGATAGCCGCACGCGTGGGCGCGGGCGTGAACCCCGACCAGATGCATGCCGAGCGGGTGGATGGTTACAACCCGCTGGCAGTGATCGATGCCTACAAGCGTAAGCGCAAGGTGCTAGAGGAGAAACAGGGACCCGTGTTGCTCGACGTGCTGACCTACCGCTACAGCGGCCACTCGCCGTCCGACGCATCCTCCTACCGGACCAAGGAGGAGGTAGAAGCGTGGGAAGCGCAAGACTGTATCCGTACTTATGGGGAGCAACTGGTGGAAGCCGGTGTAGCCACGAGCCAAGAACTCGATGTGACGCGTGAGGAGATACTGAAGTTGATCGATGAGCTGTTCCGCAAAGCGATTGACGAAACCATCTCCCCAAGGATGAAAAACCCCGACGTGATCGGTGATATGATGTTCTCGAACGGGTCGGTCGATAGCTTTTCCGACGCGAAACCCGAGGTGCTGATTCCGATGGAGGAGAACCCCCGGGTGAAGCGGATCGCGGCGAAGGAACGCTTTGCCTTTGATGCCGATGGCAAACCCTATAGCAAGATGAAGCAGTACCAACTGCGCGATGCTATTTTCGAGGCGATTATCGATCGCTTCTACAAGGATGCATCCCTGATAGCCTACGGTGAAGAGAACCGTGACTGGGGAGGTGCTTTCGCGGTCTATAACGGGCTCACCGAGTCGCTGCCCTACCACCGCCTGTTCAACTCACCCATCTCGGAAGCCTCGATCGTGGGTACGGCTATCGGCTACGCGATGTGTGGCGGCCGCGTGATCCCGGAGATCATGTATTGCGACTTCATCGGTAGGGCGGGTGACGAGATATTCAACCAGCTGCCCAAGTGGCAGGCAATGAGCGGGAACGTCTTGCAGATGCCGGTCGTGGTGAGGGTCTCCGTGGGCTCCAAGTACGGGGCACAACACTCCCAGGACTGGACCTCCCTGGTGGCCCATATCCCCGGGATAAAAGTGTGCTTCCCGGTGACGCCGTACGATGCGAAGGGGTTGATGAACGCCGCGCTGCAGGGTACCGACCCGGTGGTGTTTTTCGAGAGCCAACGCGCCTACGACGTGGGCGAGCAGTTCCACGAGGGGGGCGTACCGGAGGGGTACTACGAGATTCCCCTTGGTGAACCCGACGTGAAGAAGGAGGGGAACGATATCACCTTCCTGACGGTTGGCCACACCCTCTACCCGGCGCTAACGGCCGCGAAGGAGCTTGAGGAGAAGCATGGTATGAGCGTGGAGGTGATCGACGCCCGTACGCTGGTACCTTTTAACTACGAGAAGGTCATCGCCTCGGTGAAGAAGACCGGTAAGATTATCATCGCCGGTGACGCTACCGCCCGCGGTTCGTTCCTGAACGACCTGGCGAGCAACGTCAGCCAACTGGCTTTCGACTGGCTCGATGCACCTGTCGCCGTGCTGGGCTCGCGCAACTGGATCACGCCGGCACATGAGTTGGAGTCGGCGTTCTTCCCGCAGCCGAGCTGGTTCCTGGACTTGATCCACGAACGGATTCAGCCGCTTGAAAACTATATCCCCGGGCAAAACTTTACCGATGGGGAGATGATACGTCGGGCCAAAAACGGGGTTTGATAGCTGAAAAGTTTAAAAATACTGAAGTCCAAAAAACATATCCGCTATGGAGCCAAAAAAGGTGAACGCCCACTTGCATACCCCCTACTCGTTTAGCGCGTTTCAAGACGTTGATGACGCCTTGGATAGGGCAAAACGCGAAGGAGTGGAGGTGGTCGGGATCAACGATTTCTACACTACCCGAGGATACGAAGAGTGGGCTAAGGGTTGCGAGAAACGCGGCCTCTACCCGCTCTTCGGTATCGAGTTTATCGCGCTGGATGAGAAGGACCAGGAGGCTGGACTACGGGTGAATGACCCCGCGAACCCGGGTCGCACCTACCTGAGCGGTAAGGGGTTGGCCTACCCGTTCCGCCTGGCGGAACCCTACGTGTCGCGCCTGAACGCGGTGGTGGAAGAAGCCAACAAGCAGGTGGAGGCGATGTGCGGGAAGCTGAACGAGCTGCTCAAGTCGGCAGGCTTCGGCTTCAGCCTCGATTTCCAGTGGATAACGAGCGAGCTGACCAAAGGGCTCGTCCGTGAGCGTCACCTCGCGAAAGCGCTGCGGGTAAAGTTGCTGGAGCAGCATGGCGGTGATGGGCAAAAGGTTAAGGAGGCCCTTGAGGTGCTGTTTGGCGGCAAAACCCTGAAAGCGCTGATGGATGATGTGGCTGGCGTGGAGAACGAGATCCGCGGCAACCTGCTAAAAGCGGGGGGTGCCGCCTTCGTGCCGGAAGAGGCTGCCGCCTTTCTACCGGTGGAGCAGGTACGCGAGATCATCCTGGCCGCGGGGGGCATTCCAACCTATCCCTTTTTGGCGGACAACCCGAGCGGGGGCTACACCGACTTTGAAGGGGACCTGGAGCAGGCTGCACGGCGATTGAACGAAAGGGGCTTCCACTCCGTGGAGTTCATCACCACCCGGAACGATGTCACTCGCCTGGAGGAGTATGCCTCCTACCTGCATGAGCAGGGGTTCGTGGTCACCTTCGGCAGCGAGCACAACACGCCCGCCATGGAGCCGATCGAGTTGTTCGCCCGCGGCGGCGTACCCTTGACACCCAAGCTCAAGCAGATCAACTACGAAGGAGCATGCGTGATAGCGGCGCACCAGCACCTGGTAGCACAGGGTCTGGAGGGGTACGTCGACCGATCCCGACGGGAGGAGTTCGTGAAGCTGGGGGACCAGCTGATACGGGGCAAGTGATTTGGATGCCCACAGTAGCGTGAGACGACGGCCTGGAAATAGTAAAGACGATTTGTTGCTCGCCACGCTTGGGTAGAGCGTGGTTGCGAAACGAGTAATGGAATGGATGGAGAAAAATAAAAAAATAGGTGAACGATGAAGAGAGAGTTGCGCGACATTAATGCCAAAGAGCTCGGCAAACTGGAAGAGTTGGTCGAAATATCGCGATTCTACGGTAAAGACAACCGGTTCGTGATCGCGGGAGGGGGCAACACCTCCTACAAGAACGATGAGAATATATGGGTCAAGGCGAGCGGTCACGCGTTGGCCACGATCACGGTAGACGGCTTTGCCGTGCTTGATAGGAGCAAGCTGGCACCGATGGCTACGAAAGCGTATAGCGAGCAGCCGGACGAACGGGAGGAGCAGGTGAAGAACGACCTGGCGGCGGCCACCCTCACCAAGGGGAGACGCCCGTCGGTGGAGACATCACTCCACGACGCGATCAACTGGCCGTTCGTGGTACACCTTCACCCTACCGTGGTGAACGGTCTCCTCTGCGCGCGAAACGCGGAGCAAGGGGTGGAAAAGCTGTTCGGTAAGAAAACGCTCTACGTGCCGTACACCGATCCGGGCTACGTCCTATTCAAGGCGGTGAGTGATAAGATCGCGAGCTACCGTGCTACATACAACGAGGAGCCGCGAGTGATTTGGCTGCAAAACCACGGTATCTTTGTGGGAGCCGACAGCACGGAGGAGATACGTGAGCTGTATGACGCTATCCTGAAGATCATTGAAGGGGCCATGACCATGCCGTTGCCCGTGGGAGAGCTGGATACCTGTCGCTGCGCCGCGGATGTGCTGCCGGCACTCCGGATGCTGCTTTCGCACGAAGAACTGAAGACGTTGAAGGTGAGAAACAACGCGCTAATCAAACACTATAGTGATGACCCGGAAAATCAACGGGCGATCGCGCGTCCCTTCACCCCCGATGGTATCGTCTACTGCAAGTCGAACTACCTTTTCCTGAATGGTGAAACGCCGGAGGAACTGATTGCCGAAGGCGAGAAAGCGATCCCCGCGTTCACTGAACGGTTTGGTTATCCCCCCAAGGTGCTGTTGGTTAAAGGGATTGGGTTGGTGGCCGTGGGTGATCACGCCAAGCAGTGTGACACCATCCTCGACGTGTTTGAAGATGCGATGAAGGTGGCCTATATCGCCCGGTCGTTCGGGGGACCGCACCCGATGACGCCGGAGCAGGTGGAGTTCATCGACAACTGGGAGGTGGAGAACTACCGCCGTAGCGTGGGTGCTGCGTCCGCCAGGGGGCGGGTTGAAAACCGCACCATCGTGATTACCGGTGCTGCCCAAGGTTTTGGAGAGGGAATCGGCCGTTGCCTCCTTCGGGAGGGGGCCAACATCGTGGTGGCCGACCTCAACGAGGAGGCGGGTAAGACCACGGTGGAGGAGTTTAACCGATTGGCGGGAAACAACCGTGCCCTGTTCGTGAAGACGAACGTGGCCGACCTAACCTGTTTGGAGAACCTGATTCACGCGTCGGTCTGCCAGTTTGGCGCGATTGACTGCTTTATCAGCAACGCTGGGGTACTCCGGGCGGGAGGACTGGAGGAGATGACCGCCGAGAATTTCGACTTCGTCACCAAGATCAACTACAACGCCTATTTCTTCTGCGCGAAGGTGGCGAGCAAGGTGATGAAGCTTCAAACGAAATACGCTCACAAAGATTACTACGCCGATATTATACAGGTGAACTCTAAGTCGGGCCTCGAGGGTAGCCGGGCCAACTTTGCTTATGCCGGTGGGAAGTTCGGCGGGATAGGGCTTACCCAGTCGTTCGCCCTGGAGCTGGCCCCGTACCGCATTAAGGTGAACGCGGTATGTCCCGGGAACTTTTACGAGGGACCCCTCTGGAGCGATCCCGATAACGGCCTGTTCGTGCAGTACCTGAAAGCGGGGAAAGTGCCTGGTGCACGAACCGTTGATGAGGTGAAGGAGTACTACTTGTCGAAGGTGCCCATGAGAAAGGGATGCACGCCTGAGCAGGTGACCAAGGGAGTACTCTACCTGATGGAGCAGTGCGGTGAAACGGGACAAGCGTTGCCCATCACTGGTGGGCAGGTAATGCTGTCGTGATAATTGGAATAAGAAATTGAAAATAAACGTTTTAATCGTATGAAAACAAGAGCAGTAAGGTTATACGGTAAGAAGGATCTCCGTGTAGAGGAGTTCACGTTACCTCCCATTAAAGAGGATGAGATTTTAGCCAGGGTGGTAACCGACTCGTTGTGTATGTCCACCTACAAGGCCTCGGCACAAGGTTCCGATCACAAGCGGGTTCCGGATAACGTGGCCGAGAACCCGGTGATCGTTGGACACGAGTTCGCGGGTGATCTTATTCAAGTGGGTTCGAAGTGGGCGCATAAGTTCAAGGCGGGGGATAAGTTCTCCATTCAGCCGGCCATCTTTTACGAGGGCGGACCGGTGGGGGTGTTAAGCGCCCCGGGGTACAGCTACCCGTACATAGGCGGAGACGCCACTTACGTGATTATCCCGAACGAGGTGATGGAGCAGGATTGCCTGCTTACCTATCATGGGGAGGGGTATTACCCCGCTTCGCTGGCCGAACCGCTGTCGTGTGTTATCGGTGCTATGCATGCCAATTACCACACTACCCCGGGAAGTTACGTGCACGAGATGGAGATCGTGGACGGGGGTAAGATGGCGATCCTGGCCGGGGTAGGTCCCATGGGGTTGGCGGCCATCAACTACGTGCTGCATCGCGAGGATCGAAAGCCTTCGTTGCTGGTGATTACCGACGTGGATCAAGCGCGCCTCGATAGGGCGGCCGCTATCTACCCCGTGGAGTTCGCGGCATCCAAGGGCATCGAGATGCATTACCTCAATACCGGTAAGATGGACAACCCGGTGAAGGAGCTACGGGATATTAGCGGTGGAACCGGCTACAACGACGTGTTCGTCTTCGCCCCGGTGCGTGCCGTGGTTGAGCAGGGTGATGCCATCCTGGGATTCGATGGCTGCCTGAACTTCTTCGCGGGACCTAACGATCCCAAGTTTAGCGCGATGTTTAACTTCTACAACGTGCACTACGCGTACACCCACATCGTGGGTACCAGCGGGGGAACCAACGATGATATGAAGGAGGCGTTGGAAATCATGAGCAAGGGATTGGATCCCGCCGGGTTGGTTACCCATATCGGGGGACTTAACTGCGTGCCGGAGGCAACCAATAACCTGCCCGATTTGCCGGGCGGTAAGAAGTTGATATACACGCATATTGACATGCCCCTCACCGCGATAGCCGATTTTGGTAAACTGGGTGATGAGAACCCCCTCTTCAAGGAGTTGGCGGTTATCTGCGATCGACACAACGGCCTGTGGAGCGTGGAGGCGGAGGCATACCTGCTGGCGAATACCGACGAGTTATAGTGATGGCGTAAGTCAATGCACGCGAATGATTAATGGAAATCAAACGGAGATCAAACGAGATTAAACGAAAATCAAACGAAATTAAAAAGATTGATTAGAATCCAATGAGACAGTTGGATGTTAACTTGATGCACCCGGTGGAACAGATTAACGTGATCATCGGGAGAATTTACCGGGGCGGGATGACCACCACCTCAGGGGGGAACATCTCCATCCGCGATAAAAACGGGGATATATGGATTACCCCGTCGGGGGTGGATAAAGGATCCCTTACCACGAAGGATATCATGCAGGTGAAAAAGGATGGCACGATTATCGGCCCGCATCGTCCTTCATCAGAACTTCCCTTCCATAGGGCGATTTACGAGGCACGGCCTGAGATCACGGCCATCATTCATGCTCACCCACCGGCACTGGTAGCCTTCAGTATCGCGGGCATCGTGCCGGATACCAAAATCGTTCCTCAAGCCCATCATATTTGCGGGGATGTAGGTTTTGCACCGTATGGCACCCCTGGGAGTGAAGATCTGGGCGAGAAGATTGCCCGTGAGTTTCAAGATACCCGCTACAGGGCGGTAATCATGGAAAACCACGGTGTGGTACTGGGCGGGGTGGATATGATGGATGCCTACCAGCGGTTCGAGACGCTTGAGTTCTGTTGTCGTACCATCATCAACGCCAAGCGATTGGGTGGAGTCAACTACCTGAGCGACGAGCAGGTGTCGCAGTACGTGAACCATCTGCCCGAAAATATCTCCTATTTTATGAATATCGACTACCCTTCCGAGGAGCGGGCTATCCGTCGCGAGATGGTGGACATCATTCGGCGTGCTTGTAACCAGGGGTTGATGATATCGACCTACGGGACGGTGTCGGTGCGTTGGAAAGGCGATGACTTCTTGATTACCCCGAGCAACATGCCCCGGTGGGATATCGTGCCGGGCGATATCGTGCAGATCAAGAACGGCATGGCTGAAGCCGGCAAGGTGCCCAGTCGTTCCGTGGCCCTGCATCAACGCATCTACCAGCTCAACCCGCACATCAACTCCATCATCTGCACGCAACCCATCAACCTGATGGCACACGCGGTGAGCGGGTCGAAGTTCGATGTGCGTACCATTCCCGAGAGTTGGATCTTCTTGCAGGATGTGCCATCGATTCATTTCGGGTTAATCTATAACGACGTGGATAGGGTAGCCAAGATGTTCAACGACAACCGTGTGATCCTGGTAGAGAACGATAGTGTTTTCGTGACCGGCGATAAGTTGTTGAGCACGTTCGACTACCTGGAGGTAGCCGAGTTCTCGGCGAACTCTTTGGTGATGGCCACCTCTATCGGTGAGCTTCAGCCGATGGGTGATGAGGAGATCGATGCGCTGCGTGTAGCATTCAATATTAAATAGACATAAATAATTAAAAGGTATGATTGACTTACTGATTATAGGTGGAGGGCCTGCCGGTTACGTGGCGGCAGAGCGGGCCGGGCAAGCTGGCCTCAAGGTGGTGTTGTTCGAGAAGGAAGCGATGGGCGGTGTCTGTCTCAATGAGGGGTGCATCCCCACCAAAACGCTGCTGTATGGTGCTAAGATGTACGAAAACGTGCTTCAAGGCGAGAAGTATGGTGTCTTCTCGGATGCTCCCCGCTTCGATTACGCGAAGATGGTCTCCCGCAAGAAAAAGGTGGTGAGGAGGCTGGTATTGGGCGTGGAGGCCAAGATGAAAGCCCATAAGGTGACCGTGGTAAAGGGAGAGGCCACCATCGTGGGGCGCTCTTCGGCTGGGATCGAGGTCTCCAGTAACGGCGAGTCGTTCATCGGGAAAAACCTGCTGATATGCACCGGTTCCGAGTCGGTCATACTGCCCATTCCCGGTCTTGCTGAAGCGGGGGATGTGGTGGTGACCAACCGTGAGATACTCGAGATGACCACCTGCCCCGAGTCGCTGGTGGTCATCGGTGGCGGCGTGATCGGTATGGAGTTCGCCAGCTTGTACAATAGCTTGGGTGCTCAGGTGACTGTCGTGGAGATGCTCCCGGAGATATTGGGCGGCATGGACCTCGAGATTTCGGCTGCCCTGCGGGATATCTACGCTAAGAAGGGGATCACCTTTCACCTGAGCTCGAAGGTGGTGCAGGTGGATGGCCACAAGGTGCTGTTCGAGAAGGATGGCGAGACCAAAACGGTAGAGGGTGAAAAGATCCTGTTGAGCGTGGGACGTCGTCCCGTGACGCGCGGTTTTGGCCTGGAGAACCTGGGCGTCGAGTTGTACCGCAATGGCATCAAGGTTGATGAAAAGATGCGCACCAACGTGCCGGGCGTGTTTGCCGCGGGTGACGTGACCGGTTTCTCCCTGCTGGCCCACACGGCAAGCCGCGAGGGCGAGGTGGTGGTCAACAACCTTACCGGGAGAGACGATGTAATGCGCTACAACGCGATACCGGGAGTGGTCTACACCAATCCCGAAGTGGCCGGGGTGGGCGAGACGGAAGAGTCGGCCAAGGCCAAGAACATCGCGTACAAGGTGGCGAAGCTGCCCATGGCCTATTCCGGCCGCTTCGTGGCCGAAAACGAGGGTGGCAGCGGTATTTGCAAGGTGTTACTGGGCGAGAAACACGGCGAGGTAATCGGTGTTCACATGCTGGGTAACCCCTGCAGCGAGATCATCTACGGTGCCTGCATCGCCATCGAGCAGGAGATGACCCTCAAGGAGATGCAAGAGGTGGTCTTCCCGCACCCCACGGTGAGCGAGATCATCAAAGAGGTGGTCTTTTCCGTCTAGCTTCGTTTTTTCGCGCGTTCTTTCTCTTTACAGGAGCGCCACTTCCGATTTTTAATCGGAAGTGGCGCTCCTGTAATTGTTTCTTGTTCTGCTTGTTGGCAAATGTATAATTGACAGGAACCTATATTTTACCTGAAATAACGCCCCTGCCAGCTGTTCCTTTCCTGGAAGCGCTTCTTGATCTTCGCTTTCACCACGTGGTTCTTTAGCTCCCACGCGGGCGCTACCAGTAGCTCCTTTGGGGATTGGGAGACGAATCGCTCGATGTAAAATGACGGGTTCAGTCGCTCCGCGAAGTCCACGCAGAGGTCGATGTACTCATCCAGCTCAAACGGGTAAAACGATTCCGGGAGCAGCCGGAACTCTTTCTCCATGGCTGTTCCCCGAATAATTTGTAGCTGGTGGAGCTTGAGCGACGTTAAGGGTAGCTCCGATAGGGCATCGGCGTGACTCAACATCTCGTCATACGTTTCACTAGGAAGTCCCAGGATCATATGCGCCCCCACCGCGATCCCGCGTTGGGCGGTCAGTCTAACCGCCTCCTGCGACTCTTCGAACGTGTGTTGCCGGTTTACCCGTTCCAGCGTTCGGTTTAACGTGGACTCCACGCCATACTCGATCATGACGAACAGCCTCTTGTTCAACGCTTCAAAGTAATCGAGCAAGGCGGTGGGCATGCAGTCGGGTCTGGTTCCCACGATGAATCCCACCACGTCGGGGTGGGCGAGCGCCTCTTCGTATATCGCGGTAAGTGCATCCAGTTCGCCGTACGTGTTGGTGTACGACTGGAAGTAGGCCAGGTACTTCATCTCCGGGTACTTGCGCGAGAAAAAATCGATACCATCCGTCAGTTGCTCGCTAACGCTTTTGGTCGGCTTGCCGTACCCGGGGGTGAAGCTCTGGTTGTTGCAATAGGTACACCCGCCCCACCCCTTGCTCCCGTCCCGGTTGGGGCAGGTGAATCCCGCGTTGATGGAGATTTTCTGCACCTTGAACGGGAACCGCGCGCCGAGGAACTCGCCAAAATCTCTGTAGGGCTTGTTCATTGATTATGTTACCTTCGTAAGCACTTCAAATTGTAACCTCGATACCCGAAACCATCTCATGCTTGTTCATTGATTAAATTTACCTGTTGAAAAGCACTTCGTACAACTCCACGGGCAAATCGGTTTCAATGATGTCCGGTTTTTTCTTTATCTCCTCAAGATAGCCTAACGCCCGTTCTTCCTTTGACTCCAGGCGATCGTGGGTGGGGGATAACCCGACCATGCAGCGTACGCCGTGCGCATGTAGTTTTTCCACGATATGGCGGTTGCCTTCGTTTATCGTTGGCCCAACGTAGGCGATGATATGGCTCCAGGGAACCCCCGATATGGCCATATCCTCGTACTCCCTGTCGTTACGCACCCACGCGGAGAGCATGGTGTTGGGGAGCCTGTCGTGATAGAACCTCGCCTGGGCACCCGTGTGCACGGTAAGCATCATATGCTCCTCGGCATTGCACCGCTGAATGAGTGCCACGGTAGCCTCCAACGGTACGTCTTTCTTATCCAGGTTCAGGATGGTTTTACCTTTGCCCCACCTGATCACCTCTTCCAGGGTGGGGATTTTGTAATCGGTGACCTCTCCCTTGTAGTCCTTTAGTCTTACCTCTTTCAGCTCCTCGAACGTGAAGTCAGACACCTTGCCAGTGGCATTGGTCGTCCTGTCGAGGGTCTCGTCATGCATCAAGATGATGACGCTGTCCTTTGTCAACCGGGGGTCTATCTCGAAAAAGATACCCGGCACCCTCTCCGTGGCATACTGCAACCCCTCCAGCGAGTTATCCGGGAACGGGCTGTTTTTCCAAGCCCCCCGGTGGCCACTCACCAGAATGGAACCATCACCCGTGTAGTGAAACTGGCTGTAAGTTTCACCTATCTCTTGGCCACCCGTCGTGGAAGGGTTTTTGCATGAAGACAGCGTGAGTAACAGGCCTGCCGTGATCGTTATCAGCCAAAAATATTGTCTCATGATGTTCATCTTTTCATCTCATGTTATCTATCGCGTTTATCGCGAAGAGGGGCTTATGGGAAAACCAATGCCTACGTCCACCGGGATGGGCACGTTAAGTTTATGGCGAAAAAGTATTTCGGGAGGTGGTTCCCTGGGGGTACCAAAACATCCCTATGGTGTCAATCAGTTGAGGTTGAACGTTACGTTCAAGTGCTGGTCGCTTCTCACGTAGGTCGATACCACGTCGTATGAGAGGGAGCTCTGGTCAGCCGGCGCAGAGATCAGTTGAGACGATCGGGGATAGAGCACGATGCCGCGTGTTCCGTTCCCTTCAGTCAGGATTAGCTCAAAGTAGAGGTCGCTGTTGTTCGTGATCTCGTAGAAGGTCGTATTGTTACCATTCCCCCTCACTTCCGTGTAGTGCGGGGGTTTGAGCTCGACGCAAGCATTGAATAGCGCACGCACGTGCTCCTCTTTCCCTGCCAGGTACTTGCTTGCCCAGGCAACCGTTCTCCCGGCATCCAGTGCCTCCCTGATGGCCTCGGGTGTTCTCTCTTTCGCCATCACGAGTGTCATCGTGCGATGCACGTAGTCCCTATCGGTGTCGTAACTGCGCTGGATCAGGTTATGGATATCAGAGGTGCCCATGACGGTTAGGTTTTTATCCACGCACCAATCGAGGGCTTTCTTATGAAATCCAAAGCCGTTGATTACTTCAATACCGTGTAGGGCTTGGTTGGCGTATAGATCTTCCACGAAGTCGATCCACTCGTACGATCCCTTTATCTTGGGTTGCCAGCCCGGGTGGTTCCAAAAGACAAACGCACCCTGCTCGGCCGCTTTCATGACGGTAGCTTTGTCGTAGGCAGCATCTTGTGATTCGATAAATTCCGAGGCATCCTGAATAAAGATGGCATTAAAGTGGCCCGGGGGAGTGTTGCGGGTTACCTCCGTGCCCTTGACCAGGATAATGTTGTTCTTTTGGGCATCTTTCACGATAATCTCGTGCGAGCGGTTATGATCCACCTTAACATCGTTTTTGAAAGGGTGATACTCGATATGCTCGGTTAAGGCAAAAGCGTCTAACCCTTCCGACCAAACCTCTTGTAGCCTGATGGTAGGCCATACCAATCCGTCGGAAAAGACCGTGTGCGTGTGAAAATCACACTTAAGCACCTGGTAGCCGTTCACGTCGGGGATAACGATGTTTTCCCGAAAACTGGGGCGACGCTGCTCATCGAAATAGCCCATTCCCTCTACATCTGCCCGCTGTGCGAAGAGGGTAACCGAGCAGAACAGTAATCCAATAAACAGAATTTTTTTCTTTGTCATATTTATTTGATATTAAGTTAATACTCGTGTATATGAACCCCCAACCGCGTATCGTTTTTATTTGGGGGTGGGGTTTTTTTTCCAACCAACGTCAAATTTACCATTTAAAAATCAGATTCCAAAATTGGAATGTAGGAAAGTGAACCGGAAAAGTTAGGGAGTGAACCGGAAAAGTTAGGGAGTGAACGGGGAAAATGTCAGGAGCGAAAACATGTGAAGGGAAGGTGGGGGAGGCAAAAAAGCACGAAGTGAAAAATGGAGAGTGATACATGTGGAGTAAAAGCAGGTAGGGACGAAGCGTGGCGGAAGGAATAAAACGACCCGATGGAAAAACAACGGGGGGTGAAGTACTGAACTTCACCCCTTCATTTAAGTCTAACTCCCTTATGGGGATGGTGTTGTAGGCATCTAATAGAATCTGACTATTTCCCTTGTTCCAACTCTTGGATGAGCCAACGGGCAAAGCCTAGATAGGAGTCCGGATTTGATTCAGGACCTACAGGCCTCGTATTTCCACAACCATGAGGAAATGCATTCAGATAGTAATACATATTCTTATGATGCTTGGGCAACCCCCTGTCCCAGAATGCTTTCAGCCATTCTCTCTCAAGATTTTCGGTATATGTATCACAATCCTTATACTGATAAGGTCCATAGTAGAAAATATAATCCTTCCCTTGTTCAAGAACCCATTTAGCTCCCCTGGCAATTTCTTCAGGATTTGAAATTTCGTTTCCCAAAGGCCAGTAACGGTTAAACTGATGCGATTCGATACAAATGCCATCCATGGTTTGGATGATCGCTCTTGCTTCTGGGTCGTCAAGAAAAACGGTTGGATAAACCACCATTTGAATCAACTTGTAATTGTCGTGTTTGATCAATCCAAGAGCATGGGCACTTTTAAACACCTTTCGTGTATCGTCGACATCTCTTTGATGGAGGATGCGAGGATCACCGGCAATTGGTCCCGTGTCCCCATGTTCTGCATCATAGAGCCAGCCTTCACGGCAAATGATAATATGCTTTACCTCTTTCTCTTTTTGTTCGTGATCGCGGATGATTTTCACAAGTTTACTTGTTTCCGGATTGGTATCCACCCAATCGCCTCCATCTTGATGGATGTAATACTCGAAAAATCGTTGGTTGGTTTGAAAAACACCATCGTAACCTTTCACAACATCCATGTGTAATGCGGTATAATCATCCGCTTTCAACATATCATCATAATTCCCGATACCCGGCTTCCAGTTGGCAACCAAATCGCCTCCTGTCATCTCATGAGCCCTGTCACGGGGATATGGCCGGATGCCAACTTTGGACCTGTTTTCTAGTTCAATGGATGGTGATTTACATTGATACACCGTGATTGTTAAAAGGATGATCAAAACACATTTTGTGAAACTCGTTAATTTTCTCATTTTTTTAATTTGTTGTTTGTTATGCTTATATGAACGTTTCAAGTTATACAAAATTATCACTTTGTTCGTAAACTTAAAGTATTGCCTGAAGCGATAGGAATTTTCAATTTATTTGAATACAACCTCGAGCCAATTTGATGAATCTTCGCTATCGATATTCAAGATCAGCAGATCATCCTTTACCCGGTTTTTAATGATTTTCTTTCCTCTTTTAACCGTGGCCTTTTTGTAACCAACAGGAACAGGCACGGTGATTTCCCCTTCTCCACGTACGTTTATTCTATATCTACCGAGTGTGTCATCTAGGGGAACATAGGATAAATTTACCGGGTTGTCAGAAAAGTGATAATTGACCCCATCAATTGTAACATCGGTACATTGCTTGCCATTGAAAGCGATAAGCCTGCCTTCATCATCGGTACGAAATGCCATATTCATATCACCTTGATAGGTTACAACATGCCCGTTTACCTTGAGCTCGTTAATGTCCAATTGACTGGATGGCATCGGATTATCTTTCAATGCTTTTTCATCAGCCTCCTGATTTCTTGAAAAACCACCTTCCCAATTTTCACGATGAGATTTGTAGTGTTTAACAATTGCCGTTGCACCGTTAGGGAAACTGCTTACAAAAAAATCGCTGTTGCGGGATAGATAAGTCGGATTGTCGTTCTCTTCAAATTTCCCACTGGATGGGTATGAACCAATGGTGTTCAATATGTTAAACAATGTCCTTGTTTCGTATCCCAGACTTGCGGACTGGTCGTCGCGGGGACGGAAGCCACAGTAATAGGCATATCCCCTCCCCTTTTTCACCTTCGTTCCAACGACCTTATCTTCTACTTTGGCTACCACTTCGGTTTTGGGGCTGTTTACTGAAACAGGGTATATTCTATCTACCAAGAAATCAGTCATGATTAGCTGTTCAGGAATAGCTGAAAAGGAGTGATGAAAAATGATCTTCTTCCCTGGTGCCATCTCCCCCAGGTATTCATCAAACGTGTAAGTCACATTGAATAACGTCTGCCACGCGTGGGTACAGTTATTACCTTCATTATCGATTAGAGGGGGGATACTGAACCAAACCACGTTTCCTCCATTTTCAACCAGCTCACTCATCATATCTAGAAGTCCGGATTGAGGTAACGGTTCAAAAACCGCGACCACCGTGTTGTAAATTTTCTCGGCTACCTGTACCCGACCGTCAGGTAAGATCTTCCCCATCTCAACAAACTTATCGGCAGTAAGATAATTGGCATATCCATATTGCGCCATCCAGCTGCCAAATCTCTCCTCCACTGCTACCAGGTTCATTGGATAAAGTATCAACACTTCAATATCGCGGTGCACGTTCCCTGTCATCAATCTCATAGCTTGTGAGGGTTGAGCACCAAATGCTTCATTCAACATGTTTTTCCAGTGAAGTGCCTCCTTGGGAAACCCCCACGCTGCAGCATAGGCACTCGGGTATTTGTTCACTACTCCTATGGAAGCACCCATAGCTGCTCCATAATAGTTGCGATCGGCCCATCCGCCCTCGGCGAAATCATTCCCTGTGGGCTGCAGGTATTCACCCCATTTGAAGTAATCGTAGCAGGCTGCCGCGGCTTGATGCACGGTGTTGCCCCACACGAAATTTGAAGTGTACTCATATTTGTAGGCATTGTCATGTAGTTTCTCCACATCCCACAAATCAATGGTTGGGCTTTGTGCCCATGAAGCATGTGCACTTGTAGGCATTTCACGGTTATAAAGCTGTTCGGCATAATTTTTCGCGTCTTTAAACAGGTCTACAACACCATGATTGAGCATTTTATAATACCGATCGCGCAGTAAGAAAGTAAGATGGATATCCTCGGGAGTATCCCCCATCACATATTGTACATTCCTCACTGCTTTAGCTGTTGCTTTGTAATAGGGAGCGCCATACGCGAAATAGAGCATGTATTTGTCATCCAAAGGCTGATTATATTTTCGCTGATATTTTTCGGAGAAGCTTTCGGTAAGAAAACGGACATTAAACTGACCGCCCTCATGATGAGAAAAATATCTCCAGTCTTGTTGGATATGCATCTCGTCGGAATAGAAAGAGGTTAAATTCACCCCCTTTTTTTTGTACTTGTCAATAAGTTCTTTTAAAAACTGAGGGGCCTTATCACTGAAATAATCCATTTCGGGAGTCTCATATTCCAACAAGACCATTACCCTGTTGTATCCTTGCAATTGCTTTTCATCATCATAATAGACCCTGAGTTTCCTGGCTGGATTGATCATCCCTTCGGAGGAGTCTGTAATCCCGTATGCTTCACCTGCAACATCAATCGTGTCGCCTGCTTCATATTTGACGCCTTTTATTTCAACAATATCATCGGGATGCACGGCAATCATGTTGGAGGAGTGAATCGGTTTCTCCTTAAACGCGTATGCTTTGATGTTTTTCAGTTGAATCTTGAATTTCCCCTTGTTGTTTGTCCAATAGAGTTGCTGCCACATGGAAAGAGAGAATGAACCATCGGAAGGGTTCATCATCCCCACTTTGTAACCAAGCCATCTTCCAGATTCATTCGTTTGATTTTTGTAGGCGGGACCCAGTTCAAGCGGGCTTAACAAGCTAAGACAGATACCCATGCCATATTTTTTGGCAAAATCGCTAATGAATTTTATCATCTCAATATACTCATCCATATCGGGAGTCAAAAGCCTTTCTGTACCCGACTGCGGACGATATTGCCTGAAAAATTCGTCAAAAGCGATGGTCAACTCTCTATCACCACGTCGTTGCCCATCTTCACACACATCACGAAGACTACGTATTGAACGGGTATAGCCCGTCGACATATCTATTTTCTTATCCGGATCCATCAGATCATAAAGCTGTTGATCGCTGGTAAGAATAATCACGGCTGACTTTAACGGTAGTACGAACAACAAGCTAAGAAACAGGGTGAACAGTGCTTTATTCATCATCATTTTTTTATATTTTCAACCATTAGAATAGATCCATAATTATCCGATTTTTCAACGGATGCAAAGGCGTATCTACAATGTAAATCTTCCCAATCACATGATATCTCTGATGTGGCTCAGCATCAACAGGTTTTAAATTCAAACCCAATTTGTCATTCGTTTTAAAGGCTCCAATGGCATTTTTAAATGACAAAACATATTTCAAATCATTCTCCATGGATAACGCGACTGCTTGTACATTAATACAATCATTTGAATCGATATCGCCTGTTAGCTCTTTCCAATTGCCATCTTCAAGAATTAAAAAAACAGCATTTTCCAGATTCAAATCTGAAAAATCAAAAACAAATTTCGGAGAAGTGTGGCGCATTCCTGACTCATCATTTTGCCACCAGTATTCCAAATCAACATTGTCCTCATTTGGTGTTAATCTTCCTCCTCTTTTCCATCTACTCATTTGTTCAGTAAACCAAATGGATTCACCCTCGCTTTTGTTCCATACCATTTCAGTTGCTTCTGCAGCGGTGTCAATGAAAGTCTTGGAAGGAAGGTCCAATTTTACAAGTTGAGCATTTTTGCTGATAGTTACCTGGTTGAGATCCTTGTTGATGTTGAGTGCTATCTTGGGAACAGCTTTTTCTTTGTTCCCAATCGTCACTTTTATCTTCTGCTCAGAAAGGCCTGAAGGTACCAAGAACACCGAGCCAAATGTTCCGTGTTGGTCACAGAACACCTGATATCCATCATAATCGGTATTTCTGTGGTGGTATAATTCTCTCCATTTACCATCCTCATAGACGTAGATATGAGGATTCCTCCATTTCGTAAACCCTTCCACGATGACGGGTATCAAGTTCTTGCCTCCTCTTATGGTGAACTCTGCTTTGTTATTAGCAGCCTTTACCTTGATCGGAAAATTGGTGATAATCTCTCCCTGATTGATGGCAACTATTTCAGGAGCATTTTCTGCATCATATTTTGTCACCATCTCAGGACTTTTGGTATCATAGGTTGCTCCATAAGGTAGCCAGAAGCCCTCTATTTCAACAACGTCTCCCTTGTTAAACGCCACTTCATCTTTATCAGGTACAAGCAGTAAACGTGTATCCATTTCATCATCATTAAAGACATTCTTGTATTTCCCCAATTGTACGGAGGCGGCAGGTGTCAGTCCATTGCTGGCAAAAAAATTCTTGACAACAATCGCGTTGGAACCTCTTTTTCGGATTGTATCGCCATAAATGGCAAGAAAGAAGTTTTCGGTGGGTAAAGAAACTCCTTTTACCGGGAAAGGCCTGTCGGTGAATCGAATTTCGGAGACTCCCGTGGCTGCAAATCGATCGTAACGCAATGCCTGGATTCTTGACGTGATGTTCAGAAATCTCAGGTTTGCTTTCGCGTCGTTGATCGTGAGCGGTTCAAGCACTTCATATTTTGCTTTAAAATAACTGCGCGTTTCATCATTCTGGGGCGTTTCAAAGATTTCGATTGTCTCTTTGATTTTTCCATCGGCTGTGATGTAATGCAAGACAATATCGTACCAGTTAGGTCCTGTATTTCTATATGTCGTTCCTTTATAGACCGAGTGAATCCATCGATTGCCGTCGAAATAGGACAGGTAACTATGTCCTGCAAGATTATCGTGTTGTGGTTGATCAGCCCAAAAACAATCTTGGCTCATCGCTCTGAAATCTGCAATGGCCACCCCTCCCAGACCGGCAAACTTGAAAGGCACGTAACAGGTGGTTTCGGTAACGCCAGTTGAACTGTGAAAATAATCCATCCAGGCACCTAGAGAGGACCAATGCTTCGTCATGTGTCGCCCCCAGTTTTGAAACAAATGCAAGGACGTTATAGTGTGACTTTCGTTTGGCTCCAGGTATAATGGGAAATAGGTTTCACTAAATGGAATATCCGTTGGATTGTAAAAGGGTTCCTCTTTCTCACTGCCAAAATTTTTGGAAACTTGCACCAAAATTGGAATGGGATGTCCCAAGCTATCTAAGATTATTCCCCCTTCGGTTATCTGTCCCCCGTCTGATGATTCATGGCAGATGTAAATCTTTCTTTTTATATCGTCGTTTTTTACCGAGAATATAGCGGTTTCGTACATATTCGGACATTCATAAAATTTTTTCTGAAACCCGCCATTGGTGTGTGTTCCCACGACATAGCATCCGCGTTTTTTGTCATATTTCATCGGATTAACTCCTTCAATCAAGATGAAAGCCTCATCAGAGAGTGGATCAGTCTCGCCAAACATCGGAAATGAATATTCCTGAATTGTATCGCTTTCAAATGGAGACAACCCGAAGGAGTGAGAGGTTATACCTCCGATGTTCATCTTCGCCCCTTCAATACCTCCCTTCCCATGCCATGTGATGGACGCCAAGATTTTTTCGGGATAGCAATACAGTGTTACATCACCCTTTATAGGAGCTACTTCCCCGTTTTTTTTAGCGACTTGTACATCGAGCCAATGTATTTCACAATAATAGGGTCCCCTTCTGTATAGATTGATCCTGGACTTACCAGTAAAATGTTCAGTTGAATATCTTTCTCCATCGTTGCTTTCTAAGTCAATGGTTAACCAAGTAGATCCTTTGTTCTTATCAATGAGAAAGTGTGGGGCGATGAGTTGTCCGACCAGATTATATTCCTCTGCTACTATTTCAAATGCTGTTCTTGAGGAGTCGGTGTAGAACACTTCAAGAGCGGGTCGTTGTTCGAGTATCTGATATTGAAAGTCTTCTTCCCAGACTTTCTGATCCTTCTCATGCAGTGAAGAGCATGAGAACAGGAATACCGATAGCACGATATATAGCGGCACAATAAGTTGAACCTTTTTTTTCATAACTATTTCTTATTGCCGAGGATGAGACAAGTTATTTTTTTGATAACCTTAACCCTCGTATATAAAGCGGTGCATCGCTTAGGTTATCAATGTCTAATCGCATCACCCTGCCAGCGGCACCCGCGTTGGGAAAATTCACAAATATTTTATTCGCGATTACGTCTGTCAAATCTACATGTGCACTGGTCCAGTTGGCTGAAGCCGGGAATGACATTCTGTGCGTTTCATCACCACCTCTGACAAGCCAAAATATTTGAAGTTTGAAATTATAATCACATTTGTATTCGAAGAATAATTGGTTGTCATCTACGGTCAACTCAACTTCCCTGGGCTCAGATTGCATGTTGCAATCATTCGCACCGGTAATAGGCCAAAACATGTAGCTATTCCCGCCATAGGTTCGTACTTCAGTCAGATCTTCAAACTTTTTCATTTGTCCCGGTGCCCTATTGGCAAAACGGAAGAAGAAAGAATTGGCAAATTTGTTTTCCGCTGCATCGCGGCCACGAAGTTGAATGTCGCTGATTTCTACAGTCACGTTGGGTTTATCTCCAAGAACTAAATTGATGGATGACCCTAATCCGCCCCATCCGGAGACAGACATAAGAATCCCCAGGTCGAAAGTGTAGACTTTCCATTCATCCGTTTTCTCCATCATCCACATCTTTGATTGAGAATTTTCTTTCTTTACATCCAATTTGATGAATGGTTCAATATCTTCGGATGCCTTATACCTGAATGTCAATATCGGACCCGGCACATCTCCTAGCACTCTGTTCGTGATGATGGTGGGGGAAGATCCCTTTGTAATCAGCTTATAGCTTTTGAACTTTTCGTTCTCTGCTACTATTTCAGTAAGATCTACTTCATTCTGCTTCGCGATGAGCATATACCCTCCGTTGTCAGTTACATCAATTTCCCAGGTATCCCTACCATAGANNCCAAAAATAACACGTTGAGCGTAAATAGAATATGCTTTTTCATAATGTTTGATTTACTTGACAATGATTAGAAATCCATTTGAGACCTCATTTCCATCCAAATCTTTCACAACCAATCTTATTTCCGTGTCCTCCATGGGGATTAACGCCCCTTCAACAGTTTCCTTTAAAGATTTGGTTAGTCCTCCCACCAATTGCTCAGAAGGAATTTTAATACTTTCAGATAAAACGTCATAGATGACCAACTTCACATCTGCGATGGTGGTGAAAGCTTCTATTTCAAAACGATAGGTAACCCTATCTCCATTTTTTACTTCTATGCCCCCTTTAATTGTGGAAACATCCTCGCCATTTACAAAAACCTTGATGATGGGAGGGGAGGCAATTTCTTCACTGCAGCTGCACCATATAAATAACAGTGACAAGAATATGGTTATGACACTTATGTTTTTCATACCTTCTATTTTAAAACTTTTTTCATGATTATCACCTCTAATGTAATGGTCTGATTGTTAGAAATGGATTCCCCCTTTCTGTCAATTCCCTTTACATGCATCAATCCATAGCGATTGTCTTGTGTCTGAAAAGATACCATATCGCCTTCCTGAATGGCTGATGCAATTTTCCCTTTACTGAAATCCAATATGGTAGGATAGTCCGCTGCGCTATCATAAATATTTTTCAGCATTGTTACACTCTTCGCGATTACATCAAGCTCCTCGGAGGATACTACTCCTGTTGCATCTTTTAAGGCAACGGCTGCATTCAGATTATTCTTTACCATGGCGTAGTTACCTGTTTTGTAATACTCATCAAATGAGACCAGGCATGCCTGATAATCTGAATTCTCCATGTAGGCAAACCCCATGTCAACCCCTGTTGGATCACTGATAGTGTTTGCAATGAAAAGGCTTCTTCCCGACTCGAAATTCATAAAGGTCTTTGTATTCCCGCTTGATGCACCATCTGTTAGCGTTTGTTCATAGAGCATGACATCCAAAAAACAGCTCACGAGATCAGTGGTAAAGTTATCATCGCTATCTTGCACGTAAACGGAATATTGTTCATCCTCTGAGAGTGATTGAATCGTATCGGTTACTACAAATTTTTTACCTATTTCACTGCTGAGATAGCTCCACGATTTTTCTTTCTTAGGTGCTTCAGCATTGATACCAATTCCTTTCCGTGACCATAATTCAATTGTCTTGATATCACTAGAAGAGGAGAGTTCAAATTTATACACAACATCTGTACCCATGGGTACCATTATTGCATTTTGCTGACGATCGCTTTCTCCTAGGATATTCACTGAAGTCTTGATTGTTGGAGCATCAGAAATGGATTCCGAGCATTTTGTAAACAGGAATAAAATTGAAATTAAGGAGAAGCAAATAAGCGTGTTGATAAATATTTTCATAAAAAAGATAGTTATAGTTAATGTGTTATTTTTAGAAACTCCATCCTTCATTTTGATTCCAATTTGGATAGTTATTCATTTCATTGTATGGAATCGGGAAATGGTACATTTTGGGTTGAAAAACACGTGGCTCTATTTCCACTTTGTCATACACGTAAGTGTCATCAACCTTAGTTATTTCCATACCTAGCAGGGGAATGTTTTCAGTTTGTTCCGCGATTTTCCATCTCCTGACATCCCAAAATCTATGTCCCTCGAATGCCAATTCAATTCGTCTTTCGTTTCTCAGTTTCTCTTCCGTTAAGTTGGTAATTGGCGGCATGGCCACATCACCCCGATTTCTTATTGTATTCAATGCATCCATGGCAGACAAATCATTGCCACTGGTAATGTACCCTTTCTTCACATCCGGCCCGAAAGCATAATACATTGCTTCTGCATAGTTTAACAGTACTTCACTGTAACGAAAGATATACCAAACATGCGATGTGCTCTCCCCGTTAGGCAGTCGGACTTCATTCTGTACAAACTTTTTCAGATAATATCCGGTAGTCGTGCAATTGCGTTTTCCTATTCCAGCCAGGCCGTTCACATAGCTCTGAACTTCTTCTCCATTGAAAATATCGCCGTTACATAATATGGAATGTTTAAGCCTTGGATCCCGATTGATATATGGATTGTTTTCATCAATCGGCGTACCGTCAATAGTTTCATATGCATCGACTAAGTTCTGTGATGGGCAGGTCGCATTTGACCCTACATTGGGCGTTACATAGAGATCAGACCCTCCCTGCGGGTAATTCCATTCTTCCAGGTAGTTGAATGTTCCCGTGGCGTTTACTCTTGCATCTAGGATGTTTTCCGGGTTGTTGGAGTTTTTGTTAAACTGTAACTCTCGATAAGAGATATTCGTTGAATAGATATTCAGGTTGATGAGCTCTGCTGCCGTTTTTGCAGCATTTTCACATAGCTGTTTGTTATATGTCCCGGAGGAAGTGTTCAAGGGACTTGCTGCATAAAGCAATACCCTGGTTTTCAAAGCTAACGCGGCTCCTTTTGTTATTCTACCGTAATGTTGATCACTCCATTTGTTATTTACATACTCCACTCCCTCCATCGCGGACAGCTCGTCAAACTGTGCTATTACATTATCCAATAAGCCGATTATATAGTCAATAATATCTTTCGTGTTACTCTGTACCAACGCCCTTGCCTCTTCCTCTGTTAATACTTTGTCTACGATTGGAATATTTTTGTATCTTTTCCATAGTTCAAAATGATAATAGGCTTTAAAAAAGGAGGCGTCAATTCTATACGCTTTCATTTCCCTCCTGTAGCGATGATATAAAGGAGGATCTACCACCCTGTATTCTTCATAGGTAAACCTGCTGTTATTGGCTGTATCGGTAACTTGAAGGAATTTGCAGGCATTCCTTATCTGACGATAGAATGTATAGTAACTGTTTTCAGGGTTGTTGATTGAAGTCCAGCTCCCATCATTAAATATCTGTACCGAGTGAAAAGGTTGGTTTAAATCAGCCTCATCACATGCATTCGCCAACATGGCTTGGTTAATATGCTGAAATCCGTTGATGAAACCATGATAAAGATAAGCCCACATGGCTGAGACATCAGCATTCTTACTGACCACGATTTCTTCATCTATCCTTTCCCGATCATCTACGTAAAATAGGTCATCACAGGATGTGAAGAGCAAGATGGAGGTAAAAATCAATAGTGATATTTGAATCTTTTTCATAACTTGTCGCTTTAATAATTAAGACTAAAACCTAGCGTTATTGTCCTCATTGAAGGATATCCAATGAGTGTTTCGGGATCTACAAAATCAATCTCTTTGGCAACCGTAAGCAAATTTTGGCCACGCACGTATAGTTTGATAGTTTTGTTTGGCCCGAACACTTTTTGTGGTAAGATGTAACCAAGTTCAACGTTGCGAATCTTGAAATAATCTGCCGATCTCAGCCAGACATTGTTTGCCTGATTGTTGTTGGAGTTGCTTACCGTACTTAAACGCGGGTAAATGGCTTTGTCGGCTGTCTCTTTGCTCCATGAGTCTTTTGCATAAGAGAAAGCATTGCCCTGTGTCCCAAACGGGATGTAGTAGCCTCTAAGCATCGTTGAACTATTGCGTGTTCCCTGACCAATTGCATATAAATAGAAATTGTCATATTGCAGGTTCAGATTTAGAAAATAGTTATATTCCGGCATCCATGAATAACCGATAGCGGTCATATCATTGTTATCGATTATTTTATCATTATTTAAATCTTTGTATTTGAAATCTCCTTCCTGTACAGGTCCTAAGGTTGGCACGACAGTCATATTACTCAAAGATTGTTCGTCCCAGAAACCATCAACAATATAACCCATATTCTGACCAACAGGATAATCAATTACACTTCTATAACTGTAATTATACAATACTGCATCTGGTTTTTTTATGATCCTGCTTTTGTTATGGCTAAGCCCTAGATTAATATCGTATTGAAATTTTTCTCTCTTCCCAAAAAATCCCATCATGGCTTCATAGCCATAGTTTAAAACCTCACCTCCATTTTGCCATTGCCCGCTAAGTCCTACCGTTCCGGGAATTTTGTTGTTATAGGTCAAGATATCCGTTCTTTTATCTCTGAACAGATCCAGATTGAATCGAATATGATTTGCAAAAACAGTCTCAACGCCCAGATTCGACTGATATGACTTATCCCAGGTAATATCCGGATTCGCGTAATCAGCCTCCCTTCTTCCCATATAGGAGGTTTGTCCTGTAGTCCCAAATGAAGAGTTAGGGGCTCCTAAGTAATACTGATTAAAGAAGATTCGATCATGGACAGTTGTGCCTGTAAACGCCTGTCCTCCCACTTTGCCGTAAGACAATCTGAATTTCAGAAAATTAAGGTGGGGATTGTTGATCAATAGGTTTTCTTTGGAAGCCACCCACGCGAGAGAAGCTGCTGGGAAAAAACCAAATCTCTTCCCCTTCATATATTGCTCCTGCCCATAATATCCGGCGGTAAATTCAATAAAGTATTTCTCATCATATCCGTAATGCAACCTTGACCCCAATCCCGCGTTTATGAACTGATAATGATTATCGCTCGTTTCGAAATTATCATAGTGCCACATCAACATAGCATTAAGTTTACTCTTCTCGACGTGTCTCTTGTATTGAACATTTGACTCAATGTTTAACCTCTTCTCACTGTATGCTCTCGTCTGCCAGGAGAGATCGGTTTCATCACCATATTGAGTATATTGATACTTATCCTCTTCAAAGGATTCAATGCTGAAAACCGGGAATTGTTTTAATTTGTTATCCCACAATTGCAAAAAATTGCTCATTGATCCTGAAACTCCCAGAGACAAACCCTCAATATAATCGGATAAATTGTATTGAGCACGAATGGTCATATCCATGTTTCTCAATAACAGTGTTTGATAGCCCCTTTCAGAAATAAGACCTACGGGGTTATTCCTGTACGCTGCTGATCCGCCAAGTGTATTGTCTGGATTTCTTATCGGGTATTCCTGAGGGGGAGTAGAATAAATGGCTGATATAATATCTTCTGCAGGAACCCCGGGGTAATTTCTGGAATCGACTAGTCCACTTACATCAACCTGAGTTAAGAGATTTTTAGTCAGCTGTATATCCAAATTCGATCGAATATTGAATCGGTTCACATTGGCCTGAGTGGAATAATCTTGCAAATCGCTGTTTTTATATATTCCTCCATTACGCAACGCTCCCAATATAACCCTATAAATCAATTTGTCATTCCCTCCCGATAAATTGATTCCAGCATTGATTAGTGGCGCAAATGTGTTAAACACCAAATCCCAATAATCATTATCAGGATGTGAATATTCATTCCCCTTGACACCATACTTGGCAATATCTTCGTTGCTGTACTTCATGGGTAAATTATCATTGGTTAATGCCTGATTGTACAATGTGGCATATTCACGCGCATTTAAAAGGTCTGGCTTTTGCGAGATAAGTTGAAATCCATAATTAAAGTTGAAATCCAGTTTCATTTTACCTTTTCGACCTCTTTTGGTTGTCACAAGCAAAACGCCATTCGCGGCCTCTTGGCCATATAGTGCTGTTGCTGAGGCATCTTTCAAAACACTGATGCTCTCGATTTCAAAAATTGATAAATGATTATAATTGGTCCTGAAACCATCCACGATTACGAGCGGTGAATTGCCGCCATATGTATTAAGGCCCCGTATATATATTGAGGGCTCTGATCCCGGTTGAAAAGAGTTTTGTTGTACGGTTAAACCCAACAATTTCCCCGAAAGGGTTTCTCCTACAGTAGCTACAGTTGACTTTTCAAGCTCATCCCAATAAACAGTACTCATTGAAGAGGTGACTTCAATACTCTTTTGTATGCCATAGGCTACATTGACTTCTTTATCTGTATTAAAAAGCTTCAAGCTATCCGGTTTGAGATCCTTGTCTTGTGCAATAATTAATTGGGGGGAAATTATTAACACACTCAATAGAATAAAAAAGTATGTTATATGTGAATTTGTTTTCATTATGCTTCTTTTTTATGAGATTATAGATCTTTACCATCCTGGGTTTTGAAGCAGGATCCCAAATGATTTTAAGACGTCAGCTTCTTTTAGAGGATATAAGTACCATTTATCTGTAAAAACCCTCTCTTCGTATATCTGCTTTGAAAAAATGGGATTATCACTTGTGCCAGTAATAACCATTTTCGTAACTGGACCTCCAATATGAGAAGGCCCCATTTTCCATCTTTTTAAATCAAAATAGCGCTGGTTTTCATAGGCCAACTCTATTGCACGCTCATTTCTGATTTTATTTCTGACATATGTTTCGTTATCGGAGAAATCAGGGCAATTCTCTAAATTGGGCTGTCCGGCTCGATTCCTAATCAGATTGATGTATTTAAAGATTTCACCTTTATTCCCATTATAATTGTATTCTAATAGTGCCTCTGCGTATATCAGGTATAGCTCTGCCAAACGCATATAGGGCCAGTACGATTTTGGAGCGCCCGATTCACCTACCACCCATTTCTCATCGAAAAACTTAGCTAGATAGTAGCTTGTGAAACCTTGGGCGACACCGTGTGATACGGGATTGTTATCCCCGCCGGGTGACATGTCAAGTGTGAAGCTTCCAACCTTTTTACCATGATAAAACATGGTCGCGTGAAATCGCTCATCCAGCTTAGAATATGGGTTACTCTGTGAATAGAAATTGGCTGGCTGAGTTGAGCCATCCTTCAATTCATACATGTCAACGAAATTTTGCAACGGTATCTGATATGCCATGCCGGAACCAAAATTACTCTTGCTATATATTTTGTGTCGATATGAACCTTCACCCGCTGTATAATTATCATAAATACGTGTAGGGAGTATAATCTCTTTGTTATTGTCTGCTACAACGTTTCCTCCCTGCATTTTTGTTTCAGGGAATGAAGTGACAGCCAACTTGTAATTTTCCCATGCAAGCTTATCCGGTTTATTGTAAAGTGCATAGCCGGCTGAATGGGCCACGTCTATTGCTGATTTCGCGGCATCCGCGGTCTTTTTCCAACGTTCTTTGTCATATTTATCATGTTTCAATAAATCTTGCTTCGCGAACGAAGGATAATATGAAATGTTATCCGGTGGATTAAACAAGGGACTGGCAGAGACCAGCAACAGCTTGGCCTTTAACATCAACATCGATGTCTTATTGATTCTTCCAAAATCACCCGGGGCATTCCGTTCTGGCAGATACTCAANNTTTCTTCTATTGATATAATCGGATGGGGTGCCATCGCTAACTCTATCCACGTTGTCGTAAAAAAGCCATCCGCTCCTTATCACTTGCCAATCCATATCCCATTTGTGTTCCTGAAAAGGATATATCTCATTGGCTGTTAACTGGCCAAGATGATATCTTGTATGCAGGAAATTTTCTGCCTGTGTAGCCACATCCGCTTCATCTCCCAGTGCACTAACAGGAGCAGTGTAATTAAGAATGCCATAACTCCAAGGTGCGTTCTCCTGCATAGCAACAAAACCATACGGCATGCAACTGTATGCAGCGGCCAATACTTTTTCGGCATCTTCTATGGTTGAGAATACAATTTCCTCGCTCATACCTGCAACATCAGCCGGTTCCTCCAGATAATCCAAACAAGATACCGATACAAGCAATGATAATAACAAGATTAAATACTTTAATTTCATATGTTGTGTTGTTAAAATGTTAAAGAAATACCTATGTTGTATACGCACATCACTGGATGATAAATCAAACGTCCAGTACTGGATTCAGGATCATATCTATTCATCATTTTTGAAAATGGTGTCCACGTGAAAAGATTCTGTCCTGTAATATAGACTCTCATATCGTTTATACCGACCTTTTTAATGACTCCAGTTGGAATGGTATAACCTAATTCCAGGTTTTTAAGACGCAAATAGGTAGCATCGTACTCCCAAAAAGTGGATGATTGAAAATTCGATTGAGATACATTGTTCACTGAATGAAGTGCCGGGTAATATCCATCACGGGTCTGAGGAGTCCAGCGGTCCCGAATCCATGTATATGAGCCCCAACCCTCGTTCATCATCACCCTGTTCTCTTCGTTGGGGACATAAATCACGTCTGTTGCTCCCTGAAACAGAATACTGAAATCAAAATTTCTCCAGTTTAATTCCGTTGTAAAAGTAATCGTTGAACGTGGCGTACTGGTTTTCCCTTTTGGAATAACGTCGTATCTGTCAATCTTCATATCACCGTTAATATCCTTGTATTTTATATCTCCCGGTATTGGATTGGGATTAAAAGTTACATATGGATTTTGAGGATTGTTTATCTCGTCATAACTATCCCAAAATCCATCCGCGACTAACCCTCTGATCTCACCTACATCATATCCCTCACTATACATCCATGGATAAGGTTGATAGGTCTCTGACACCAGTACCCATTTTCGTTTTGCGAACGCGTAGGTGCCTTTGAACATATACCTAAAATCTCTGCCAATTTTTCCATCCAAACCTAATTCTAATTCAAAACCATCGGTTTGGGTTTTCGCGTAATTCTGGGGACTTAAAAGATTGGGGGTTACAAACATCGAATTAGAATAAGTTTGTAAAAATTGAAATGATGGTATAGTCTGCATCGTGGTCAAAATGTCACTTCTTTTTTCATTAAAAAGATCAACCCCAACACTCAATTTATCCATCAGTCTGATATCCATACCAACATTGAATTTCCGTGTTCGTTCCCATGTCACATTATAGTTAGGGGCAACACCCTCTTGTATGGGTGAGATACTTCCATAATTGGTTGTTGGCTCTCCAAAGAAAAACTGATATCCAGCAGGATATCTACTGAATGTAGTAGGTAAATACAAAAATCTTCTTATGTCCCTGTCGTTTCCTACTTCACCATATGACATCCTCAATTTACAAAACGTCAGGTACTTTTCTGTAATATTCATAAAGGGTTCATCCGAAAGCAGCCATGCTAAAGAAAGAGCGGGGAAGACACCGAATCTCGTTTTCCGGGGGAAATTTTCTGACCCATTGATACCAATATTAAATTCGCTGAAATATCGATTTTTATAGTTGTACGTGATTCTTCCTACAAACCCCAGGTAAGCATGTGGAACATCAGGAAACGAAGATTCTTGATAATGTGTTTTTTCTTGATTATACAGAGCCAGTCCTGTAACAAAATGATCATCGAACTGTTTTTCATAGTTAAATGAAAAATCAAAGTACTGTTTTTTTACTTTACTTGATCCAGCTGGATTATAATTTAACCAGCCATCTTCTCCCGTTTTCCTCAAATAGATCTGCTTGTCTACTTCAATAGGTTGATAGGTGGCGTAACTTCTCGTCCTAGAATACATTGTATTTATATAACTATCAAAGGAGTATTTTGCTTGAACAGATAAGCCGGGGGTTATGAAATCAAGCGCGTGTTTTAATGATAGGATCGCGTTTCCCGTAATCTGATTGTGATTGTATATCCCACCACTAAGAATATATTGGAAGACGGGAACTTCTTTTTCTATGTTTGAAACAATATATCGTCCTTCTTCATCAAAACCTGGAGATATCCAAGGATGAGGCTGATACAATTTCCAAAAGAAATGTGAATCCCTAGGGGCATTTGCACCATTCCTTTTTTCAAATCGCCCATCAATGTTTAGAGATCCTGAGAAACGCTCCGTGAATTGAAAGTCTAGGTTCGATCGCAAACTCAACCGTTTGTAATGTTGGTTGGCGTCAAAACCATAAGCCTCAAAATTCTTCATTAACCCATCTTCATCGTAGAAGTTAGTAGAAACAAAATATTTGACAAGCTGATCCCCACCCCTTATACTCAAATTGTGGTTCTGCTTTGTGGAGTAATCATTCATTAAATAATCCGCGTAATCCATACTCGGGTACAATAGATCATTGTAATGATAACGATATCTGTTCAGAGTTTCATATGGCATAAAAGGAGCGAGACCGTCATTGTAGTATCCTTCATTTGCAAACAACCCATATTCATAGGATCCGATATTGTGTCTTAATCTAATCGGTGTAGATATACCAAGATTTCCAGAATAATGAATGATAGGCTTACCATCCATTCCTCTTTTCGTGGTAATAATAATTACCCCATTTGCACCCCTCACACCATATACGGCAGTAGCGCTTGCATCTTTCAGAATAGATACACTTTCTATGTCATTTGGGTTAATTGATTCCCAGCCAGATATAGCTCCATTAGTGCCGTCTGAAGATGGGATTAATCCTCCAGAGCTACGTTCTATCCCATCAACAATAACAATAGGATTGTCACTTCCTCTTATTCGCAACCGGGGGAACTCTTGTCCTGGTTGACCGGAAGACTGAATTGTGGTCAACCCCGTCAGTTTACCCGTTAATGCAGTACTTAGGCTTCCGGTTGGGGATTTTATTATATCTTCTGATTTCACTGAAGATATCGCACCTGTAATAGATTCTTTTTTCTGTATACCATAACCAATTACTACAACTTCTTCAAGTAATTCAGTATCGTCTCTTAACACAACATTAATAGTTGTTCTATTGTCTACATCAATTATTTGACTTTGCATACCAACATAAGAGATTTCCAATTTCGCGTTTGCTGGAACATTCGTGAGCGAAAACCTCCCATTGGAATCGGTAATAGTCCCATGTGCAGTACCTTGAACTTGAATGGTAACTCCTATCAAAGGTTCGTTTTGTAAGTCGGTAACCGTACCTGTAACTGTAATGTTTTGTGCAATCAAAATCAGTGGGAGGAAACTAAAAAAGACGAACAACAAACTTTTCAACAGTTTGGGTGAAGTTTTATTTTTCATTTGTCTAAAAAATTGTTAAATTAAACGGATAGAGTTCATATATTAGATGATATTTGTGTTTTAACATGTCCCAATTTGTGAAAATAGAAAATACCCTTTACGGGGAAATGAAAATACCCTTTACGGGGAAATAGAAAATATTCTTTACAGGATTAAGCACTGATTATTCTTCACGGATCATACAAAATTACTCTTTAATATTTGCCAAGAAATGTGATATATGATATTTGAGCTATGATATATGATATTTAAACTGTGTTTAATGACATTTATGCTATGTTATATGATATATTTTCTTGCTACATTTAAAATAATGTGAAGAGTATCGAAATGCAATTCTTGTCCAATATTTATTTAGTATGTCTAATTATTGCTCTCCCGGTTATATTTTAAAATAGCGCTTTCATGGTGCGTAAATTGGAACGAGCTGAACCCCTCATTTAAGACTTACACACTTATAGAGATAGTGCCCAGAAAAACAACGGGGGGTGAAGTACTGAACTTCACCCCCCGGTTGCTAATTTACACCATTCGCGAGGTCGTTAGGCCTCACTTTTCTCTTTCGTACCAGTATCTGGAGAGTCCTTAGGGGTTTCTTCGGCCTTTGGCGTCTCATCGCCCTTGGATTCTTCCTTAGTTTTTGTTGCTTCCGTTTCAGCTTTTACCTCTTTAGCCTTTGGCTCATTTTTTGCTTTTGGCGTCTTCTTGGCTTTAGGCGCCTCTTCTACTTTGGGCTCTTCCATCTCGGGCTTTACCTCAGCCTGGGCTTCTTGGGTTTTAGCTGCTTCCTCAGCCTTGGGTTTTTCCGTTTCAGCTTTCACCTCTTCAGCTTTCGGCTCAGCTTTTGCCTTCGGCGCCTTCTTTGCCTTCGGCGCTTCCTCGGCTTCTTCTTCTTCGGTTTTCGCCTCTACAGCTTCCTTGGCATCGGTTTTTTTAGCCTTGGGAGTCTCTTCCTTTTTCTCCGCTGGCTTTTCAGCCTTAGGAGCTTCTTCTGCTTTAGCTTCAACTTTCTCTGCCTTGGCTTCGGGCTGAGGAGCCTCTTCGGCTTTCACCTCTGCCCCTTTGGTCACCTCTTCGGCCTTAGTTTCCGCTTTTTTTGCCTCGGCTTCTTTCGCCTCTTTTTCCGCTTTTTTCTTCAGCTCTTTCAGCTTTTGGTTATCAAGCTTCTCTTTCAGGGCAGCCAGTTCTTCGATATCGCCAAGGGTGGTCCTCTCAATAACCGGCATAGGGGCAGTTACTTCTGCACTGCTCTCTTTCCTGCTTCCACGTCTGCCTCTTCTACGGGGTTCTTCCCCGGCGGCATCTTCATGGATGCGGCTATGAGAAACGATAATGCGCTTGGCATCTTTGTTGAATTCGATCACCTTGAAGGGCAGTCTCTCTTCGAGTTGCGCTTGTGAGTTGTCTTCTTTCACCATGTGCTTCGGGGTAGCGAACCCTTCCACGCCATACGGCAACGAGATGACTGCTCCCTTGTCCAGCAGTTCCACGATGGTTCCCTCGTGAACGGAGCCAACGGTAAAGATGGTCTCGAATACATCCCACGGGTTCTCTTCTAACTGCTTGTGGCCAAGGCTCAAACGACGGCCTCCCTTGTCGATGTCAAGTACTTGCACGTCGATAGGTGCACCTATCTCGGTCACTTCGCTCGGGTGCTTGATCTTTTTGGTCCACGAGAGGTCTGAGATGTGGATTAACCCTTCTACGCCCTCTTCGATCTCCACGAAGGCACCGAAGTTGGTGAAGTTGCGCACTTTGGCCGTGTGGGTGCTGCCCACCGGGTATTTCAGCTCGATGCTCTCCCATGGATCGGGTTTCAGCTGTTTCAGACCGAGTGACATCTTGCGATCTTCGCGGTCTAAGGTGAGGATCATTGCCTCTACTTCTTCCCCTACGCTGATAAAGTCTTGCGCGCTGTGCAGGTGTTGGGTCCAGCTCATCTCTGAGACGTGAATCAGTCCTTCCACGCCTGGGGCGATCTCCACGAACGCGCCGTAATCGGCAATCACCACCACTTTTCCCTTCACGATGTCGCCCACCTTTAGGTCTTCGCTTAGCGCATCCCACGGGTGCGGGGTGAGCTGTTTCAAGCCGAGCGCGATACGCTTCTTATCTTTATCGAAATCGAGGATGACCACGTTGATCTTATCGTCGAGTTTCACTACCTCTTCAGGATGCTGTACGCGTCCCCACGATAGATCGGTTATATGTACCAACCCGTCTACACCGCCAAGATCCACGAATGCCCCGTAGGAGGTGATGTTCTTCACTACGCCCTCGAGTACCTGACCCTTTTCGAGTTTCGAGATGATCTCCTTCTTCTGTTGTTCCAGCTCTTCCTCGATGAGCGCCTTGTGAGAAACAACCACGTTCTTGTATTCGGGGTTAATTTTGACCACCTTGAACTCCATGGTTTTGTCCACGAAGATGTCGTAGTCGCGGATAGGCTTCACGTCGATTTGTGACCCGGGGAGGAATGCCTCGATACCGAACACGTCCACGATCATACCGCCCTTGGTGCGGCACTTGATGTACCCCTTGATGATCTCGTTGTTCTCGAGCGCCGCGTTCACCCTATCCCAAGCGCGGGATGCGCGGGCTTTTTTGTGCGATAGGACCAGTTGTCCGTTTTTGTCTTCTTGGCTCTCGATGTATACCTCTACTTCGTCGCCGATTTTCAGTTCGGGGTTGTAACGGAACTCGTTCATCGAGACTACCCCGTCTGACTTGTAGCCAATGTTTACCACCACTTCGCGTTTGCTCATGGAGGTAACGATACCGGTCACTACCTCTTTGTCGTTGATCTTGCTCAGCGTGCCGTCGTAGGTTTCGGTGAGTTTTTTCCTGCTCTCTTTGCTGTAGGCATCTCCTTCAGCGTAAGCGTCCCAATCGAAATCCTCGATGGGAGATGCGAGATCCTCATTGACTGGGGATGCAGAATCCTCGACTGGGGATGCGAGATCCTTAATGGGAGATGTGGGATTCTCCTCTACGGGTGATGTGAGATCCTCGATTGGAGATGTGGGATTCTCCTCTACGGGTGATGTGAGATCCTCCTCGATGGGGGATGCATTTGATAGGTTGTCTGTCATTTGTTGTTGAATAATGTTGAATTAAATAATGAGACTTTATGTTGTCTTAAAAAAACGGTGCAAAGGTAATCTGTTTTTTACTATAAACCAACTATTTCGTTAAGCAAAACGAGCAGAAGCCAAGTTTATTTGGATTATGCCATGGCGAGGAATAGTCTAACTTCAGTGAACTATTCCGATAAGCAAAACGAGCAGAAGCCAAGTTTATTTGGATTATGCCGTTGCGAGGAATAGTCTAACTTCAGTGAACTATTCCGATAAGCAAAACGAGCAGAAGCCAAGTTTATTTGGATTATGCCGTTGCGAGGAATAGTCTAACTTCAGTGAACTATTCCGATAAGCCAAATGAGCAGAGGACAAGCTTGCTTGGACTATGCCATGGCGAGGAATAGTCTAACTTCAGTGAACTATTCCGATAAGCCAAATGAGCAGAGGGCAAGCTTGCTTGGACTATGCCATGGCGAGGAATAGTCTAACTTCAGTGAACTATTTCGATAAGCCAAATGAGCAGAGGGCAAGCTTGCTTGGACTATGCCATGGCGAGGAATAGTCTAACTTCAGTGAACTATTTCGCCCTATAATTTCGTGGGCGAAAAGCAGCGTGAGTTATACTCTCCCGGTTTCGAGAGGGGAGAATGCGTATGTTACACGTTATTTAGAGCAGCAGCCCGCTTTGCACCTCTTTACGGGTCTCTTTGCCCGCGATTTGCTCTACCAGGGCGAGCGCGAAGTCAAAGACCAACCCGGGGCCTTTACCCGTGGTGATATTCCCATCGATCACCACGCTCTTGTCGGTAACCTTCGCACCTCTCAGCTCACCTTCGAAGCCGGGGTAGCAGGTGGCTTTTTTCCCCTCCAGCAGACCTAGTCCACCAAATACCATGGGGGCGGCGCAGATGGCGGCCAGCAGCTTCTTCTCTTCGTTAAACCCGGTGATCAACGCTTTTAACCCTTCGTGTTCGTTTAGGTGCTTCGCTCCCGGCATACCACCGGGTAAAATCAAGGCCTCGACGTCCGTGAAGTCGGCTTTGTCAAACGTGGTGTCGGCCGTCACGGGAACACCGTGCGCTCCTGTCACCACTTTGTCGTTGGTGATCGAGACGGTCTCTACTTGCACTTGCGCCCTTCTCAGGATATCTATCGTGGCGAGCGCTTCAATCTCTTCAAATCCGTTGGCTAAAAATAGGGATACTTTCTTCATTTTTTACTCTTTATATTGATGTTGTTATTCATCACGTTCAGTTCAGCACGAACCTGAAGTGGGCGTGCTGTCCATTTGTATTGGCTTTATGGGTTCATCGTGATACCCCGGGGAAAGTGCTTTTACTTCAGGTTAAACCGGTAGGTAATGGTTCCCTGTTGGTTGTTGGCCGAGTTGATGGCATTGAACTTGGTACCCCGAGCGGCACGCAACGCCTCACTTCTCAGGGAAGTGCTTGGTGTGTTGGTGCCTCGCCCGATCTCCGCGTGAATCACGTTCCCGGCGGGATCCACTGTAATGTTAACAACTACCGTCCCATAATCGTTCACGGTATAGCTGGGTTGCACGAGACCTCCTCGGCCCAGGCTACGACCACCCAGGTCGTACGAGCCGATTCCCCCGATGCCACTAGTGGCGCCAGCCGTGGCACTGCCGGTGCTCACTCCTTGTGTCCCTTCGCCCTCGGTTTCACCCCGGCTGCTTGATCCTTCGCCAAAGAGACCCGACATTTGCTGGTTGATCTCCCTCCTTTGTGCCTCCTGTTCCCGGCGTCGCTGCTCGGCCAGCTCTTGGCGCCTTCGCTCCTCGGCCAGTCGTGCCCTCCGCTCCTCCTCTTCACGCTGTGCCTGCACATCAATGGTGGGCTCGCTCTCCTGCGCGATCATTGGCTCGTTGGGCGAGTAGGGGGGTACTTCGGGCGATCGGGATGGCTCGGGTACCACCTCTGTCATCTGCGGCTCGTACAGGCCGAAAGCATCCTCCATCGTGCCGAACATCACGGGAATCCCCCCCAGCTCTTCCGGTGGGATATCCAATTTAAAAACGGTGAAATAGAGCAGCAGGAAAAGCAACACGGCAAAAATTGCTGTCCCTATTATTCCCACTATTTTCTCTTTTTCAACCATATCGTTTCACCTGAAGTGTTTTGCTTCCGTCCGATCGCTGTTTAATCAGCGTATCACTTACTGGGGGCGCGTCATCAGCACCATTTTAAAGCGGTTCTGGTTCGCGAGGTCCAGTATCCGTACCACCTCCCGGTAAGGGATGTTCTCATCGGCGTACAGGGCGACGAAGATGTCGGGGTCGGCCGTGTAGGCCGATTGCAAGAACGGGGTAATCTCCTCGAACGTCACCTGTCGCTCGGTTTCGTTGGCGTTGGCCACGTAGTAGTTGAGGTTCTCATCGATGGTCACCCGGGTGATTGGCTTGACCTGCACCTGCTGCTGCGACCTTGGTAACAATACCTGTATCGCGTTGGGGACGACGATGGTTGACGTGACCATGAAGAAGATAAGCAGCAGGAAGATCACGTCCGTCATGGACGCCATGCTGAAGCCCTTTTCTATGCTATATCGCTGTTTTAATGCCATGTCCTAAAAGTTTCCGATTGGTTCCCTTTCAAGCATCAACCCTGCTGTTATGCAGCGGGTTCGTTGAGGATATCCATGAAGTCCATGATTCTCATCTCCGACCGGTTCACGATCCCCTTGATCCGGTTGGCGAGGTAGTTGTAAGCGAACAGGGCGATAATCCCCACGATAAGCCCTCCGACGGTCGTGACCAACGCCTCGTAGATACCTGCCGATAGGGTGGTAACGCTCACGTTGCTACCCGCGCTCGCCATGTCCATGAAGGCCCGCACCATCCCGGTCACGGTTCCGAGGAAGCCCACCATTGGTGCACCCGAGGCAGAGGTGGCCAGCACGGCCAATCCTTTTTCCAACTTCGATATCTCGATGTTCCCCTGGTTCTCGATGGCCGACATCACGTCGGCGGTAGGTCTTCCTAAGCGGGAGATACCCTTTTCTACCATCCGCGCGTAGGGGGTGTCTGTTTGGCGGCAGAGCGTGATTGAGGCCTCTATCTTACCGTCGTGGATGTAATCCTTTATCCGGTTCATAAACGAGTGGTCCTCCTTGTCTGCCTTGTTGATGACCAACGTTCGTTCAATCAACACGTAAATGCTCATTAAGAGGAGGATGAGTAACACGATCATCAACCAGCCGCCCTTTTGCGCCAGTTCGAACGCGCTCATCTTTACCGCCTCTACTTCTGCGCTGCTCACGCTGTTGTACATTGCCTGCAACGTGTCGGCAGGCATGGGGATTTGCAAGAGATTCATACAGTTTGTGTATTAATGCTTTAATAGTGCATCGACCTTACATGGCCGTGGTGACCGATCCTGTCGGCAGGAGCCATTGGGTCGATTACTTTCCGTTTCTACGGCTAAAGATAGCTGTTTTGCGTGGTCAAACCTCGCTAGCAGGTTCTTTTAAACAATTTTTATACGCTTTTATTGTTTCTTTTAACCCCAGGTAGAGGGAATCGCTGATGAGGGAGTGGCCGATCGATACCTCCTTGAGCCATGGGATGTTTCGGGAGAGGTAGCCTAGGTTATCGAGGTTCAGGTCGTGCCCCGCGTTGACACCCAGTCCCAGTTTTTTTGCCAGCGTTGCCGCTTCAATGTATGGTGCGATGGCCTTTTCCCGGTTGTCGTGGTAGTGCTCCGCGTAGGGTCCCGTGTAGAGCTCGATCCGGTCGGTACCAATGCGCGATGCCATTTGAATCATGTCGTTATCCGGATCTACGAAGATGGAGGTGCGCACGCCCATCGATTGGAACTCGTTCACGATATCGGTTAGGAACTCCTGATGGGTAATGGTGTCCCAGCCAGCGTCGGAGGTGATCGCGTCGTGCGCGTCCGGCACGAGGGTTACCTGCGTGGGACGTATCTTGCGAATGAGCGAGATGAACTCCGGGGTGGGGTTGCCCTCGATATTGAACTCGGTGTGCACTTTCGCTTGCAGGTCATACACGTCGGAATAGCGGATGTGTCGCTCATCGGGACGAGGGTGTACGGTGATGCCTTCTGCACCGAACTGTTGACAATCGACCGCGACCTGCAGGAGGTCGGGTATGTTGCCGCCACGTGCGTTTCTTAACGTGGCGACCTTGTTTATGTTTACACTTAACTTGGTCATATTCTCTCTTTGATTATCTATCAAAACATGGCTAAGCGGGTATTCTTTGTCCTCTTTCTTTGACCCTGCGCGTTTGTCAAGGTTTAAGTGAACATGGTTTCGTACACGCTCCGCGAAAATAAAAACCATCGGTCTGGTCAATTCCGCGAAATTTTGCCATCTTTGTAAAACAGATACAAAAGTAATACGAATTAACCGTTTTACGTAATGTCGACCAAAGAATTTATCAAAAGACAGGTGGAAAAGTACACGTCTCCGCTCACCCCGGAGCAGTTTACCGAGCTTACGGAATCGGAAAACTCTATCTTGATTTTAGAGATTCCGCTCAAGGACTACTCGCTCACGGAGATTGCACGAATCGTGGAGAGCCACTACGCGCACGTGATGGCGTTGGACCTGTTGCCCGTTTCGGGTGGGTCGATACTCCTGCTGTCGCTCAAGTTAGACGTGACCGATTTGAGCCCGTTGTTACAGAGCTTCGAACGGTTTAACTACAACGTGGTGTATCACTGTTCAAGGGAGGGAGAGGTGACCGACACGCAGAAGGAGCGTTTGGCGGAGTTAATCTATTACTTGGAGATGTAAGGTATTGGACTTTTGCATGTTATTTGCTGTATGAGCTTTCAATGCGAAGACCTCGTGAATATTTGCTGCGTTCGGCAAAGTCAAAGCAAGCTTTGCATTTGCTCTCACTTATCGCAAATAATTTGCGCCAGTCGAGCCTGAAAGCGATAAAGCAGTTACATGCGAAAGTTAAGTAAGGTAAAAATGGTAGTATGAAGTTCGCGTTATTCGGAAGCATGTTCCCCGATCGAACGGTCAGGGCCGTGGAGCAGATCGTGGGGGTGTGCCAGTCCATAAAGAGGCACGGTGGGGAGTTGGTTTTACCCGGCGACTTTTTCCAAAGCTTGCCCCCGTCGGTGCAGCAACGGCTGGTTACCCTCTGCGAGGTCCAGGAGTCGTTGTCAGGGGTAGACATGGTGGTGAGCGTGGGTGGTGACGGCACCTTCCTCCGGACGGCTGAAACCGTGGGCGATTCGGGCATACCGGTACTCGGTATCAATACCGGGCGTTTGGGCTTCTTAGCCGCGATCAATTACGCCGATGTCGATGAGACGCTGGAAGAGGTGATGAGGGAGTACTACCGGGTAGAGGAGCGCGCGTTGCTGAAGATGTCCACCGATGAGACCTTCCCGCCGGAGTACTTCAACGAGTACGCGCTCAACGAGGTGGCCATCCTCAAGCAGGACACCGCCTCGATGCTCTCGATTCACGCGTATATCAACAATGACTACCTCACCTCGTACCAGGCCGATGGGCTCGTGATCTCGACCCCCACCGGCTCCACGGCCTACTCGCTCAGCATCGGGGGGGCCATCTTATCGCCCACCATCCCCAGCATCATCCTTTCGGCCATCGCCCCGCACAACCTCACCTCTCGGTCGCTGGTGGTGGACGATAGCTGCATCATTTCGATAAAGGTAGAGAGCCGCAGTCACATGTACCTGGTCTCGGTAGACGGGCAGTCGCGCGTGCTCGATGATTCGGTCGCCGTTCAGGTGAGGAGAGGCGACTACACGCTCCGCGTGGTGAAGCGGGTGGGGCACACCTTTTACGAGACCCTCCGCGACAAGCTCATGTGGGGCGCGGATGTCCGTAAGCAGAGCGATTAAGAAAGGCTTTGTAATGTAGTTTAGCCTTATTCTTCCTCCTCCTTTTCTTCGTCGTACGGGAGGAGTCTGTCGAGCGCTTTAATGAGCAGGTAGAAGAGCGTCATGAACGCGAAGATACCTACGATCCCTACACCTGCTACGAATAACGCTTGTTGTATAGTGGTTGTCATTTTTTCCTGTTTTTGATGTTCTTGAAAATGGGTTTAAACCATGCTTCGGGCTTGCCCTCTGATTGCCTTTAAGTTACCCTTAAGCAAGCAGGGGAACGAGCGTGAGAATAATACCCCCTGCTACTACCGAGCCTATTTGTCCCCCCACGTTGGTACTTATCGCGGGCATCAGCAGGTAGTTGTACGGGTCCTCTTTCTGTCCCATCTGGTGAATTACCCGTGCCGACATCGGGAACGCCGATATACCGCAGGCTCCCACCATGGGGTTGATCTTGTTGCCCTCTTTCCGGAAGAGGTTCAGGAACTTGGCGAAAATCACCCCGCCAAAGGTGTCGAACACGAAGGCAAAGAGTCCCAGGCCGATGATGATCAGCGTATCTAATCGCACGAACCGCTCGGCAGTCATGGTGCTGGCGATGGTGATTCCCAGCAAGATGGTGACCAGGCTCGACAGCTCGTTTTGGGCCGCCAGGGAGAGTTTGTTCAGCACCCCGCACTCCCGTATCAGGTTACCGAACATCAGGAACCCGATGAGCGCGAGCGATGAGGGGGCGATGATACCGGCCGCGATGGTGATCACGATGGGGAAAGCGATCAGCGCTTTCTTGGAAATCCGCTTGTTGTTATCGCTGCTCATCCGTATCAAGCGCTCTTTCCTCGTGGTGAGCAACTTGATCACGGGCGGTTGGATAATCGGTACCAGTGCCATGTAGGAGTAGGCGGCCACCGAGATGGCACCCAGCATGTGCGGTGCGAAGCGAGATGCCACCACGATGGAGGTGGGACCATCTGCCGCGCCGATGATACCGATGGAGGCGGCTTCCCGTATATCGTACCCTAACAACGCCGCGAACACCATCGTCATGAAGATACCGAACTGCGCGGCCGCGCCAAACAGGAGTAGCGAGGGGTTTCGGAACAACGGTGAGAAGTCGATCATCGCACCGATCGCCACGAATATCAGCAACGGGAAGACCTCGGTCGCGATCCCGGCGTCGAAGAAGATGTTCAGTACCCCTTCCACCGCCTTCCCGGTACCCGGGTCGATCTGCGTGATGGCCGATGAGAGGGGAATGTTTACCAGAATAGCGCCAAACCCCATCGGCAAAAGGAGGGTGGGCTCGTAGTTCTTGGCGATGGCCAGGTAGATCAGGATCAATCCCACGGTAATCATCACCAAGTGCTGCCATGTCATCTCGGCAATGGCGGGCATTAGTTCAGCTAATCCCATACGTGAAGTTTCGTTATAGGTTTTGTAATCAGTTTGTTATAGACCGGGTCAAGGGTTAGCCAATCATGATCAGGTCCGCGCCTTCCAACACCGCGTCTCCCTTGTGTACCTTGATCTCCTTGATGACACCGTCCGTGTCGGCGATGATGTTGTTCTCCATCTTCATCGCCTCCAGGATCAGTAGCTTTTGTCCCTTTTTCACCGTGTCACCCACGCTGCAGGTAATATCGAGGACAATTCCGGGAAGGGGCGATTTCAGCGCGTGCAGTTTGGTGCTCGCGGGGCGTTTGACCACGGGAGCACCAACCTTTGGCTGGGCCTCCCCAGCTTGGGCCGGCTTCTTGAACGGGGTGGTTAGTGGTTTTGCCGGTTTCTTTTCCATCTCCACGGTGTAGGCTGTGCCGTTCACCTCCACTTCGGCAATCTCGTCGCTCGTGCTTTTGACGACCACGTTATAGGGATTGCCATTGATCATGTATTTATATTGCTTCATTTTTATGCTTGGGTTTAATCGTTACTATTTCGACGTTGCAGTCGGTTTCTTGTTCCCGTTTTTACCTGCGGGGGACCTCCCTTAGGCCGTAAAACTTAGAGTTCCACGGGGAGTAGTTCCTGACTACCCGGTCCATCGTGAGTACCGTGTTCTCGTAATCGTGAACCACCTCCTGCTCTTCGTGTAAGGCCATGAAGATAGCGGCCAGCACCTCGCCCGGGATCCCGTCTTCGTCGGAAGTCTTCCCGGCAGTTGCGGTCAACCCCTGCTCTCCACCCGGCTCATTCCCGGCTTTTGACGCGCCATTCTTCCATTTCGCTTCAGATTTCTTGCGATACTTCGCCCCCTCTTTGGCCGCGAAGTAAACGATCACGATAGTGAAGAGGAAGATCAGTATTAAAATTTGTGTTGACATAAACAGTTCATTAAAATTAGACTATTTCTCGCCATGGTAAAATCCAAGTGAACTTGTCCTATGCTCGTTTGGCTTATCGAAATAGTTGGTTAATTTATCCGGTTATAACGGCAGGTTGTCGTGCTTCTTCGGTGGGTTTTGCAACTTTTTGGTTTGCAACTGCTGCAGCGCACGTATTACGCGGAACCGCGTGTTTCTCGGCTCGATCACGTCGTCGATGTACCCGTACCGTGCCGCCACGTAGGGGTTGGCGAACAGGTCGTTGTACTCCTGCTTCTTCTCCTCGATCACCTTTGACAGTCTATCGGGATCGCTTTCAGCGGCGATCTCCTTGCTATAGAGCACCTCCACGGCACCCTCGGCACCCATCACCGCGATCTCGGCGCTTGGCCACGCGTAGTTGATGTCGCCACGCAACTGTTTGGAGCTCATCACGATATGGGCACCCCCGTACGATTTACGCAGTGTGACGGTCACCTTCGGCACCGTTGCCTCGCCGTACGCGTAGAGCAGCTTGGCACCGTGCGTGATCACGCCGCCGTACTCTTGCCCCGTGCCGGGCAAGAACCCCGGTACGTCCACTAACGAAACGATGGCGATGTTGAACGCGTCACAAAAGCGGACGAACCGCGCTGCCTTGCGCGACGCGTTGATGTCGAGCACGCCGGCCAGGAACTTGGGCTGGTTCGCGACGATACCCACCGATTGGCCGTTGAATCGGGCGAATCCCACGATGATGTTTTTCGCGTAATCGGCGTGTACCTCCAGGAATTCCCCTTTGTCAACGATCGCGCCAATCACCTCGTACATATCGTACGGCTTGCTGGGGCTATTCGGGATTATCTCGTTCAACCCATCCTCCAGCCGGTCAATCGGGTCATCGTTCGGGATGTAGGGTGGGTCTTCCAGGTTATTTTGTGGTATGTAGCTGATCAGCTTTCGGATGAGCGTGAAGCCCTCCTCCTCCGAGGGTACTTGGAACTGCGCGACCCCCGACTTGGAGGCGTGTACCGAAGCACCTCCCAGCTCTTCTTGCGTCACGTCTTCCCCGGTCACCGTCTTCACCACCTTGGGACCGGTGAGGAACATGTAGGATGTCCCTTGGGTCATCACGATAAAGTCGGTAAGGGCGGGGGAGTAGACCGCTCCCCCCGCGCAGGGGCCAAAGATGCCCGATATCTGCGGGATCACCCCGGATGCCAGGATGTTGCGTTGGAAAATCTCGGAGTACCCGGCCAGGGCATTGATTCCCTCTTGGATACGGGCGCCTCCCGAGTCGTTGATCCCGATGAGCGGTGCGCCCATCTTCATGGCTTGGTCCATCACCTTGCAGATCTTCATCGCGTGCATCTCCCCGAGAGAGCCGCCCGATACGGTGAAGTCTTGCGCGAAGATGTAGATGAGGCGACCATCGATGGTCCCGTACCCGGTGACGACGCCATCTCCCAGGTACTTTTTCTTCTCCATCCCGAAATTGTGCGAGCGGTGCTCCACGAACATGTCAAACTCTTCGAAGCTACCTTCGTCCAACAGCATGCTGATGCGTTCCCGCGCCGTGTACTTCCCTTTTTGGTGTTGCGCGGTAATTCTTTTCTCTCCTCCGCCTAATCGAGCCTTTTCCCGTAGTTGGATGAGCTCTTTTACTTTTTCGAGTTGCTTGCTCATATATAAAAAACGTTGTTAGGGTATAAATGATGTTCTATTCTTCACAAAATTCGGTCAGCACGCCCCCGGTAAATTTCGGGTGCAGGAAGCCGATGGTTAGCCCTTCCGCACCGGGTCGGCCCTGCTTATCGATCAGCCTGATTCCCTTCGCTTCCGCTTCGGCCAACGCTTCGTTCACGTTGCTTGTCGCGTACGCGATGTGGTGAATCCCTTCGCCCCTCTTCTCGATGAACTTGGCGACGGTGCTCGTCTCGTCGGTTGGCTCGAGCAGCTCGATCTTGGTTTGTCCCACCTTGAAGAAGGCGGTTTTGACCTTCTGATCCTCCACAGTTTCAATGTTGTAGCACTTCAACCCCAAAACACCTTCGTAATAGGGGAGGTGCTCCTCGATGCTTTTTACGGCTATACCGATGTGTTCGATATGTGTAATTTCCATGCGGTTTGTTGTTTAATGACGTTATTAAATGGATGAGATGCGTAACACCTCTAGTAATTCGTCGCTGATCTCCCGCTCTTTCTTGATGGCCCGTTTAAAGGGGACGTAGACGATCTCGTTCTCGCGGATACCGATCATCACGTTTCGTTGATTTTCCTGGAACGCCTGTATGGCGGCGACACCCATGCGGCTGGCCAAGATCCGGTCTTCCGCGGTGGGGGAGCCCCCCCGTTGCAGGTGTCCCAGGATGGTCACCCTCACGTCGTATGCCGGGTACTGCTTCTTGACCCTTTCGGCCAGTTTCATGGCGCCTCCCGTTACTTCGCTTTCGGCTACCAATACCATGCTGCTGTTCTTCGACTTGCGGAACCCCTGATCGATCAGTTCAGCCAGCTGGTCCTTCTCGATGCTTATCTCGGGGATGATGGCTGCTTCCGCACCCGAGGCAATAGCACTGTTGAGCGCGAGGTACCCGCAGTTGCGGCCCATTACCTCCACGAAGAAGAGACGCTCATGCGAGGTGGCCGTGTCCCTCAGCCGGTCCATCGACTCCATGATGGTGTTCAGCGCGGTATCGTAACCAATGGTGGTATCGGTCCCGTTCAGGTCGTTATCGATGGTTCCCGGGAGCCCCACGACCGGGATGTTGAACTCGTTGGCGAAAATGCCTGCCCCTGTTAGGGAGCCATCGCCTCCGATGACCACCAGCGCGTCAATGTTGTGCTTCTTGAGGTTTTCGTACGCGCGTTTGCGGCCCTCCACCGTCTTGAACTCTTCGGATCGGGCTGTCTTGAGGATGGTTCCACCCTGTTTGATGATGTTGCTGACGCTGTTCGTCTGAAACTCCTCGATCTCGTTGAAGACAAGTCCCCTGAAGCCCCGGTAGATACCGTATACGCGCATACCGCTAAATATGGCGGCACGCGTTACCGCGCGGATAGCCGCGTTCATTCCCGGCGAATCACCACCCGAGGTGAGGATGCCGATGCTTTTAATATTTGATTCCATATGTTTAAATATTCGTGTGAAAGTGAGTGGCAAAGGTACGTTATTTTCATCCACGATGCAACAAAAGCCAGCGAAATGCTTTTATCTTCTTAGTCGATCTTCAACGTCCATGCTTTGATGTAGTACCCTGATTATCTCGATTACCTCCTGTGTTTGTCTATATTTGTAGAAGATCAAGTGCGATTTTACCTTAGAACACCTGTAATCTTTTCTTACATGAGAAAAATCCTTGCCCGATAGGGGATATTTCGTGATAAACTCTATTTCATTAAAGATAAGGTTATAATATCGGTCGGCTTGTTCAATGGACCACGTTTCGAGGGTGTACAACCAAATACTTTCGATATCCTCGAATACCTTTTCACTTATCTCGAATCTCATTTTACTTGTTGTAAGTGTTTCGCGTGAAGGTCGGCCAGTGCTTTTTCCTTGTCAAAATTTGGGATCATCCCCGAATTTTCGCCTGCCTTTAATTCGGCAATAAGGATTTTCGTCTTGTTTTCTTCTTGTTCAAACAGGCGTAAAGCCGTTCTCACCACTTCACTTGCCGAAGCATATTTCCCTGATTTGACCTGTTCTTGGATGAGGTTGTCAAAATATTCCCCGAGCAATATAGATGTGTTTTTTGCCATAATTGAATCTTTTCGTACGTGGTTTGAATATCGCGTTTTCAGTTCAGTGCAAAAATACCAATTTTTAATATTCGTGCAAAAGATAAAGGGACTTTTGTTCGTCGGCAAGTTCTGGGGTGAGTTCTATTAAGCCGACGGACTCGCGAGGAGCGATCAACGTTCTAGGTTGGAGATATTCTTGGCGAGGGCTTCCATCTGCCACATGGGGGTGGAGGTGGCACCGCAGATGCCGACGCGGATACCCTCCTTGAGCAGCGTGGGATCGAATTCATCCGGCGCGTGGATCAGGTGGGAGTTGGGGTTCGTTCGCTGGCACTCCGCGAAGAGCACCTTCCCGTTGGAGCTTTTTTCGCCCGCGATAAAGAAGATGAGGTTGTGGTTCGCGGCGAACTCCTGTATGTCGGCCACCCGATTGGAGACCTGGCGGCAGATGGTATCGTGGAGCTCCAGTTGGGCGTCTCCTTGCATCTGTTCCCGTATCATCTCCCCGATTTCAAAAAAGCCCTCGAGCGACTTCGTGGTTTGCGAGAAGAGGATGATGTTACGCGAGAAATCCAGTTTCTCCAGCTCCTCCTTTCCCTCTATCACGATAGCGGTATCGTTGGTTTGGCCCAGCAGGCCGTTCACCTCTGCGTGCCCCCTCATCCCGTAGATGACTATCTGGTTGCCGTCGTTCTCGTGTTTGAGGAACGTTCGTTTGATTTTCTGTTGGAGTCCCAGAACCACCGGGCAGGTAGCATCAATAATCTCGATGTCGTTTCGTTTGGCCGTTTCGTAGGTGCCGGGCGGTTCGCCGTGGGCGCGAAGCAGCACCCGCGCGTTTTCAAGCTGCTTGAACTGCTCGTGGTCAATGGTAATTAGTCCCATTTTCTCTAAGCGTTCCACCTCGATGGTGTTGTGGACGATGTCGCCCAGGCAGTATAGTGACCCCTTCTCAAGCTCCTCCTCTACTTTGTTGATCGCTTTGACCACCCCGAAGCAGAAGCCGGACCGCCTGTCGATCTCCACCTGTATCTCTTTTCTATGACCCATATTTCATGCTTGGAGTTTTGCCTTCTGTTTCACGGAACCTTTTAATTTTCTACTTTTCACTTGACAACTTCCCGCTTTTAATTTCCCACCTTTTCACTTTTTACTTGATGAACTTTTAACTTTTCACTTGCCTAACTTTTCACCCTTTTAACCTGTTCCAGTGCCCAATCCAGTTGTTCTTCGATGCCCATGTGGGAGTTGTCCAGTTCGATGGCGTCCGCGGCTTTGCGCAGGGGGCTGACCTCGCGTGTGGTATCGCGCTGGTCCCGTTCGATAACGTTCTGGAGCACACCCTCGAACCTGGGGTTTTCGCCTTTTGCCTGCATCTCTTTGAATCGGCGGTTGGCCCTCACTTCAGGCGATGCCGTGAGGAATATTTTCAGTTCCGCATCGGGCATGACGACGGTCCCGATATCGCGGCCATCCATCACCACGCCCCCTTTCTCGGCCATCTTCTGTTGCAGGCTCACCAGCGTGGTTCTCACGAAGGGTAAGGTGCTGATCCTGCTCGCCCCGTTGGATACCTCGAGTGAGCGTATCTCGTTCTCCACGTCCTCACCGTTCAGGTAGGTGTTTTGATCGCCTTTGGCATCTTTCCGGAACGAGATATCGAGTTGCCCCATGCTCTCCCTGATGGCCTCTTCCTCCATCCCCTCCTCCGTCATCCACCCGTTGCGTATGGCGTGAAGCGCGGCGGCCCGGTACATCGCACCGGTATCGATGTAGGTGTACCCCAGCTCTTTTGCCAACCCTTTGGCCATGGTACTTTTCCCGCAGGAGGAAAACCCGTCTATCGCTATGTTGATTTTCTTCACGTTCAAATTTTTATCAGTTTGACTTTCGCATCCAAATTGTATTTTCAATTTGCTTTTAAAACATCAGAGACCGGTTCGATTAATATCAACAAATCCTTGTGCAAATGTACTCAATTGCACGGAATAATCAAATGGAGGAAGGCAAAGGATACGGTGCAGGGTTAATCAACAGGTGCATAATAAAACCAGGAACAGGTATAAGCGGGGGCAGGGTTTCACGAAACCCAATGCAATTGAATATTTTTTTTTGCTTTTTTGGTCAAACTTTTAAAAAATTCGCTATCTTGCGAATTGAAACGGTAATTTACTTTGAAGTGTCGAGTGAATAGTTTCTGTTGTTATTAGAAGAAAGACGTAGCGTTTAAGGTATTGCCCCTCTTGTCAAAATCTACCAAATTTTACAAAAAAGTATCCGGGGTAATAGCAACAAACGCTCCGCGCCATATGGCGTGGAGCTGTTGCTTTGCATGGATACTGGGCTTTGGTAGAGCCTGACAAGAAGTGTGAAGTTGACAGTTTCCACGCTTTTTTTGTGTCTTAAAGCAACTTTACCAACAGCCGTGCTTCGATTTGGCATATCCTCGCTTTAACTTTGTAATCGACGAAGAATAAAAATGGATGTGTTATGTTACGAGGAATTACAACTTTTTACTGCACCCGATGTAAACATAGGTTCAAGGCGAAGGATATAGAGTACCAGTGTACCATATATTCATTTCCGCAAACATGTACCAACTGCGGTAGTTTTTACACCTTGCCCGCGAAACAGATGCTGAACCCGATTTATAGGTGTATTTACAAAGATATTTGGAAGTCAATGCGTAAGGAACAACTACAATATTTACACGATATGGGAAAAATGCATTTTAAACCCTGGGTAGGGAAGAATTACGCCCGAGGGATTAACGGGAAACGGGTGATGGCGTTGGGAGAAAGTCACTATTGCGATACACCGGAAGAGGCCGTGGCGGATTTAACTTCTAACGTGGTTAATTATTACTTGAGCCAAGAGCGTGAGCATGAGGGTTGGATGAACACCTATACCCGATTCGCTTTGGCACTGATGAGCGGCAAAAAGCTTTCGCATGCAGAATGTGTTGAAGCTTGGAATAAAATTCTGTTTTACAACTACGTTCAAGTCCCAATTTCCGCCCCGAGGGTGGCACCAACAAGCGAGCAGTTTGCCACCGGCGAAAAACCTTTCTTTGAGCTGTTGGAGCAGTATAAGCCGCACCGTATTTTGGTCTGGGGAAAACGATTGTATAACAATTTGCCACGGCAAGGTAATGAGCTACCGGGCATTGAACTTCCCAGCGGCAGGTCTATTGAGGTGTGGGGCTACAGTTTGCCAGATGGCAGTGTGGTGAAATTGCTGCCAATTACGCACCCATCGGCACCCACGTTTTCTCCAAGCGAGTGGTATCCCATCATTCGGCAATTTATAGATACCTGATTAAATAGCAGTTGTATGGAAAAGAAGAATTATTATTGCGAGTATTGCGGTCATAAATTCCGCGAAGTGCGCATATTGGTGGCCGCTTCTTGTCACCGCCATCCCGACGGCAGTGGTAAAGGAAATCATAAACTCTACGAAGGCTCGGAGAAGAGCAGATACACCTGTCGGTATTGCGGCAGGCAGTTCTCGAGCATTCGGGTTATGACGGGTGGCACTTGCCTTCGCCATCCCAAGGGTACTCATAAAGGGAGACACTCTCCGGCACTGTGAGAGAGAAAATATTTAGTTATATCAAAATAACCTTCATGAAAACTGTTTTCCATTTTTATGAAAAAGTAGTTATCGTAGAAGTCTTAGCCATTTTATATAAATTACGTTATGTACCTAAACAGTTATGGCATGGAAGAAAAAAGACTCACCGAGCAGCGAGTACTCAATTATCTGAATACATTAAGTCTTAAGCTAAAGGAGATTGAGGGTATAACTTCCGACAACTACAAGTTTACTGAGATTCAGAAAACATATGTAGATACGTTTGCTTCCTGTATTGAAAAAGGTGAAAAGCGACTTAAAGAAATTAGTGATGGTGCAGTTTGGGATAATCTTGTCATCGCATTTTTTGGTGAAACAAACGCAGGTAAAAGTACAATTATAGAGACATTTAGAATTTTGTTCGAAGAGTCAGAAAGAAAACAGGACATGGAAACCTATCAAGGGGGAGTTGATGGGTTGATAGTTGGTACAGGAGAGAGTGATTATACGCAAGTATATAAAGAATATAAAATGAACATTGGTGGAGTTCCATTTACTTTGATAGATGTTCCAGGTATAGAAGGTAACGAAGCGAAATATGAAGAGGAAATTCGCATGGCTCTTAATAAGGCTCACTATGTGTTTTATGTTCATGGTATGAATAAAAAACCAGATGAGGGAACAGCGACGAAGATAAAAAAATACCTTCGAAATTGGGTTAAGGTGTATTCTATTTATAATGTGCGTGGAATTCCTTCTGACTATGAAGAAGCAAAGGAAAGGAGAAGACTTTTAACCAGAAGTAAACGGAAAATAGAGGCTCAAACAAAAAGAGTTTTTCGACGTGTTCTGGGTGAGACTTATGTTGGTAATATCTCTCTTCAAGGACATCTTGCTTTGTGTGCCAACGCACAGTTTTCAGAAAAGAGGGTTGATCTTCAGCGAGGACAAGATAAATTGTTTCAGTATTTTGGCTCTAAAGAGAAAATATTTAAATTCAGCTTGTTTCAATCTCTGATTAAAATTGTTAAAAAGAAAGCACGTGATTATGTTAAGGAAATTGTAGAAGCAAATAAAGAAAGGCATAAAGCTTTATTGCGTACACTTTATTATGAGCTAGATGATACGTCTAACCAGAAGCAGAAAGAAATAGATGAGCTAAAAGAGATTATAAAAACATTCAAGAATGGTGTAATACAAGACTTTGCAGATTGTAAAACGAACATTAATTCCCTTTTATTATCTAAGTATAATGCAATGTTTACAAGCATTAGGGAAAAAGTCTATTTTGCTATTGATAAGAAACTCAAAAAGGAAAAAGAGTATAATGAAATACTTGAATCGGAGGTTAAAAAAACTTCAAGGGTTATGGCAGAATGTGTGAGTAAACAACTTGAGTTGTTGAATGAAAATATAAAGAAGAGGGAAGAACAATTAAGCCACAAAATTTTATCAGTAACTGTAAAGAGTGAAACTACTCTAAATTTTACTATTGACCTAAAAGACGCTATTGATAAGTTACGTATAAACTTTTCTGATATAACGCACCTTTTATCATCTAATTTGTCTATGTTGTTTATAGTTTTAAACTCTTGGAATCCAGTAGGCTGGATAGCATTAGGGCTAAATGCAATGGGGGTGATTTTTGGAAGAAGAGACAGAAAGGGAGAAGCAAAAGAGGAAGTTAGAGTCGTCTTATCGAAGGCTAAATCTGAAAATAGGGATAAAATAAAAGAAATAATTCTTTCTATACAAAACACATTAGATGATGAGTGTCGTAATATTATGGCATCAGTAAATGATGCAGCGTTAGCCTTAAGGAGAATATCTAAGTTACTCAATGACACGAAAGGGAGCTTAAAAGAAGAATATTGGCATTTGAAAAGATTAAAATATGGGAAAATTTAAAAATTTCAATTCGTTAAGGTCATTGCTTTTAGAAGGAGAAAAGTATGGCTTAGATTTATTAGAGCTCATATCAAAGCTTGATGGATATACGAGTTCTCTAGAAAAGGGTACTGTGAAAATAGTTCTTTTAGGTTCGTTTTCTGATGGTAAAACTTCAGTAATTTCGGGGCTATTAGGTAAGCTAGAGAGCAATATGAAAATAGACGAAGATGAGTCTTCAGATGAATTGTCTATATATCATCTTGAAGGTTTTGGGCGTCAATATGATATTGTAGACACTCCGGGTCTATTTGGAACAAAAGAGAAAGTAATAGATGGAATGAGTGTGAAGTTTTCTGAGTTAACGGAAAAATATATATCAGAGGCTCATGTTGTTATTTATATCTGCAACTCTGTTAATACTTTAAAGGATAGTCATCAGGGTATTATCAAGAAGGTTTTACGAGACTATGAAAAACTGGAATCAGCCATTTTTGTCATAAATAAGATGGACGAGGTGGCTGACACCAATGATGATGATGAGTATGCATATATGTCAAATATTAAACGTAATACTTTTATTGAAAGGTTGAAACAGGTAATAAGCCTCACTTCCGAAGAGGAAGAACAACTAAAGGTGGTATGTGTAGCGGCTAATCCTAAAGGGAAAGGACTTGAGAAGTGGTTTGAAAAGAAGGAGGAGTATTTAAAGCGATCTCGTATTCCAGAATTAAAGCATTGCATGAAAAGTGTTATTTTCAATAATGATCTAGAAACATTTTTTCAAAACTCAGATTCTGCGGTAGTTCAGGATTTAGTAAAGGGAGTATCCGATGCTATTTCTAATAAAGCAGAGTATTTGGATGCCTCTTCTCATGATTTGAAAAAATCACTTGATAAGTTGCATATTGAAATGGATGTGTTGGACAGTAGTATAAAGAGCAATAAAGAACAGATGAATAAAGAGCTTATAGATCTAAGAAAAAACACACTTTCTGAAGTCGATAGTATTGCAAGTCTTTCTGAACTGAGAGTTTTTCTTGAAACAGAAATAGGAACTGAAGGGAAAGAAGTTGATTTTAATGTACTGGAGCGATCTGTTAATCAAATTTTGTCAACTTGTGCGGAAGCTAATAGTGCGCAAATTAAAGCTAATGCAATGACATTCGAGCGTGAGTTCTCAGTACAAGCTAACATTTTAAGCGATTTAGCTAAAAAGGGCTTAGGGCAACTCGCTTTAAAAGTTAATAACAAGATGGTTCTTAATATAAGGAACATATTCTTTAAAGGTCATAAGTTTAAACCTTGGGGAGCAGTAAAAGTTGCCAGGAATATTAAAGGTGCTGCTCTTGTTCTAACTGCTGTTATAGATGCAGTTATAGTGGTTAAAAAGTTGATTGACAATAAAAAGCTCAATAAATACAAGATGGGTTTAAGTGATATAATTATAGCATTGTTTAAAAATATATTCAAGTTATTTGATAATGATGTGGAGTATTATAAAAACTTTGCTCCTTCATTTCTTGAATTAGAGGAAAATCTAAAAGATCGCGAAAAGGCTCTACAAGAAATAGAAACAAAAATAGACGAGTTAAAGAATTACAGGAACAAAATCATCGCTTGGTACGGGAATGATATTAAAGATATAGAGTTTGAGGAAGTTATATAAGAGCCTGTTTTCGACACTAAGACACTGGGTGTTACGGTATGGGAAAAATTGCAAAAAAGCTTAGCGAATACAAATCTCCAACTCCATCAAAGTGGAGAGAGGAGGCGGAATATAGAAAAATGAACAAAGGATGGTTGCGCTATTCTCAGCAGATTGCCATGATGATGCTCGATAGAATGGAAGAGCTGCATTTGACCCAGAAAGCTTTGGCCGAAAAAATGGGCTGCAGTCAGCAATATATTTCAAAGATATTAAAGGGTAAGGAAAATCTCTCTATCGAAACGCTATGCAAGATAGAGGATGCTTTGCAAATATCCCTACTTCCAAAATTAACGGAATGTTATTAATCGTCACTGTTCGTTTTTGATTGGGCAAACGTTTTCGAGTCGTTTTGTGTTGGAAAAGGGTATACTGACCCCTCATGTGCCATGTATGCCCGCATTTATCCCGATGATGAACTCCCTCCGGTTCGGGTCGTTCTAATAGTTCCGGTAAAATGTTCCCAAAATCGACATGGCTCTAGGTCTCCACGAAAGGATTCACAACCCGGAACCCTTTTGGTAGCTCACCGTGGTACTCTAACTGCTGGTTAAAGGCGATAATCTTGTCCGCTACCATTTTCATTGACTTACTATACCGTTACCGTGTATATACGGGTAGAATACCTTTACACGTCTAACTTTAATTGCAAGGTGCCGCCCAATCCTTTCTCTACTATATCGATAAGCGTTTTGATGGTGAGGTTCGAGCCATCATTTTCAATGCGAGATATAAACGAGCGCTTTTTATTTACACGTTCGGCAAGTTCTGCTTGTGTCAAGTTTAGGCGTTCACGCGCATTGCGTATCTGGATACCGATTCTCAGGGCTTCAAGCTGGCGCTCTAAATCATCCCTACGTTCAGTTCCCTTAACTCCATAAACTTCATCTTTTACCTGGTCAAGTGTTTTCACGTTCATTTTTTGTCCTCCTTCTCTTTATAGTATTCTTTCATCAATTTCATGGCCCTTTCTATCTCTCTAGGCGGTGTTTTTTCTGTTTTCTTCTGAAAACCCGTAAGCAGGATTATCAGTTTCCCCGCGTCAAAGAAACAGAATACGCGGAAATTATCGCTTCCTAATTGTACCCTTATTTCAAAAAGCCCGTTTTGTATATGTTTAAAATAACGTTCAGGTATTCGTTCCACTGTTTCAATAATCTCCATTACCTTCATTATTTTATCTTGTAGCTTTGGAGGCTGTAAGCGGAGAAAATCTGTGAAATAATCCCGATAGGTTACTATGTTTCTTATCTTTTTCACACCGTAAAGGTAACTTAAAAGTTTCCTTTTTGCAAATTATTTGAATGTTTTGTTTAAATGCTTTAAGCTACGTGAGTTCTACTAAGAAGTGCAAATGATTCGAGGCTGTCAAGTAAAAATCATCAAAAACACTCGGGGGCAGCGTCGGTAAGGGGTTGAAAGCCCCGACGAGAAATGGAAAGATTCCGGTAGCAATACGAAACAGTAAGGGGAGACCACCGTCCCCCCCCCCGAGATCAATTAACTTTGTATTGTATTTGTGTTATAAATAATGTTAGAACCCCTACTGCTTGCTCCAGATGCGGGTGTTCAGGTCGAGTTCCTTGACGATATCGATTACCGTTCTCAGGTCGTAGTAAAACTCGGCGGTATCCTCTTTGTCCACCACCGATGATCTATACCTGGGCTCGAACAGGTTTCTCTTGTAGGGGATGGCCACGTAGATGTTCGAGCCGATGAAAGAGAGCCTGATCTTCTTGTCGGTTTTCTGCTTGAAATCGAGCAGCCGCCTCATGAAGCTTGCCGAGAGGATGTACCGGGCTTCTACCTGGTCGGTGCCGTACACGTAGAACTGCCTGTTGAACTCCCGGTCTTCCGTTTCAATCTTCTCCTTCAGGCGATCCTCTTCCCGGTTGATTAGCCTTTCGAGCCTTGATGGCCTGCTTGGCTTTTCGGTGAAGATAAAGTACTCCCCGTTGAAGTGCTTGTTGAAATCGGCTTTGAAGATGAGGCCGTCGAATATTTTCTCCCACCTGTCCCTTGAGGTACCATCTTCGTCTTGATCTTGAATCAGGTACTTGGCATGCACTTCGGAGAACTCGATATAGGTTTTACCGACGGTCCCGCTCACGAAATCATCGCCGTTATAGCTGTCGGGTTTGCGGCGAAAGAGCTTTGAGCCCACGAAATCGCGTTCTGATACCATCTTGTATGGGTTGTAGGTGAGGTTGTCGTCAACGAAGCGCACGATTTTTTCGATGATATCGCCCTTGAATTGTCCCACGAAAGAGCCCCTGTTTTTCTTGATCGCTTTCCGGCAGAAGAATATCAATCCGGATACCGCCATAACCATTATGATAAGTGGCACGTTGGCTTTTTCGTCGTGCACCCAGGTGCCGTAAACGATTCGGTTGATTAAAAAGCCAACGGCGATGACCACCGCGGTGATCACGAAATATTTCAGGGAGATGCCGCGGTTTTTCGCGCGGGTTTGTCGCCGAAGCCTGTCGGCCTCCGTTAGCAGGGGCAGTAGCTCCCTGTTGTAAAACGCGTCAAAATGAATACTGCTATCCATGGTTATCTGTTAAATAGGTTTTTCACGTCAACATTTTCACGCTCGGCACCCACGGCATCGAGGTAGCTTTTGGATCTAAAGCCGGCGATTCCCGCGATGATGCTCGAGGGGAAGAGCTGCACGCCGTTGTTGTATTTCATCGCGGCAGAGTTATAGGTTCGTCGGGCGGCGGAGAGCTGCTCCTCCACCTCGTTCAGGGCGGCTTGCAGCTGCATGATATGCGTGTCGGCCTTCAACTGGGGGTAGTTCTCCACGGCTACCTGGAACGAGCGAAGCGCGTCATTCATCTTGTTGCCCAGCGCTATCTGCTCCTCGCTGGTAAGGTTGGGCTTCTCGGCTGCCGACCGCAGCGCGGTGACCTTGGTAAGCACCTCTTTCTCGTGTCCCATGTACTCTTGCGCGGCTGCCACCAGGTTAGGAATCAGGTCGTACCTCTTTTTCAAGTAGGCACCCACGCCCGCGAAAGCGTTGTCTGCCTGGTTGCGGCGCCTTATTAGCTTGTTGGAAGTTCTTACCCCCCATATCAGCAAGAGCAGCAAGATGGAGGCGATGGTCACGATAACGGTAACGGTAGTGTTCATGTTGATAAATCATTTAAGTTTTTAATCAGCCCCCAAGTATACCGTTTTTTGCGCGCATATTGATTGGCAAATCGTGTATTTTTTTTCACAAATCGTAAAAACGCGACTTCTCTTGTTGTTGTTTACAGCTTACTTTCCAGCTACGGTTGGAATCCTTGACTACCACGGCTGGTTTTTTCGCTACCCCTCGAATGCTTTCAGGTACTTATTAATGTAGGCAGCCTGCTCTTTCGACCGGTATTGCTGGATGTAGCGCGGGTGCTCCAGCTCCACCATCTGGTCGAACAGCTTCGCCTCCTTGTTTAGCGTGCGGATGAACGAGGCGTTCTTTTTCCCCAGGATGTAGACCCGGGAGGTGTCCAGCCCGATGTCGACCTGCTTTTGGAGCGATTCGATCATGAAAGGTTTTACCGCGTTGAACAGCACCTTGTCATCGTAATAGTTCGCGTTGAGCCACTGCCCGTTTTTCGTCTCCCGGGTGATGGCCAGCGGGAAGGGTGAATTGATGTAGAAGCGGCTGTAGAAGTTATTTGCACCGCCGTACGCCTCGATGAGGTCGTAGATGAAGACCGAGGAGATCTCGTGAGTGTGTGCCGACTCCATCCTGATGCCGCAAACGCTCTCCAGCCGTTTGGTATCGGTAAAGGGTATCCCGGTCACCCCCGCGCCATGTCGGCCCGGGTTAATCCCGATGATGAACCCCCTCCGGTGTGGGTCGTTGTAATACTTCCGGTAAAACGCCTCCATGACCTGTGGGGTCTCCGGGTTCTCCACGAAAGGGTTCACCACCCTGAACCCTTTTGGAAGCTCGCCGTGGTACTTCAGTTGATGGTTAAAGGCGATGACCTTGTCCGCGATTGTTTTCATAACTACAAGCTACGCCACCTGGTGATACTCGATAACTTGGTGATATTCAGCTTCGCAGTATTTTCATTTGACTTTTGCTCACCAACTTGAAAAGCTTTGTACTTTTAACTCATTACTTCTCCTCGAAGTTGGGATACATGTAGTCCGTGTCCGGAACGAAGGTCTCCTTGATGCATTGCGGCGACACCCAGCGGAGTAGGTTGAGCGTGGAGCCCGCCTTGTCGTTCGTGCCGGAGCCGCGGCCCCCGCCGAACGGTTGCTGGTCCACCACCGCGCCGGTGGGCTTATCGTTGATGTAGAAGTTGCCGGCGGTATGCGTCAGCCGCTTGGTCATCCTTTCGATGCGTGGCCTATCTGACGAGAAGATGGAGCCCGTGAGGGCGTAGTCGGTGGTGCTATCCAGGACATCCATGGTTTCTTCCAGCTTATCCGGCTCGTAGACGTAGACGGTCAGGATGGGACCGAACAGCTCCTCCTTCATGGTAATGTAGTCGGGTCGCTTCGCCTCGATCACGGTCGGCTCGATAAAGTAACCCACGCTCTTGTCGTAGTTGCCGCCAAAGAGGATCTCCGCGTCGGGCGATGCCTTGGCCTCGTCGATAACCTTGGCGAGCTTGTCGAACGACTCCTCGTCGATCACCGCGTTGACAAAGTTGCTGAAGTCATCGGGTGCTCCCGTTTTGATGGTGGCAAGATCCTCGCCGAGGTACTGCCTCACCTTATCCCACAGGGTAGAGGGGATGTAGGCCCGCGAAGCGGCAGAGCATTTCTGTCCCTGGTACTCGAATGCGCCACGTGTAAGGGCGGTGGCCACCTGTTTTGGGCAAGCGGTTTCGTCGGCCAGCACGTAGTCTTTGCCGCCCGTTTCCCCCACTATGCGGGGGTAGGATTTGTACCTCTCCATGTTGGCCGCGATGGTCTTCCACATGCTGTTGAACACCCCCGTGGAGCCGGTAAAATGGAGCCCGGAGAACTCCCGGTGGGCGAAGATCACCTCCGCGGTGCTTCTCCCGTCGGCGTACACCAGGTTGATTACCCCGTCGGGCAGGCCTGCCTCCTTCAGCACCTTCATGATCAGCCAGGCCGAGTAGACGGCGGTCTTAGAGGGCTTCCATACCACGGTGTTCCCCATGATGGCCGGTGCGCTGGGCAGGTTGGCCGCGATGGAGGTGAAGTTGAACGGCGTGAGCGCGAACACGAACCCCTCCAGCGGGCGCCACACCATTCGGTTCCAGACGCCGAGCGATGAGTTGGGCTGCATGGCGTACACCTCCATCATGTTCTTCGCGTTGAAGCGGAAGAAGTCGATCAGTTCGCACACCGCGTCGATTTCCGACTGGAAGGCGTTCTTTGACTGACCGATCATGGTGACAGCGTTGAACTCGTAGCGGTAGGGGCCGGCAACTAGGTCGGCGGCCTTGAGGAAGATAGCCGCGCGGCTCTCCCAACCCATCGCCTCCCACGCGTGCTTCGCCTTTAGCGCAGCCTCTATGGCTTGGGCAACATGTTCCTTGCCCCCTTGGTGGTAATGACCGAGCAGACGCTGGTGATCGTGCGGGGGCCGTATATCCATCAGCTTCCCGGTACGCACTTCCTTACCCCCAATTATCATGGGTAGGTCTAGTCCTCCCTGGTTTAACTCTGTTAACTTGGCCTTTAACGCGGCCCTCTCCTCTGAACCCGGAGCGTAGCTCTTCACGGGTTCATTCTTGATGTCAGGTAACTTGTACAATCCTTTCGGCATAAACAAAAAATTTGTATCGTTAAAAGTAAATCATTTTAATCTCGATGGTGGTGTCCCCTTCCACGGCGAACTTCACCTCGTTGAACTTGGGTGCCCTTGTCTTGGGGCGGTAGTTGCGCGAGAAGCCGAACCCTTCGCGGGGAACACCCAGTATCGATTTCATCTTGCCGTTCCGATCCTTGTCGTGATGCAGGATCACCACGTACTCCCCGGTCTCCAGGTCGCAAAACGTGTGCCCCTTCTCGTAGTCCGACGCCTCGATCTTCACGATGCCGCGAGCACTATCGGGGTCCATGAACCCCTCGCTCCCTTTGAACAGGTAAATAATCACCTCTCCTTTTGGTTCTTTCACGTTAGTAATGGTAACGTGGATGCTCGCTGAATACAAGTAGGGTAGGGTGGAGAGAAACACTACCGTCAACGTGAGCAGCCTCTTTCTCATGTCGATTTTGATATTAAAAGGTTTAATAATAATGGTACCGTTGACAAGATACGCGTTTTTTCACGGAATTCGGCTATCGTTTTCCAAAAAAATAGTTATTTTTGTGAGGAGCACGCCATTTGACTGTTTCGAGTTACCGGGGATTGCCGGGGGCTATCTCACACGTCACGCTACCAGCGAAGAACAACCGATAAAACGTATATTCTAATGCGAACTGAACAAACATCCTTGCAAGACTTCCACAACACCGAAATCGCGTTTCGTGACCAGTCCAATTATGGCTTACGCCAAGCCTACCTCCTTTTCAAGGTGATGAACAACCGCTCGTTGGTGGAGTTCTCCAAGCGGCTGGTCAACTTCGCCCTTGCCATTCGCTTTCCCGTGAAGGGGATTATCAAGAAGACCATCTACCGTCACTTCGTGGGCGGGTCGTCTCTCGAGGATTGTGAAAACACCATCAACCGGTTGGCCAGGCGGAACGTGCTCTCCATCATGGATTACGCGCAGGAGGGGAGGGAGACGGACGAGGTGTTCGACGCCACCTGCCGCGAGGTGATTCGCACCGTGGAGTTCGCCAAGGATCACCCGAGCGTGCCGTTCAGCGTCTTCAAGATTACCGGGGTAGGGCGACTCGACCTGTTGAGCAAGGTGAGCGCCAATGAATTCCTGACCGACGAGGAACAGGCCGAGTTCAAGCGGGTAGAGGAGCGGGTAGAGGCGATCTATAAACGGGGTTACGAGCTGGGGGTACCGGTGATGGTCGATGCCGAGCACTCCTGGATACAACCCGTGCTGGATGATATGGTGATGAAGCTGATGGCGCGCTACAACAAGGAGAAGGCGATCGTGCAAAACACCTACCAGATGTATCGCCACGACGCTTTTGATCGGATGAAGAAGCACCATGAGATGGCCCTGCAAGGCGGATTTCGGTTTGGACTCAAGATCGTGCGGGGTGCGTACATGGAGATGGAGCGGGAGCGCGCGGAGGAGATGAACTACCTCTGTCCTATTCAGCCCGACAAGGTGTCGACCGATCGCGACTTTGATGCCGCCATTCGCTACCTGCTGGATCATGTCGACACGATTGACTTCATGGTCGCCACGCACAACGAGGAGAGCTCGCTGCTACTGGCCAACCTGATTGACGAGAGGGGTCTACCCAGGAACCACCCCGCTATCTTCTTCTCGCAGCTCTACGGCATGAGTGACAACCTCACCCATGTCCTGGCCGGGCAGGGGTACAACGTGGCCAAGTACGTTCCCTACGGCAAGGTGCGTACCATGATGCCCTACCTCTTCCGCCGGGCGGAGGAGAATTCCTCGGTAGAGGGGCAAACCAGCCGCGAGCTCCAGTTTATTCAGCAGGAAATAAAGCGCCGGAAATCGAAGGTTCGTTAAGCTGTTTCGCCCAGTATTTACTCGTTGCTTTTTTGATCGTCTTGCTTTCAGGCTAGACCTTCGCTCTGAAAGCAAAGACCTTGAAAGTAAAGATAAGCGAGGTTACTTGACCTCCCAGACGTTGGGTGAGTTGAGCAGGAACTGCGTGAGCGAATCCTGTGGCGACCGCCCCTTTACTTCCGCGATTTGGCGTTCCACCTCCCGCTCGTACGTGGGTGCTTCCACCCGCCGTATCACGCCCAGCGCCACGGGAAGTCCGTCGGCCAGCTCCATCAGCGCCAGCTTCATATGCAGGGTGTTGTCTTTGGTGGTGGCATCGTGCACCAGCACGTCGTCGAGCGTGTACCCATCCTCACCGATGGTCACCGCCTTCAGGCTCCACCCCTCCAGCACGATCCCCCGGTTCTCCTCTTTCCCGAAGATCATCTTCTCGCCGTGCTGCAGCAGTATCGTGTTATCGGCCCGCCACTCCCGGTCGCTGATCTTACTGTGGATGCCGTCGTTGAAGATGACGCAGTTCTGCAGCACCTCCACCACCGCGGTACCTTTGTGTTGCGCCGCCTCCACCAGCATATCGGTCAAGTTCTTCACATCCACGTCGAGTGAACGGGCAAAGAAGGTACCCCTTGCCCCGAATGTCAGCTCTGCCGGCCTAAACGGCTCTTCCACCGTGCCGTACGGCGACGACTTGGAGATGAACCCCTTGTTAGAGGTGGGTGAGTACTGCCCCTTGGTGAGGCCGTAAATCTTGTTATTGAAGAGAACGATGTTGATATCGATGTTCCTACGGATAGCGTGGATAAAGTGGTTCCCACCGATGGCCAGCGAGTCGCCGTCACCGGTCGTCACCCAGACGTTCAGGTTGGGGTTGGCCACCTTCACCCCCGTGGCGATGGCGGCTGCCCTGCCGTGGATGCTATGGAAGCCGTAGGTGCTCATGTAGTAGGGAAGCCTTGACGAGCAACCGATTCCCGAGATAACCGCCGTCTCGTGCGGCTCGATGTTCAGCTCGGCCATCGCCCGGTGTATGGACGAGAGGATCGCGTAGTCACCGCATCCCGGGCACCAGCGCACGGGGATAGCACTTTTATAGTCTTTGGGAAGATGTTTTTGTTCTTGTATGGTTGTCGCGTTCATAGCTATTTTTCCTCCATTATTTTCGTGAATGCTTCCACCAGTTCGCTCACCTTAAAGGGCTGTCCCTCCACCTTGTTGTACCGGTAGAGGTGGCTCACGTCCTTGAACCTGCCGCTCAGGTAGGCCGCGAACTGCCCGCTGTTCTGTTCCGCCACGATTACCTTCGCGTACTGTTTGAGCAACTCGTGGGTGTTCCTGGGTAGCGGGTTGATATGCCTGAAGTGGGCCAGCGCCACCTTCTTGCCGCTATTACGCAATTGGATCATCGCCTCCAGCAGGTGGCCGTACGTGCCGCCCCACCCAACGATCAGGGTATCGGCATCCTTGTCGCCTAGTACCTCCTGTTCCGGCAGGTGTTCCGCGATCCGTTTGATCTTATCTGCACGGGTGTCTACCATCTTTTGGTGATTATCGGGTTGCGTAGAGATGGCCCCGGTGAGTCGGTCCTTCTCCAGTCCCCCCACCCGGTGCGTGTAACCCGGGGTACCCGGCACCGCCCAGTAGCGGACCAGCGTTTCGGGATCCCGCAGGTAAGGCTTCCACTCCTTGGCTTCCCCATTGAAGTACTTCTGCACGTAGGGCGGTTTGATTTCGGGGTACTGCGCCATATTGGGGATCTTCCAAGCGGCCGACCCGTTCGCGATGTACCCATCGGTTAACAGCACCACGGGTGTCATGTGCTCCAGGGCGATCTTCGAAGCCTCGAAGGCACTATCGAAGCAGTCGGTCGGTGAACTGGCCGCCATCACCACGACGGGGCTCTCCCCGTTTCGTCCGTAGAGTGCCTGGTTCAGGTCGGTCTGCTCACTCTTGGTGGGTAGCCCGGTAGAGGGACCACCCCGTTGCACGTCGATGACCACCAGCGGCAGCTCGGTCATCACCGCTAGTCCCAGTGCCTCCGATTTCAGCGCGAGGCCAGGCCCGGAGGTCGACGTTGCGGCTAAGCACCCCGCGAAGCTCGCGCCGACGGCCGAGGTGATTCCCGCTATTTCGTCTTCCATCTGCAGTGCTTTTACCCCGAAGTCTTTTCTTTTGGCCAGCTCGTGCAGGATGTCGGTTGCCGGCGTAATGGGGTAGGAGCCCAGGAAGAGCTGCACCCCCGCCTTTTCGGCTGCCGCGATCAGCCCGTAGGCCGTCGCCATGTTCCCGTTGATATCGGTGTAGAATCCTTTCTCGGCCGCGGCCGGTTCCACCCGGTAGGTCGCGGCCGTGAGGTGGGTGTTGTGCCCGTAGTTGTAACCGTCGGTCAGTGCCTTCACGTTCGCCTTCACCACCGCCTGTTTCTTCGCGAACTTCTGCTGTAGCAGCTGGTCGGCGATCTCCAGCGGTCGGTTAAAAAGCCAGCAGACCAGTCCCAGGGCGAACATGTTCTTGCTCCGCAGGATATCCTTGCCCTCCATTCCCGAATCCTCCAGGGAGGCTTTGGTGAGCGAGGTGATGGCCACCCCGATGGGGTGTACTTGTTCCAGTCCCAGCTCCTTGAACGGCTCTTGGGTCTGGAAGTTGGCCTTTTCCAGGTCTTTCTCCTCGAACGAGTCGGTATCGTAGATCACGATGGAGCCCCGTTTCAGGTATTGTGCGTTCATCTTGAGCGCCGCGGGGTTCATGGCGACGAGCACATCGGCCTTATCCCCCGAGTTGTAGACATCTTTCGCCCCGATACGCACCTGGAAGCCCGACACCCCTTGCAGGGAGCCTTGCGGGGCACGTATCTCGGCCGGGAAATCGGGGAAGGTAGAGATCTCGTTCCCGAAGATCGCCGACAGCGTTGAGAATAGCGTTCCCGATAACTGCATCCCGTCGCCGGAGTCACCCGAGAAGCGGACGGTTACCTGCTTGATGTCGGTCACGACAGTTTTTGTTGACATATTTTCCTTCTGGTTGTTATGGATAAAACGCCCTTGAAGGGCGTGCGGTTGCAATTATTTGATGCTCGACAAGGCAAGCGGGTACAAAGTAATAAAAGAGTTTGTTAAAAAGCAAATCCTGTTTTTTCTCGTTTCCTCTCTCTTTACCTTTTGCCCCAGATATTTTTGTTCCTCTTCTTGTTTTATGTTTCTATTTCTTGTTTCTTCGTCCTTTTCCTTTTCTTTTTCCTGTTCTTTTTCCTGTTCCTTTTCCTGTTATCGTTTATCTTTATCCTTTCCTTTCAATCCGTGCCCCCAGCGCGTTCAGCCGCTGGTCGATTCGCTGGTAGCCCCGGTCGATCTGGTCGATATTGTGGATCACGCTCTGCCCTTTGGCGCACATCGCCGCGATGAGCAGCGATATTCCCGCGCGGATATCGGGCGAGGTCATCGTCATCCCCCTCAGGTGGAATCGGTCGTCCAGCCCGATTACTACTGCCCGGTGCGGGTCGCACAAGATGATTTGTGCCCCCATGTCGATCAGCTTATCAACGAAGAAGAGGCGGCTCTCGAACATCTTTTGGTGGATCAGCACGCTCCCTTTCGCCTTGGTCGCCACCACCAGCATCACGCTCAGCAGGTCGGGCGTGAGTCCCGGCCAGGGTGCGTCGGCTATGGTAAGGATCGATCCATCCAAGAACGATTCGATGGTGTACTGCTCCTGGCGCGGTATATAGAGGTCGTCCCCCCGTTGCTCCACGGTGATGCCCAGTCGCCTGAAGCTCTCCGGAATAATTCCCAGGTTCTCCACCGACGTCTCCTTGATGGTGATCTCAGAGGCGGTCATGGCTGCCATCCCTATGAAGCTACCAATCTCGATCATATCGGGCAGCATTCGGTGCCGGCACCCTTTCAAAGAGGAGACCCCCTGCACGAACAGTTTGTTCGAGCCGATCCCTTCAATTTTCGCCCCCATCCGCACCAGCATTCGGCTCAGCTGCTCCACGTAGGGCTCGCACGCGGCGTTGTAAATCACGGTCTCCCCCTCGGCCAGCACGGCTGCCATCAGCAGGTTGGCCGTTCCCGTTACCGATGCCTCCTCCAGCAGGATGTACTGCCCGGTCAGTTTTTCGGCCGCGAGGGCGAATGTCTGTTCGGCTTCATCGTACACCATTTCGGCACCCAGTTTCATGATGCTGTTCAAGTGCGTATCCAGTCGCCTTCGACCTATTTTATCGCCCCCAGGTTTGGGAAGCAGCGCCTTTCCAAAGCGTGCCAGGAGGGGACCTACAATCATGATGGAGCCCCGCAGTGCACCGCTTTTCCTCATGAAGTCGTCCGATCGGGTATAGTCGAGGTCGATTTTCTCCGCCTTGAACGAGTAGCACCCCTCGCTTAGCCGTTTCACCTCTACCCCCATCATCGACAGTAGCTCGATAAGGTTATTCACGTCCAGTATATCGGGGATGTTCTCGATGATCACCTCCTCTTGGGTGAGCAGGGTGGCGCAAATCACCTGGAGTGCTTCGTTTTTGGCTCCTTGCGGCTCGATGACCCCTTGCAGGCTATGTCCCCCTTCTATGATAAACGATGCCATGTTGATGCGATTATATGAAATTAGTATGCCTGTACCTCTGGCTCAAGCGTTATCCCGAACCGTTTTTTGACTTCCTGCTGTATCTCTTGCGCGAAAGCGATAATCTCTTGTCCCTCTTCGGTGCCGTGGTTGACCAGTACCAGCGAGTGGTGTTCGTAGGTCCCCACCTGCCCCCTTCGTAGCCCCTTGTACCCCGCCTTCTCGATCAGGTAGGCAGCCGATGTTTTGAACAGGTCCACTCCCGCGTTGTAAATGGGTGTGTTAGGCAGGACCTTCAGCAACTCCTCTTTTTCTTTCCAGCTCAGGAGTGGGTTCTTGAAGAAGCTCCCCGCGTTGGGTAGTAAGCGGTAGTCGGGTAACTTGCGGGTTCGTGTCCGGATAACCGCCTCCCGTACTTGCGTGAGGGTAGGGTTGGTGATCCCCTCCAGCTCACGGTTTAGGTCGGCGTACTTTTCTTGGTACGCGAACGATTTATTCAACCGGAAGGTCACCGTGGCAATCGCGTAGTGGGGGTGTCGTTTGAAAAGGCTCTCCCGGTACCCGAATTGGCACTCCTCGTTGCTGAAAATCTCTACCTCGCCGGTTTTCAGGTTCACCGCCTTCACGCGGGTAATCATCTCGCTCACCTCGGCGCCGTATGCTCCGATATTCTGCACGGGGCATGCTCCCACCGTGCTTGGGATTAGCGACAGGTTTTCCAGTCCCGCGTAACCCCTACCCACGCAATGCTCTACCAGTGCGTCCCACTCCATGCCGGCACCCACCTCGATCTCTACCTGCTGCTCGTCATCGGTAATCGTCTTTACCTGCTCCATGGCCGGCTTGATCACCAGGCCATCGAAATCCTTCGTGAAAAACAGGTTGAAACCACCCCCCAGGATTAGTTTTTTCTCGTGGGGGTGGGTGCGGATTACCTCGATGAGCTCGTCAAGGGTAGCGGGTTCACAAAACAGTTTGGCCAATGCTTTCGTGCGGAACGAGTTGTAGGGTTTCAGTTGAACGTTATGCTTGATGATCATCGCGGGTTGTAATTTTCCCTACAAAAGTAGTCAAAAAGTTTCAAGGAATCAACGTGTTTTGTATGCCAACAGGGTTTCAGTTTGTTGCATAGGCAATGAGGTAACTTGGAGGTTAACTCGTTAAGGTGGGCTATACACGTGGGGATTCTCTACTTGGTTGCCCTGCAATTAGGGAAATAGGGAGGTTAACGTGTCAATGTGCCCTATAAATCCAAGGGGCAACGGGATCTGGATCCCTCCACAGTCCCACCTTTCCCTCCCGTGCTTCCTCCTCCAGCTTGGCGTAGTGGTTCGAGTCATCATACTTTTTGAAATGCCAGGCCATACCCGCCTTGATCATCTCCGCACCCACGTCGCGGTTATCGGGAGTAAAAGCGTAGACCACCGGGCGACCAAAGCCATCCTCCTCCCTTTGTACCTTAATGCACACCTTCTTCCCCTGAATCAGGCCGGCGAGGTAATTCCTCGATTTTCGGGAGAACGCCTGCGACAACTCCGGCGCGTCAATCCCCTGGATCCTGAAGCGCACCTCCTCGTTATCCCCCATGCGTCCCGTGAAGGTGTCCCCGTCCGAAACGGCAATCACCTCCACGAAGTAGTCGCAGTCACCGGCAACGGGCAGCTCGCTTTGCGTTCCCAAAAAGGCTTGGCGATAAATGAACCCCGCTAACACCAGCAACAACAGGATTGAACCGTATCGCTTCATCAATTTAATAGTTTTCCTCATATTTCAACCCCAAAATTACAAAATATCCGTGGATGTTTCCGGGTTTGGTTCTCTTTGATGTCTACTTGTGATTTTCGCTGTAAATCAAAAGAAAAAGTCCCACAATCGTGCTGTTACGGGCATTCGCCCGATATCGCCCCGATAGTAGGACTTAAATGAATATATCAGACTGCTGATTGTAGCGATATGTGTAAATCAACGATTTCTTCTGTTTGAGACTGGCAGTTCGTCAGCTCAATTATTTATAACAACATGTATAAATTAATGGTCGTGATCGTGGTGAATACCTTCTTCACGTGTTTTGTGAATGGTTCCGTGTTCGTGTTCAGCCGGAGCGTAAATAGAGTATAGTTTCAGTGGCTCGTCACCCGTGTTTTTCAGGTTGTGCCACTTGCCAGCGGGGATAAACACCGCGAAATCCTCTTTAATGGGTTGTTCGAAGTCGAGGTTCTCTTCCGTGTCACCCATGTAAACTACTCCTTGGCCTGATTCTACCCTGATGAATTGATCCGTTTGCGTGTGAATTTCTAATCCTATATCTTCGCCTGGTTGCAAAACCATCAAGGTCATTTGCAGGTGCGTACCCGTCCAAAATGCCGTTCTGAAATTATCGTTGCGGTCTGTAACGTCTTCAATGTCAAAAACAATGGGATCTGCACCGTACTCTTTAATCACTGTCTGCGCTGCTGTTAGTGGCATTAAGGGTTGCTCATCTGTCGTGTCAGCCTTTTTTTGGGTGCAGGCTACTAATCCTATAGCCAATAAACCCAGTAAAATAATTTTCTTTTTCATAACTGTCTGTTTTATAAATGATAATAATTGTTGTTGTGATATTCATCAAAGCATGAAAGATATTGTAAAGCGATAACCTTTGTTGTGCCTTGAACAGGTATAACAAAAAAAGTGACGTTAATGTTTTGTACTCCAATTTTGATATACATTCTTCTTGAAGAGGGTGATGAGTCCGGCTCATGTTTCAATTCTTGATGGTTCAATTAATACCAGGTACGCCGATGCCACCCGCGGAGTTGCCACCGTTTCAATTCCTTACGGTGCGATTAAAAGATTGTTCTGTGATCCATATCAGATATATCACAAGAGTTTCAATTCCATTTGATGCGATTAAAAGAAGGATATCGCCGACCATCTTTGTATTTCGGTGCGTAGTTTCAATTCCATTTGATGCGATTAAAAGTGTAGGTGTCCCAGCCCGGCATGGCCGTTACACCGTTTCAATTCCATTTGATGCGATTAAAAGAGCGTAAAAAAGCGTTCAAGGATGCAGCTGAAGAGCTGTTTCAATTCCATTTGATGCGATTAAAAGAGTCGTTCACCCGCGAGATCGCCAACGAGGAAGTATGTTTCAATTCCATTTGATGCGATTAAAAGAGGTGACGCCAACGGGATCGTCCGTCCATCCTTCGTTTCAATTCCATTTGATGCGATTAAAAGTTTATCATGTTGTTTACAACTTGATGAGCAAAAGGCGTTTCAATTCCATTTGATGCGATTAAAAGCAAGTTACCTCGTTAATCAACATTTTAGTGTCTTCGTTTCAATTCCATTTGATGCGATTAAAAGAACGAAAATGTACAAGGAGATCATTCAAAAGCGCTGTTTCAATTCCATTTGATGCGATTAAAAGCGCGGCAATGGCCAACCCTTACACTTTAGTCGCGTGTTTCAATTCCATTTGATGCGATTAAAAGTCTTTTTCCTCTTTAAGGACCGTTTCAGCTATATCGGTTTCAATTCCATTTGATGCGATTAAAAGTAGTTTCCGGCTTTTCTTCCTCCTTGGGCGTGTAAAGTTTCAATTCCATTTGATGCGATTAAAAGAGGAGCTAAAATTCGGTAGATTTAAGCTCCTCATGCCGTTTCAATTCCATTTGATGCGATTAAAAGGAGCGCCTCTCGTGTCTGTTTGCGTGTTGTCAATTGTTTCAATTCCATTTGATGCGATTAAAAGCACCCACCACGGGCTTGTCGTACACGCAGAGGAACGGTTTCAATTCCATTTGATGCGATTAAAAGCCTGTACCCGACGAAGTCGATTCCTCGAGATTCAATCGTTTCAATTCCATTTGATGCGATTAAAAGAAGATAAGGCACTAATGGTATTCCTGTACGTCATACGTTTCAATTCCATTTGATGCGATTAAAAGCCTTCATTTACGACGAGCCGAGCCAATCGGAAAGCGGTTTCAATTCCATTTGATGCGATTAAAAGGAAATTGACAAAAGCGCGGTAGAGATAAAGGGGTCTAGTTTCAATTCCATTTGATGCGATTAAAAGCCACGCGTCTATCACCCCTTTAAGGCTATCGCCCAGTTTCAATTCCATTTGATGCGATTAAAAGCCATGTCGGAGATTAACGACCGCCTGTCCGGCTCGAGTTTCAATTCCATTTGATGCGATTAAAAGGCCCTTCGCATCCTTCGGGTGCAAGATGAAAGCGGTGTTTCAATTCCATTTGATGCGATTAAAAGTAGAAATGAGCATGGGTTTCGACATTGGTCACACGTTTCAATTCCATTTGATGCGATTAAAAGCTTGATATGCGGTGACGCTAACGCCCAGGCGTTCGTGTTTCAATTCCATTTGATGCGATTAAAAGATATCTACTCGGATGGGTACCGGTTTGGTTTCTACGTTTCAATTCCATTTGATGCGATTAAAAGGCGTGTCGATGATGGCGAAGAAGTTGAACAGCCTGTGTTTCAATTCCATTTGATGCGATTAAAAGCCGGTGCTTCGGCTACAGGCGACTGCTCCGGTGCTTGTTTCAATTCCATTTGATGCGATTAAAAGTGTATTAAAGGATTATGAAACGAGAGACTTTATTCAGTTTCAATTCCATTTGATGCGATTAAAAGCCTCCTCGTTCAACTTCTCCCTGTCATCCTCGATTGTTTCAATTCCATTTGATGCGATTAAAAGAGTGAAATAGCCAGGGCACGCGTGGCGTACTTCATCAGTTTCAATTCCATTTGATGCGATTAAAAGATTGATGCAGGAATTCCAGAAGGCGAAGATGTGATGAGTTTCAATTCCATTTGATGCGATTAAAAGGGGAGGAAACAGTGCAGCATATGAAAGACCTGACGATGTTTCAATTCCATTTGATGCGATTAAAAGATACCGAAGAAGAGAAAACATTCACGTTTCCGAAGTTTCAATTCCATTTGATGCGATTAAAAGGCGTACTTCCCGGACGACACGGTTCAAAATATTAATCGTTTCAATTCCATTTGATGCGATTAAAAGCTTGTGTGGATCCAACTCCGTGAAATCTTCTACAAAAGTTTCAATTCCATTTGATGCGATTAAAAGGCTTGATGAAGCGAATGCGAGAAACAGGGATCTTCGTTTCAATTCCATTTGATGCGATTAAAAGCATGCCACCCTTGAAAACGTGCCCCTCCTGGTAACCTGTTTCAATTCCATTTGATGCGATTAAAAGATACTTTTATTTTCGATTGTTTTTTTATTCCTGTGTTTCAATTCCATTTGATGCGATTAAAAGAGGCTCTGCTGTTACTCCTTTTTCATCTTGTATGAGTTTCAATTCCATTTGATGCGATTAAAAGTTTCTTAACAACCGGTGAAAGCAAGGGGATACCGGGTTTCAATTCCATTTGATGCGATTAAAAGGTGTCGGATGTTATTCGCTTCCATTCCCAGTCCGCCGTTTCAATTCCATTTGATGCGATTAAAAGCTGGCCCCGCTTCGCAAGGTAGCCGATAAGTTCAACGGTTTCAATTCCATTTGATGCGATTAAAAGAACTACACGGTTGAAACGCTAAAGCACACCTTTAAGGTTTCAATTCCATTTGATGCGATTAAAAGATGTTTTGCGCCCTTGCTCTTTTAGCGTGAGTTTACGTTTCAATTCCATTTGATGCGATTAAAAGCAAGAAGGCACGCCGGAGTACGAAGCTTTCAACCGGTTTCAATTCCATTTGATGCGATTAAAAGGCGATATCGTGTTTTACTTCGACCACACGTTTGTCGTTTCAATTCCATTTGATGCGATTAAAAGAGATTACAAAATGACAGCCATGTCGCCGTTATTTACGTTTCAATTCCATTTGATGCGATTAAAAGTTTCAGATAAGAAACACGGGATGGTTATCCACTGAGTTTCAATTCCATTTGATGCGATTAAAAGAACGATTCGATGAACGCTACCACCGGTTTGTTTCGATGTTTCAATTCCATTTGATGCGATTAAAAGTAAACCCGCCCATGCGATCTGTTATGCTCATTTTTTGTTTCAATTCCATTTGATGCGATTAAAAGAGAAGACGAGTACTATGAATCAGACTGGGATATCGGTTTCAATTCCATTTGATGCGATTAAAAGCGAAAACCTGGTTCACGAAAGACGATATACTTACGTTTCAATTCCATTTGATGCGATTAAAAGAGAGATAGGAATGTTTGCAGAGTTGCATGACATGTGTTTCAATTCCATTTGATGCGATTAAAAGTGATTTTGAAAACGCTCGTTACGATGTGTTTAACAAAGTTTCAATTCCATTTGATGCGATTAAAAGTAACGATAAATTTGTTAAACGGGATTAATTTTATACGTTTCAATTCCATTTGATGCGATTAAAAGGAGAACGAGCTGAAATACATCGCCGACAGTCTCAAGTTTCAATTCCATTTGATGCGATTAAAAGACTTTGTCGAAATAGTCCTTGTAGTAATGAAAAAGTTTCAATTCCATTTGATGCGATTAAAAGAAGATATTCGGGTGATATTTCGTTTAACTTTTTAAGTTTCAATTCCATTTGATGCGATTAAAAGAGGGGGAAAACAAAATCACGCCTTTAAAGCGTGATTTGTTTCAATTCCATTTGATGCGATTAAAAGCACCATCTTCAAAGCGCAAGAAGATTGCAAGGCCGGTTTCAATTCCATTTGATGCGATTAAAAGATCACGCTATCCCCCAGCGTCAGCTTCTTGCTTTCAGTTTCAATTCCATTTGATGCGATTAAAAGCGTGGAGGCATTGCGGAAAGACTGCACGCTGCCGGGTTTCAATTCCATTTGATGCGATTAAAAGGAGGCGTACCAGCTTTACGCCGACCAGGCACGCGGTTTCAATTCCATTTGATGCGATTAAAAGGAGAAGATATCTTCACACTTTTTCCATGTTAATTCGTTTCAATTCCATTTGATGCGATTAAAAGGCTTGATGAAGCGAACGCGAGAAACAGGGATCTTCGTTTCAATTCCATTTGATGCGATTAAAAGGGTCCGCGTATGGCGGAAAGTAGAGGAGATATCAGACGTTTCAATTCCATTTGATGCGATTAAAAGATAAAATGGCTATGAGCAAAGGTAGTGTAGATATGCTGTTTCAATTCCATTTGATGCGATTAAAAGTATTTTAGCGAGAGCATGATGGAGCGGTTGCAACGCGTTTCAATTCCATTTGATGCGATTAAAAGACGCGGACGGGAACTGCACCGCCCCGGCGGGTTGGGTGTTTCAATTCCATTTGATGCGATTAAAAGCGACAGAACGTTACTGGGCTAAAAGGTTGGGAGGTGCGTTTCAATTCCATTTGATGCGATTAAAAGCCGTTGAATCACGGCAAAAAAACGACTGATTTTCAGCCATATGGTTTTATAAAGTAAACGTTTTGCGGAGTAAAAAGTTGTCGATGGTCAATAGTAAAAAAATGGCTGACCATCGACAACTAATATAATGTTTTGATTTTCAGTATGTCAAAGAACTATTTGTTTTGATTAATCAGGCAAATAGCATGAAAACAGGAGTGTTCGACAATCTATTATAAGAAATTATCAATGCTACTTCGCTCTTTACCAATTATTTGCTTGTCTAACCACTTTTCGCTTCTACTCGAGAAAATAATCAGGCTGTCGTTATCTAAATCCATGATTTTCTCAGCCCTTAAAGATAACTCTTTTAGCTTAACCTCGGAAATTTCACCTTCGAAAACCGAATTTTGTATCCAATTCAAGTATTTCCTGCAAAGTTTGAGCATCTTGCCAACTCGTTTTTCGCCACAATCATAAACCAAAATCACGTACATAATTCTACTTCCAGGTTTTAAAGTTTAATCGGTTGACTCAAATTCTCCTCCACATCATTTTGTACATAATCATAATTCTACTACCAGGTTTTAAAGGGTTTGTGCTTTGGGACGATGACTTGTGTTACAAAGCCATAATCGTATTCTACCACCACATTTTAAAAGGTTTGTACTCTTCCATTCCCAACAAATGTTTACTAAGTTTGTAACACTCCAATTTTATCAAATGCTTATAACTTACTTTTCTTTTTAATGAGCGATGTTGAATGGTCTCATTTAATCGGTCGTCGAAAGCCTTTACAAAAATCTTTTTCCCGGAAGGATTGAGTAAACAGCGGTTTAATTTGCTTTCGAAATGACGTTCTTGCAATTCTCGCTTATTCAACAACTTAAATATAACCCTATCGACTAAAATTGGCTTGAAAATCTCGGAAATATCTAATGAAAGCGAGTAGCGCCTTTCGCCCGGCGAGTGTAAATAACTGATCGTGGGATTGAGTTGCGTTTGATGTATGGCACGCAAACATTGGCTGTAGCACATCATGTTCCCAAACGAAATAAGAGCATTAACCTCGTTTCGCGGTGGCTGCTTGGTACGAGCACCCATCTCAAAATCGTTGATTATCAAATCAAAGCCTTCATAGTATATTTGCCTGATATTGCCTTCCAATCCCATCAACTCTTCTACGGATGTAGCATACGGCAACTGCAATTCGTACTGCTCGATTTTTTCTATTAAAGCATCCAAATCTTTGCCGCGTGTGTTGTAATACCGTAGATTTTTAAGCATATTAAATGCGCCACCTTCAACAAATTTTCGGGCAAGCTCTATTCGCTTCTTTTTGTTTTGATGGGCTGATGTTTGTGCCAAAAGCATTTTGCCCGAAAGCAATCCGTCGCGAGGCATAAATGAACCGGTATAATTTTCGTAGTAATCGAAGAAGTGGACGGCTATTCCGTTTTGCCCCAAAAAGTTGTAAAGCGAACTGTTGGCATTGAGTGCGCCGAAAGCGTAAAACTCGGCAATATCTTCCACGGGTAAGTATCGTGGTTGTCCCTCCCGCTGATTTCCATTGCCATCTTCTTCCATTGGCGTGAAACGCAGCGTGTTGTCTTTGCGTTGAAGCGTACCGGGATTAAATAAATAATAGGTCTTTTTCATTCTTCTTCTTTCACGTAACAAAATTCGTAATAACTGCAACTTTTGCAAATTCTTGCATTGATAACAGGTGGACAGGTCTCCGATTCTACAATTTGCTCAATTTCTCTCTCCATATTCTGGATTTTTGCCCTGTCGTTATCGGAAAGTGTAACCCGGGCTGTATGTCGCAAAGTGGGGTATTCTAAAACTCCTGAAACACCCTCTATACCTGTTTGTTCCAACACGTATATGTAGTATTTCACTTGCCACTCGTGAGCTCTTTCAATTTTATTTGAGCGCTTTATCTCGTGAATAACCCTGTTGCGAGCATCATAAAAGTCGATTTTTATACCACCCATTTCCAACTCTTCGTATCGCTCCGATCGTTGCGGGTACGACGTCTCTTGAATAAGCTTACCGTCATAAACCAAGTCGGAAGTGTGCTCCATATTCAGTCCGTTGGCGAAAAGCCAAAGTTTTCGCTTGCAGACTTGGTAGTAGTTGAAGTGAGTACCGGTGATGTTCATCATCTCTTTAAGTTAACGAAATAAAGGTTCTAAAATCTGTTTCATAGCGGGACGGTTTTTGTAAGTTCTAAGCAGCTCTTCTTTCAGGGCTTTCGCATGGTATAAACCATTTTTTAGTTTGCTCATTTCTTTCAGGTATGATTTTATATCTTCATAATAATTTCTTCCCGTCTTTTCCGCATACCTTAAAATGGATTTTTTATAAATTTCGATGAGCTCAGTTGCAAAATCATTCGATAAATATTTCGCGTATTTACTTGTAATGGAAATGTTATTAAACTTTTCCACGACTAATAGAAGTTCACTCCACATCTTCTCTTCAATATAGATACTTGCCAAATCGTAAGGAAAATCAAAGTTTAATACTTTTGACTTGAGATTTTGGATAATCGATAATCGCTCTTCATCCCAATTGGCACTATCGGTGTGCTTTTTTAGCAGCAAATAATACTTCATCACGTCTCTTTTGTCAAATATCATTGCTTTTGCCAACTTCCTTAAATCATCAATAAGCCCTTGTTTTTCATAGATTTGGAGCAATAGATTATTCCAATTGGAAGTCACTCCGTAAAAGTTTTCCCGTTCCGAAATTTTCACCCCCTCTTTAATGCAGTGTATCGCTTTTGAAAACTCTTTCTGCTCCAACAACTGATTTACTTTCACTTTCCGTATGTCATGTAAGTGCAGGTTGTTTTCAATGATCGATTGCGCTTCGTCTTCTTTTCCCAAACGAGTTAATAATGCCAATTTTTTGTTGAGGAGCCCTTCGTATCTGTACCTTGCACTCCAATCGTCACTATTTTTGTATTTATCCAATTGATTGTCAATAAATTGAAACACCGAGTCCACGTATGGATCGTTGCTTCCCAAGTCAAAATAAATAGTTGACAAAGCGTCATCGCAGCCATAATCGCTGTAATCAGGATTGTTCATCTGCCGGGTAAGCCATTCAAAAATTTGATTTTCAAGATCGTCTTTTTTGCACTTATCGAAAATCTCTCCAACTAAATCAAAAGCCTCGTGAATTAGGCCGCCAATGGCACCATCGGAGTCATCAACATATTGAACACGATTGATACAACATTCAGCTATCGCGGCACTAATACTAAAAGCCTCATTGAAAGCCTTTTTATCTTTGCTATAAGTTGCTTTTTCCAAGAGGTTAGAAACCAGGTGTGTAGCGCCATATACATCGTGGTAACTCATGTATCCGTAATCTCCGGATAGTGCATCAAAAATCTTGTCAACGATTTTTTTATGTTTTTTGATGTTTACTTCGTCAGATGATTGGGTGTATTTTACAAGAATAGTATTGATGAATTGATCGTCATCGTTTGCATATTCTATTATCAAAGCCTGCAACTCTTCTTTCGATAAATTTTCGATAATCTCCTGCCATTTAGGCTTTTTCTTTTTTTTCTGCTTTTTGTTAGATGCGTGTGGCATTTCAACCACATCAATAACATCGTCAGTGTTGTCAGTGCTATCACTGAATTCTATATCTTCCATGTCATTTAATCCATCTTCCAAGTACATCAATACAGCTGCAATGTGCTTGCAATAACCCCCGTAATCGTAAGGACAAGTACACGACAACTCCGTGTAGTCGTTTTCATCCCATGTAATTTTCACCTTGTACGGGTAACTGCCTTCTACTTTACATGTAATGCCGTTTTGAGACAAACGTACATTCTCTATGTAATCTACATATTCATAAGCCCTATTCAGTGTTCTAGTAGTGAAAAGATGCTCATAGGGAGGGATGTTGTTCTTGTTACTTGTCATTGTTGTTCTGTTAAGGAGTTATTTTTTATGGGAAGTGCATTCTAAACTTCTTAAATTATTGCTTGTCAATTAGTAAAGACTATCAGGATAGTTTAGCTTGTCAAGTAATTCTTGGGCAACTCTGTTTTCAAGCCATTTCTGTTTAAAGTCAAACCAATCTTGACGTCTGAAGCTACTATCAATAATACTCCTGAAGCTAGCAAATGGTTTTCGGCTACCAAGAGCATGGGAAAGCTGATTTTGTAGTTTCTCATCTTTCACACGCTCGGTAAAAGCTTCCATAATACGGTAACCCTCGTTAGAGTCGATAGGATTAAACTCTAAAAAATTATCACAATCAAGCACTTTTACATCTTCCCAATCGTACAATTCCAACAGTTTCTTTTTTACCTCTTCCGGCTCATCATCGAAAAGGTCAATTTCATACAAAAGATCGCGGGGATAAGCGTCTATTTCGAGCGTTTCGGGATTTAAAAAACAGACTAGTCCGGCATCGATACTTCCGGCAATTTCAGTAATAAGCGGTTTGAGTTTTTCGGGAAGTTCAATTTCTTCAATTTCTTCAATTTCTTCAATTTCTTCAAATTCTTCCTCCTCTACAATTTCATTTTCGAGAAAATCAAGAATTTGTATTAGTTTTTGCTCATCTTCCATTACCGAACGGATGATAGCAAGGATTTGATCTAATGTTTCTCTTTTTTTCATACGATTAAAACTATTATTTTCAAATGTATCGTATGGAACTCGCTTTAATCATTGTCATGGGTGTAAATGATTTACATGCTCGTTTCATACGGTTATTTTATTTTTTTGTTTCGGTGTATGGAACCTTTGATGTTTAAAATAATAGTTCATTAAAATTAGACTATTTCTCGCAACGGCATAATCCAAGTAAAACTTGGCTTCTGCTCGTTTTGCTTAACGAAATAGTTCACTAAAGTTAGACTATTTCTCGCAACGGCATAATCCAAGTAAAACTTGGCTTCTGCTCGTTTTGCTTAACGAAATAGTTCACTAAAGTTAGACTATTTCTCGCCACGGCATATTCCAAGTGAACTTGTCCTCTGCTCGTTTGGCTTAACGAAATAGTTCCCAAGAGTGTTTAATGATTATTTTAATCATGTCGGTTTCATATTCTATATTAAAAATCCGCAAATTCTTCGTAATAGTTATAATATAAAATCAATTACCTGATCCTTGATAAATGATTGTAGATGTTGTTTTAGATTAAATTTGAACATAGAGGGGTTTGTTTATTTCCACTTTATTTCCACTTAATTGATTTACAAACATTTTTAAGTTCAATTACAACCTTTTCAAATGATGGTAACTGATATTCAGCTAAATGTCCTGATAAACTGTTGTTTCACGCTTTCTGAACTTTTACTAACTCGGAATGAATAAAAAAATCGTCCGGCGAATAGCATCAATACATGTTTTTTATCATTCCCAGCAAATCATTGCGGCTAATATTAAGTCGAATGCGCCATTTGCTTACAAATTCACCTTTATTGAGTCCCATCGGGTCAATTAGAGTATATTTTTGATTAAGTATTTTCAACACCTGTTCCCTGAAACGTGAAAACCCTTTCATTTCGAATAGCTCCGACAAAAAAGCCAATCGCTTCAGAACCGATAAATTTCCTATTTGCATGCCATATTCAAACAGACGGGTACTGCTTATCTTTGCATTATAAAACGCTCTTATAAGTTCTTCATAACCTCCTGAATACTGTGGCAAATCAAAGCAATCAAGCAATGTTTTTTCCGTATCGGTAATACGAAACTCTCCATTACCGTAACCAAGCGTTGTAATTCCACAAATCTTCTCCGGCTTAACTTTGACAAACTTGTAACGGACTCCGAAAACTTCTTTATCTCTCTTGCTGTGAATTGATTGTAAATATACAATGTTGGGAATTTGCTCGGTAAGTCCGTGCAAGTTCAGGGCTGACCAATAAGCAACAGCACTCTCTTTGAGCATTGCTGTCCCTATTACATACGGATCACGGAAGTTACGAACGACATACAAACCCTTCTCTATCATTGATAATTGTCCATTTCTCACCAAAATTCTTAAAGAATTCTTAAGTTCAGGATACGTTTTCCCTGTCAACTGCATTATACTATCCAAACTCGCGATTGATAGTTCATTATCAACCAGCTTATTAATTATATAAGAGCCAGTATGTATGTTAGTATTCATTTTCTAAAAAACAAAATTACCTTTAGTGTGATTAAAAGTGCAAATATAATACTTTTTGTTTGATGAAAAGTAATATGATTTGTTTATAGGCACGTTTTTAAAATTAATTTATACTATGCGTTGCTTCAATATTTTTAATTGTGCTGTCGTAAACCTGCAATACAAGATCAATTATCTGTTCTTTGGTAAATGATTGGAGATGCAGTTTTAGGGTGGATTTGGGCATGAGTGTTTTTTTGAATTAAAGTTATAAGAAACTGTCATTATTGTAAATAGATGTTATTTTTAATCTTTTTCTATCAAAGGTTTTTCCTAAATATTTTATCTTTTCTGTAAGTTGAACTTGCATTGAATCAATCTGATTTATTCCTTTTTTTGCTTTATTACAAATTTTGTTGACCCGTGTTGTAAATACGTTTGGTAAATCAAAGATTTCCTTTGGAGACAAAAGTTCATTTTCTTTTGCACCTACACTTGGAATTGTTGTAACAACATATTGGATATCCTTATCTCGTTCTTTCAGTTTACCAACAGTATATTTCTTAGTCAGGTAATCATTCTGTTTTATTTCTTCAATTTTGATAATTTCTTTATATTGCAATATCCATTCAAGAGAATATATTAATTCAATATTCAACTGTTCATCAACAATTTGCACTACAACAGAATTATCTCGAAAACTAAGAAATGTATCTAAATAGTTTGACCACCAATCACCCCAAGCTTTTGAAGTTGTTCCATTGGGATACGAGTTATTCATCTTAGCAATCAATTTGTCAATTTCTGAAAACAATTTATATCTACTATAGGCGGCGGCATCTTTAAAAAACTCTTCATCAATTAATCTTTCCTTGAAATACTGAAAAGTATAGTAGCTCCCTTTTTGACTTCTGAGATTTTTTTCAATACACCAAATATATTCACCAATATAATAGGGAACTCTTTCTGAATAAAATGTTTTTGATTGAATTACTGGGTAAACTTTGTCTAAAAAGTCGTAATAATTAACTTCATCACACCCTTTAAAAGTTCGCTTTAAAGAGTTGTACTTAACATTATTTACGATAACTACAACGTGTCCTTCCAAATTTCCTCGCGCCACTCTTCCAAATCTTTGAACAAAGTTTTGATAATATTTTCCTGGCTGCATAATGCAATACTGGACATCATAGTTAACTCCTACCTCTGCTTTATTGGTAGCAATAATAATATTTGCTTTTTTTATTTTATCTTGTTGATTTTCTGTTTTTTGACTATAACCGGTACTTTGATAAATGCTCTTCTGCGGAAATTGAGATTCTAAATCGTCTGCAAGAATTTGCACTTCATTTAACTTATCCAATACGATTAAAACCCTCTTTCCCGATTCAAGGATATTATTGATTTCGGACTTATATTCTGAAATAGAGACTTTTTGATTTATTGTTGAACAAAACTCTACATTGATTAAACCATGAATAGCTCTTGAATTATTGTTTTCTTCTTCTATAATTTGTTCAACAACCTCCTCAACTTGATACCCCTTATTTATAAGTAAATCTTTTAATGCTTTTTCTGGTGTAGCCGACACAAAAAAGAACTTAATTTTATTGTTTTCTTGCAAAAATATATCTCTTAAATAAATCAGAGTAAGAATATTGGCAATCTGAGCCTCATCATATAAGTGGTATTCATCAAAAATGATATAACCAAAATATTCCAAAAAATTATAGAAATTTTTTCTTCCAGTATTTTGCCATGTGTTTTGATGATAGCCACCATGCATTGCATAATTAATGATATCAGGGTTAGTAATTACCAAGTCGGTTGTACCCGAACATAGTTCAAGTATTTTACACCAACGATCAAATCCCTTTACAGCGAACTCATCTAACGTTTGCCCTATAATCTTTCTGACCACCAGAGAAGGATATGTTTTTGAAAAACTATCATATAATTCGTCTATTAAAGCATTAGTGGGTAAAACAATTAACCCTCTTATTCTTCCCTCATCAAAAGGTTTGGGATTATTTTTTGCATTAATTACAGGAAAGGGAAAAGCATAGCTTTTCCCCGTTCCTGTCGGGGCTGTAACAATGGTAAATTCATTAAAACCGTCAAAATCCAACTTCATTCGTTTCTGAAACTCATGCAAAAAGCAAGTTTGTCCACTTGGAAAAACCTCTTTTTCTGTGGTTAAAGCAACGAATTGTGGTTTTATTTTTATTGAGAACTTATCCATTTACTTGAAAAAAACGGGTTAAATACCTTATGAATATTATTCATTGTAAATTGTCTTATTATATTGTAATTTTCAAGGATATACGAGAAATTTGCTTTTTTCTCATCCATCATAATTTGAATAGCGACATCTAAATTTTCAAATACTTCTTTTAATGTAAAAGCATTCAACCAGTAGTCATTATCGCTGATTATAGAATCTATTTCTTCTACTTTTACTAAGGTCTCTTTTCCAGTTCCAATTCTTATTGTTGATGGTAACTCAGTGTCCTCTTTAGATATAAACAAAGCTATAAATTCTGTTCCCAATTTCACACCTTGTACTTGCCTAAAATTTTTAAATGGGGATTTTCCTGATTTTTCAATTTTTTCCACATCTAAAAAACCGTCAACATTAAAAAGAGTATTACGTATATAGTTTTCCGTTTTATCAACATTCTTCTCTATAGGCTTTGCTACTGTACAATAGAATCCAAAGTCTTTGATCTCTGCGTATTCTGGCTTTAACCGAAAATTATACATCGTTTGATTTTCGTTTAAACACCTATTAAAAGCATAAGTCAATGCTAAATCACCGATAAAAGATCCTGTTACAGAAGCTGAAGTAGAACCTCCGGAAACCTCAGTATAATAAAACAAATGATTCAAAAGAGTCAGTTTTATTATCTTTGTTTGCATACCTTAATGTCTTTCAAAAATTTAGTACAATCTTTTTTTGCGTTCGTATATATTTTTTGTAATTCCTTTTTATCTTCTTTTTTCCACAAGTCTTTAATTAAAGAAATTACATTTTGAGCATCTTTGTAATTATTTTCTCCATAATATTTTTTCATTGCTTCATTTATAGCAGTTTTTACAGTTTCTACTGTTACTATTTCAGATGCTTTCCAATTTACAGAAATACTATAACTATTGACTGGCTGTTCAAATTTTGACAACCCAAACCCTAAAATATGATTCTTCATATTAGAACTTAATGTCGTACTTTGCGCACCGTAGCGGTTTTCAAAAAGGACACAAAATAATAAATGGATAAACAATTCAGGAGTAATATTTTCTACAGTTATAAAATGTGGAAACAAAGTTCCTGGCTTTATATATTGGACTTGAAATAACGATTGTCTAAGTTTTCCTTCTTCTTCGTTCCACATCGTTCCTCCTTCACTTAATGCATTGTGTTGTAAAGTTCCGGTAATTTCATCAACATCCCGAATGGAATAGGCCCAATCATAGATAGCTCTACTTGTAATTCCCACAGCCTCTCTGCTTTCGGTTACACTATCTCCGAATAAAATAGAATTCGGATTTCCCAATTGTTCGCTTTTCTTTACAACATTGTATCTAAATTCACCATCAATGACATTAAATTCTCTACAAATTTTCAAACCTAAAAGTTTTTCTTTACTTTTTAGTTTTCTTGCTGGAATTTCAACAATGTCTTTGTTCTCACCAACTTTAAAGGTAATCGTTTCATCTGGATAGTTGCTCCTAATAATTAAGTTACCTGTAACTTCACGAAGAATAGCAATTTTTATTGTTCCTAACGTATTTTTTTTCAAATCATCAACAAAATACGACTTTTCAATGGTTTCAAATAGTTTGTCCATAATTATTGTTAATTTAGAATTAAACGAATGAATTTATCTGAATATTTCTCTTTTGAATCTCCCTCTAGAGCTAATTTGATATTAGCTTCTGTAATATCTTTTCCGCCTTTTTTAAGTTCTTCCACAATTTTATTCGCTGTACTTTCGTCTATTTTTTGCATACATTTCTCTTTGTAAACGAAAGCAAATTGGTAAATCCAGTCCTTTTCTCGATTGATATTTGGAAGTGTTCCTTTCCATTCTTTTTTATAAAGCTCATCATAAACAGCGGTAGCAAAGTCTTTAATAGCTTCCATATTTACATAATCCAATCGGAGAGATTTATAAATATTGCCGCTTATTCTTTGAATTACATTCCCTCTATCAAAACCTTGTTTTACTTCTTTTCGAAGAATTTTTAATGCTGTCCGAATAAGCCAAGTTTCCTCGGAGCCACTACTACTATATCCAATAGTATTAATTTTAGTAGCAAGTTCGGCTAAATTTTCTGTAACTGTCATACTTGTAAATAAATTAGGATTATTGTTAATGAATTTTTTTAGCTTATCATAAACTTTCTTTTTGTCATCTTCTTTAAGTAAATAGTACACGGGAAAATATTTATTCCTGTTTTCAGATATTTGTAATAAGTTACTCTCTAATCTATTTGCCCCTAAAGTCAGAATAAGACTTATTTCTTCTAACACATTATCTATATTTATTAATCTCACCTTATCCCAACCTAATTTATAGAGGAATCTTGGAGCATTCTCATATCTGAACACTTCTTTATGAGGACAATACGGAGACATTATACCTGTAATATATGAACGAATACCTAAGGTTTTTATTAGAAGAAGACTCTTCCTTACATAATAGAAACTTGCTTCGATACCTGGTTCTATTTTGTCAAAACTCAAATTATATAGATTATATTGAAATTTTGCATTTCTATCAAATAGAATGGGGGCATCTTTAATTACTTCTATATTTTTTGCTTTGGCACAAACTGTTAGTATATCTCTATCTATATCTAAAGCCGTTTCAAAAAAGTCATAATAAACAACAACATTGGCATCTTGTGGATAATTTAACTGAGATTTTCGCAATTTGTTTTCTTCTGCAAATAGATCAGATATGTGACTTACAGTATTATTTAAAGAAGTTATTGTTCTATTGCTAAATCCTCTGGCCTTCATTGAAAAGGCAACATCTTCTTTGTATTCTTTTTTCCCTATTCCTCCTGTGAAAGCACACATATTCTCCTTTTCCGGAATAATTGGATTATACTCTTCAAATATCTTTACAAAATTATTTCCTTTATAATTGAAGTACTTATAAAAAAAGTCTTTAATAACCGTGTTTTCTTGCTGCTCTCTGGTAAATGTATGAATTATTTCATTCTCCAATTGATCTATATATTCTTCAACATCATCTTCATCCATATCATTTAGTACGGAATGAGTTTTCACAATCCCCAAATAGGTCTTCAATAATGCATTCGAACTGTTGGTGTGTGATTTAATATAACCTATTAACTCACTAACATTTGAAACCAAAAGCGAATCTACGTCTTGTTTAATCCGTATTTCAGAAGGAAGGGTAGTATCCTTGCTTGTCCATTCATCAAAATCATTTTTCCATGATTTATTTTGCTTGGCATTTAACCATTGAATCTTATTTAAGCAAAATATTTTGAGAAAATTCCACTCAAACTCCTCACAAGATTCTTTATCAACATTTAAATACAACTTATTATTTTGTATTCTTGTCTTGATAGGTAGACCATATACTTCTATTAACTTATTATTTAATTCAATGAATGATGTAAAATCAATAATTTTATCCTCACTATTTGGGGATAAAGCAAAAAAACTGTCAATCTTTTCTTTAATTATACTTTCCAATATATCCTTTGAAAACTCCATAGAACCAATAAAGCCAAAACTACATTTCTGATAGTCTATTTTTGTCAATCCAATGGGGTCAATGTCTTGGCTTACTTGTTCTGATTTTTTTTGAATTTTAATCACTTCATCTTCCGTCAAGTTTTCTCCAAAATATACAAAACCGTTTCGTAATGCTTGAAAAACTTTTTTACCAGATAATGCCATCACTTGCCTTGCAGATTGCAAAATATTTTGACTTAGTAAAATATAAGGGTTGGGATTAATCGCTACATAAGAAATAGGCAACTGATTAATACCTGAAATGATTGAAAGAGATTTTGAAATTGAATTATAGAATTCTCCTACCGAATCAAAAATTTGATTGGATGACACTTTATCTGCAAATTTACAAAGCATTCCCAAAACCTCTTTCACATGTATCTCGCTAAGTGAGATTTTGTAATGATTGGCGAGAACATTTGTCCTATCTTCGTCAGACAAACACAAATAAAACACATCTCCTTTGTATTTTTCAAATTCAGGAAAAAAGTTTAAAACTGAGTTTTTTTGTCCAATTGTTTCGTCTAACTTCTTTAATGCCTCTTGTAAGTTTTTTGTTTTTAGCAATTTATTAGCATCATGAAAAGTAAAACCAAGGATAAGCGTCTTGATGTATATTTCTGTTTCGCTATTTTCAATCCATCCTTTCGTTAATAGGTACTTTTCATAAATGAATAAACTGGGAATCAAGCCATTTAAAATATGAATATGATAGGGCATATCATAATCATCTTTGCAGACTTTATTGTCAATCATAAACAAACCTTTTGCTTCTGTAATCGGATAATTGACAAGGATTTCCTGTAATATAGTGTCAAAATACAATTGAGTTATATTTTGAAAAACTGAAGTTTCAAAGTACTCTTCTATTAATGTATATCTCATATAATAATTTTTTAAGGGAAATTAGTAATTCATATACCAGGTTGTTGTTAAAATTTATAATTATGAGTCCACTCCGAAAAGTCGGCGCAGACGTTTTCTAATTTATTAATTCTCTATTTACAGTTTTCGTCATCGTTCATTTCGTTTTAAAAACACTCGATAAGTTGTTGTGACAAACATCCCGTTTTGCTTGCTCATATCGTTTATTTTCAGTACCTTAGTGGTGTAAAAAAAGACACGAACATGTTCAAGGAATCAGAGAAAAACAAGCAGATGAACCTTTTCTCCTCGCCGCACACCTACCTTTCGGGTTCCGCGGGGAAGTTTTATTCGAACCCCCTTTCCTGGCACAATCAATTCAGGGAACAGGTGGTGGCGCGCGTGGACGAATCCATATTCAGCGTGCTGTTTCATGACGACAACGGCGCCCCGAACTACCCCGCGCGAGTGCTCGTGGGGATGTCGATCTTGAAGGAGGGATTGGGTTGCAGCGACTCCGAGTTGTTCTCGAGGGTCAGCTTCGATATGCTCACCCGTTCCGCCTTGGGACTCATGTCCTTGGAAGACAAAACCCCTTCTCCATCCACCTGGTACCTGTTCCGCAAGAAAATCGTCGAGCACGACCGGGAGTTCGGCGATGACCTGATGCGAAAGTGCATGGCTCAAATCACCAGGGAACAGATGCTCGAGTTCAACGTTGCAGGAAACAAAATCCGCATGGACAGCAAGCTTATAGGAAGCAACATCGCCAACTGCACCCGCTACGGGCTGATTCACGATACCGTTGCCCTGTTCCTCGAGGAGAGGGAAAAGTACATCAAAAAACGCCGCTTCAGCGACGAGGATACCCGCTTGATGAAAGAAATCCTCGAGCAAACCGGCGAACACGCCGTGTACACCAAGTCTGACGCACGAGTAAAAGCTGACTTGCCGAGGCTGGGCGTGCTTATCCAACACCTGCTGAGAGTTTTCCAAAAGTACCCTCACGGTCAGTACGAAACCCTCGAACGGGTGTTTGACGAGCAATTCGAAACCGCCGGGGATGGCACCCTTGTTTTGAAAGAGAGCAAGCAAGTAGGTGGTCGTTCGGTACAGTCTTCTCACGACACCGATTGCACGTTCCGCGACAAGGGCGGCAACAAGGTCAAGGGTTACTCTATCAACGTTACCGAGACCTGTGATGATCAACCCGGTGATGAAGATGAAGATGCAGACCCCACGTTGAACCTGATCAGCGACGTTCAGGTCAAGGACGCGAGCGCGGCGGACAACGACTACTTGCAGTCGGCTGTCGACAATACCGGTGAGCTTACATGCTCGGGGGTGGAAAACCTGTACGTGGACGGGGCCTACAACAGTAGTGATAACCGGGAGTACTGCGAGGAAAACCAGATACAGTTGATACTTACCGGCTTGCAGGGTCGCCCGTCTCGATACGACCTCTCCTTTGACGATGCTCAAGGTTCCCTCACGGTCATTGACCGTGAAACGGGGGAGATACAACAAGCCATAGAGGCAAAGCCAAAAAAGAATACACCCGTCAAGCGATGGCGAATTAAAACCGGCAAGGGTTACCGCTACTTTGACGAGAACGACGTGGAGGTGTCCATGTTACGACGGCGCTTGGAGAAAATCCCCAAGGAAGAGACCAACACGAGAAACAACGTGGAGGCTACCATATTTCAACTCGGTTACCACTGCCCTCACGGTAAAACCCGGTACAGNNTCCTCAAACATGTCACAACAACAAGTGAAAGAACGCTTTCAGGACAGCTTTCGTCCTGTTTTTTCACCGGTGTACCGGCGAAAATATCTTTTTTAGTGAAAATATTTTTCAACAACGTCAAATCCTTGAAATCCCGAGAAGAAACCGTCTTTTGGGCCGTTTCGTGAAAACGGGGTTTTCAAAGGGGATTCAATTATGTCCGTTTCATTTAATTTTTGCAAATCTGCAAATAAATTCTAAATTATTCCTTCATTTTCCCCATTCTATACCTTTCTCAGCACTTTATTTGTCCCTTCTAAATCAAACGCATTCAAATCCCATTTTTCGCCTCGTTCCATTCCAAGCCATTCGCGATATTCTTTGTGTTCGGGATGTTTAGGATCGTTTATGGCATCAACCATATAATAGAAACCGCCGATTCCTCCGCAATCCTCCTCTAAATCAGACCCTTTGCCGCTAATACAAATGGGGTGAAGAATCACTTCATCGGTAATTTCCACTAACTCGATAATGTGAGTCCATTCGTCGCCAAAATCATAGATATAGACCATTTTTTGTTTTAGTTGTAGAAAACCGTTTCTGAGCATAATTTTTTTAGCATTGTATCTCTCGCCGAAAGGAAAAGTATTCGGGTTTGAAAGTCGTCTTGTTTCAACCTCCTCGTCATCATCAAATATGCACATAATACGTGGATTGCTTCCCCAACCTCTGGGCGAAAACTGATACATGTGACAATTCTCCCAACCGAACAAAATTTGGATTACATTATGAAAGTCGTCAAATGAGATAGATTCATTCACTTTAACTTTTCGCCAAATAGGAGGCTTAGCGCTTCCTTTGATTTTAATTTTAAATGTAAACGCCATAGCTAACTGTCAGATTTTGTATTAATTATGGTTCATGTAATATTTCTCTTATTATATTTCCCTCACCATTCCGAAGCCGACACTGTTTTTGCTGCCGATGCCGGTTTCATAAGCGATTTTCTGCAATTCGACAGGGGCGGTTAGCCGAATGTTACACATAAAACCTCTAATTTTATTTTCTTGAGGTGTACCCGATTTTATATGAATCAAGTTCGATTTGGGCTCATTGAGTACCTCGACTGCAAACGGGAATTCGTCTGACGAAAACTCCTTCCCCGTTGATGCTAAGTACTTGTCTAAAAGATTTTGTTTTATCAATTGACAGGCTTCGGGATGATTCGGGGCAATGTACTGGTCGTAACCTTCGGGTTGCTTTAGTGCGAGGCAGATAGGAGAAAGGGTCTCGTAACTCATTTTGTCTGAGAATGTTGGTGGGGGCATCAGCTCAACGCTTTGCACTTGAAAACGCACGTTCGATTTTCTTGTTCCCACCTCGAATTGTTGATTGTTAAAAATGCCGGTAATGAACTGCTCGGTTGACTTTTCCGGTAGAAACGAGATATACCATACCACGTTGTCAGATAGTATTTCCAACTCCGCTGTTTGTTTCAAAATACGGTATTTTTCTACTTCAAACCTTGAGTAGCTAAACAATTTGAACCTTTTACCGCTTGCCAGTTTGTAGCCATTTTCGTGTAACCACACGGTGTATTCCTCATTGGCCTGTGCCAAAATGCGGTAGATAGCGGCACTTTGCTCGTATTGGTAGTTGAGCGGAAGTTTTCTACCGAAAGAGCTTGTTAGAAAGAGAGTTAGTTTGAATCGCATAATCAGGTTTCTTGTTATAAGCAATTAATGGCACACTACTTCAAGTTGTTAAAAAAGTTGCCTTCTATAGGCAAGTCGGCGAAAATGAGTTCACCCTATGCTGCTTCAAATTGTTAAAATAATTAACCCCCAATAATCATCACCTTTTGTTACAACCGCAAGATACTAAAAAGATGTAAATATAAGCAGAGATAATGCCGGTATTTCTCAACACTGGATATTGTCATTACAGTGGTTTTTAAAAAGTTCAAATCACGCTTCACCCAGCAGCCACTTGTACGCTGGGATAACGGCTACCCCTTTGGGGAGTTGCATTCGAGGCGTGCTTCCTTGAAGTCCCGTGGGGGGCTGAACTTTTTTGTTCCGATTTATTTGTTGTTGCACTGGAGACATACTCTCTTGCAAACGGTTCCAGGGCAAGCAGGTATTGTCTTGCGAGACCGGTTGCACTGGAAGCATGCTCTCTTGCAAACCGATAGGATTTCGAATTATTTTGCCTCGATTATCAGTTTGTCGCTTTGTGAGCACGCTCTCTTGCAACACGATTAACGTTCCTTTGGGGATGTTGAACTTTTGCATCGCTTCGGTTAACCCTCCCATCTTCCTGTCAAAATTCCGGGTGTTCAGTTCCGCGGTCACCTGTATGGCTTCGGTGATGTCGAGGTTCTCTTTCACCAAGAAGTCGCATTCGTTTCTCCCCGAAAAGTAATATACCTCTTTACCGCGACGTCGCAACTCAACGAAAACCGCGTTTTCGAGCAGTCGACTTTTGTCCTCAGAAAACCTAAATCCCAAGCGACGGGCTATAGTGTTATCAACCACGTAGGCTTTTCGTGAGTTCATGACCTGCTTTTTCACGGAATAATCAAATTTCCGCAAGTAGTAGAGTAGGTAACTCGATTCGTAATAATGCAGGTAGTTTTTAACTGAGCTTAAACTCTTCACACCGGAAATCGATTGTAGCGTGGCGTACGAGAAGATTTTGCCTATATTGGACAACAGGTATATACCGATTCGTTTTATCTCCTCCACGTTGCTGAGGTTATAGCGAGCCACGATGTCACGGTAAAGTATGTCCTGGAAAAGCGAATGGGCGATCTCCGGGTCGTTTTCTTTCAAAACCAAGGGAAACCCTCCCATGGTTAAATAGGTGTCCAAATCGTTCATGAGCAATGAGCGTTGCTTGACTGATAACCTTTGAATATCATACGCCCGTTTCTGCAGACGCAAATATTCAGAAAATGAAAAGGGGAACAGTTTTAGCACCTTGTTCCTGCCTGTAAGCGACGTGGAGATTTCGGAGCTGAGCAGCGTGGCGTTAGACCCCGTGACGAATAGTTTTTTTCCCTGTTCATACATGCGGTTCACGAATTTCTCCCATCCCGGGATCTCTTGTATCTCGTCGAAGAAGAAAGTTGGTTCCTCGCGATACATCTCCAAATGAATGGCGTATATATCGTTAAGTAACGTGGGATAGTAAGTTATTCGTTCATCGTCGAAATTGCAATAGCAATACTCGCTTTCACCTAAATTGAGTGCTTCTTTTATCAGGAACATCAGCGACGATTTGCCACAGCGACGAACCCCACTGATAACCACGACCTGTCTTGTTTTCAAATAGCCGTCTAATGGCAGATCCCTTTCTATCAAGCCGGATTGGTTTTCAAACGCCTCTTTTTGGTCGATAAGTACTTCTCGTAAATGCTTTTTGTCCATACTATTCATCTCCTTTCAAGGCAAAGATAGTGATTATTCTTTTGAAACGAATAGTTTTCTGCTCTTTTGTTCTTTACAAAAGAATAAATGTTTGACGATATGTTCTTTATAAACGAATATTTATTTGTCTTTTTGTTCTTTATAGACGAATAATTTTAGTAGATTTTGTTCGTTATAAATGAACGATTTTGAGGAAAGCTTTTAGTTAGTAGTGAGTATGTAATCGTGTGTTTTGTTGACGCCGTTCTTATTTTAGTGCAACAAGCTTTTTACCCGGCTCTTGTCTTTCACGAATTTGCTCAGTTCCACGTGGGCGGATATGGCGTCTATGGTCAGCCTGATAATGTTGTACAGTCGGCTGTTTTCCGTGTAGTCTGCCGGGGCGATATGGGTGGCTCTTTTTTGCTTGATGAGCTTCATGCAGGTTTGCCTGGCTTTTTGCCCGGCTTTCGTCCGCACGTTGGGGTTGTACACCGCGATGGACGTTCCGCCCTGGTAATTGATCATTTTCATGGCCGGGATATCCGTTTCCCCGTCACCGATATAGATCATTCGAGAAAACGGGATGGGTCGCTCTTCTTCCAATATGAACTCGTTGATGGTGGAGTTGTCCCAAGAGTTGTTTATCCCCTTGTTGATGCGAAACAGGAATTGCGTTTTGTTCGTGTAGTCAATAGCCACGGCCGGCCATTCGGCGACTCCATTCACGTTGTACTTGTAGCCTGAGGCGAACACGTTGGTAAATTTGTCGTATATGCTGGTGCCCTCAATGATATCCCTCAGGCCCGAAGATATCACGTAGTGATTTACCTTGATGTTCTTGGTTTTGGCGTACCCGTTTATCTTGTCGAAATACTCCTCCACCCCGGCAAAAAACTCGATATCTTTTCCATGATCCCTGAATGCTTGCTTGGTGATTTGCTGGTTTTTCTCGTTCGCTTTTCTGAGCATTAAGTGCATGTACGATAGGATCTCGTTCATATCGTTGGCTTCTGACATATCTTTCACCTCATCCCAGAAGTCCTGCTTATCTATGTTTAGCGAGGGTAGGAAGCTCCTCTCCTGCATGTTCCCGGGTGCCAGTGTGCCATCGAAGTCGTAAGCGATGGCTATTTCGGTGTATTTGCTCATATCTGATTTGCTGAAATATTGGTTCATATGCTCGATCATCATTCGCAAAGGTAATTTATTCTGTTTACAATTCATCAAATTATCCCTCTCTCTTCCATATCGTTTTTGTTGCTTGTAAGCATGTGAACCTTTGGTGTAAAGCACTTGCCGAGCTTTTTTATCCGCATTCTAATAGCAGGCCCTCTCGGTTGTCCGAAAACGGATTGTTTGATAAAAATGTGTACTTTTGCTCATAGTAGCTTTTAATATTTAACTCAATAGGAATGACAGGACGCAGGGACTTTTTAAAAACGGCAGCCATGGGTACCCTCGCGGTTTCGCCTGTGGGGAGTATAGCGGGACTTGCAAGCGAGCCGCTGGTATCTGGCGAATTGCGGCAGAGGTTGGATGAAATGCATCAAGGATCGTGGGAGGTGGATTTTAACGAGAGGGAGTCGGAACTGGTACTAAGTAACCAGGGAGCCCTCTTGCGGGGCACGTTGCGGTTCAAATCGGGCGACGAGCTGTGGAAGGTGGTACGTTCGAGGGACGGGGCTCCCGGTCGTTACGCCTTGGTGGACAAGGGGGGCGACGTGCAGGGGTACTGGCTGTTCAAGCAAACCGGGGCGCTGCTGGAACTGCAGTTTTACCACCGAACGGCACAACGCTTCGAGGGGCGGTTCTATTACGAGGGTGACATCACGTTCTTCGAGGATGCCTTTCCCTGTCGTACCCGACCAGGCGTGGAGGAGAAGGTGCTACAGCTGGCAAACGGCAGGACCGACTCCTTGCTGAACGACTCCCTTTTTTCTCCTCTCCACGACGCGGTGTTACAGATGAACGCGGCGAAGTTGGCTATCGCGTACAACAGGGATGCTTCATTTGCTTTTCAGATGAGCGGGGATATACGGGAGGCACCGGAAACTACCTTCACCTTTCAGTTGCTGGAAGACTACTTCAAAAATAGCTACGTTCCCTATTATCAGCCTATTGACCGGGAGCGTTGCCCGGTGGCACCCACGGGGTGGATGTCATGGAACACCTATTTCGATAAGGCGACCGCCGAGGATAACCTGAAGGAGGCGAGGATAGGAAAGAGGTACCTGCAACCGTTCGGTTGTGAATTCTGGTCGATCGAGTCGTGGCAAGGGAACTCCGACCAGCTACCCGTGCGGGATTTCTACAACATGAACCTGGAGGTGAACGAAAAGCAGTTCCCCAAAGGGATGAAGCACCTGGCCGACGAGATCAGGAAGCTGGGGTTCCGCCCTGGTTTGTGGATGGCTCCCTTCGGCACGGGCAATGACGCATTCTACGAGGAGCATAAGGGGTGGTTCCTGCATGACGAAAAGGGGCAGCCTATCTCGTCGTGGAACGGGAAGTACACGCTCGACCCTACCGTGAAGGAGGCCCGCGATCACCTTCGCGAGATACACCGGGTGGCGTCGCACGAGTGGGGGTACGAGTTTTTTAAGATCGATGGCATGTCGGGGAGAAACCGTGGCTATTGCGCGCACCTCTACGAGCGGCCGGAGGTGAGGGCCCGCTTCAAGGATCCCGATTGCCCCAACCCGTTCGAGCTGTGCGTGCAGGCGTTTCGGGAGGGGATAGGGGAGGACCGGGTCTTCCTGGCTTGCCAGGGGCATGCCTCGGGTCCCGAGGCGGCCTACGCGGATGCTTCCCGGCTGGGGGCGGATATCGTTCACCCCAACGAGCCTGTCAAGTGGAGCGGCGTGCTGAACCAGGCGAGCTGCCTGTTGAACCAGGCGTTTACCCACAACATCGTGATGTATGCCGATCCGGATACGCTGCTGGTGAGGGACTTACCGCTAGAGGAGGCACGTACCTCTGCCACGATCGTGGCGCTGCCGGGGCAGTTGACTTTCTTCGGGGATAAGTTGGCCAGCCTCCCGAGCGAGCGGATGAAGATCCTGCAACAGACCCTGCCGGTGGCCGACGTGCACCCCGTGAGTCTTTATCCCTACTTCAGGATGTTGCCTGTCTGGAACCTCTCGGTAAACCACGAGCGATTGGGCAGCTATAACGTGGTGGCCTTTTTTAACTGGGGGGATGAGGCGGCGACCATCTCCGTGACGCCCGCGGAACTGGGGATACCGGATGTGGATTACACTGGCTTCGAGTTCTGGGAACAGCGGGTGTTTTCCTACAAGGTGACCGATAAACAGCTCTCCCTGGAGGTGCCTCCCCATGGGGTGAGGGTGGTGGCAATCCACCCGCCGCGAGATATTCCGCAGTGGGTGGGTAGCGACCGCCATATCGCCCAAAATGGGATGGAGGTGATGGATTTGGGGTGGGATGCCCGACAGAACCGATTGAGGGGTACCCTCCGGCTCGTGGGCTCATTCCCCCTTACCCTGTTTCTCAGGGTGCCCGATTCATACCGCTTTGAGCGGGCAGCGTGCAAAGAGGCATCGTGCCGCGTTGAGCAAAAGGGCGACCTGCTCGCGATTACCCTGCAACGGACGAAATCGGGCGAAACCGACTTCGACATCCTGTTCACCGCTTCATAGTCGTTTCGTTATCGCTTTCATTTCTAGCTTTCAGAGCGAAGACCTTCGCTTGTTTTGCGAGGACACATCCTGCGCAGTTCGCGTTAAAAAGAAAAGTTGTTTGAGGCGAAGCCGAACTTTTGCATTAAGCTTAACTCGTTTAATTAATCAGGAAGTGCAGTTTCAAGTAAAACGATACCGCAACGGGTTGCTCTCTCTGTGCTGTTTTAATTGATTAAAAAGTGTAAGCGGTTTTGCAGGTTCACCTCCGCCATACCGCCATCAATATCGAGGTAGAGCAGGCTCACGTGGGGGTAGAGCTTCTTTAACCGCTTCTCTATCCCCTTGGCGATGATGTGGTTAGCGATGCACGCGAAGGGCTGCAGGCAGACCACCCGGTTGACACCCGAACGGGCGAAGCAGGACACCTCCGCGGCGATGTTCCATCCCTCACCATACTGGTTGGCCAGGTCGAGCACCTCAGACGCGTACGCCGCTTGCGTGAAGACGGATACCGGGGGAGAGTAGCGGTGGTACTCCCGCTTGATGGCCTCCACCTTCTCGATGCGGCGATTCATGTACTTCAGGGCAACGGGGTTGAGCTTGTTCTTCAGCAGGCTGCCCCGCATCACGCCGTTGTTTCGGTTGACCTCGGAGTTGACGAAGTACTGCATGCAGAAATCGAGGATGGGCGGGGTGACCACCTCCATACCATGCTCCCTGAGCCATTCCGACGTGTTGGCCTGGCCATAGCTGTTGAGGCGGACGTAGATTTCGCCGATAACCCCCACTTTGGTTACTTCGCGGTGGTGTACCGGTACCAGGTTGAAGTCGGCCACCGCCTGCTCCAGGACCGAGAGTAATCGCTTGCAGTCGTTCGCCCGGATAGCCTCGATACCGCGCTCGGTGTAGAAGTCGAACAGCTTTTTAGCGCTTCCTTTTTTGAGCTCGCGGGAGACGGTGCTGTTGAACATCTCGTAGATGGCGTCGGCGTAGAGGATCGCGTAGATGGTGATGTTCAATATTTTGAGTATGGGTACCTTGAATCCCGACTGGTCGTTTTGGTACACCTTCCCCGTGGATAGTACCAGAATGGGGATGTGGGAGAACCCCGCGGACTCCATACCGAACTTGATCTGCGCCACGTAGTTGGTCGCCCGACACTGCCCGCCCGTCTGGGTGATGGCTACCACCACGTCGTCAAGGTCGTACTTGCCCGATTGCAGCGCGGTGATAATATCGCCCAATACCAGGGTGGAGGGGTAGCATACCTCGTTGTGGCCGTACACCAGTCCCGCCTCGGCTGAAGCCTTGTTGGTCCTGGGCAGGTTGACGATGTTGTACCCCGCCAGCTCGCCTAACGCGGGGATGTAGGGCGAGAGATGGTCGGCCAGCCAGGGGGCCAGTATGGTGCGTTTCCGGTCCTCCTTGGTGAAGTTAGCCGGGTACGGCTTGAACGGTTTGTAGTCGATCTCTTCGCCCATTTTCCTTGCCTTGAGCGACTCGATGAGCGAGCGCATCCGCAGCCGGACGGAGCCGGGACTGGCGATCTCGTCGATACGTAGGATGGTGTGGTTCTTGCTGCCGCGAGCCAGTATCTGGCCGATCTCGTCCATGAAGAACGAGTCGGGCCCGCAGCCGAATGAGTTGAGCTGGATCAGCTGCACGTTCATGGGGAGCCGGGCTACCTCCAGCGCGGCCTTGACCACCCGATTGGGGTAGGGCCACTGGGTGATGATGTTGAGCTCGGCCAGCTCCTCGTTATCATTGCCCCGGAACAGGTCGTCCGTGAAGACGTGAGCCCCCATGTCGGTGAGGATCTGCCCCACCTTCTGCTGTACCAGGGGGTCGGCATGGTAGGGCCTGCCCGCCACGATGAAGACCAGTTTGTTCTCCTTCACGGCACGGTCAAACCGTTCCTTTTGGGCGTGGATAAGCTGGTGGTGGGTCCGGTCGCTCTCCTCCTTGGCTCGCTTGAAGGCATTCTCGAACACTTCCCAGTTGACCCCCAGGGGCGACAGGTAGTTGAAGCAGCGCTCCCGGAGGTGTTTCTCGTCGCTGAAGGTGAACACCGGCTTGTCGTACGGCACACCGTACTTCTCGGCGGGTTCCATCGAACTGCGCACCACGTCGGGGTAGCCGCAGATAACGGGGCAGTTGTAGGAGTTGGAGGCCGAGGCGAACTCCTTCCTGTCCTTGATGATCATCGGGTAGAAGATGCGATCGACCCCCTGGTCGACCAGTGCGATGATGTGGCCGTGTACCAGCTTGGCGGGGAAGCAGATGTTGTCTGACATGATGCAGCCGACTCCCTTTTGGTAGAGGGAGGTGTTGGACTCGGGCGAGAGCACCACTTCGAAGCCGCACTCGGTGAAGAGGGTGTGCCAGAAGGGATAGTGCTCGAATATGTTCAGTACCCGGGGAATTCCAATTCGCAGCGGTTTGTTATTGCTCTTGACCGTGTTTGCTCCGTTTGTCTGGTTAGGGACGTTGATACCGTTCACCTTAACGGCTGCATGGAGCGTATTGCTCACGTTTGCTGTTTTTTCCGCTTGTTGGTCTATCTTTCGGGTATCGTTTGTGGAACCTGCGACATTGCGGACTTTCTCTAGTTCGCCTGTTTCTGTAGAGTCCTGTTTGTCAGTAGCGTGCGGTCTATGACCCCGCTCAAACAAAATCCGGTTCTTCTCGTCGAAGGCGTTGTATCCCTTCTTTGGTGCCGTGGCCTTGTTGTAGAACACCTTTTCGCACTTGTTACCAGCGTAGCAGATGTTGCCGTTCTCGAACTTGAAGCGGAGGATGGAACAGGCGTTGGTGCACCCCTTGCACTGCAGTTCCCGGGTGTCAATCTGCTCCACGTTGGGCAGGGCGTCCAGCCCGGCGAAGGTGGTTTCCGTTTTATTGGCTTGCCACGCCTTTTTCGCGTAGAGGGATGCGCCGACCGCCCCCATCAGCTCGGGGTGATCGGTGGAGCTGACCGACTTCCCGGAGAGCAGCTCCAGGGCACGGTAGACCGCATCATTGCGGAAGGTGCCGCCCTGCACCACGATATGGTCGCCCAGCGTGTTGAGGTTGGATATCTTGAGTACCTTGAAGAGGCAGTTCTTGACGACGGAGTAGGAGAGGCCCGCCGAGATGTCGCCCAGGGTCGCGTTCTGGCGAAGCAGTTGCTTCACCTTCGAGTTCATGAAGACGGTACAGCGTGAGCCCAGGTCGCCCGGGTGATCAGCGAGGCAGGCTGCCTCGCTGAACTCCGACAGGCTTAGGTTCATGGCCGAAGCGGAGTTCTGCAGGAACGAGCCGCAGCCTGACGAGCAGGCCTCGTTGAGCTCGATGTTGGCGATTACGCCGTCGCGGATGAAGATCGACTTCATGTCCTGTCCCCCGATATCGAGCACGAACGAGACGTCGGGCTCCACGTACTGAGCCCCGGTGAGGTGGGCCATGGTCTCCACGATGCCGTGGTCAAGGTTCAGGGCCGACTTCACCATATCTTCCCCGTAGCCGGTGACAGCAGTGGAGAGGATGTTGACGGTGACCCCCTTCTCGTTCGCCTCATCGGCAAATTGCTGCAGGCCCCTCACTACCGTCTTCAAGGCGTTGCCTCGGTTTGAGTCGTAAAACGAGAAGATGATGTTGTCCGAGGGGTCCATCGCCACCATCTTGGAGGTGGTGGAGCCGGAGTCGATTCCCAGGAAGCAGTCGACTTGCGTTTTCTCTTTTAGATTTCCTGACTCTCCCGGTTTTCTTGTTTTTCCCTGCTTTCTGAGTTCGTCTGACCTATTCGCTTCACCCGGCTTACCTTGTTTCCCTGCTTCAACCAATTCACCAGACTGGCCCGTATTTATCTTGCTTCCAGTTCTTGCCGTTTCACCCAAATCGACCCGTTTCAGCTGCTTCACCTTGCGTGACCTCTTCCACGCGTGGTATGCCTCCTCGCTTTCAAATAGTGGTGGCAGGTGGTCGTCGATGAAGCTTTCGTTGATTTTTAGCTTCTCGATGAGCGGGGTCAGGTCGTCGAAGGTCTCCCCTTTGGCTTGCTCCATGGCCACACCCATGGCGGGGAAGTACTCGCTGTTCTCGGGCAGGATTAACTTTGATTCGTCGATGCCCAGTATCTCCACGAACGCTTGCCTTAAGGCCGGGATAAAGGTCAGCGGGCCACCGATGCAGATGGTGGTGGAATTGATATCGCGGCCGCGGGCGAGGGTGGTGATGCTCTGCAGTGCAACGGCATGAAGTATCGACATCGCGATATCGGGGCGGGGGATGTTGCGGGAGAGCAGGTTCTGCACGTCGGTCTTGGCGAACACGCCGCAGCGGGAGGCGACGGGCAACACCTTGTTGTACTCCAACGCTTCATCGGCCAGCTGCTCCAGCGAGATGTTCATCAGGTCGGCCATCTGGTCAATAAATGAACCGGTACCCCCGGCGCAGCTACCGTTCATCCGGATGTCGGGCTGCCTACCCTCGTCGAAAAAGACGATTTTGGCATCCTCGCCACCCAGGTCGATCAGCACGCGGGCATCGCTGTAGCGCTCCTGAACCACCCGGATGGAGGAGATCACCTCCTGCACGAACGGGATGCCCGTGCGCTCGGCAACGCCCATCCCCGCGGAGCCGGTCACCCCGATGGTGAATCGGCTATTCCCCTGGAAGAGCGATCGCACCCTTTTCAACTCTTGTAGGAGGGTCTCATTGAAATCGGCCTTATGGCGGCGGTACACCTTGTGTACCACCTGCTTGGAGGTGTCCAGAACCACCACCTTTAACGTGGTGGAACCGATATCGATCCCTATGTTGTATCTGTTTTTCATTTTTCAATCCAACGGTTATCCATCTATATCCATCTATATCCTTCAAACCCGTACCCCCTACGATGTACGCTACTTTATGTTAAACAAGCGTTTTAAACAGGGGGTAAAAAAATTAGGGTTGCAATCCCCGCAGCACAAAATCAATCACGTGTTCCTTATGTTCCTTTAAGAGCGCATTGTAACCCTCTTCGGAAATAGAGACCGTCCGTGTGATGTACCCACCGAACATGAACGGGAATATGCAGAGCGACAAGATACTGAGTCCCAAATCTAATACCGCTACGGGGCGAATTGCACCCCTTCCCACCTCGGCGTCCATCCTTTCCGAGAGAAGGGTCAAGAGTTTACCGGGGTTCTTTTGGGATATCTTCTTTACCAGTCCCTCCGGACTGCGGTTGATTTCGCTCAAGACGAACATCGGTATTTGCGGGTACCGTGGTAATAAATCATAATAGGTGGTGATCCACATCTCGATCATCTCCTCGAACGGCAGGTTCGAATCGACGATTCCGCTCACTCGCTCTATTAGGATATCGAATGCCTCGTCAAATATTATCTCGAAGAGCTTGGCCTTAGAACCGAAGTAGTACTTCACGTGGGCAACGTTCGCGTTAGCTGCAGCCGCTATATCGCGCACGCTCGTCCCCGCGTATCCCTTCTCGGTAAACAGCCCTTTGGCGGAATCGAGAATGCGCTCCTTTACACCGGGTGATTGCTCTATAATCATATACTTCTCAAAAGAGTTACTGTCACTTTCCTACAAAGTTAAACAATCGTTTAAATCGTTCCAAATGTTTTCGCATTTTTTTTGGTAATATTTTGGTAATATTTTGGTAATATTTTCCAATATTTTACTAACTTGCGGCTTTTTAAACTATATCATGATCTTTATTTTTGTTTGATTAAAAATCAATGATAAAAAAATGAGCTTTAGACACTTTTAGTACATTATCTTCGCAAATGAAAAGGGCTATTCTCCTATTATTCTCATTTGTTTCTATCTTTTCGGCACTCATTGCTGCCCCGATAGAACGAACCGCGGCATTACAATTAGCCAGGCAGTTTTTGAGTCAGACATCGGTTTCTCAGTTTACCAGGAGCTCCATAGCGGAACTAGAGTCTGAACCTGCCTATACTGCCAAAGATGCGATGACCGGAACGCCCCATTTTTACGTGTATAACCTCTCAAATGATGGCGGATTTGTTATTGTTGCCGCCGACACGCGTGTCAGAACTATCCTGGGTTATTCATTCAACGGTGGTTTTGATGAGAAAAACATTCCGGTGAACATGCGGGAGTGGCTTGAGGAATACTCGTCGCAGATAGCCTATGCTATTAAACAACTGCCTGAGACCGCTACTGCCCCCGTCGTTACGCGCGGTGCATCTGTGGATCCTGTTGTTGGCCCGCTTTTAGGTAACATCATGTATCACCAAGAGGCTCCTTACAACAATTTATGTCCAATGGATGGTGATACAAGATCGCTCACGGGCTGTGTGGCAACGGCCATGACACAGGTAATGCGTTATTATCAACATCCGGAGCAAGGTGTAGGAACCAAGACTTATACAACAGAAACGTTACATTTTGTACTTTCAGTAGATTTTAGCGCTACCACTTACGACTGGGCCAATATGCTAGAGAGCTATAATGCATCAGCTACTGACCCGCAAAAGACCGCGGTGGCAACCCTGATGTATCATGCCGGAGTAGCGGCAGAGATGGATTACACGAAGAATTGGAGTGGTGCATCAGCAGGAAAGGGTGCGTTGGCACTGTATCAACATTTTAACTATGATATTGGTGTTAACGTGGCTTGGCGACATTATTATTCGGAGGAGGAGTGGTTACAACTGATTAAGACGGAACTGAATGCGACCCGTCCCGTTATAATGAGCGGACGAGGTAGTGCAGGCGGACACGCTTTTGTCTGTGATGGGTATGCTACCAATGATTTTGTGCATATTAATTGGGGATGGGGAGGATGGAAAGACGGCTATTTTCAAATATCGGCGTTGAACGTGGATGGGATAGGTGACTTTAATTTAAACCAGTCTGTTTATTATGGTATTCAAAAACCTCAACCGGGTTCTGTGCCGAACTATATACTTGGGATTGAAAAAATAGAGGTAGATAAAGCCTCCATAAGCGGAGATGAAACAGCACAGTTCGACCTGTTCAAAGTGACCGGAAGGAGTTTGTTCACATTTAAAGGGCAGATAGCGCTTGCCCTCTATGATAACGAGGGAAACTTCGTGAAAATAATCAAGATACACCCTTGGGGTGTTGAGCTTGAGCATGAATATTTCTATACTACCCCTTTCTCTTTCGCCAATATTGGCAGATCCGATATTCGTCCCAACGAGTCGACAACAGGAACATTTTATATCAGGCCTGTTTGTAAACCACAAGGTGAGGATGTTTGGAAGCCCGTGTTGGTTGAAAACGGGAAAGTGTCGGAAATTCCGGCAGTAATAACCGATACAGAAATCAATTTCTTTATTCCTGAAATTTTTTACTTGATCGAAGTTTCAGCCAATCCAATAGAAGGAGGAACAGTTACGGGCGGTGGCAGCTTTGCTCAAGGTGCCTCACATACGGTGACGGCCACGGCAAACACGGGGTATACCTTCACCAACTGGACGGAAAATGGGACAGTAGTTTCCACTGAGCCAAGCTACACCTTTACCGTAGATAAAGCGAGATCATTGGTGGCTAATTTTGTTGTCAGTAAATACGCGGTAACTTTTGCACCCTCCGGCAACGGTACGCTTAGAGTGTTTCACGGTGAAACCGAAATTCCATCGGGCACGCAGGTAGAGCACGGGACCAATTTGCGGGTGCAAGCCCTACCCGATACCGGTTACGAGCTGGTGTCGTTGAAGGCGAACGGGCATGATATCATCAACGACACGGTGACGGTAACAGAGCCAACGGAGATCGTGGCGATGTTCGCGAAGCAGCAGTTCCCGGTCAACTTCACGCAACCCGCCCACGGCACGCTGAAGGTGTTCCACGGCGACATCGAGATTGAATCGGGCACTCCGGTTGAATACGGTACTAGCCTGCGGGTAGAAACCGTTGCCGATACCGGTTACGAGCTGGTGTCGTTGAAGGCGAACGGGCACGATATCATCAACGACACGTTAACGGTAACGGGCGTGACGGATATCGTGGCGGTGTTCGCGAAGCAGCAGTTCCCGGTCAACTTCACGCAACCGGCCCACGGCACGCTGAAGGTGTTCAACGGCGAAAGCGAAATAGAATCGGGTACACAGGTAGAGCACGGGACCAATTTGCGGGTGCAAGCCCTTCCTGACGTAGGTTACGAGTTAGTCTCGCTGCAGGCCAACGGGCAAGATATCATCAACGACACGGTAACGGTAACCGGGGCGACGGAGATCGTGGCCATGTTCGCGAAGTTGCACACGGTCACCTTCACGCAACCTGCCCACGGCACGCTCAAGGTGTTCCACGGCGAAAGCGAAATAGAATCTGGCACGCAGGTGGCACACGGGACCAAGTTGTGGATAGAAGTCATACCTGATACCGGCTACGTGCTGGTGTCGTTGAAGGCGAACGAGCAAGATGTCATCAACGACACGGTAACGGTAACCGGGGCGACGGATATCGTGGCGGTGTTCGCGAAGCAGCAGTACACGGTAACCTTCGCGCAACCGGCCAACGGCATGCTCAAGGTGTTCCGCGGCACGACCCAACTTGAAACGGGCATGCAGGTGGCACACGGGACCAAGTTGTGGATAGAAGTCATACCTGATACCGGCTACGAGTTAGTATCGTTACAGGCGAACGGTCAAGCCGTCACCAACGACACGGTAACGGTAACTGGGGCGACGGAGATCGTGGCCCTGTTCGTCAAGCAGCAGTTCCCGGTTAACTTCACGCAACCGGCCCACGGCACGCTCAAGGTGTTCCACGGCGAGACCGAAATTGAATCGGGCACTCCGGTAGAATACGGTACTAACCTGCGGGTAGAAACCGTTGCCGATACCGGTTACGAGCTGGCGTCGTTGAAGGCGAACGGTCAAGCCGTCACCAACGACACGGTAACGGTAACGGGCGTGACGGAGATCGTGGCGGTGTTCACGAAGCAGCAGTTCCCGGTCAACTTCACGCAACCGGCCCACGGCACGCTGAAGGTGTATAACGGCGAGACCGAAATTGAATCGGGCGTGCTGGTAGAGTACGGAACGAATTTGCGTGTAGAAGCCCTCCCCGGTACCGGTTACAAACTGGTCTCGCTACAGGCGAACGGTCAAGATGTCATCAACGACACGGTAACGGTAACGGGCGTGACGGAGATCGTGGCGGTGTTCGATAAACAACAATACCCGATCACCTTCACGCAACCCTCCAACGGTACGCTCAAACTGTTCCGCGGCACGATCGAAATTGAAACGGGCGCGTCAGTGGCATACGGGACCAAGTTACGTGTAGAAGCCCTCCCCGATGCCGGGTACAGCTTGGTCTCGCTGCAGGCGAACGGTCAAGATGTCATCAACGACACGGTAACGGTAACGGGCGCGACGGAGATCGTAGCCGTGATTGGTAAACAACAGCACACGGTCGACTTCACGCAACCGGCCCACGGCACGCTGAAGGTGTTCCGCGGCACGACCGAGATTCCATCGGGCACGCGGGTAGCCTACGGGGCCAAGTTGCGGGTTGAAGCCGTTCCCGACGTAGGTTACGAGCTGGTGTCGTTGAAGGCGAACGGGGAAGCTATCATCAACGACACGGTGACGGTAACGGCAGCGACGGAGATCGTGGCGGTGTTCGCGAAGCAACAGTTCCCGGTCAACTTCACGCAGCCCGCCAACGGCAAGCTTATGCTGTATAACGGCGGGACCGAAATTGAATCGGGCGTGCTGGTAGAGTACGGAACGAAGTTGCGGGTTGAAGTTCTTCCCGACGTAGGTTACGAGCTGGTGTCGTTGAAGGCGAACGGGGAAGCTATCATCAACGACACGGTGACAATAACGAAAGCGACGGATATCGTGGCGGTGTTCGCGAAGCAGCAGTTCCCGGTCAACTTCACGCAGCCCGCCGGTGGCACGCTTAAGCTGTATAACGGCGATACCGAAATTGAATCGGGCGTGCTGGTAGAGTACGGAACGAAGTTGCGTGTAGAAACCTTCCCCGGTACCGGTTACGAGCTGGTGTCTTTGCAGGCTAACGGTCAAGCCATCACCAACGACACGGTGACGGTAACGGGCGTGACGGAGATCGTGGCCCAGTTCGCGAAGCAGCAGTTCCCGGTCAACTTCACGCAGCCCGCGGGTGGCACGCTGAAGGTGCTCCGCGGTACCACTGAAATTGAATCGGGCGCGCAGGTAGAGCACGGGACAAAACTACGTGTGAAAGCCCTCCCCGATACCGGTTACGAGCTGGTGTCTTTGCAGGCTAACGGTCAAGCCGTAACCAACGACACGGTGACGGTAACGGCAGCGACGGATATCGTGGCGGTGTTCGCGAAGCAGCAGTTCCCGGTCAGTTTCACCAAGCCCGCCGGTGGCACGTTGAAGGTGCTCCGCGGCACGGCCGAGATTCAGTCGGGTACGCAGGTAGAGCACGGTACAAAATTGCGGGTGGAAGCTCTTCCCGACGTAGGTTACAAGCTCGTGTCACTTCAGGCTAACGGTCAAGCCGTAACCAACGACACGGTGACGGTGACGAAAGCGACGGAAATTAAGGCCCTGTTCGAGCGGTGGGTAAGCACGGACAACTATCGGGTAAAAGCGACCAACGCGGGATGCCCGGGTAGCAACGATGGCAAGATAGAGGTTAGCTTCGCCAAGCAACTCGACTACACCGTGATCGTGAAGAACAACAGCGGCTTTGAAAAAACGGAAAGGGTAACGGCAACCACGTACAGCCTGACGGACCTTGCCGCCGGGAACTACTCGGTATGCTTCACGATAGAGGGNNCTAAGCGTCTTTAGATCGGGTGTTGCCGGTAACCACGCGACTTACAGGGTAAGCGGTGGCACGCGCTACACGGTGACCCATAACGGGCGACGCATGGAAACGACCGGCGACGTGATAGAAGTCCCTCTGCGCCGGGGCAGGAACCTTATTCGCATTACCGCGGAAAGCGAGTGCCAGGGCGTGTTTGAAGAGGAGCTGTACCACAACGACGCCCATAAGCTGATCCTTTTCCCCAATCCCACGACGGGACAGTTCTCGCTCATCCTCCCACACGGCGATGAAGAGGTCACGGTAGAAATAATCTCGTTACTCGGGCATTCAGTCATGAAAGAGAAACGAAGGGTTTCGCATGACGGTTTGATCAGCATGAATATCTCGGCGTTGCCCAAGGGAATCTACCTGGTGAGGGTAAACGGCAAAACCGTTAAACATGTAACGAAAGTAATCAAGCAATAAAGCCAGTCACCATTAATAATTGATGTTGAAGGTCATGAAACGAACGTTATATTTCATCGCGATAAGTTGCCTGACGCTGTTCACCGCGTTGAGTTGCGGTGGAGCTGATGAGCCGACTCCCGACCCCGACCCTCCTACGCCACCCGATCCTCCCGTTGTAGTCATGCCCGACAAGGTGACGTTACTTGCCCCGGCCGACAATAGCGCCTGCTTGAAAGGCTCATCCGGAAGCGGAACAAGCGCCACGGTCTCTTTCTCGTGGAACAAGGCCGCGCACGCCGACAGCTACCAGTTGGAGGTGAAAAACCTGCTCACGCAAAAGGTAAGCTCCTTTACCACGAGCAACTTAACGTATAATGCCACGCTAACGGTCAACACCCCTTACTCGTGGAGCGTGACATCGATAAACAGTAAAGGGCAAACGAGCGGGGCGTCGTGGAAGTTTTACCTCGCGGGAGCGGCGTCAAGCAATTACGCGCCTTTCCCGGCGGAGCTGACCGCTCCCGTGTCGGGTGCGGAAATCAACGCGAACGGCGCGGCATCGGTTCAGGTATCTTTCGCTTGGCAAGGGAGCGACGTGGATAACGACATCGATTCGTACGCCTTGTACCTGGACAACGAAAATGCCACCACGCGAGTAATCGCCTCGCAAACCGAAACCACCGCCACCCGAACGTTGACGAGCGGTAAAACCTACTTCTGGAAAGTGGTGACAACGGATAAGGTGGGAAACAAATCGAA
>MTKW01002168.1_pt1 | contig 119618 bp, 94 predicted proteins | sample 1042761 | NCBI WGS metagenome assembly MTKW01 (sample SAMN06205366, study PRJNA360243) | anaerobic digester metagenome | biome: Wastewater treatment plant; feature: Anaerobic digester sludge; material: sludge; isolation source: anaerobic digester fed with sludge from wastewater treatment plant ... | reverse complement strand
TACCTTTCTTTGTCTTGGCATCGTCTGTTTTGGTTCCAGTATCGGTAGGCTGCTTCGGCGTTACAGGGTCCGGCGTTACAGGGTCCGGCGTTACAGGGTCCGGCGTTACAGGCAAGCTTACAGTGCCCTGAACAACTCCGGCCTCAAGCTGGTAGTCCGTCCCCTTTTCGGCATCACTTAATTTGTTATATTCGTCATCAAGGTCAATTGCGACAATTGCGCTTTCAAGCTGGGTCCCTTCCTTGATATTGAATGCTATTCTGAATAAACTTTCGCCAGCTAACTTTTTAACATTTTCACTGTCCGCCCAAGCAATCGCCAAAATTCCCGGCTCCTCACTGTAATCTGGATTTGGTTGAAAGACACCTACGTTTTTTAATTCTTCTTCCACCGGATCCACCCTCTTCATATCAGAGGAGCATCCAATATATTCTAAAAAATTAGGGTCATAGTTAATTAATAACTGGAACCCGCCAAGTTCAACATCACTGCCTACCGCAACACTGACAGTAACCCTACCGCCAATATCACCGGTAACATCGCTTAGGATCAGTTTTACAGGTTCTTGTGCAGCCACGCTTGAGAACAGCAATCCCAACACCATACAGAAAACTACAATCATCGAAATCTTTTTCATTAAGTACCCTCCTTCTTTATTGTAAGGCTCGATATGTGAAAAACCAAAACCTTGATCCATACACCCCCTTTGATTGAATCGGTCCATTGTATTCCTTGTATTCCTTTAACAAGAAAAGATACCATCCCTCACGAATCAAACAATCATCAAACATCAATTAATAATATTCACCATAATTTTTAATAATCCTGCTTTTTATAGCTGAAAATATCTTGCTATAATAGTAAATTTATGTTAATTATTTATAATAATTCTTACGCTTTTCTAAAGGACAGCCCTCTTCTTTCTGCGGCGATGGAAAATAATGAAGATAACCACTATCAAAATAATGACCGCCGCTCCCAGAAAATAAAGATAATGGCTGACCACATAGTCGGGCAATGCGGATAACAGGCTTCCCGCAGCCAGAATGACGATCTGGCCATCAGCAGATTCCACGGGGATCTCTTCCGCTTCGCTGTTGACCAGGCTCAGCTCCTTTATTTCAAGGGGAGATTTACCCTTCTCTTTTAAACGGAAGGAGATCTCCAGAAGGGCTCCATCGGAAGTTTTACCCTTCAAGCCGAACCAGGCAATGGAGATGGTATTTTCCGACGCCTTCAGGTTGGAAACCGGTATAAGACCGTCCAGGAGGTTCCCGGGCTTCACCTTTACAGGCTCAACAACCCCAGGATTGTACGCCAGAACCATATTCCCGCCGGACATCCCCCGGGGATTTTCCACCTTGACGGTGACCTTTATTGTTTCGCCGGCACGTCCTCTTACCCTCTCCACCGTTAATACAGCCGGGCCTTCCCGGGCCGGAATTCCATCATCGCCCGGCTGGGTCTTACCGGCAGAATCGGAATCTTTACCTTCGGGCTTTGCCGCCTTATCTGAAGAACCGGAATTCGCACCTTCGGAGGGGCGACTCAGGATACTGCCGTTTACCCCCGTTACGGAAATGTCTCCGGGTTCCGCACTTGATAAAGCCGGCTCTTTCAATTCAAGGGCGGATTCCCCCTCTTTTTTCAAGAAAAATTTAATTGTAGCGATCTCTCCGTCAGCTTTTACAGGTGTTATTGCCGCCCATACAATCTTGAGACTATCGGCCGCATACTTCAGATTCGGCATCAATATAGCTTCTTCCAGCAACTCGGTGCTGCTTGCATCTACCGGCTCAACAATATCGGGATCAAAAGTCAAGACAAACTCGCCGCCGGCCGTCCCGCTCGAATTCTTCAAATATACGGGAACGATAGCCTCTTTCCCCGCAAAACCTTCAACCTTCCCCAGCTCGATGGTCGCCGAAGATTGGGCGGCCGCGTTGGGATTGAAGTTAAGAAAAATCAAGAGGAAGATCAGGGTAAAGATAACCACCGGCATTACTCCGGAGATCACCGGAATTTTCTTGATCGATTTAGCCATGTTTTCCCTTCTCCCGTATCTTTTTTATTTAATTTGAATTTAATATTAACAACTGCAACAATAATTGTCAAATGTTTAAAAAATTAAAATACGATAATAAAATTGTCGATTTTACCGGGAATGGTTATACTTTTCCGCCCGGGCAAAAGTTCGATTTACCTCTCTTATCTCGACATTTATTTTCTGTCCCAGACAATCCGCCGCGCCACTGACATCGATTACAAATCCATGGTATCTGGCAATGCCGTTTCCGGGATTGCCTATATGCGGCTCCTCAATCTGCACACCTAAAATATCCCCGGGTTTGACCGGCAGAGCAATCTGGCTTATCTCATCCAATGATCCGGTAGAGATGACGCGATATTTTTCCAGATGGATATCTTCATTGCCGCGCACAAAAACATATTTCCCGATTTCATTTTCAAGCTTCCGCAGATTGCTGCCTCCCGTTCCAATCAACAGGGCCGCCACCTCCGGATGCGCCTCGATCAGGACTGCTTCGGATTCCACGGCGGGCAACTGTTTTTTAAGCTCCTTTTCAATCCTGATCCCTACCACCAGAGGAGTCAGCACTCTGCCGGCACCTTCACAGTACGGACAGGGCTGCTGGAGGAAGGCGGCAAGGTCCTGCCTTACCTTTTTACGGGTCATCTCCACCAACCCAAGATTGGTAAGCCCGAGGATATACGTGCGCATACGATCGTTTTTAAAGGACTCGCTCAATTTATCCAGCACCTTCCGGCGGTGTTCCTCGGTATCCATATCGATAAAATCCACGATGATAATCCCGCCGATATCCCGCAAGCGAATCTGATAGGCAATCTCTTCCGCCGCCTCAAGGTTGGTCCTCAGTACGGTTTCCGCCAGGTTTTTCCTGCCGGTGTACCTCCCGGTATTTACATCTATTATGGTCAGAGCCTCGATCTCATCGATAACCAGATAGCCGCCGCATTTCAACCATACCTGCCTCTCCAGAGCTTTATTGATATCTTTTTCGATATTGTAGTGATCAAAGATGGATTCGGCCCCCTTGTAGAGCTTGACCCTGTTTTTTAAATGCGGAGACGTATAATCGAGGATTTCCAGTACCTTTTCATGCTCATGAATATTATCAACCATAAAGGTGTTTACATCGTCACTGAGCAAGTCTCTGGCCACCCGGCACGTAAGTGCCAGATCCTGATAGAGGGTCGCGGGCGCGCTGTGCTCATGAAAACGTTTTTGGATCCGGCGCCACAGATTGCAGAGATATTTTATATCATGCCGGAGAAGGCTTTCATCTGCTGATTCCGCAACAGTCCTTATGATAATACCCATACCTTCGGGCCGGATTTTTTCCGCCAGATTTCGCAATCTCTCTTTCTCATCAAGATCCTCGATGCGCCTCGATACTCCCACATAACCCGCGCCGGGAACCAGCACCACATAACGCCCGGGGATGGTAATCTGACCGGTCAGACGAGCTCCCTTCTGGCTGAAAGGCTCTTTGATCACCTGAACCATGATCTCTTCACCCACGGAAAGGATGTTCTCTATCGGACCGTGAGGGTCAGATCGTCTCTCCTCGTAATCCCGGTACGGAAGGACATCGTCAACATAGAGAAACGCATTGCGTTCCAGACCGATATCTACAAAGGCCGCCTCCATTCCGGGAAGGATATTGGCCACCGTCCCTTTGTAGATATTCCCTACCACGCGATGTTGCAAGGGACGTTCGATATAGATCTCCACAAGGCGGCCATTTTCCAAAACCGCTACACGGCTTACACGATAATCGTAATTGACGATTATTTTCTTATCCAATTGTGTCATCAACTCTCTTTCCTACACTCTTATATATTTTTCATAACATCCCGTCTCAAGTTTTTCAAAAACTTGCATGGGGATGTGTTTTGCCGACGTTTTATACGATCTGTTCCCAATGGCCCCGGCGGTTATGAAACAAGCCGCGCCGATGGATCTGAAGAAGGTAAGGAAGCGTTTCCAACCCACCGGCTGCCCCCAGTATGCCGAGCAACTCTCCGGGACGTGCTCCGCCACGGGACCCGGCCTGCAGAAACATCCTGATGATCTCTGTCCCGTTACCTTCCTTTATCATCTCCAGCTCTATGATATAAGGACGTATATCTATCTTGCGGGGTCCCTTCTTCCCCATCCTCTGCACGATCAGTTCCGTGCGTCCTTTAACCTCTTCGACTCCTCCGGATAAAATACCTTCAGGCAGAGAACCCCCGCCCGGCAGAGGGAAAGCGAGGTACAGAGCGGCATCGATCATCTGCATTAGCGAACGTTCTTTGTCGGAGATCTCCTCAGCACCGATAAGCGAGAGACCCCGTGGAAGTTTCTCCCTCATCCTGTCCGTAAATAAAGACGGAGAAAAGCTCTCTTCCAGATATATCTCCGCCAGTTCATGTTCAGCCGTTACGCCCAGCGGCAGGGGCAGAGCAATGCTCAACCGGGGTTGAGGGTTGAAGCCGCCGCTGTAGGCAACAGGTATCTCCGCTCTTCTGAGAGCCCTCTGCAACAGGCGCATCATATCCAGATGGGATATATACTTTATATTCTCTTCGCGCGTGAAACTGAATTTTAGCCGATACTGCATCCCTTGTTCATATCCTTTTTAAGAGCCGGACGATCTACAATATCAAATATAATCATAAATCGTTTCAGCTTAAAGATTTTTGGTGTTCCCGGATCAAGATATCCTTCTCCAGGCCGCTATTTAAATGATCCCAGGGCAAAGGATCTCCGTAATCATAGCGGCGGCAGGCATAATCGGCCGGCGATACCCCGGCCTCATCAAAAGCCTCCAGCCATCTGTCGATGCTGAAATGGTCGGACCAGTGATCAAACTTGCAGCCCCGGCGCCATGCCTTCTCGAGCACTTCCGCCAGGCGCCGATCGCCACGGGAGAAGACCGCCTCCATGAAACTCATCTCCGCATCGTGCCATTTATAATTAACCGACTTGATTCCCTGCAGGGAACGGGCAAGCAACTTCTGTTTACGACGGGTCTCTGCCGGGGATATCTGCGGCTCCCACTGAAAGGGGGTATGTGCTTTGGGCGTGAAAGTGGAAGAACTGACCGTCAGCTTGAGCCGGCCGCCGAACCGACGCCGATGATAAAGATCTATTATCTCCTGCACGAGAACGGATATGGCCTGAATGTCGTCATCCGTTTCCGTAGGGAGACCGATCATAAAATAAAGTTTAAATGCACGCCAACCGGCCTCAAAAGCATGTTCAAGCGCCTGAAAGAGCGATTCATCGGTAATATTTTTATTAATAACCCGGCGCAGCCTGAAAGTTCCCGCCTCGGGGGCAAAAGTAAGACTGCCTCTGATTTTTCCCTGTACGGCGGCGGCCAGTTTTACCGAGAACGAATCCATCCTGAGTGAAGGAAGTGAAAGATTTACCCGGGGAGGCAGAACCTCACCCAACTCCTTAACCAGCTGTTCTATATGCGGATAATCGCTGCTGCTCAGAGAAGCCAGCGAGAGCTCGTCATAACCGGTATTCTTGATCAAAGAGACGGCCAGTTCCCTGATCCCGGCCATGGATCGGCACCTCCGTGGACGGTAAGTAGTGCCCGCCTGACAGAATCGGCATCCCCGGGCACAGCCCCGTGATATCTCAACGATCGCCCGATCATGAATTATCTCCCGGTAAGGTACGATCGGGGCGGTGGGATGGGGGGCTTTATCCAGATCATAAAGCACACGTTTGTTGATCACGGTCGGAATTCGGCGGTCCTGCATCGGTTCAAAACCTGCAAAACAGCCGCCTTTGTACCGTGGCCGGTAAAAAGAAGGTACGTAAACACCCTCCAGTTGCGCCAGTTCAATCAGCATCTCTTCCTTGATCAGCCCCCGGTCCCTGCTGTTTTTATAAACATCCAGCAATTCCGGCAGAACTTCTTCGCCGTCACCAACCACAAAAAGATCAAAGAACGGAGCCACAGGTTCGGGATTGAAGGCGCAGACACCGCCCCCGATGATCAGCGGCCCATGGGCACGATCGGCACTGCGCATCGGAATGCCGGCTAAATCGAGCATATTCAATACATTGGTGTAAGTCAGTTCATACTGCAGTGAGAAACCAACGATGTCAAACCTATGCAGGGGCATATAATTCTCAAGGGAAAAAAGCGGTATCTTTTCTTCTCGCAATAACTTCTCCAGATCGGCAGCCGGGGCAAATACCCTCTCCGCCAACATGTCCGCCCGTTTATTGACGATGTCATAGAGGATCCGCAAGCCCAGATTGGACATGCCGACCTCATATAGATCGGGAAAAGCAAGAACCAGCTTCACGGCTGTATTCCGGAAATCTTTGACTATGGAGTTCAATTCATTGCCCACGTAACGGGAAGGACCGGTAACCCGATGGAGCAGCCGTTGTATTTTTAAAGTAAGATCATGATCAATCAATTTATTTCCACCTTAACATATAGATACACCTTATATATCAATTATAGTTTTCCAATGCATTTAAAACAATACTGTAAAGTTTATTTAACTTGACTAACGGCTTATAGCATATATAATATCTTAAAAGAAAAGATCAAACATAGATAAACATACAGATACAGCCACAGCCAAGGAGTTATTATGCCTCTGGATATGCCCGAAAGAAGAAAAAAAAGAAAAATTAAAACCAAAAAAGCAACCAATCTGCGCATCGGCATAACACTGATGATCATCGGGATCATCCTGCTGGCCAGCCCCATACTGACCGATCTTTATACCAACTACCAGCAGAACAGGCTGCTGAAAGAATACCAGGAGGCATTTGATGACCCTCCCGATATAAATGTCTTTCCGACTGACGGAGCGCCGACCGATTTTGAACGCGTGATCATCAAAATTCCCAAAATCGAGCTGGAAGTGGCGGTCATCGCCCCGCCCGCCACTAGCGAGGAGTTGGATAGATTAAACCGCAAAGGACCCGTTTTTTTCAGAGCTTCGGCCGTGCCCGGGGCCAAGGAGACCGTCGCCATAATTGCCCATCGCAATGTTTACGGCGGCCATTTCAAGAACATTCATCTTCTCGGTGATGGTGACAGGATCTATCTGGACACGCCGCAGCGCAATTATATCTATTCGTTTGCCGAGTCAGTAATCATCGATATAAATGATGAAGAGAAGATGGAAGAAATTTTCGATGTAGAACCCAGGAATCACCGGCTTCTGCTAACCACCTGCGAGCACATGGACAGGACCCCTCATTGGGATACTCCATACCGCCTGGTGGTAGTCGCCCACCTTGAAGAGGTGGAATACAAACAGGAATAGCCCGGCGGTCTCCAAACCCGCTTAAAAATTACTCCCGGCGGCCCATGATCTTCTTCACGGGCACATCCACTCCTTTTTCCATCGCCGCCTCAACCAAATAACTCTCGGCAATCTCCCCTTTCAACTGTTTGGAATCCTGCTCCATGATCCTGACAAGATGATAGCGGTGAGGGGAGAATAACTTGAAGATATCCAGCAATCTGGTATCTTCATTGACGATGATCTGCTCTCCCTTGAGTCCTCCCCGCCGCCGCATCTCTCTCTCCTTGTTCCCCAAAGAACGCAGAAAAACATATACGGCCAGATTCTGCTCCGCCGATGCGGCCAGGAAAATAAAGACGGCCACCAACAGGATGATGATATTGAAACGCCCGTAAAACCAGGCCGCCAGACCTCCGGCAAAGATAAAGACGGCCAGGATCTTTCCCAAACGGGCCGCTATCTCCGTAGCCTTTCGGTAGTTAAAACGGTGGACCAAAGACGAGCGCAATATTTTCCCGCCATCAAGCGGCAGGGCGGGGATGAGGTTAAAGAAGGCAAGGACAAGATTGGCCCGGATAAAGAATAACACCATCTCTTCATTCAGAGGGCCCAGGTAATAACGGTTTGCATAAAATATCATCGCAATCCCGGTGAACAGGAAATTGGCAAGGGGGCCGGCCCAGGCAATACGCCTTTCCGTTTGGGGTTCAATCTCCAGCAACCCTTCGATGCGGGCCACGCTGCCAAAAGGGAATACCTCTATCTCCTGAACGGAGATCCCAAAACTGCGGGCTACGAAAGCATGGGCAAATTCATGAACGGAGATGCAAATAAAAAAGATGAGCACCTCTTTCAGGCGGCCGTTAATCGCAAAATAGAGCAGAAACAAAAAGAAGTAAGGGTTGATTTTGAGTTTTGTACCTCGCAGCAACAATAAACCGCTCCTCTTCTTTCTTCAAGCGCACTGTCAGGTTTCGGGGTCATCTTCACTCGGTGCAAAATGGCGAAGCAAAAGCAAGGGGTCCTGTGGACGTCCGTCCAATTGCAGCTCAAAATGCAGGTGTGGCCTTTTCCATAACCGGGCGGAATCCAGCATGCCGAGAACCTGAGCAGCCTGCACTTCCTCCCCCGCTTTTACCCTCACTTCGGCAACTCCTCCATAAACCGTTGTCCATCCGTCATCGTGTTGCAGGATAATGCGGGTTTCCTCCCCTGCCTCTTCAATTTTATCCACTTTTCCCGGCAGGACAGCCTTTACGAGGGCACCTCTTTCCGCCAACAGGTCTAGGCCGTAATGCATCTCCTCTTTTCCGCTTGCGGGATTCTCTCTCAGGCCGAATCCGCTTTTGAACTCTCCGTTTACCGGCAGCAGGGCATCGTCATCCCCGGCATCGTTTAAAAACGGCATCTTCTTTAACATCTCATCAATACGGATCTGCTTTATCGCCGGAATCATGTTTTCCTGCATATAGCGGAGATCCATATCCCAGTTGACGATATATCGGGCCCCATCGATTATTTTGGCGCTCCAGCTCCACCCCATCTTTCCGGAAATGCCCAACGCCAGTACAAGTATCAGTGCCACAGCCATCTTCAGATAAAAGTGCCGGTTCATGCTTTTTAAAAAACCCAGAGAAAAGCTTAGAAAGAAAAATTTTTTTTCTTCTTTCGGGACGGCTCCGCCCGACGACGGTCTGTCCTTCCTCTGTTCAGAAAGACGTTTGTTCAATCGTGTCCGGAGTACAGAAACCGGCGCACTCCGACGTCTTCTGCCCATAATCCATGACCCCCTGTTTGTCCATTTTTCTTTAATATATATGGAGGACAAACCTCAATTATGCCTGTAAATAAGTCGAGAGATTTTCAAAATTGGATCTTCTGGCGGCGCATACCGATATTGAGGACGAGACCGATAGCCAGAAAATTGATCAGGAGAGAGTTCCCCCCATAGCTGATAAAGGGAAGAGGCAGTCCGGTAACCGGCATGATCCCTATGGTCATGCCGATGTTCACCAGAACATGAAAGGAGAGCATGATCGCCACACCACTGCAGATAAGAGAGCCAAACACATCCTTGGATTGAGATCCGATCCACAAAATCCGGTAGATCAGCAGAAAAAACAGGAACAGAAGGCCCACAGCCCCAATAAAACCCAGCTCTTCTCCCAGAACGGCAAAGATAAAATCGGTATGCTGCTCGGGCAGGTAGTTGAGCCGTACCTGAGTCCCTTCAAAAAGGCCCTTGCCCCATATCGAACCCGAGCCGACCGCAATTATGGACTGCATCAACTGGTAACCGTAACCAAGCGGGTCCATCTCCGGGTTTAAAAATATCATCAGCCGTTTTTTCTGGTAACCTTCGAGGAACATCCACAAGAAAGGAAACGCGACTGCCCCACTGCCAAGCATATAAAACAGATATTTCAGGTTTATCCCGGCCACGTACAACAACCCCAGAAGGATGGCCACGATGACCATCGCCGTGCCCAGATCGGGCTGCAGAAATATAAGTGCGGTCAGAACGGCGGTATAGATCAACGCGGGGATCGAAGCGGAAAAACGCTTGCCCAGCTGACCCTCTTTCTCCGATAATAACCGGGCCAGAATAATGATGAGGGTAAGTTTGGCATACTCGGACGGTTGGATATCGATAAATCCAAGATCGATCCAGCGCTTTACATTGTCGCCCCGGCCCACCACCAGCACGGCAACGAGCAACAAAAGGTTGATAACGTAGATGTAACGGGCCCATGACGAGAAGTTGATATAGTCGATCAGCGAGATAAAAATGATCCCGATCAGCCCGGCACCCAGCCAGATGGCCTGTCGTTTTACAAAGAGGAGAGGGTCTTCCAGATCCATGACCCCGGTGGCACTGTAAATAATGAGCAGGCCATAAGCCGAGAGGGCCAGCGTAATAAGGAGCAGAAATATATCAAAGTTTTTATACAACCTCTTGTTAGGCATCCGGATCTTCTCCTCCCTCACGGAAATAATACTCGAAGATCTCCTGGGCAATCGGGGTTCCGCTCAGTGCACCGAACTCTCCGTACTCCACGACCACGGAGAGGGCAATGACCGGGTTTTCATAAGGCGCATAGCATACAAAGATACTATGCGCGGGAATATTTCTATTCGCTGAAACCTGGGCGGAACCTGTCTTGGCCGCCACGGCAACGGGCAGGTCACGTAAAGGATACCATGCTGTTCCACCGGGTTGGGTAACCTGGTACATGCCTTTTTGAAGAATTTTGAAAGTTTCCGGCGATACATCCGCTTTATGGATAATTTCCGGCTGGGTCTGCATAATCACTTCTCCGTTGCCGGCAACCACTTTATCGACCATATATGGACGGTAATGGGTACCTCCGTTAGCGAGGATGGAAGCATAAACCGCCAACTGCAAAGGGGTAAAATTATGGTACGTCTGCCCGATGGCAGCGCTCATCGTCTCGGCTTCGTACCAGCGTTCTCCAAAGGTAGCCATTTTATATTCACGGCTGGCCACGACTCCTTCAACTTCACCGTATATATCGGTTAACCCTGTATATTTGCCCAGTCCCAATTCATGGCTGTAATAAGCAAGCGAATCGATACCCGCCGCCAGCCCCGCACGGTAGAAGTAAACGTTGCAGGAGGCCGCCAGCGCCCGGTAAAAGCTGATGTTGCCGTGAACGCTGTGGCAGGCTTTCGTATCCCCCACCGCGGAAAGTTTCCCGCTGCATCTGTATACCGTCCGATCATTTATTTTGCCGGTCTCCAGTGCCGCCGCCCCGGTTACCATCTTGAAGGTGGAGCCCACGGGATAAGTGCCCTTGATCGCATAGTTGATCAAGGGTTTGCGGGGATCCTCGATCAGCTTGTTGTACTCTTCCCTGATCGTATTGGGATCGTAGGAAGGGTAACTGGCCATGGCCAGAATGGCCCCGTTGCGGGGATCGATGGCTACTACAGAACCGCGCTGGGTATATTTATTCCCCTTTTGGCGCAGAATGCCGATCCGCTTTTCCAGAGCATCCATCGCCGCCTGCTGCAACCCCATATCCAGAGTTAAATGCAGATCATAACCGGGAACCGGATCGCGACGATCCAAAAATTCTATGGGCTGCCCCAGTGAATTGGTCTCCACCAACTGCTCGCCATCCTGCCCGCGAAGATAAGGCTCCCATGCGATCTCCAGAGCCTCCTGACCGACCAGATCCCCCTCGTGGTAGTCATAACCCTCATCTTTCCATTTCTCCACCAGATGTTTATCGATAGAGCCCTTGCTGAGATAACCCAGGAAATGTGCCCCCAGCTCCCTGTACGGATAGAATCTGATGGGCTGAACTTCGATATTGACCCCCTGCAGTTTCCAGCTGTTTTCTGCAAGTTTGGCCATGGTCTCATAGCTTATATCATTCTTCAGATCGATGGGCAGGTAACGGGTATAACGGTTCTTGTATATCTCCTCCTGTATCTGTTCTTTATCCATCTCCAGCAGTTCACTCAGGAAATCTATGGTCTGTTCATCGTATCCTTTATCCATATCCACCAGATAGACCCCGTAACCGGGCTTGTTGGTAACAAGCGGATTGCCGTTCCGATCGATAATTTTCCCCCGTGGGGCCGGAATGGGCAGCTTGGCATAACGGTTTTTCTCCGCACGAAACATGTAATAATCATGCTGATAAACCTGCAGATAAGCAAGCCTGGCCACCAGAACGATAAAGATACAGATGACGATTATCAGGAGGCCTCTTAAACGGAGATAAATCACCTTGTTAATGCTCATTGCACTCTCCTAATCTTCAACGCTGAGAATGTTTTTTTCACGTAACAACCAGAAGAAAAATGGATACAAAAGCAATGTCAACAATGAATTATAGACCGCCTTTATCGCAAATTGCTTTAACATGAGCCATTCAAAGTTTACCGCCCCAATAAAGAAGTAAACAAGGATAAAAATAAGAAACTCATGGATAATGGTTCCCGTAAAGACCAGTATTAAAGAATTCACGATCCGGTTGCGGTAAATCTCCCGGCCGGCCAGCCCGGCAGCAAAACCGAGCAGCATCTTGGAAAGGGCAAAAAAACCCAGGGTACGCACAAAAATAAAATCCTGTATGAGTCCGAGGCACAGGCCGATAGCCGCTCCTTTTTTCTCCCTGAGCAGAAAACCGATGATAATTACGATGATCAGTAAAATATCGGGCTGTGCCTGACCAACCAGGAAGAATGAGAAAAAAGAACCCTGTGCAAAGATGATAAAAAGGGAGACTACCACCAATATAATGTAAAATAACATCTAATCCCCCAGATTTCATTTTATTTTGAGGTTATAATCAGAACCTCTTCAAGACGGTTGAAATTTACCGCAGGAACAATAACAGCCATCTTTACCAAGCCGGACTGATCCACACTGACATCTTCCACGGTGCCGATGAGGATGTTTTTGGGGAAGACACCGCCCAGCCCCGAAGTAATGATCAGATCCCCGGGCAGGATATTGGCCTCCATGGGGATGTTGGTAAATTTAAGACGGACATTATCTTTGGAGTAACCCTCGATAATCCCCATCACTCCGGGGTCCCGGGAGCGCTGAACCATCGCACTGGCAGGCAGACGCGGATCGGTAAGCAGAATAACCTGACAGGAATGACGGGATACAGAGGATACCATCCCGACCAGTCCCTGGGGAGAGATCACCGCCATCTCTTGTTCAATCCCGTCCACGGAACCGCGGTTCAAGGTAATGGTGTTGAACCACTGGCTCGGATCACGACTGATCACCATCGCGGGCACCATCTCCATGGGGCTTTCTTCCTGAAAATTCAACATCTCTTTCAGGCGATAATTTTCCTTCTGCAGTTCCGTAACCAAAGAGGCCTGTTCCTGATAAACGGCAAACTCTTCTTTTAATCGTACATTCTCCGCCTTTATCTCGTGATGGAAAAATACCGCATCAAAAAGAGACTGAATATTTTGACCTAATGTAGCGAAAAAGCTCTGGATTGGTATTATCAAGCCGGATAATGAATCTTCAATGGTACTTAAGCGATCCAAATCATCCCCGGTGTAATTGATAAGTGCAAGCAGCAACAACATTATTATCAGCAGCACCCAGTACTTTTTTCTGTTCAAAACTTATATGACACATCCTTCTATACCTGTTATATCTGTATCGGTACCTATAGATTGCAAATATAGATATGAAACCAGATATTTACATGTATTTCAGGTATTTCTCCGGCTGATCATCGATATGCGCCTCAGCAGATCCAGTTCCGACAAGGCTTTACCGGCTCCAAGGACGGCACAATCGCCCGGATCTTCGGCCACAAATATGGGCATCCCCGTCTCTTCGGAAACAAGCTGATCAAAACCATGCAGAAAAGCACCGCCGCCGGCCAGGACAACCCCTTTATCCATAATATCGGCCGCCAACTCCGGAGGTGTTTTTTCCAGAGTAATACGTATGGCATCAAGAATTGCTTCCACGGGTTCCGCCAAAGCTTCCTTTACCTCTGAAGAACTGATCGATAATGTCCGGGGAAGGCCGGAAACCATGTCCCGTCCACGTACATCCATCTTCAAGTCTTCTTCCCGATTGTATGCGGTCCCCACCCTGATCTTTACTTCTTCCGCCGTGCGCTCACCAATCATTAGATTATATTGTTTACGTACAAATTGAATGACTGCTTCATCCATCTCGTCACCGCCAACACGAACGGACATGCTGGTGACAATGCCGCCGAGAGAGATAACCGCCACCTCGGAAGTGCCCCCGCCTATATCCACGATCATACTGCCGGTAGGCTCATCTACAGGAAGGCCCGCCCCGATAGCCGCGGCCATCGGTTCCTCAATAAGAAAGGCCTCACGGGCTCCGGCCTGATGAGTTGCATCAAGCACCGCTCGCTTCTCAACCTCCGTTACCCCTGAAGGAACACAGACAACGACCTGCGGTTTCAAGATACTTCTCCTGCGATATGCTTTACCGATAAAATGACGCAGCATCGCCTGCGTGATATCAAAATCGGCAATTACACCGTCGCGCATCGGCCTGATGGCCACGATATTTCCGGGGGTTCGGCCAATCATCAGCCGGGCCTCCTCCCCAACCGCCAGGATGCTGTTGTTATCTTTACGTATGGCTACAACCGACGGTTCGCGTAATACGATACCCTTCCCCTTTACGTATACAAGTGTATTAGCTGTGCCCAAATCTATCCCCATATCCCGTGAAAAACTGCCGAAAAACATCGTATTACGCTTCTCCTTTCATTATGTAACCTCGTTTTTTATAACTGATAATAATATTTACCTAATTTGCATTAAATACTATTACCCATGCAACTTAATTAATTATAGCAGACTTTGAAGCCTTTGTAATAATAGAATTTCTTCCCTTAATAAAATTTTCCTTCCTTTTTCGGCCAAAACGATTATATTAATCCCTTCTCTTTAAAGCTAAGATAACAGCCATCTCCAATAATAATATGATCTTTTACTTCTATGCCCAGCAATTTGCCGCTGTCAACCAACCTCTGTGTAACCGCCAGATCCTCCTGACTGGGTGTTGGATCTCCGCTGGGATGGTTATGCACGAGTATCACCGAGGCCGCACTTTTCTTGAGCGGAGTGATAAACGCTTCCCGCGGATGGACAATCGATGCATTCAAACTGCCCACGGAGATCTCTTCTCTGGAAATAATCCTATTTTTAGTATTCAATAAAAGCAGTTTAAAATACTCTTTCTTCCGGTAACGCAATTCCTCCATAAACAGATCGGCCACATGACGTGGTGAGGTGATGGCGGCCTCGTAATCATAAAACGAGGTCGATACCCTCCGGCCCAATTCCAGAGCGGCCTTGATCTGAACAGCTTTGGCCGGACCGATCCCTTTGATAGCCTGCAGTTCCTCGAGAGATAAATCAGGCAGGTACCGCAAGCCTCCTGCTTTGGAGATAAGACGCTCGGCCAGATGAACCGCCGATTCCTGTCTGTTTCCAGTCCTTAAAATTACGGCGATAAGTTCGGCGTTGGATAATGCTCCCGGCCCGGACTGCAGCAGTTTCTCACGAGGCCTTTCTTCATCAGGCAGATCTCTGATCATCAATCTGGTGTCATCCGTCACTTCTTTACTACACCTCCCCCTATCCTTTGCCCCGCTTGGCAGGAAAGGATAACTTGTTAATAATTAACAAAAGGAGGCTGATGGCATTGGAAGCAAGGAACGTGGTGCCACCCTGACACCATTATTACTTTTATTGCCGATCAAGATCCGTAGCTCTCCTTAAAGATAACCGTTATACCTACGCCGCAGCATACTGCAGATGCTGTCTTCCGGGTTAAAAAGGCCTGATGCCCCACCGGGCCAGATGATGATAGACCAGACCCAACGGAAGCCCTACCACATTAAAGTAGCATCCTTCCAAACGCTCGATAAATACAGAGGCAAAACCCTGAATACCATAGGCCCCGGCTTTATCCAGAGGTTCTCCGCTACGGACGTAATATAATATCTCATCATCATCAAGGTTGCGCATCCATACATCGGTGCAGAGATGATCGGTAACCACCCGCCGACGATCCGCTGCATCAACCAGGGCAATCCCGGTGATAACCTCATGTCTGTGTCCGCGGAGCAACTTCAAGGTATCGATCGCCTCTTGTTCACCGGCAGGTTTACCCAAAATCTTTCCGGCGCAACATACCACCGTATCGGCTCCGAGAACTACCCCTTGCGCAAGCGATGAGGCAACATCGAGTGATTTATTCAATGCCAGCGATTCAACCCCTGCCGGAGGGGCCTCTTCCCATGCCTCTTCGGTTACGGTACTGGGGCAAACCTTGAAAGTGTAACCGACCTGCCTGAGCAGTTCCGCCCTTCTCGGAGAAGCCGATGCCAGGATCAATGGCCGCAATTTGAGGTAATCTCCCCCCTTTTTTAGGCCTTAAGCAAGTCAAGCCTGTCTCTGGTGATGTTTTCCAGATAGACCGCCGCAACCCCGGTTAACAGGCCGGTGGGAAGCGCCACCAGGACCAGAAGGGGGAAATACCCTTGAAACAGAACGGCGTTCTGCATAATTACAGCGGCGACGGTCAGTTGGGTAAGGTTATGAAAAACGGCCCCGATAATGCTGATCGACACAGCGGTGATATTGCCCCGGCGCAGCAAAGGGATAAACAAGGCCATTATCGTGCAACTGACAATGGATGCTACAAAACTCAACCAGAACCCAAACCCCATAAACCCGCCGGCCAACAGACTCCCCAGCAAGCTCCTTCCCGCCGCGATAACCAGACCGCTGCGCAGCCCATACAGAAGCAGAGTCAGCAGGGTAATAATATTGGCCAGGCCGATCTTTGCTCCCGGAACGGGGATAGGCAGCGGGATCAGGTTTTCTACAAAATGAATTACCACCGCAAAAGTTAACAGCATTGCCAGATTGGTTATTTTAACTGTGCTTCTCAACCAGTATCACATCCGGTTAAAAATATACCTAAATAATCCCTTGGGGCTATATATTTGTCGTCGAAAATCATTTTCCCTTTAAAAAATTAAAATTTATCTTGTTAACAATTTTTAAAATCTCAAGGTATTGACCGTTGGCCGGAGAATTCAGGATCGATCTCCAGCCGTTCTTCAAGCCCGGAGGAGAAGATTATTTCCATCTCCGATGTAACCAGAAAGACTTCCACTCCGGGGATCCGCTCCACGAGCTCCATCCCTCTTTCCGGACCAAGTATAAAGATGGCGGTTGATAATGCATCTGCATTCGCGGCTTCCCGAGCAACCACCGTTACGCTGGCCAGCTCACCGGCAGGAAAACCGGTGAAAGGGTCAAGTATATGATGATAGCGGCGCCCGCCTTCTTCAAAGTATCGTTCATAATCACCGGAGGTGACGATCGCCGAGCTTTCGAGCATAATCCCGGCCATGATATTATTTGCAACCCTCTCCGCAGCGCGGGGATGACGCAGGCCAACATTCCATAGACCGCCGCCGGGTTTACCGCCCAGAACCTTTATATCTCCTCCGGCATTCAGGAGAGCGTGAGAGATCCCCTCATGCTTCAACACGTCAACGCCCCGATCCACGATGTACCCCTTGGCGATGCCGCCCAGATCAAGAGCCATCCCTTTCCGGGGCAGGAATACTTCTGCAGTATCATGGTTCAATTGCAGCAATCGGTAATCAACGAGGGAGAGACTCTCCAACCGCTCATCATCCGGGGGTACGTAGGCACGGTCGTTCATAAAACCCCAGCTATCCACCAGAGGAGCGATGGTAATGTCAAAACAGCCCTCACTCAAATTTGCATGGTAAAGCGCCTCTTCTATCAGTTCAAGCGTTCGTGCATCTACACGCACCGGTTTTATACCGGCGTTTTCGTTTATCTTGCGAATGTCACTCCCGGCAAGGTCCCGGCTGAACAGCTCTTCCAGCTGCTCCATCTCCGTAAAAACTTTGTAGGCAACAGCATCAGCCCTCCTGGAGCCTTCCCCGGTATAGAACATCAAATTAACATCGGTATCCATGAGCAGACGGTTGTAGGAATACTTCCTGGTGTGGGTGCCGAACCAGAATCGGGGGTTAATGCCGGCGCTACCCAGAAAAGTAGCCAGAATAATGATAACCGTAACCGAGGCAATAATCAGGGGAAGTAATGCTTTTCTAGGCGTAGAAACCTTGGATCCACCTGTTGATTTCAAGTTTACACTCCCCATGTATAGAATAAGAACATCCGCATCAGAATAAAATGATCTTTAACGATTTTAGCATACCTACGGCGAAAAACCAAAGTACGGCAGCTTTAAACCCCCGTTACCCCGTAATCCCTATATTTTTCGCGGCCACATGCTAAATGGAGCTCAAAATAGCAGAAAACAGATCCAACAAGGTGTTGTTAATCAAGAGTTTATATACAGAGGCTCGTTTGAGGCAGGTTCGTCTCTTTTCATCATTTTTCCACTTCTCTTATCTGAATGCTTCCGGGCTTGCACTTGAGGACACATTCACCGCAATCGGTACATTTTTCCGGATCAATAACCGGCAGATTATCCTCAAAGCTGATCGCTTCGTTCGGACAGGCTTTAACGCATGCACGGCAAGCAATACACCCTACTGCACATGCCTCTTTAACTTTTTTCCCGCGATCCCTGGAATTGCACAGAACCAGACCCCCACTGTAATCTTTGGGGATTATACTGATAATTCCCCGTGGGCAAGCATTTTGGCACAAACCACATCCCAGACATTTGTTTTCATCGATCACGGGTAGGCCGTCTTCACCCATGGTTATGGCCCCGAATGAGCAGGCTTGAACGCAGGTACCCATCCCCAGACATCCGTAACGACAACTTTTAAAACCGTCCCACATGCTCTCTGCCAAACGGCAATCCATGGCACCACCATATATAAATTTGTCCTGGGCATGCTGATGGTTCCCGGCACACCTGACCACCGCCACATGCGGTACCGCTTCTTTACATTCCAGGCAGAGTATCTCTGCGATCTGATCGGCTACATCCTTGCCGCCCGGGATACATGCGGTAAGCTCGGATTCTCCGGCCACCACCTTTTCCGCAAAGTTACTGCACCCGGCACAGCCACAAGCACCGCAATTGGCACCGGGCAATATCTCCTCGATGGATTCAACCCGTTCATCAACTTCAATGGCAAATACCTGTGCAACCCAGGCCAGCAACAGACCAAATACGGCCCCCAAGCCTCCGAGCATAACGATCGCATATACGAGCTCCACTTACCTCAACTCCTTAATCAGAAAATTACGTTACAGTTTAAGCATCCCCTGAAAACCCATAAACGCCAGGGAAAGGATGCCGGCGGTAATGAGGGTAACCACCGTCCCGCTAAACGCTTTGGGCAGTTCCACCAGTTCCATCCGTTCCCGGATGCCGGCCATAATAATCAGTGCCAGACCAAACCCCACCGAGGCGGCCAGTGCAAAAAACAATGATTCCACGAAGGAAAATTCCTGGTTAATCGCCATAATGGCTGCCCCCAAAACCGCACAGTTAGTGGTAATCAGGGGCAGAAATATCCCCAATCCCTGATAAAGTACCGGGCTTACCTTCTTCATCATCGTCTCCACCAGCTGAACCAGAGAGGCGATGATCAGAATAAAGGTGACAATCTGCATGTAAAGCAGATTGAAGGGAAGAAGAACATAATAATAGACCAGCCAGGTAAAAAGGGTGGCGATGATCATGACAAAAATTACGGCCATACTCATACCCACCGCGGTCTCCATTTTTTTGGAAACCCCCAGAAAGGGGCAGGTCCCCAGAAATTTATTAAAGACAAAGTTCTCCACAAAGATATAGATAAAAATGATGGCCATAATCCTTCCAATATCCATGTTTAATCCCCTCCATTCAAGAGCAATTTATATCTATTCCAAGTTAAATTTTTCAAACAGAGCATTTACCCCCGCGAGCATCAGCCCGAGGACCAGGAAAGCTCCCGGCGGCAAGGCCAGAATACCCATAGGCTGAAATACCGGCCCGGTTACGGGAATATCGAAAATTGTGCCCTGGCCCAGTATCTCACGTATGGTCGCCAGTATAAGCAGGGCCAGTGTAAAACCGGTGCCGATTCCCACCCCGTCAAAAAATGAGCGCAAAACCGGTTTTTTACCCGCAAAAGCTTCGGCGCGGCCCAGAATTATACAGTTGACCACGATAAGAGGAATAAATATACCCAGCTGCTTGTGCAAATCCGGCTGATAGGCGGCCAGCAGCATATCGACCACCGTAACAAAGGTGGCGATAATCACTATATAAATGGGAATCCTGATACTCTTCGGTATATAGTTGCGCAGGGCGGATATAACCACATTGGAACATATCAGCACCGCCATCGTGGCCAGGCCCATCCCCAAGCCTCCCTTGGCCGTAACGGTGACACCCAGAACAGGACACATCCCAAGAACCAAGCGAAAGGTCGGGTTTTCTTTGATAATACCCCGCGTAAGATCCTGAAGATATATGTTCATTTTCTCACCCCCAAAAGTTTAAATGTCACAAATACTCAAGGCTGCTTCATTAAATCGATGCCTTTATATAAATCGGAAGCAGCGTTGACGATATCGCTAACGGAAAGTAAATATGCGGTGGTCGAGATGGTAGCACCCGTCACCGTATCGATATCCTCTCCGATAACAAACGATTCAGAGATATTTTTCCCTATCAGTTCTTTCAGAAAGTCGGGATCCGCAATAACATCTCCGATCCCGGGTGATTCAGAGTGTTCAAGTATATGGATGCCCTTGATCTGGCCATCGCTCCCGATAGCCAGATAATATTTGATCGTTCCCCCGTAGCCGGCTGTATGAGCCAAGGCCATAACCCCCAAAAATTCACCTTTCTGATTATAAACAATATCAAATGATATCCCCTCAATCTCTTCCGATGAGGTCTCCTCCGCTGCGGGAAAGAAATCCTGCAATAGTTCCATCTTCTGCTGCAGGGTGTTCTGTTCCAGAACCGGAGCGGTCAACATGTTCGCCCCCGTCAGCAACAATCCCGACAGAGCACCAACCAAGGCAAGGATAACGGTCATCTTGATGATATTATTCACGACGTTCCACCTCCCCAAATTTCTTCGGAACGGTATATTTATCGATAATCGGGGTTACCGCGTTCATGATCAAAATCGCAAAGGTAACGCCTTCCGGAAAAACCCCAAAAAGACGTACGAGCATGGTGATGACCCCGCAGCCCGCGCCAAAGATTATTTTCCCCAGGCGTGTTACCGGCGAGGTAACCATATCGGTGGCCATGAAAATAGCCCCAAGCATTACACCACCGGTTAGAAGATGGAAAACACCGGTCAGATAAGCATTCTCATACAAATTTCCTCCGAAAGCCGCACCCATTGCAAATACGGTTCCCAGATAAAAGAGGGGGACTCGCCAGTCGATATGCCCCTTGTAAAGCAGCCAGAACCCGCCGATTATCAGCGCGATAGCCGAGGTCTCTCCCAGGGCACCGGCCACATTACCATAAAATAAATCAGCCAGAGAAATTCTTGCGATTTCGGCCTGTTCCATAGCCAGAGGTGTGGCCGAGGTGATCACATCGGCCAAGAAATCAAATGCTTTGGGAACCGGCCAGATGCCGCCCGCCATGTGAGAACTCCAGGAAACGACCAGCACGGCTCTCCCTACCAGGGCGGGATTGAATATATTTTGACCGATACCTCCATAGACCTGTTTGCCGATAATAATCGCTACGATAGATCCTATAACAACCATCCACCACGGTGCATTGGCCGGAAGGGTCATCGCCAGAAGCAACCCCGTTACGGCCGCACTGCCATCACCGAAAATATCCCTCTTTCTTAGAATCAGCGCTTCGGTAACCATTGCAGCGACCATTCCCACCAACATGGTTACCAGCGCTCGGTAACCGAACAACAACACCGCAGCGGCGGCAACCGGCAGAAGAGCGGTCAAAACATCGGCCATGATACTCTTTATGGAATCCGCCGTACGGATATGCGGTGAGGAGGTAATAACCAGTTTACTGTCCATCTACTTTCACTCCTATCTATCTTCCAAAATCTAAAGCAATTTTCTTTTTCTTGCGGTAATTTCTGCTTTAGAAGCTCTAATCCATTGCGTCAACGGCCGGGAAGCCGGACATACATAGGCGCAGCAGCCGCATTCGATGCAGTCCAAAGCATGGAAGACTTCCGCCCGATCAAAGAACCTTTTTTCACTGACCGTCCCCAGAAAATTGGGCAGAAGATTCATCGGGCAGGCTGCTATACAGCGGGAACACCTAATACAGGGGCCGATTTCCCCAAGATGTACTTCCCGTTCGGTTAAAACCAGGATGCCGGAGGTGCCTTTAACAACCGGCACTGCAGTGATAGCCAGTGATATCCCCATCATCGGGCCTCCGGAGATTACTTTGCTGACCTGCCCGGTCAATCCGCCACATTGTTCTATTACATCTTCAAAGGTTGTCCCTATCCTGACCATGAGATTGGCCGGGTTCATGACCCCTGACCCGCTCACGGTGACCACCCGCTCGATAAGAGGAGTGCCCTCCAGAATGGCACGGGCAATCGCGGCGCTGGTGCCCACGTTCTGGTTGACCACATTGACATCCAGCGGCAGCCCGCCGGACGGCACCTGCCTTCCGGTAATCACCTCTATCAGCATTTTTTCCGCTCCCTGGGGATACTTGGTGGGAAGTGGAAAGACGGAGATATTCTTCTCTCTTTTGACCGCTTCCTTCAGAGTTTTAAGTGCATCAGGCTTGTTGTCTTCGATGCCGATTACTCCTGCCGATGCGTCCAGGGCCTTCATCACCGCTTTCAGACCAAAAACAACATTTTCGGGTTCTTCAAGCATAATACGATGGTCGGCGGTAAGATAGGGTTCACATTCGGCCCCGTTGAGAATAACGGTATCTATCTTCTTGCCTTCCGGAGGGGAGATCTTCACATGCGTGGGAAATGCAGCCCCCCCCATCCCCACAATCCCCGCCTCACGTATGATCTGCACGATCTCCTCTTTGGAGAGGTCATCCAGTGTTTTTCGGGAAGGGTTGAGCCCCTCTGCATGCTCATCGGAACCGTTGGACTCGATCACGATTGATCTGATCTTGGTGCCGATGGGCGTGTAATGAAAGTCCACAGAGACCACTTTTCCGGCTATACTGGCATGAATGGGAGCCGAAACAAAGCTCTCGCTCGCCGCAATTTTTTGCCCCGCTTTAACCTCATCCCCCACCTCGACCAGCGGTTCACAAGGTGCCCCAATATGCTGCTGGAGGGGAATGACCACTTTCTCCGGAAGTCGGGCGGAAGTGATCGGAACAGATTCCGTCAACTCCTTGCAATGCCCGGGGTGAATACCACCTTTAAACGATTTTCCGCTCATCCATTCTCTACTCCTTCAGACTGAAATATATTTTAAATACGCTGATTTATACCTTAAAACTCCTGTAAATACATCCTTAAAAATACGCCGCTTAAAGGTTCTTGATCAGGAATAAAAATACCTTCCCCAAAATATATTTCTTAAATAAATTAAAAATTTACAATATTTCATCTAATTCAACAAAAAGGTGGAGTTTATAAATTAAACTCCACCCAAAAAAACATCTGTTTTTTTACGCGCTTTTTAATTATTGTGCGGTGCCTTCATTTTCCGTTTCCGCATTTTCCGCGCCTTTATCATCAACTTCTTCTTCTTCGTCTTGTCCGTCGTCAGCATCATCTAACAGCTCGTCGCCTTCGACGTCGTCGTCATCTTGTTGTGCTTCCTGATTGCAGCCTACGGCAAAACTTAATACCAGGGCCAAAACCAGTAGCAGAACCCCCCACTTTGTATATTTCTTCATGGTTAAACTCTCCCCTCCTTTCTGTTTGTAAATAACGGGTTTTATATTTAAATAAAACCCTCTCTATATATATTACAACATTATATAGAAACTTCCTCCTGATTATTCCTTAATTAACCGATTAATTCTTCTTAATAAATAGGGCGCGCGCCTCGCTGATCGTATAAAAAGAACCGGTTACCAGCACCATATCCTCATTGCCGGCCAGGCTTAGCGCCTTGCGGAGAGCCCGGGGCAGGTCCGGTTCCACTAGCGGAGAAGCTCCTGTTAAACCCAAATTCTCATCTTCCACAATTTTTCTCAATTCCTGCGGATCGGCGGCTCTTTCTATCGCCGGGCGGGTCAGGATAAGGTCATCCGCCACCCGGGATAAAAGGGATAACATCCCCCGCATATCCTTATCTTCCATGATGCCGACGACCATAATAAGGCGCCTGCATGTATAATGTTCGGCGGTCGCCCTGATCATTGCTCTGACGGCGGCGGTATTATGCGCTCCATCGATGACCACCAGCGGTTTTTTCTGCAAAACCTCCAAACGCCCGGGCCATTTTGCCGCTCTCAACCCTTCCCTCAGTGCCTCTTCATCTACAAAAAAACCCTCATTCCCGAGAGATTCAATAACGCCGATGGAGACGGCGGCATTTTCAACCTGATACTCTCCCCGAAGGGGGATGAAAATATTGCGGTACTCATTTTGCAGGCCCCGGCAATCAAACCGCTGCCCCTCGGGGACTATCTTCCGTCCTCCGTATTCAATAATCCCGTGGTAACCGGCCGTAGTCGCAAAGTTATCTCCTGCAGAGACAACGTGATAAAGCGGTGCTCTTTTATCCGCGGCGCTTTTCTGCAAGACCCGTTCCGCAGCCGGATCATGGACCGCGGTAAACAGAGGGATGCGCTCCTTGATTATACCGGCCTTCTCATAGGCGATCTTCTCCAGGGTGGAACCAAGGATATGAGTATGATCACGGCTTATGTTGGTGATAACCGTAATCAGCGGAGAGACAATATTGGTTGCATCCAGCCGCCCCCCCAGTCCGGTTTCCAGAACCACCAGATCGGGAGCGGACTCCGCATAATAGTTAAAAGCAATCGAGGTAACCACTTCGAATTCGGTGAGCGGCCCCAGACCGGGGATCCGGGAAAGTTCTTCGACCAGCGGCCGAATCAGTTTTACGTTTTCAACGAGTTTCTCCGGTATAATGTCCCGGCCATCTATACTGATGCGGTTATTGAACATCTCGAGGTACGGAGAGGTGTACAAACCCACGCGGTAGTCTGCGGTCCGCAAGACGGATGTAATAAAAGCAGCGGTGGAACCTTTGCCGTTTGTTCCCGCAATATGTATGCATTTAAACTGATGATGTGGATTCCCCAGCCGCTCCATCAAGGCGTTCATCCGTTCCAAACCCGGCCGGATTCCGAATCGTCCGACACTATGAATCCACTGCAACGCTTCTTCGTACGTCAACCCGACATCCTTCTTCCATGCCCCCATCAACAACCAAAGCAAGGTCTTTTCGCCTTCAGGATCTCCGTTTGGGACCTACATCATCCCTTTTAACTCTTCCAACCGATCCTGCAGTTTTTCGCAGATGGCCGAGAGATCATGATAGCGGTTTTCCACTTTGGTGATCACTGCCGCAGGAGCTTTCTGCATAAAACCATGGTTGTCCAGCTTGTTTTTATTTTTATTCAGCTCCTCCAAGGTGGTGGATAACTCTTTTTCCAGTCTGCCGATCTCATCTTTTAAATCAACCAGGCCCGCCAGCGGGAGATAAATTTCCACTTCATCGCCGATGATTGCCGTTAAAGCCTGCCTAGGTTTCTCGGCCTCCACATCGATGGTGAGCTCGGAAACAAAGCCGAGTGCCTTGATATTATCGGTTTCTTCCTCCAACAAATCTTTTCTGGAGGGGACAACACGCAGCACAATCGGTGTCTTCCGTGCCGGAGGGAAATTGACCCGACTCCGCAAATTGCGGATATTGCGGATTATTTCCTGAACCAGCTCCATCTCCTCCACCTCCCGGCCAAACTCAAGCTCCCGGCGGTAGCGGGGCCATGCCGAGACGATCAGAGCTTCTCTCTGCCCCCCCGGTAATGAGTGCCATATTTCTTCGCTGATGAAGGGCATAAAAGGATGAAGCAAGCGCAACGTGCCTTCCAGAACGTAGAATAAAACTCCACGGGTCAATGCTGATCTTGCCTCCACCCCTTCTGCATCACTGCTCTTTGCATACAGATCGGATTTGCTGAATTCTACATACCAGTCACAGAAATCATTCCAGAGAAACTCATAAACTTTCCGTGCCGCTTCGCCCAGTTCATACTCTTCCAAAAGTGCGGTAACTTCCCTGACTGCAGCATTGTAACGGTGCAGAATCCAGCGATCATTACGGTTCAAACCTTCGGGCAACGCATCGGGGTTTATCCGTGCATAAGACCTGTCTGCACCGAGATTCATCAGTGTAAACCGGGAAACGTTCCATATTTTATTTACAAAATTACGGCCCGCCTCCACATTCTCCTGACGGAAGCGCTGGTCACCTCCCGGGGCTTGGCCGGTAATGAGTGTGAAGCGTAGGGTATCGGCACCATATTGCTCAATCATCTCGATGGGATCAATCCCGTTTCCTAGCGACTTGCTCATCTTCCGCCCCTGAGCATCACGGACCAACCCATGAATATAAACCGTATGAAACGGTACTTCTTTCATAAAAGCCAGCGACATGATGATCATGCGTGCCACCCAGAAATAAATAATGTCATAACCGGTAACGAGCACATCGGTAGGGAAGTACCTGTGCAGATCTTCGGTATCATCCGGCCACCCCATCGTGGAAAAAGGCCATAGAGCCGAGCTGAACCAGGTATCCAGAACATCGGGATCCTGAGTGAGGTTTTCTCCGCCGCACCGGGGACAGGCAGCGGGGTCTTCATAATCCACAATCGTTTCCCCGCATGCACAGTACCAGGCGGGGATACGGTGTCCCCACCAGATCTGTCTTGAAATGCACCAATCGCGTACATTCTCCATCCAGTTAAGGTAGACCTTGGCAAACCTCTCGGGGATAAATATTACTTCCCGATCCTGCACGACCCTTGCCGCCTCCACAGCCAACGGCTTCATCTTGACGAACCACTGCCTTGAGACCAGCGGCTCCACGACGGTGGTGCAACGCTGGCAACGGCCGGGAGCATGACGATAGTCATCAATTCTCTCAATCAACCCCTGCCGCTCAAGATCCTCGACTACCCGCCGCCGGCATTCCTGACGGTCAAGACCGCGGTACCTGCCCGCCGCATCGGTCATCCGTGCGTCATTGCCGATTACATTTACTGTCTCCAACCCATGGCGGTGGCCGATCTCCCAGTCGTTGGGATCATGTCCGGGGGTAATTTTAACCGCCCCGCTGCCAAAAGAGGGATCAACATACTCATCGGCAATAACCGGTATCTCCCGATTTACCAATGGCAGAAGAACCTTCCTGCCTATAAATTTGTGGTAGCGTTTGTCCTCCGGGTGGACGGCCACGGCGGTATCCCCAAGCATCGTCTCCGGTCGGGTGGTGGCGATGATCATAAATTCTTCCGTGCCGACAAGCGGATACCTGATATAAGTAAGAGTGGATTCTTCCTCTTCATGTTCAACTTCAATATCGGAAAGAGCGGTATGGCACCGGGGACACCAGTTGATCATATAATCACCGCGATATATCAATCCCCGGCGGTAAAGATTCACAAATACTTCCCGCACCGCTCGTGAACATCCTTCATCCAGGGTAAACCGTTCCCGGGACCAGTCACAGGAGACACCTATCTTCTGCAGTTGTTTTACAATACGGGAATGATACCTGTCTTTCCATTCCCACACTCTCTCCAGAAAAGATTCCCGGCCAAGATCATGCCTTGAAACCCCTTCCGCCTGCAGGTGTTCTTCGACTCTAATCTGCGTGGCAATCCCCGCATGGTCGGTCCCCGGCAACCAGAGAGCGTCAAAGCCCTGCATCCTTCTCCATCTGATGAGCACATCCTGGATCGTATTGTCCAGTGCATGCCCCATATGCAGCGATCCCGTAACATTGGGAGGAGGTATGACGATTGTAAATGATTTATCATGTGGGTTTTTCCCGGCCCGGAAGCAATTCTTATCCAGCCAGAACCGGTAAATTTTATCCTCCACCTCATGCGGATCATACACCGGTTTTAAATTAATCTCCATCTTCGAGTCACCTCGTCCAATAGCATGTTTTTTCCATGGGGTTTCAATTCTTTAATATATTCTTTCCATGATTAAAAGTCAACTTACAGGGCCTCCCGGAGGCCGGTTTGCCCGCCGCCCCGATCGCTAACCGCCGCCGGTCGTTCCAATGCCCTGGTAAGAGCGGCGAAGACGAAGCTCCCGCTCCACCTCCTGCGAAAAAGTGCCCCGGAAGACCTCCCAATGCGGGGCAATCAAGAGCTCCTTCCTGAACACTTCGCTCAACAACCGATGTACAACAATATCCCGGCGTAAAATCTCCAGCTGATTGCAGATTATTTGCAGATACTCTTGCCGGGTCAGCACCTTTATTTTACCCGCCCGGAATTGTTTCTCCAGCGGGGTATGCTTGATTATCTGGAGCTGGTGGAACTTGATCCCTTTTACGGGCAGATCGTTTAATCTCTCTATCGTTTCCAGCATCTCATCTTCGCTCTCTCCCGGCAACCCGTTGATGATATGGACACAGACCGTAATACCGCGGCGGGCCGCTTCGGAAACCGATTCCTGAAACCGGGCAAAAGTATGTCCCCGGTTGATCAGCTCCAGCGTCCGATCATGCGCGGATTGCAAGCCCACCTCCAGCCAGAAGTGGTATTTCCGGGCATACTCTTCCAGCAGATCCAGCACCTCTGTCCGGAGGCAGTCCGGTCTGGTGGCAATGCTCAGACCGATCACCCCGGGCATGGATAAGGCCTGATCATATACATGACGGAGGCGGGAGACAGGGGCATAAGTATTGCTGTAGGACTGAAAATAGGCCATATATTTATATCGGGGGACAGCTGTCCCCTTTTTACTTGCGGTTTCCGCCGCACGGTTAAGCCGTCCCGGCGATCGATAAAGGTTTCTCTTCTCCATCCTCAACTGGTAGTCGAGAATCTGTTCTTTGATCTCTCGTCTATGCCCGTCCCGCTCGTCGGCCGCCGCGGGGGGGCTGAAACCGGGGTTATAGCAGAAGATACAACCTTCATCTGAAATTGTTCCATCACGGTTTGGACAGGTGAAGGAGGCATTCAAGGGGATCTTGTAAACCCTTTCACCTATTTTTTCCTTGAAATATGCGCTTAGGCGGTAATACCAACCTGCAGGTGGCATATTTTACTCCTCTTTCCCTTTTTTCACAGCATCCTTCTTCAGCTTTCCAGCCCGGCGATCGGCAAGATGGAGGGCTAAAAATGATATGTCCGCAGGGGTTACTCCATCGATCCTTGAGGCCTGGCCCAGTGTATGGGGCCTGATATCCTTCAATTTCTGTTTTGCTTCGGCGGAGAGGTTTGTCAGATGATCATAGGGGAAATCGGCGGGGATGCGCCGCTCTTCCATTCTAAGCATCTCCCTGATCGTCTTTCTCTGTTTAACCAGGTAACCTTCGTACTTTATTGCCGTCTCCACTTCACTGATGATCTCCGGATCTTCCGCAAGGTTCAGGTCTTGACCGGCGGTCAGTCCGTCCAGATCAGCGTATTTAATTTCCGGACGTTTCAAGATCTCGGCCAGCGTCTGCGGTTGTGAGAGGACCGACGATCCGATGGAGATCAGTTTTTTATTGACCGCATCGGAAGGAGTCAGCCGCAAACTCTCCAGCCTCTCTTTTTCTTCCTGCAGGAGACGTTCTTTCTCCCGGAATATCTCATAGTGCTCCTTATCGATCAGTCCCAGACGATAACCCTTTTCGGTTAGACGCAGATCGGCATTATCATGGCGAAGCAGCAGCCGGTATTCGCATCGCGAAGTAAACATACGGTAGGGCTCGGTAATGCTCTTGTTGATGAGGTCATCGATGAGCACCCCGATATAGGCCTCGGTTCGTGGAAGTATAAACGCCGGCTCCTCTTTGGATTGCAGTGCGGCATTGATCCCGGCGATAAGGCCCTGGGCGGCAGCCTCTTCGTAACCGGTCGTGCCGTTTATCTGCCCCGCCAGAAAGAGCCCCTTCACCAGCTTCGTCTCCAGCGTTAACTTTAATTGGGATGGGGGCAGATAGTCGTACTCGATGGCATAGGCCGGCCGGGTAATAACCACCTCTTCCAGCCCCGGAATCGTTCTCAGAAAAGCATGTTGGAGTTCCTCGGGCAACCCTGTTGAAACCCCCTGGAGGTACATCTCCGCGGATTCCCCGCTCTCAGGTTCAATAAAGATCGGATGACGGGGCCGTTCGGGAAAACGGACGAGTTTATCCTCGATGGAAGGACAGTAACGGGGACCCTTGCCCCTGATCAAGCCTGAATAAATGGGGGCGTAATTGATGTTATCCAGGATGAGACGGTGAGTCTCCTCTCCGGTATAGGTGAGGTAGCAGGGAACCGCCTCAAATTTTTGCGGCAGAGTGGCATAGGAAAAACTTCCGATACCCTGCTCCCCTCTTACCGGCGTCAACCGCTCAAAATCTATGCTGTTGCGATAGACCCGCGGCGGAGTGCCGGTCTTGAAACGATCTATTTTAAACCCCAGTGACAGGAGGTTGTCAGCAAGGCCAACGGAAGGGATCTGGTTACCGGGGGCAGCCGGAAAATGGTTATGCCCCACAAAGATTTCCGAGCGCAGGTAAACACCCGTGGCCAGAACAACCGTCCTGCCGGCATAAAAACTTCCGCCGCGGGTACGTACCCCCCGGACCGTCCCTTCTTCCACGATGATCTCCTCGACGGATCCTTCACGAAGAACCAGATCGGGTTGATTTTCAAGGAAGGACTTCATCCCCCTCCGGTAGGCGTTCTTATCCACCTGAGCCCTTAAAGCCTGCACGGCCGGCCCTTTGCTGGTATTCAGCTTGCGCATCTGCAACACGTGGCGGTCGGCGTTCCGGCCCATAATGCCGCCAAGAGCATCAATCTCTTTAATCAGATGCGCTTTGCCCGGCCCCCCCAGAGACGGGTTGCAGGCCATCAGCGCGCAATGATCAAGGTTGAGATTGACGAGCATGGTCTTGCAGCCCAATTTTGCCGCCGCCAGAGCCGCCTCACAGCCCGCATGCCCGGCACCGACGACCAGTACATCATAAGTTGTGGACGATCTTGACATCACCGTTAAATCCTTCCTTTTTTACTGCAATCAGACCGCATACGCCCTGGTTGTTTCGGGCGGACCAAAAAATAAATATATCATAACCACGGATCCTTTCCGGCCAGAGACATGCGCCGGCAGAAGCCGGGGGTGGTCACGCGCAGGCGGGGAGGAGATTGAAACCGCTTATACTCCGATCCGGTGATCTTTCCGATCACCTCCCGGACCGTTGCCGGGTCAAACCCGGCGGAAATAATCTCGTCGGGAGACCTGTTCTCCTCCATGTAAAGGCGCACGAGCTCATCCAGAATCTCATAAGGAGGAAGTGAATCCTGATCTTTCTGCCCGGGACGCAGCTCCGCCGAGGGAGCTTTCCCGATAATGGAACGGGGGATGATCTCTCTTCCGCCCCGTTGGTTTATATATTCCGCCAGACGGTAAACCATGTTCTTGGACAGATCAGCCAGCACCGAGAGTCCTCCACACATGTCGCCATACAGTGTGCTGTACCCCACGGAGAGTTCGGATTTATTCCCGGTCGGCAGCACGAGCCGCCTTTCACGGTTGGAGATAAACATCAGGATGATCCCCCTGATCCGCGCCTGAAGGTTCTCCTCGGCCAAATCCATCAGGAGAGCATCTCCACTGAACAGATCAAGTAAGCTGCAGAACGGCCTTTCTATGGGTATCAGGCGGGTCCCGATACCGAGATTGCGACCGAGTATCTCTGAATCTTCAATACTGTGTTCCGAAGAATAACGCGAAGGCATCATCACGCCGAGGACTTTCTCCGGCCCCAGCGTCTCCGCCGCCAACGCAGCAACCACGGCTGAATCTATCCCTCCGCTGAGCCCCAGCACCACTTGGTCAAAACCGCTCTTGGCCAGATAATCCCCCAACCCCAGTTTGAGTGCGGAGAAGACCCAGTCGATACCTTCCGGCAATGCAAGGGGCTCCGAAGCGGCCGCCATAGCTTCGCCGTCAAAGAAGAAAACCCCCTCCCGAAAAGGAGGCGCCCGAAAGACAATCTTTCCTTCAGCGGAGCAGACCATGCTGCCGCCATCAAAGATAAGCTCGTCATTGCCACCGACCTGATTAACCCAGACAGCCCCCGTGCGATATTGCCGCGCCAGGGCGGAGAGCAGTTCGGCCCGCCTTCCGGCCGCCCCCAGAATATAGGGTGAGGACGCGATATTGATGAGCAGCTCGGCCCCCTGTTTGAAGAGCTCCGCAACGGGGTTCCGGGAAGGATGACCCGTTATCGGGTCGTCACGGCCGGCGCCGATATCTCCGCCTATGGTTATGGCCGCCTTCCTGCCTCCCACATCGGCGAGGCGGGGAGAATCGGCCCGGGTAATATAACGGTTTTCCGCCAATATGCTATTCCCGGCAAAAACGGTCTGATGGTGCACGGATGCAATCCGGCCATCCCGCAGGAGAAGCGCACTGTTAAAAAGACAATCTTCCCGGGGCTCCCTCCAGGGGGTGCCGAGCAGCAGATCAATCCCCTCCGTCTGCGGCAATATTTCATCCCTGATTATCTCCTCGACCTTGGCGATAAAAGTACGGTAAAGAAAAAGGTCATGCGGAGGATAGCCGGTTACAGCCATCTCGGGAAAGATGACGAGATCGGCACCTCCGTCACGGGCTTTAGCGGCCATCTCTTTTATCTTCAGGACATTGCCCCGCAGATCACCGACTGTCGGGTTCATTTGAGCCAATGCAACCTTCATCGGGATAATCCCTCCGTTTTTAATACATACCTGAAAATTTTCATGCAGTTGCTTAATTATATTATAAACAGCCTTATCTTTAAAGTAAAAAAAGGAAATCAAGCGCCAACATTCCCATATTGAGATTTCCATCCACCCGCTTGTATCCTCTATCTTTTACTAATCATTCAAAAAATACTTCCGGATGTCATTGCTATAACTCCTGCTTCGTTGTCATCCCGGGCGCATTTTTTTGTTATTGCTATTGCTATGAAAGTAATATTTTTATCATCGCGATGATAAATGCGGGACGAGAGTGGTTAAGATCCTTCGGTGTCAGAAGGAGGCACTCCCTCTGGATGACAGAAATTAAATCTGCCATTCAAAATACTTTCCCGTACTTTTCCGCTCTTTGTTTTTTGGGAGATCTTCCGCTATAATGATCTAGGATTAACAATACCCACTTAAGATCACAGGAGAGATTTAAAATATATTGGATGCACTCTTAATCCTTGAAGATGGATTTTGCCTGAAGGGAGAAGTTTTTGCCGGACAGGGCGAAGTTTATGGTGAAGTCGTCTGCAATACAGCGATGGTCGGCTATCAGGAAATAATCACCGACCCTACTTATCACGGACAAATTATTTCGTTTACCTCCCCTCATCTGGGAAATTACGGCTGTCACCCCGATGATAATGAATCCGGGATTCCGCAAATCAAAGCCGTGCTGTGCAAAAGCTACTGCAGGCGACCCCGGAATATAAGATCCCGGCAGAGTCTGGAAGCTTTTCTCGATAAACACGGGGTGATCGGATTGGAGAAAATCGATACCCGTTCACTGATGCTCCATCTCCGGAGCAATGGCTCAAAGAGAGCAATCGTCTCGACCCTCACGACCGATCCGGAGAAGTTGATTGAAAAATTTGCCCGCTTCTCCTCCGCAGCCGCAACAGACCCCCTGAAAAACAAAGATGTGGCTACCGTCAGGCCTTACCGCTGGGATAATATCCATCGCTGTCCAATCTATGATGATGATATTGAACGCCGACACGATATAGAATATAAATGTCACGTCGTGGTAATTGATCTAGGGGTAAAGCGCAGTGTTCTAACCGCCCTTGCACAGCGGGAATGTCGGATAACGGTCATCCCCGCGGATACGGATAGGGAAACGATCAGGACTCTGAACCCCGATGGCCTGCTGTTATCCAACGGCCCCGGAGATCCGTCGCGGCAAAAGATAATTGCCGATAACATCGGCCCGCTTCTGGGGTGGCGCCCTCTGGCGGGCATCGGCCTGGGACATCAGATTATGGGGATCTCCATCGGTATCGATACTTTCGAGCTGCCTTTCGGGCACCGAGGCGTAAACCAGCCCGTCAAGGAACTGCCTACCGGGCGGGTGCTGATCACCGACCAGAATCATGGTTACAACCTCTCGGCCGAAACCCCTCTGCCGAAAGGAACCGCCATAACCCACATAAATTTAAATGATCGGACCCTGGAAGGGATTGAAAATAAGAAACACCGGTTTTTCTCGGTGCAGTTTCATCCGCAAGGATACGCCAAGACGCATGATCAGACCAATTTTTATGATAAATTTGTGGAGATGTGTATAGATGCCAAAGCGTAACGATCTGAAGAAAATTCTCTTGATCGGCTCGGGACCGATCGTCATAGGTCAGGCCTGTGAGTTTGACTACTCGGGGACTCAGGCCTGCCGTGCATTGCGTGAAGAAGGATACGAGGTGGTGTTGATCAACAGTAACCCGGCCACGATCATGACCGATCCCGATATGGCCGACCATACCTATATCGAACCGCTGACCGCGGAAGTGGCCGCCAAAATAATCGCCCGGGAGAAACCGGATGCGCTGCTCCCTTCTCTGGGAGGACAGACCGCCCTTAACATCTCCGTTGAGTTGCACGATCATGGCGTTCTTGAGGAACACAATGTAGAACTTATCGGCGTCAGGATGAAGACCATCAAGTTGGCCGAGGATCGGCAATTATTCAAGTCAGCCATGACAGAAGCAGGCCTGGACACGATCACCAGCGTCCACGTCAACAGCGTAGCGGAGGCCGAAGCATTTGCCGAGGCAGTAGGATATCCGCTGGTCATCCGTCCTTCTTTTACCCTGGGCGGTACGGGTGGGGGAATTGCCTACAATGTTGAAGAACTACGCAAGAAGGTGTCATACGGACTCTATATCAGCCCGGTGGCGCAGGTTCTGGTGGAAGAAGGGGTAATCGGATGGAAGGAGATAGAGATGGAGATTGTCCGCGACCGCAACAACAACTCCATAGTGATCTGCTCCATCGAGAACATGGATGCCATGGGGGTCCATACGGGTGAAAGTATTACCGTCGCCCCGGTGCAGACCCTGGCCGGAGAACAGTACTTGAGAGTCAAGGACGCCTCGATCGCCGCCCTTAAAAAACTTGGTGTCGATACGGGGGGCTGCAATATCCAGTTTGCCCTGGATCCGGATAGCGAACGCATGGTGGTGATCGAGATGAATCCACGTTTATCACGCTCATCAGCTCTGGCATCAAAAGCCACGGGATTCCCCATCGCCAAGATCACCGCAAAACTGGCGGTTGGATATACCCTGGATGAACTGCCCAATGATATTACCCGGCAGACGCCGGCCTCCTTCGAGCCGTCGATAGATTACTGTGCCGTAAAATTCCCCCGCTGGGATTTTGAAAAATTTCCGGAGTCCGATCGTACCCTTACCACACAGATGAAATCAGTGGGTGAAGTGATGGGTATCGGTCGAACTTTTAAAGAAGCACTGCAGAAAACCGTTCGCTCTCTGGAACAGGATTTTTACGGTTTCGACCTGAAGGATGTGGCCCGGGCCGATAATGATACGGTTAAACATTTTCTGGCCATACCCCGGCCGGAACGTCTCTTTTATATCGCCGAGGCATACCGCAGAGGTTTCCCCGGCAAACTGATCAGCGATCTGACCAAAATTAACCGCTGGTTTCTCGATCAGATTGAAGAATTGATCAGGCAGGAAGAGAGTCTCGCCCGAGCCGGGCTCAATGATTTAACCCCCGCGATGATGCTGGCAGCCAAAGAAAACGGTTTTTCCGACCGGCGCATCGCCGCTCTGGCTGCCTCGGACGAGGAGACGGTACGCCGAAAGCGCCTTGAAGCGGGGATCAGGCCTTCCTTTCGCTGTGTGGATACCTGTGCCGGGGAATTCGAGGCCTTTACGCCCTATTTCTACTCCACTTATGAGCAGCACGATGAGATACCTCCTTCCCGCACCCGCAAAGTAATGATCCTTGGCAGCGGACCTAACCGCATCGGCCAGGGAGTTGAATTCGATTACTGTTGTGTACAGGCCGCCTTCGCCCTCCGCAAGAAGGGCTACGAGGTGATCATGGTCAACTGCAACCCGGAAACGGTAAGCACCGACTACGATATCTCCGATCGCTTGTACTTTGAACCGCTGACCCTGGAAGACGTTCTGAATATCTACGAGACGGAACAGCCCGAAGGGGTAATCCTGCAATTCGGGGGGCAGACCCCCTTGAAATTGGCCCTTCCCCTGATGGAACGGGGAGTCAAGATCTGGGGTACCTCTCCACTCGATATCGACCGGGCTGAAAACCGACGGGAGTTTGCCGCCGTAGTTGAAAAATTGGGATTGGTGGAGCCGCCTTACGGCACGGCAGCCTCTCCGGCCGAGGCACTGGAGGAGGCCGATAAGCTGGGTTTCCCCATTCTGGTTCGTCCCTCGTACGTCCTGGGAGGAAAATCAATGCAGGTAGTCTATAATCGGGAAAGTCTGATCTCATATTTACAGGAAACGGAAGAGTTATCTCCGCAGAACCCTCTTCTTCTGGACAAGTTTCTGGAGGGTGCCATAGAGATCGATGTGGATGCGGTCAGCGACGGCACCGATACTTTTATCGGGGGGATCATGGAACACGTTGAGTATGCGGGGATCCATTCCGGAGACAGTTCCTGCGTGCTTCCCTCATTCAGCCTCCGCGAAGAACAGCTGCAGGAGATCCGTCGTCAGACATTCTTGCTGGCCGAAACCTTGCATGTTATTGGCCTCTGCAATATCCAGTACGCGATCAGGGGCAACAAGATTTATCTCATCGAGGCTAACCCCCGTGCCTCCCGCACCGTCCCTTTCGTGGGTAAAGCCACGGGAGTCCCTCTGGCACAGATCGCCGCAATGGTTATGGCGGGCAGAAAACTTAAAGATATGGGATTGACCGCCGAGATCAGGCCGGGACATTTTGCTGTAAAAGAAGCGGTGCTTCCTTTTTCACGTTTCCCGGAGGTAGATATTATTTTGGGGCCGGAGATGCGTTCCACGGGAGAAGTGATGGGCATCGACCGGGAATTCGGGCTGGCCTTTGCCAAGAGCCAGTTGGCCGCCGGCACCCCGCTGCCTCTGGAGGGCAAGATATTTATCACCGTGGCCAACCGCGACAAGGGCGAAGCGATAGCAGTGGCACGGGAATTCTCAAAACTCGGATTTGGTATTATCGCCACCGCCGGAACGGCAGCCGCCCTGCGCACGGAAGAGATCGAGGTCGAGGAAGTAAAGAGGCTGCAAGAAGGAAAACCCAACATCCTCCAGTATATCGAACGTAAGGAGGTGGGGCTGATCATAAATACCCCCTCCGGCACAGGTTCGCAGACCGATGAGGCCCGCATGCGCCAGAAGGCTCTTGCCCGCGGCGTCTCGATTATCACCACCATGCGCGCGGCCAACGCCGCGCTGGAAGGCATCAAGATGCTCCAGAAAAAAGGGATGGAGGTCTTCAGTCTCCAGGAGTACCAACGAACTATCTGATTCCAAAAAGCAATTTTTATCAAAATAAAAGGCCATTGTAACAAAAATAAAATATAAATGTAATAATACTGTAATATTGATCGTCTATAATATAATTAATTTGACCCCCTCTTTTTTACATATATTCGAAAGCGCGAAAAATTGTCGCGCTTTTTTCTTTTTGGGAAAGGGATTCTATCCTGACCCCCTAACCCGGCGCGGCTCAACCCCATCCGTCGGCCGGTTGTAAACCTGAAATCCGGCCGACGGGTTTACAACCCCCTTTATTTATTTTATACTATTTCCATGGGAGGGGGTAAACAACCCATGAAACATACACGCGAGGATATATTGGCCTTCCTGAAGGTGAACAAGGGCCGCGTTTTATCCGGCGGGGCGATCAGCCGCCGCCTGGGGATAAGCCGGGCGGCAGTATGGAAACATATATGCCGCCTGCGAGAGCAAGGGTATATTATCGAGGCCGGTGCCGGAAAGGGGTATCTGCTGATTTTCGAGCCGGAGCAACTGCGGATAGAAAGAATCAGGACGGAGCTCAAACCCGTTACCCGGGTGCGCCAAGTCTTCTTCTTCCCATCGCTGGATTCCACCAACCGGAAAGCATATGATCTGGCCCTGGAAGGGGCCCCCGAAGGGACCATAATCCTGGCCGAAGAACAGTCCGCCGGGCGGGGAAGGCTGGGTAGATCATGGTCTTCACTTGCTTACCATGGCCTCTGGCTCTCTGCCCTGCTCCGGCCCGCAAATATGACCCCGGGAAAGATGGCTCCTTTTACAGCGGCGGCAGCGGCGATCATGGCGGCGGTATTGCGGAAGGTTTCCGGGCTGCCCGTATCCGTAAAGTGGCCCAACGATCTGCTCATCAACGATAGGAAGCTGGGAGGAATACTTGCCGAGGCCAAATCGGAGCCGGAACACATCCATTTTATGATTTTGGGGATAGGAATAAATATCAACCACAAGGTCCATGACTTCCCCGCGGAGTTGGCTGGAAAAGCCACCTCCCTCCGTATCGAAGGAAAGAGATTGTTTGACCGTGAAGCAATCTGCGTGGCGATAATAAAAGAGTTGGAAGCCGGTTACGATCTCTTTCTCAGAAGCGGGTTTTCCGCGTTCCTGGAACTGTGGAGAGAGCTTGATATCATGCCGGGGAAAGAAATTTCTGTTAAATTCGGTGCCAAAACCATCCATGGAACGGCCGTCGATATCGACAAAGACGGAGCCCTGATAGTTAAAGACTCTGCCGGAAGATTGAAACGTTTTTCTTATGGCGAAATAGAACACCTGAAGACGGGATTATCTCCATCGGGAATGGGCAAGGAGGAAACGCAGCCATGAAACGTTCCGTTGGCGATTTGACGGCCATTGCCTTATTTACAGCGCTGATCTCCGTTCTTGCTCAGTTCTCGATACCGCAGCCGTTCTCACCGGTTCCGTTTACCGGCCAGATCTTCGGCGTGTTGCTGGCGGGCGCCATTTTAGGCAGTAGTTCGGGCCTGATCTGTATTCTGGCCTATCTGTTACTCGGCGCGGCCGGAATCCCCGTTTTTGCCATGGCCAAGGGAGGCTTGCACATACTCTTTGGCCCCACCGGCGGCTATCTTTTAGGGTTCGTCCCCGGGGTATATCTTCTGGGCAGGATCGGCGGAGACAGAAAGGAAAATAACGGATTGCTTCTGGGTGTCGGTATGCTCATCTTTGTGGCGATTACCTATCTATGCGGTGGACTGCAGCTGGCGTTGGTCATGAAGATGAATTTCAGGCAGACCATAATCGCCGGAGTAATCCCCTATCTCCCCCTGGAAATGGTCAAGATAGCTGTAGCCATCCCTCTGGCTTCCAGATTGAGAAGGATCATCTGCCCCGCAGATAAGATGAAAGAATGAATAAGGAGCTCTAAAGCCGGTGGAACAATTTATATCTGTCGGTCACCGGCGACCAGAGCAGCCCCCAGTGCCCCGATAATCTCCGGGTTTTCAGGGATGATAATCCGGATACCCAGTTTCTCCTCGATCGCCGTCACCACCCCGGTATTTTGGGCCACTCCGCCGGCCATGACGATTTTTTCCTCGATCCCCACGCGATTGAGCAGGCCGGCAGTGCGCTCGGCGATGGAATCATGGATGCCGCGGATAATATCTTCTCGCGGTTGGCCGGCGGCGATCAGTGAAACTACTTCCGATTCGGCAAAAACAGTGCACATACTGCTGATGGGTACCGAACGGGAAGCTTTCGCGCTCAGCGCAGCCAGATCTTTCAGTTCAACCTCAAGAGCATGGGCCATCACTTCGAGGAAGCGCCCCGTGCCGGCCGCACATTTTTCATTCATGGCAAAATCAACAACCTGCCCCTCCGCCCCGAGGCGGATGACCTTGCTGTCCTGTCCGCCGATATCGATGACCGTCCGCACGGAAGGAAAGAGAAAAAAAGCACCCCGGCCATGGCAGGTGATCTCCGTCACCCTCTTATGGGCTGAAGGCACGCTGATACGGCCATAGCCCGTGGCAATGACGTAGTCCAGGTCTTCCGGGGATAAATCCGCTTTCTTTAAAGCCTCGTTCAGCACTTTGTCAGCGGCAATCCTGCTGTTTGCACCGGTAGGCATGATCACAAAGCTGAGGATATCGCCACCATCAAGGATTACCGCTTCCGCCGTTATCGAGCCGACATCTATCCCGGCAACTACCAAACTCTTCGCCCCTTCCTCATTTGTTTATCAGTTGAGCAATAAAAGCGCTCACTTCCCCGGCGCCCACTCCGCTCCTGGACGAAAAAGGGATGAGCGGAAATTGATCGGGCAGCTCCAATGCGGTCCGGATCTCTTTTATCCGTTTTAAAGATCGGCCTCGTGATATCTTATCGGCCTTGGTAGCCACGGTCAGGAACGGATACTCCCTGCTCAGGAGCCATGCCGTCATCTGTCTGTCGTCCGCGGTGGGAGGATGACGTATATCGAGGATATGGATCAGGCCTCTGAGCTGTTCCCGCCGCTCAAGATAGGTTTCAATCAGATAACCCCAGGTTTTTTTCAGGTCTCTGGAGACGCGGGCATAGCCATAACCGGGAAAATCCACCAGGTAGAAAGAGTTGTTGATCAGATAAAAGAACAACGCCTTCGTTTTACCCGGGGTCGAGCTGGTCTTGGCCAGGTTTTTCCGTCCCAGAAAAGTATTGATCAGTGAAGATTTACCCACATTGGACCGCCCCAGAAGCGCCACTTCCGGGAATACCCCCTGTGGAAACTCCTGCGGTCGTCCGACTTTTCTTTCCAGTTCACAATGGCGAATAATCATTCTTTGCCGTACCGGAGAGAGGAGAGGTATTTCGAGGTCTTCCACGGCCATATCGGATCAGAAATATGCTAATGCTTAAGTGCCGAATCGCCCCGCTCATCAGAGTCGGAGATGCCTTTCTGCTGCTCAACCAATCCTTCCGGTACCCGCTCCTTCTTGATAAGGTTTTCAAACACGGCGTCCAGGGCCTCATCCATATCATCGACAAGGACAAAATCAAGGTTTTTGCGAATATTAGCGGGGATATCGCTTAAATCTCTACGGTTGTCGGAAGGCAGAATCACTTTCTTGAGGCCTGAACGATGGGCAGCCAGCACTTTTTCTTTAATCCCGCCGACGGGAAGCACCCTCCCCCGCAGAGTAATCTCCCCCGTAAGGGCAATGTTTTTGTTGACCGGCAACTGGGTGAGGGCGGAGATCATGGCCGTAGCCATGGCTATCCCTGCTGAAGGCCCGTCTTTGGGTATAGCCCCTTCAGGTATATGGATATGAATATCAAGATTCTTGTAAAAATCCTCATCTAAATGTAACGATTCCGATCGCGAGCGGATGAAGCTTAGAGCCGCCTGGGCGGATTCCTGCATTACATCGCCCAGTTTTCCGGTTAGCAGCATCTTGCCTTTGCCCTTCATCGGAGTGGCTTCGATGGCCAGAATATCTCCTCCGGCCTCGGTCCAGGCCAGTCCGGTGGTCACCCCGATCTGATCTTCTTTTTCCGCGGCACCGAAGCGGTAACGGGGGATCCCCAGGTAACGATGCACGTTCTGGGCGCTGACTCTACGGGCCAGATCTCTGTCTTTAACCACTTCCCGGGCCAGTTTACGGCAGATGGCCGATATCTTGCGCTCGAGGTTTCTTACCCCCGCTTCCCTGGTATATTCGCGGATGATCTTGCGTATGGCCCCCCGGGACAGATGGAGGTTCTTCGGGGTAATGCCGTTTGCTTTCATCTGCTTGGGCACGAGGTGACGCTCCGCTATCTCCACCTTCTCCTCTTCCGTATAACCGGAGATATTGATCGTTTCCATACGATCAAGGAGGGGTTGGGGAATATTAAGGTTGATATTGGCTGTGGTGATGAACATAACCTGTGAAAGGTCGAAGGGCACCTCGATAAAATGGTCGCTGAAGATATGGTTCTGCTCGGGATCCAGCACCTCCAGCAATGCCGCCGATGGATCGCCCCTGAAATCCGTTGACATCTTGTCAATCTCATCGAGCAGAAAGACCGGATTCTTCGATTGGGCCTGTTTCATCCCCTGGATGATCCTTCCGGGCAGTGCGCCCACATAAGTGCGGCGATGACCCCGTATTTCCGCCTCATCCCGGACCCCGCCGAGTGAAATGCGGACAAAATTACGTTTCATCGCCCGTGCAATCGATTTGGCCAGTGATGTTTTACCTACACCGGGCGGTCCGATCAGACACAGTATCGGCCCTTTGAGCTCCGGAGCCAACTGCCTAACTGCCAGAAATTCCACGATTCTCTCTTTTACTTTTTCCAATCCGTAATGGTCATCGTCCAGTATTTGCTGAACTACATCAAGATCGGTTCTGTCTTCCGTGCCGATTGACCACGGCAGGTCGATAAGCCAATCCAGATAATTTCTGATTACCACCGCTTCCGCGGCAGCCGGAGGCATCTTTTCCAGGCGATCAAGTTCCTTAAGCGCTTTCTCCTCAACCTCGTCCGGAAATTTGGCCTGGCGTATCTTCTCGCGATAATCATCGATCTCGGCCATGCGTTCATCTTTCTCGCCCAGCTCTTTCTGGATGGCCTTGATCTGTTCCCGCAGGTAATATTCCTTCTGGGTCTTCTCCATCTGCTTACGTACTCTGGAGCCGATCTTGCGCTCGATCTCCAAAATCTCCAGTTCCCGACCAAGGATCTCCACGAGCCTCTCGATCCTTTCCTTCAAATCAAATATCTCCAGAATCTCCTGTTTCTGAGATAATTTCAAAGAGAGGTGTGAGGTTACCAGATCGGTAAGTTGGCCGGGTTCCTCTATCCCGGAGATAGCTACCAGCGCCTCCGGGGGTATCTTTCTGCTGTTTTTAACGTATTGTTCAAATATCTCCAGCAGGTTTCTGAGCAACGCTTCCGTTTCCGGATTCTTGCTTTTATCTTCTTTTATCAACTCAATTTCAACTTCAAAACATGGTTTCTGCTTGATCATCTTGGTTATTTTGCCCCGTTGTAGGCCTTCAACCAGAACGCGGATGACCCCGCCGGGAAGTTTGATCATCTGCTTGATCCGGGATACCGTTCCCACCGTATAGATATCTTCAGGTTCGGGAAGATCTATCTTGGCATCTTTCTGAGCAACCAGAAATATCTTACTATCGCCCAGCATGGCCTTTTCCAGAGCTTCAATGGAGCTGCTGCGCCCTACGTCGAGATGGATTACCATATGGGGAAAAACCAATACACCTCTCAGAGGCAACATCTGTATCTTCTTTTTTCTTGGCATGCAGTTTACTCCTCTTCCGATAAAAAATTACGTCTATCTATTATAATGATAAGCATTTTTAAAAAGAAAGAATCCTAGTTAAATAGAATTCTTCTTAGATCCTCTATATCCTTTTATTATTCATTTATTTATTATTTTTAACTCCCTTGCAAGGGCATGTTTACGGCCGCAACAGGTTTATATTTCTGTACAGATTCATCCGCAGGAAGCTGATGTTCAGGATCATGAGATACTGCAAAAACCAGTTTAAAGACCTCATTCAAATGATGAACCGGTATTATTTTCAACTGGGGATGACGGGCAAACCCCTGTTGCCAATTTTTTTCCGGAATCAGAACACGTTTGCAACCGGCTTCGGCGGCGGCATCAAGTTTTGGAGTAATCCCTCCCACGGGGCGCACCGCCCCCCGCACCGAAAGTTCTCCGGTCATGGCGATCAGAGAATCAACCGGTTTCTGCTTCAGGGCCGAATAAATGGCTGTCGCCATGCCGATACCGGCGGAAGGGCCGTCTATGGGAATTCCTCCCGGAAAATTAAGGTGAATATGATAGTTGTGCAGATCAAGATTCATGATTCCGTTCAATACCGTGATCACATTTTCCGCAGACCCCTTGGCCATACTCTTTCTCCTCACCGTGCGCCCGTTCCCGCCGCTGCCCATCTCTTCCTCTTCGATGATGCCGTTAATATTTATACTGCCCTGTCCGGAGAGGGCCGGAAAGATTGAGGCTTCGATCTCGATCAGCGTCCCCATGTTGGGCCCGTAAACTGCAAGTCCGTTAACACAGCCGATCTCCGGGGAGCCATTGACTTTCAGTTCCGGACGCGGTGACAACTGGCTGCTGTTTACAACCCATTCCACATCTTCGACCTCGATGGCGCGCCGGCCGTCGCCCTGTGCTATCCCTGCAGCCATCTGGACGATATTTACCGCCTCACGGCCATTGGAGGCAAAGTTGGTGATCACCTCCAGCGAAGCGGGAGAGATGACAAAATGTATCTTCTGCACCGCATTTTTGGCGATGATGTTTATCTCCTTGGGCTGCAGTCCCCGGAAAAATATTTCCAGGCATCTTGAACGTATGGCTGGAGAGAGATCTTCCGGCATGCGCGTGGTTGCTCCGATAAGCCGGAAGTCGGCCGGCAACCCTTTCTGAAAAATTTCATGGATGTGGCGGGGGATATTCTGATCCTCGCTGTTATAGTAGGAACTGTCCAGAAATACTTTACGGTCTTCGAGCACTTTCAACAGTTTATTTATCTGAATGGGATGCAATTCCCCGATCTCATCGATAAAGAGAATCCCCCCGTGCGCCTTGGTTACCGCCCCCGGTTTGGGCTGCGGTATACCGGCCATCCCCAGAGGACCGGCCCCCTGATAAATCGGGTCATGGACGGTGCCGATGAGTGGATCGGCGATGCCCCGTTCATCAAATCTGGCCGTTGTAGCATCCAGTTCAACAAATTTGGCGGACTCCAGGAAGGGACTGTCAATATTATTCCTGGCTTCCTCCAGAACCAGCCGTGCCGCGGCCGTCTTGCCCACACCCGGCGGCCCGTAAAGGAGCACATGCTGGGGGTTAGGCCCGCAGATTGCGGCCCGGAGTGCTTTTAACCCATTATCCTGCCCGATAATCTCGGCAAATGTTTGTGGCCGTGTTTTTTCGGAGAGGGGCTCACTTAAAGAGATGCGCCTCAACCTCTCCAGTTGCTCCATCTCCTTGCGCGATTCTTTATCCACGGCCACTTTATTGGTCTGCTGGCTGCGCAGCAGATTAAAAAAATATAATCCGATCACAACAGCAAAAAATATCTGAATTATACTCAGGATACCGGCGAAGCTGTACAATAAAGGAACCTCCCTCCCCTGTTTGGCTGCGATCCTTTGTTATTGTTAAATATTATCTCCTAAATAAAATCAAAGTATCCTCGATTCCCCGGCCAACAAATAGTTTGCCCCCCATGGCAAAAAAATAAGAGGGCGGGAGTTTTTCCCGCCCTCTTGGGCTTTCTTATATTATTGTCGTTGATATGCCGATGAATGAAGTTAGGCCGATTCTTCTTTTTTCTTGCGTTTTTCGGCCGTAACCAGAATAGGCTTATCCTTGTTGATGATCACCTCTTTGGTAATCATGCATTTTTCGATGTTCTCCTTGGAGGGAAGATCGAACATCACATCGATCAGATTTTCTTCCAGGATGGCGCGGAGCCCACGGGCCCCGGTATCACGCTTGATCGCTTCTTCGGCAATACATTCCAGGGAATGATCCGCAAACTCAAGGGTGACGCCATCGAGTTCAAAGAGCTTCTGATATTGTTTTACCAAAGCATTGCGCGGCTCAGTCAGGATCCTGATCAGCGCTTCCTTATCCAATTGATCCAGAGTGGCAATCACGGGAACACGGCCCACAAATTCGGGTATCAGGCCATACTTCAGCAGATCCTGCGGCAAAACATGTTTCAGGATGCCGCCCAGATCGGTCTCCGATTTGGACTTGATATCCGAAGCAAAGCCGATGCCCTTTTTACCGATGCGGGATTGGATTATTTTGTCAAGCCCGTTAAAAGCACCGCCACAAACAAAGAGAATATCCGTAGTATCTATCTGCATGAACTCCTGATGCGGATGTTTCCTTCCTCCCTGGGGAGGGACGCTGGCCACGGTGCCTTCAAGAATCTTGAGCAGAGCCTGCTGCACACCTTCCCCGGAGACGTCACGGGTAATGGAAGGGTTGTCTGTCTTGCGGGCAATTTTATCGATCTCATCGATATAAATAATCCCCTTCTCCGCCTTCTCCAGATCATAATCGGCCGCCTGGATGAGCTTCAGCAGGATATTCTCCACATCCTCACCGACATAACCCGCCTCTGTAAGCGATGTGGCATCAGCGATGGCAAAAGGAACGTTGAGGATACGGGCCAGAGTCTGTGCCAGAAGCGTCTTCCCTACCCCCGTCGGTCCGATGAGGATGATGTTGCTCTTCTGTAGCTCGACATCCTCGATTTTCTGACCGGCGTTAATCCTCTTGTAATGGTTATAAACGGCAACAGAGAGGGCTTTCTTGGCTGAATCCTGATCAATAACGTACTGATCAAGCACCTCTTTTATATCCACCGGCTTGGGAAGATCTATATCTTCCAGGTCACCCTCTTCTTTTACCTCTTCCTCAATAATCTCGTTGCATAGTTCGATACATTCATCACAGATATAAACGCCCGGCCCGGCCACCAGTTTACGAACCTGTTCCTGGGTTTTTCCGCAAAATGAACATTTTACCTGCCCTTTTTCATCACTGAACGTAAACATATACGCTTTTCACCCCAAAATTTTTATTGATTTCTTCCGTAGTCGATCGTGCTCAACCCCGAAAGAAGGCCTTCTTTTATCTATGTGTGGTGAGGATCTCATCGATAATCCCGTATTCTTTGGCCGCATTGACATCCATAAAGAAATCCCGATCCGTATCCCGGGCAATCCTTTCGATAGGTTGCCCCGTATGGCGGGAAAGGACCTCATTTATTTTTTCTCGCAGCCCGATTATCTCACGGGCATGTATTTCAATATCTACCGCCTGACCCTTGGCGCCTCCCATCGGTTGATGGACCATTACCCGGGAATGGGGCAGGGCATAACGCTTCCCTTTTGTTCCCGCCGCCAGCAAAACTGCGCCGAGACTTGCCGCCAACCCCACGCAGATGGTGGAAACATCCGGCTTGATATATTGAATGGTGTCATATATGGCCATCCCGGAATAAATAACACCTCCCGGAGAATTTATGTAAAGGTTGATATCCTTGTCAGGATCCTCCGATTCAAGGAAGAGCAGCTGGGCGATGATCAGATTGGCCACCGCATCATCAATGGCGGAACCGATAAAAATGATGCGATCTTTCAGCAATCTTGAAAATATATCATAAGCCCTCTCTCCACGACTTGTTTGCTCCACGACCATGGGTACCAAATTCATGGTTTAAACATCTCCTTTCCTTGTATCTAGGCTATTTAATTCCATATACTCAGTTGATCTTCCTTCATTATAAATGTAAATATTTTGTAACATCTGCTATTCAACTTTGGACTGGTCATCAGCGTCTTCTTTAGACTGATCATCACCGTCTTTAATTACTTTTACCCGGGCATTTTCAACCAGAAAATCGATCACTTTACGCATCCGGACCTCTTCCCGCAAAAAATTAATCCGGCCCTGTTTTTCAAAAATATCTCTCACTTTTTCAGGGGTATCCTGATAATGCGCAGCGATCTCCTTTATTTTTTCATCCACTTCTTCCCCCGAAACACTGATCCCCTCCGCTTTGATAATCGCATCAAGGACCAAGTTGGCCTTGACACGGGTAATCGCTTCTTCACGATTCTCTTCCTTCAAATCATCGAGCGTTTTTTGGGAAACCTCCAGAAATTTATCCAGATTCAACCCCTGAAACCTCAAGTACTGATCCATATCGCTTAAGATGTTGTTTATCTGTTTTTCAACGAGCACTTCCGGTGCCTCAACCTCGGAGATCTCGGTGATCTTCTCGATCAGGCTGCTCTCCAACCGTGCTCTGTTCGTTTTCTTCACATCTTCTTTCATCCGCATGGCCAGGTCTTCCTTGAAAGAGGCCACGTTATCGAATTCGCTGATCTCACTGATAAAATCATCGTCCAGAGCGGGAAGCTCTTTGCGTTTGATGTTTTTAACCGTTACCTTGAAAGTTGCTTCTTTTCCGGCCAGTTTTTCATTGCGGTATTCGGCGGGAAAAGTAACCTTCAATTCTTTCTCATCACCGGCCCGAGAGCCGATCAGCTGTTCTTCAAAACCGGGAATAAAGGTATGGGATCCGATTTCGAGGGAGTAATCCTTGGCTTCACCGCCCTCAAAAGGTTCCCCATCCATAGACCCGCAAAAATCAATCATCACAAAATCGCCTTCGCCCACTTTGCTCTTGCTATCTTCAACATCTATCAGACGCGCATGCTGGTCCCTTAAGGCTTCCATACGTTCGGTAACCATCGCCTCGTCAATCTCTTCCTCTCCGGTTTCCACCTCAATGCCTTTGTAGCTGCCCAGCTTGACCTCGGGTTTAACCTCCACGGTCGCCGTAAAAATGAAAGGTTTGCCTTTCTCAATCTGTTCGATATCGATTTTCGGTTCATCAATCGGTTCTATATTTTGTTCATCAATCGCGCGGCGATACGATTCCGGAAGCAGAATTTCAACCGCATCCTTGTACAATATTTCAGGACCAAAACGTGCTTCCAATATTTTGCGGGGGACTTTCCCTTTTCTGAAACCGGGCAGGTTTATATCTTTTACTACCTTTGTATAGGCCCTGTCCAAAGCTCCGTCCACTTCACTCTCGGGAACCTCAACTTCCATCTTGATCTTATTGTTGTCTATTTTCTCCCACTTAATCATTTAATATGCCTCCTTAAGCCGCATGCATTTAATGAATAATATATCAAGATAAAAAGACGCCCTTTGCAGGCGAAATAAAACCATAAGCACAAACAAAGCTTATTTTAACACATCGATACCAAATAAACAATATCGGGCAAGGCCCCGGCCATACCCTCTGCGGCTTAGTTCCGTTCCGGCGGTTCTTCCCTCAATTTATCCCTGATCTCACGGTAAGACAACATCCTGAATTCACCGATTACCTCACGTACCTGAGGATCGATCAGTGCTTCAAAATCTGCCGTGCGGACAGCCCTATCGGGCAAGACCAGATCCGTTTCGGGAACGGCAGAGTGATGAATCAGATGATATACGCCCGGTTCCAGACCCGATAACTTCTCCAGGTACCAATCCTTCCGCTGCGGGGGAGGGACCCTGTAGCCGTCAACCAGCCTGTATTTGGGCATCTCGATTTTACCGAGCATCTCATCAAAAAACGAGCATGCCGGTTCGTCGATACCATGTTCCGCCACGCTCGCCGGAAGATAAACCGGCAGGCGGTAATCCCGGCCAAGCTGCACATACACCTCGGCCAGATCGGGGCGAAGCACCGTTCCCATGTGGGTATCGAGATGAGTAACATCAATACCCAAACGGTAAGCACTCTCTACCTGGGCCTTCATCTCTGCCATGGCATCTTCAAGGGTAATATTGACCCAGGCCTCTTCGAGGGTCGGCCATAAATACCCGTGGGCATCTCGAAGACTGGGGCCATCGGTAAGCGGGCGCAAGCGGGGGGCATCCCATTCACTGGTCAATGTAAGATGCACTCCCAGATCGACATCCTTGAGACCCAAAAACCCGGTGACCCACGTTCCGGGCATCATCAGTGAACCGGTCTTAAAACCCAACTTGTGAAAAGCGGCATCCTGAGAATACAGGAAACCGAGGTCATCATGATGCATGATCAGAACCCTCTCCCCGGCCAACCCCATCTTATCCCAGAAATCCTGCCTGCTCATATGTTACTCTCTCCCTTTCGGTTTTTTGATCATCGGGGATTCCACCCGATCAGATCAATCATATGATATAACCAATTCTACCCTGAAAATTTACTCCCCTTTATCTTTTACGGCTGTATGGTAAAATTCTTCAACTTTCCTGTAAGCCTCCTGCAGGGGAATCTGTTCCCGCCGGGCAATGGAAAGACAGTCTTCATATTCCGGTGCACAGCGGGTGATAACTGTATCCTGCACCTTGCTGTTTACAATTTTGAACCGCACCGGCCCCCAAGGTGTATCCATCTCTTCAACAGTTCTTGGCAGCGCCGCCTTCCGCGCCTCCATGACCCGGCATCCCAAAGTGGTGGTCTCCAAAAATATCCTATCCATCAACCTCCCGGTCAGGGCCGGAGGGGAGATTATCGAAAGCTTCACCGCCGGGCGGTTCTTCTTCATCTGGATTGGTGTAAAAAACACATCGAGTGCCCCCTCTGAAAACAGTTTTTCCATCATATAACCGGTGATCTCCGGATTCAAATCATCAATGTTGGCCTCGATGATATTTACTTTTTCCCGATAACGCGGCTCCATTTTGCAGGCGGCACCCATCAGAACCCGGAGATAATTCGGGGTCTCGTATTCATTCTTACCCGCACCATAGCCCACGGACTCCAGCGTAAAATCAGGAATTTCCCCGAAGCCGCAGGCCAGAGTTGTAACCAGAGCCGCCCCGGTGGGGGTAACCAGCTCGCCCTCGGTCTCCACCCCATAAACAGGCACATCCCCTGCGGCAAGAAGTGCCGCTGTTGCAGGGGCAGGCAGGGGCACACGCCCATGACCGATCTCGATCATACCGCGCCCCAGAGGAAGCGGAGAGGAGATGATCTCATCGATGCCCAGGATATGCAGAGCCAGGGTACTGCCCACAATATCCAGAATGGAATCAAGCGCCCCGATCTCATGGAAAGCAACATCTTCAAGCGCCATCCCGTGGATACGCGCCTCCACGGCCGCCAACCGATAAAATACCGCCAGCGCCCGTTCTTTTACTTCTTCGGGCAGGCGGCTGGCACCAATAATGCAAACGATATCCTTGTACTTTCTCTCGGCAGTATCCTCCGCGGACTCAATTATAAAAGAGGTGCCGGTAATTCCCCGGCGACAAACCCGCTCCATCCCCAACCGATAACCGTCCAGGCCCAACAAAGACAAACCTTCTTCCAGCGCAGAGAGTTCCAGGCCGGCATCCAGAAGGGCCCCCAGCAACATATCACCGCTGATACCACAATAACAATCCAGATAAATAATTCTCTTGTTGTCCATATATAAATCCTTCCTGAAGTTGTTGTCAACGGGAGGAGAAAAACAAGTTGTCTTTCTCTATCTGATAAAAAAACATCAAAGTTATACTTCTTTAATATGATGCCGGCGGCAGCCTGCAGCCTGTTATCCTTTAATCCGGTTGATCAGAGCCGCCGTATAACCGGCCCCAAAACCGTTATCTATGTTAACGACGGCTACGCCGGAAGCACAGCTGTTCAACATGCTCAGAAGAGGAGCCAACCCGTTAAAATGCGCTCCATACCCCACGCTGGTGGGAACGGCAATTACCGGACAGCCGGCCAGGCCACCCACGACACTGGGTAAAGCCCCCTCCATCCCGGCCACGGCGATGATGACACGGGCATCCTTTATCTCGGACCAATGGTCAAAGAGCCTGTGGATACCGGCAACGCCGATATCGTAAATCTTGACCACCCGGCAGCCCATCAAATCTGCGGTAAGCGCCGCCTCATCGGCAACAGGTATATCGGCCGTCCCGGCCGCCAGCACCACGACCTTGCCTTCCGGCTCCGGAAGGGGGAGATCAGGCGGGCGGATTACCAGCGCCCGGCAATGTTCATAATACTCGGCGGCGGGGAAGACCTCCCGCACCGCTTCATAGACGGCAGGTTCGGCCCTGGTGGCCAGAACCACTGCCCCTGATCGTTCCAGCCGCCGTGATATTTCCACAATCTGCGCGGTCGTCTTCCCGGGACAGTAAATTACCTCGGGAAACCCCTTCTGCAACAGCCGGTGATGATCTACTTTGGCAAACCCGAGATCCTCATAGGGGAGCCCCCGCAGAGCCTCCATCGCTTCCTCAACGGTAATTTCCTGTTCTTTTACCTTCTGCAACAGGTCTGTTATCTTCTGCTTGTCCATATCTAATAATTTCACCCTGCCCGGCGGAAATCCTTTAAAATTGTCCCGGAGAACCTGAATCTAAAATTAACCCGGAGAACGGCCTGTTCCAAAGACGGCAACCGTGCCCTCTCATCTGTTCAACGGCATGATAATATCCTTACTGCTTTCCATCCTTCATGAACTGATGCAGCCAGAGGGCAAAAATAATCAGGACCCATAACCGCCGACTGTTGTCGGTTTTCCCGGTCCGGTGATCGGTAATCAGTTGCCGGATCACCGCTCCTGAAAAATATTTATCCAGAAGAGGGTCGCGGAGTAACTCCTCCACCTGCCTGCTCAGAGGCCCTCGCAACCAGATCCGGGTGGGAACCGGAAACCCCCGTTTGGGACGGGTGATGGCCGTAGCGGGCAGAAGATCGGTAAAGGCCTGCCTGAGCACATACTTGGTAAGCCCCTTCCTGATCTTGTACCCGGTCGGAATCGTGGCCGCAAATTCAAACACATGGTGATCCAGAAACGGGGTGCGCAACTCCAGAGAATTGGCCATAGGCATCTTATCCGCTTTAACAAGGATGTCGCCTACCATCCAGGTGTGCAGGTCAATGTATTGCATCGCCGTAACGTCATCGTATCCGTATCGCTCGGCCTCATCATAAAGCGGGTCGGTGACGGATCGGGCCGGCGGGAAATCGCTCCGATTTAAAAGCAGCTTTTTATCCTCTTCCGTAAAGATCCGGGCATTGCCCAAAAAACGCTGCCGTAGCGGGGTGGCCGCCCTCAGAAGATAATTCTTGCCGGGGATCGCCCCCGGTATTTTTCGCGCTCCTTTCCCGATAGCCGCCAGTACAGGCGACGGCAACCAGGTCAGGGGAGAAAGGGACTTCGGCTCATGGTAGATGCCATATCCGCCAAAAACTTCATCGGCACCCTCGCCGGAGAGGGTAACAGCAACCTTTTTCCGTGCCATCCGGGCCACAAAAAAAAGGGATATCGCCGCCGGATCGGCCACCGGATCATCAAAATGCCAGACAAGCCGGGGAAGATGATCCCAGAACTCATCCGGGTCAATCAGGTATTCCTCGTGATCGGTCTCCAGATAGCGGGCTGTCTCCGCCGCCTCGGAAAGTTCGCTGTAGGCAAGATCTTCATAACCGACGCTGAAGGTGGAGACCGGGCCCTGTTCACGGAGCAAGGCGACGATCACACTCGAATCAATGCCACCGGAGAGAAACGCCCCCAGTGGCAGCGCACTCTGCGTATATAGTTTTACGGCTTCACTCAGGATGCTGCGCGTACCGGCCGTAAAATCTTCCAAAGAACCGGCCCGCGGTTGGAATCTGATCCTCCAGTAACGGCCCAGTGTCAGGCGGTTGTTTTTATAGGTAAAGGTATGGGCGGGGGGTATTTTGAAGATGCCCTTGAACATCGTCTGCGGCTCCGGAACGTATTGAAAGGTAAGATAATGAGGCAGGGCGGACTCATTCAGACCCCGGTGGCAACCGGGCAAGGCCAGCAGTGCTTTGGCTTCGGAGGCTATCGCAAAGAGATCCGCCGTCTCCACATAATACAGCGGTTTGTTGCCAAAACGATCCCGGGCTCCAAAAAACTGTTCTTCTTCGCGATCGTAAATACAGAATGCAAACATGCCCCTCAAGCGATCCACACAGCGCTCGCCTTCCTCCTCGTAGAGATGCAGGATCACCTCGGAATCGCTCTCACTTCGGAAATGGTGCCCTTTATCGATCAACTCCTGCCGCAGTTGAAGATAGTTATAAATCCTGCCGTTACATACCAGACAGAGATTTTGGTTCTCGTTAAACAGGGGCTGCTGCCTCTTTGATAGATCAATAATGTTTAAGCCCCTGTAACCGAGTGCCACCGGCATTGAAATAAATTGCCCCGACTCATCAGGGCCACGGTGAGCCAAAACCGAAGTTAACTCCTCCATATCGAGGAAGGATACATCACTTTTTTTTTGCCAAATCCCCAGAAAACCGCTCATCTTAACCCCTCCCCCGTTGCCGGCCAAGAGGCAACATATTTAAGCATTTTAGTTTATTATATAATTAAAAACAAGGTATGGCTCGCCATTTCCAAAAATTAATGTATATTTCCCAGGAAATATGTCGAGTTCGATCGGGGCACAGCCGGCGGCCAAATAAGTGCTCAAATGCGGTCCGAGATAATTGTCACTTTCAAGTGCTCCATCTTTTATCTCGTTTACCGTTTGGAACCGCCGCCGTTCTCTCCGGTGCGGTCGGGGCGCTCAAGCAGATCTTGCAGTGCGGCCGTTTCGCTTACCGGGGGAAAGCAACTGCGATCACGGCAGATATAGGCCCGCACCGGCTCCCCGCCTGAATCCATCTCCGTCAGGAAGGGGCAGAGGTCACGAATCTGATCCCCCTTACTGCCGCTCCGATGCAGATGAATGGTTCGATGCGGATTAAATCCACTCTGCACCATCTTCAGGCAAGCAGTTGTTTCAGCCGCGCCTTCCTCGCCGCAGATCACCACTTCTTCAGGGGGACTGTGAGCTAAATCCAGGGCGGATAACAGGAATGTAAAAGCGGTAGGAGAACGCTGCATATCACCGGAAAATGAACGGATTATGGCTTCCCCCCGCTCTTCAAGCCGGGGTTTGCGCAACAAACGCCCCAGTCTTAACAGGTTCATAGCCGCCACGGAATTGCCCGAAGGAAGAGCACTGTCCTGTGCATTGGCCTTGATGAATAGAAGGTCCTCCTCATGGCCGGCTGCAAAGTTTAGTCCGCCGCCATCATTATCAAAAAGTTCGAGCATGTGTTCATTTAACGAGTGTGCCAGTCGTAGATATCCGGCCTCAAAAGTGGCCTGATAAAGTTCAATCAGCCCCCAGACCAGAAAAGCATAATCATCCAAAAAAGCCGGTATCGCCGCTTCCCCTTTCCGGTAGCATCTGAGCAGCCTTCCTTCGGCCGTAAACATATGGTTCTGCATAAACCGTACCACGGCGGCGCCGATCTCGGCCAGGGAATGATCATTGAGGACAACGGATGCTTTGGCCAGGGCGGCGATCATCAACCCGTTCCAGGCCGCAATAATTTTCTCGTCACGAAACGGACGTTCCCGCCGGAAGCGCCCATCAAGAAGCTGGGCCCGTGAATGTTCCAGAAAAGCTTTCAGTTCAGCAATACTCATGACCTTCTGTCTGGCAAATTCCTTCTCTTCATACCGACGGTGAAGGATACTCTTCCGGTGTACAAAGTTCCCCTCCCCGGTTATACCGTAGTAATCACAGAACAGACGTCCCTTCTCCTCTCCCAGTATCTGTTTTACTTCCGCAGGCGTCCAGACGTAGAAGGCCCCTTCTTCACCTTCGCTGTCCGCATCCTCCGCGGCAAAAAAAGCGCCGTCAGGGGAGATCAGATCCCTCAACACGTAATCCAGGATCTGCCCGGCGGCTTCAGAGTACTGTTCATCGGCGGTAACCTGATAGGCCTCCAGATAAACCAGAGCCATCAGCGCCTGGTCGTAGAGCATCTTCTCAAAATGGGGAACAAGCCATTTCTGATCGGTTGCATAACGGTGAAAACCAAACCCCAGCTGGTCGTAAATACCGCCCCGGATCATATGGATTAACGTCTTTACCACCATATCGAGCGCCTCTTTTTTCCTGCTGAGTTTCCAAAAACGTAGCAGGAACATCAGATTATGGGGGATGGGAAATTTGGGGCTGTGCCCGAATCCGCCATAATGGCGGTCGTGAATTTCCGATAGTTTGCTGAAAGCATCCTTTAACAGCTCCGTTCCCGGCAAGTAATAATCCATATCCGTTGACGGTTCACGGATCTGTCTGATCATCTCCCACAGTTCTTCACCCGCGTTTAACACCTTGGAACGTTCCTCTCTCCACAGCTTGGACAGTTTGGGCAGAAGACTTAAGAGCCCCGTTAGCCCGTACCGTGAATCTTTGGGAAAATAAGTGCCGGCAAAAAAAGGTTTTTTATCCGGGGTCATGATTATCGTCAGGGGCCATCCTCCCTGGCCGGTGAGCAGATGACATACATCCATATAAAATCCATCCAGATCCGGCCGTTCTTCACGATCCAGCTTGATGGATATAAAATTATTATTGAGTATTTCCGCCACGGCCGGATCCTCAAAGCTTTCTTTTCCCATAATATGACACCAGTGACAGGTCGAATAACCGATGCTCAAAAAAACAGGTTTATCCTCCCGGGCAGCCTTTTTGAAGGGTTCATCTCCCCAGGGATACCAATTGACAGGATTATAAGCATGCTGCAATAAATAAGGAGATTTTTCGTTAATCAGGCGGTTTGCCTGTTTGGCGGTTGTCTTCATATGCTATCGCTTCCCCTGTTTAACATTTATCCGTCCCGTATATTATTCCTCATAATATTATTCTTCATAAACCGGCACATTATTTTATGCAGAGAAACAGTGAGGAAATAATCAATAACGGTCCATGATAGGGAGTGAAAGAGAGGGATGGCAGGGGAACGTAAATTGAAGAAACGTAGCCGGGTTTCCGGTAAATTCAAACAGATTTACAGATAAAAACGGTGCTTGCAGAACTCCGCCACAAGACTATCCTTCTATGATCCTGATAAATTCTTCAATCAGCACGGGATCGAACTGTGTCCCCGCACACCGCCTCAGTTCCGCCACCGCCTGCTTAAGGCTCAGGGCCTGGCGATAGGGGCGGTCGTGGGTCATAACGTCATAGGCATCAACAATAGAAAAGATACGGCATTCGATGGGAATGTTGTTGCCTTTCAGACCGATGGGGTACCCCGTTCCATCCCACCGTTCGTGGTGACGCAAAATCAGATCGGCAACCGTGGCCAGGGTAGGGATTGAACGGGCGATACGGTAACCTTTCTCCGCATGTGCTCTGATAATCTTCCATTCCGCCTCGGTAAGCGGCTGCTCTTTAAATAATACATCCTTGGGAATACTTATCTTTCCTACATCATGGGCCTGGGCCAGGATGACCAGATCTTTTAATTGCCGTGAAGAAAGCTCAAATTTTGTTCCCAGTTTGATACTCAGTTCCTTCAGGCGCTCGGCATGGCCTGCGGTAATATAATCAAGATCATCCAATTTGTACAATATCGTTGCCGCAATCTTTTCATGAGCTTCGGCGCTGCGATATAACTTCTCCTGGTACATATAGTCATCGGCTTCGTTAAACGTATCCTCCAGTGATCCCCCATCCATGGAGCTGGTGGCCACTCCCATGGAGACCCCCAGATGGACATCCGGTTTATTCTCGTTAAATTTTTCAATCGCCGTTCTTATCCGCTGGCGAATCAATTCTGCAGCCTGCTCCGCCGTATAGGGGAGAATGATGGCAAACTCGTCTCCGCCGAATCTGGCCAATATATCGGTACCCCGGATCGATTGTTTAAGAATGGCAGCACATTTTTTTAACAGTTCATCGCCTTGTTTATGCCCCATGGTGTCGTTGATCAACTTGAGACCATCCAGATCAACCAGAATAATTGATACCTGACAACCCTCTTTTTCCTCAAGACGACGGAGTTCCTGCTCCATATATGCCCGGTTATACAGTCCGGTGAGCTGGTCGTGCAAGCTGATATACTTTAGTTTTTCCTCGAACTGTTTCCGTTTGGTTGCATCCCTTCCCACCCCACGAAAACCGATGATCTTCCCGTCTTTATCTTTGATCAGCGAAATAGAGAGCTCGATAAAAATCAGGCTGCCATCTTTGCAGAGAAGCTCCATGGTATAGCCTTTATCCGGTTTTCCGGTGCGGTAAACGAGGTTAAAGGCTTGGTAAACCTTATCCGGATCCAGGTGAAGTTTACGATAATTGATTCCCAATAACTCTTCCCGCGAATATCCAAGCATCCGGCACGCCGCCTCATTGCAGAAGGTAATATTCCCCGCCAGATCGACTTCCAGATAAAGTTCTTCTATCGATGAAAGTATCTCCTTGTATCTCTCCTCCGATTGCCGCAGTGCCTCCTCCGTATTCTTGTATGCGGTTATATCTCTGACCGCCGCCAGGATAGCATCCTGTTCTCCAAGATTTAGTTTGGTCAACAGCACTTCCACATCCAAATCCGAATCATCACCGGGCCTTCTTGCCTTCCACTTGAAAAATTTACTCTTCCCGCCAAGAGCCTCCTCCCAATACCGGGACAATAATCCGGCAGGATTCCTGCTGCTGGAATAATCATCCTGCACCTTTCCCGCCAGAGCCTCCGCACGATCAACCCCGTATACTTCCAACATCTTGTCGTTGACATCGATGATCCGTCCATCCAGATCATGGATGAAGATGGCATCATTAACATTGTTGAAAATGGTTCTCAGTCGTTGCTCGGCATTCCTGAAATCTTCTTCTGTTTTTTTCAAGGCAGTGATATCCATGATATAACCTTCCCGAACGATTGCATCCTCCGGAGCGGTTGTTAGCACCCACCCCTGTTCCCAGACCCATTTCACCTGCTCATCGGCCGTAATAATCCGATATTCAACGGTGAAGGGAAGCCCCCCCTCCATCTTGTGTCGGATCTCATTCTGCACTCTGGATCGGTCAGCCGGGTGAATGATATCCGGATAAGATACCCGCTTTTCTTTAAGATCCGAAGGGGGATAGCCTGTGAGGTGGAAACATCCGTCACTGACGAATTCGATCGTCAATTCGTGATCACAAATGCAGCGATAAACTATACCCGGAAGATGGTTGATAAAAGTTATATTCTCTACATTATGCTGCAGGGATGATCCTACCAACAGAGCCATAACATTGGTTATCAAAGCCCCCATCGTCTTCTCCCGGGAGGTCCATAGTCTCTTATTATCAGCATGTTCCAGGGAGACAATCCCGACGATGATCTTATCAATCCACACCGGAGCGATGATCGCCGCCCGTGGGGCTGAATTATGCAGATAATGCCCCGCCCCCATACCGGTATAGGCCGAAGCATCGTCGATTACCACCGTCTGCTTTTCTTCCAGGACCCGGAAGAAAACAGGGTATCGGGAGGCATCCATGACCAGATCCTTCTCATATCCATCCTTGCTTTTACAGTACAGCCTTTTGCAGAATATAGCGGTGTAATCATCTTTGAAGAACCATACCCCCACGAGCTCGACATCAAGCAGAAGGGCAACGGTCCTTGTTAAATTCTCTATGGACAGATCAGGATAATTTTTAAGCGCGGTGTTGAGGTGCCTTAAAGCTCTGTAATGTTCAGTTTTCAACACATCGTCCCCCTTTGTATCTTTTCAATCCTCATAATCATGCCCTTCTCTTCTCAAAAGGGAAATAATAAGCTTTCTCTCTCCATAAAAGAAAATATAGAAACCCGGCAGTCAATAAACCTGAAGATGAAATCCTGTTTAATTTAACGCTTTCATACTATTATATTGATAAGGAACTGAAAAACACACAAAAATATCACGATGTTGGATTAAAAACAAGTAGAATATCTAATAAGTAGCAATGTTGAGACGTTTATTGTATAGAAAAGATGCAGTCCGAATTTTTCTGTAAAATTCTCTTCATAAAATTATTCGGCACTCCCCTTTTTTTACCTTCAGAATAATACTTCAAATAAAAAATAACCGTCAAAATCAGTGATCAGGTTAAAATAAATGGAGCGGGTGATGGGAATCGAACCCACGTGACTAGCTTGGAAGGCTAGGGCTCTACCATTGAGCTACACCCGCATTATTTACATCTAATATATATTAATCCCAACAGCCATTTTAACCAATATCCGGGCCTATGTCAAAATTTTTAAGCCCTTTTTTTATCCCCTCCGATCGGGATTCCTTGCCGGTCCTGGCCGGCCTGAGCCAAGGGGGATAAGTCTTTAAAATTCAATGATTAACAACTACAAAAACTTGTACAATATTTTATTAGCAATATTCATGGGCAGAAGTAAGATCTTCAGCCTTATCAACCTTTCCCGAAATTTTGCATATTTCCGCTCCGCATCATTTAAACATTTCACAGAAAGCCTGGCCCGCAGGTCGTCCAGATTACAATTATGCCCCACCTTAATGGTTATAGACCTCTCTTCATCTTTTAACAGATCAAAAAAGTTATCGGAAAAAGGGTTGCGGATACCCTTCAAGTGCAGCATTACCCCTTTGGCAAAAGTATTGCTCTTGAGGGTGATAATCAGAACCCCATCCTCCAGCCTGAGTTGTCTGGTTATCTTCGGTTTGGTCAACTGCAGATACCGCTCTTTGGTAAACAGAAAGGTATTGTAAGCAATCTGCCGGTCATATTGATCATAGATTCCGGCAAACAGCACCGTGTTACCGATTGAATCCGGCTTTAAATAACGGGCCGCATCCAGGGTTCTTATATAGACCTCATTGAATTTTAAAACCAGGGTTTCCATACCGTCTTCCCATAATTGACCATCAAAACCAACAATTTTCCATCTCAAAACCCCTTTAAAATCATCCTGTTTTTCGTTATATGCATATATCTTTATCCTTCTTCTTTCCGGCAGAAAGGAGACAGCCACCGGCTGGTTAAATCTCTTTGCATAGTAATGAAGAGCTTTCCATTTTCCATAATAATCAATGCTCGACCAGCTGTTTACCGGCCAGCAATCGTTTAATTGCCAATAAAGAGCTCCGTTACACCTTCCGTTATTTCGCCGGAAGTGCTCCACCGCATACTTGATACTCTCAGCTTGAATAAGCTGAGATATATAGATTAAATCTTCAAAATCGGAGGGGATAAAAAAGTGTGAGACCATATAATAAATTATTTTGTCATTACCGCTGATACATTTTTGATGCACATTCATGACTTCCGATGTCATATGCAGGTCCTTCTCCGTCGCAAACGTCCTTACCGTATCAATATCGGGAAGCGATTGGAATCCGAACTCACTGCAAAACCTGGTCAATCTGCGCCGGTAATAAGAAAAACTCTGTAATCCGTGCCATACATTCCATAAATGGGTATCCCCCGTCGCATCGGCATTAACACCTTTCAAATACCTGCCGCCGGAAGGAGAGCCGTACCAATAGGGGGTTACGGGATCAAGCCTTTTAACTCTCCGTGGCAGAATTTTATAAAAGAAATCGCCGGCGCTCCTGATAAACTTTCTTCTGGTCATCCAAGCCGGAGACATCATCTCTATCTCATTGTTGCCGCACCAGAGGGCCAGACTGGCGCGATGGCGCAGCCTTTTTACCTGATCATCTATCTCACGGAGAACATCATTTAAAAAATCATGATCATAAAGAGGATAAGGCGCACAGGCGAATTGAAAGTCCTGCCACACCAGGAGGCCGTATTTATCGCAGAGATCAAAAAATTCCTCACTTCCATAATAACCGCCGCCCCACACCCGTACCATATTCATATTGGCTTGGGCCATACTCCGGACCAGATATTCAAGATGATCTGCATCCGTCCTGGTTATAAAGCTGTCTGCAGGTATCCAGTTGGCACCTTTGCAAAATATTTTCTTTCCGTTGACCTTGAAAGCAAACGTCTGCCCCCACCGATCATTATCTCTGTCCAGCTCTATGGTTCGCAGGCCAATTTTATAATGCTTTTTATCATGGATCTCCTCTTGATCGATGAGTTCCAATTCAATCCTGTACAACGGCTGTGTTTTAACATCTCTATAACCGTTGGGATACCACAAAACAGGATGATCGATATCCATCTCCCAGTTCATTTTATCGCCGGTCAGGTTTATTCTTTGAGTACAAATTTCCTGATCATCAGGACCGAATATTTTGCATAATAAAGCAAAATCACGGCTTTCGGCATTATCTGATCGGACTGTTTCCAGGGCCATGACCAGCCTGACCTTATCTTTAAAATGCTGTTGCCTGACCGCAAAATCATTTATATAGCCCCGCTTAAAAGCGTTGATGCAGATCCCTCCGCTGATGCCCGAGGGCGGAAGTATCGGACCCCAGTCCCACCCGAAATGATAGGCCGGTTTACGAAGATGGGGAAAACCGGTTAACCCGTTATAATTATGGGGAAAAGGGTCTTTACGCTGTTTTTCGGAGATGTACTTTATCGGAGAATGAAAATATATTTTAATCTCATTGCCGCCCGCCAACAGATGGTTTTTAAGATCAAACCGATAATCCACATAAGCATTTTTACCGTGTCCGATAAGCTCTTCGTTGATGTAAATATCAGCAACGGTATCCAGCCCGCTGACGGAAAGAAAGATGAAATCATGATCCAGCACCCGATCATCGACCGTAAACTGTCTTGTATAAATCCAATCCTTCTCGGCCACCCAGCGGTATAACCTTTCATTGGTGCCATAAAAGACATCATCGATGATCTTTTCTCTCATCAGATCAAGATAATTGCATCCCGGGATACGGGCCTCGATCGGATTATCCGGATCATCACTGCGCATTAATATCCATGGTCCGTTTAAATCCAATGTAATCATAAGCTCTCCAAATCAATCGCATAAAATGGGTGAGGCAGGTTGCCTTCCCCTGCCATATATTTCATACACACCAAGCACGACTAAGCAGATGAAATGATGTGCACCGGCTAAAATCAGCTATATATTATTGATTATATCATGTTTACGGGTACCGAGAACCCTGACTTGCCGAACCAATCCGAGCGGACGCCTCCGGCCACGCAATACCATCGCCGGGACGTACCATTTCCTTCTGAATTCTCACGCGCTGCCCACACCATGATAAACGAAAATCCGTTAGCTTCAGGGTAACAACGAACAACGAAGCGTTTGCTTTCATAGCAATGATAACTGCAGACGACTCAAGCAGGCTAGGGTGGGATTCTTTTAAACTTACAGTGCCTTGATTTGATTTTTCCCTTAACGCTACAACAGAACCGCTCTTTATGATAGAATAAATTGTTGATAAAAACACCAACAAAATTAAAATAACAGTAAAAGGAGATTTAATATGAATCGGGTTGAAAAAGCGCTAATGCACGCCTTGTTTGTTCATCTTCACCATAATGCCGACAAAGCTATTGATTTTCACGCTTTTAAAAATTTAAATGATAAGATCAGCGAAACACTGCCGGGCAGCATGATTGTGGGCCCGGATGCCAACGATGATGCCGCTGTGCTCAAGCTTCCCGGCGAAGAGACATACGTTGTCGCCAAGATGGAAAGTCACTGCAGCCCCTGCGTGCCCCGGCCCTATGACAGTTCAGCCACCGGAGTAGGCGGCTCGGCTCGCGACGTCGTCGCCATGGGGGCAAGACCGCTCTTCATTCTTGATTTTATCGGCACCAGACCGCTCGATGAAGAAGTGATCGTCGGGCCCTGCGGTTTTACAGGTAAATGCACGTGTGGCAATTGCAAAACAATGACCAGTCAGGAGCGACTTAATCTCATGCTTAAAGGAATCAGAGATATGTGCGCTTCACTGGGGATGTTTGTTGCCGGAGGCGGCTTCTCTACATCCTTCAGCGATATCGTTCCGGCTATGGTCATCAGCGCCTTTGGAAAGTTGATCACCAAAAAGCCGCTCACCAAACCGGCCAAGCGCGCCGGAAACAAATTAATCATCATCGGCGAAACCGGCAGCGACGGCAACGATACCCTTTACCGCGCCGGCCTGGTTCCGGAGATGCGTCCCGCCCTGGCCCTCTTTAAAGAAGAAAGAATAACGATGGACTCGACCCTGGAAGCGTATAAAGTAGACGGAATCGAATCCTGTTCGGATCTGGGGGCGGCCGGACTCGGAGCAGCCGTGTGTGAATCCGTACGTTTTGGCGGATTCGGGGCAACCGTGGATCTTTCCAAGGTTCCGCTGAGAGAAGAAGGACTCTCCCCCGAAGAGATTCTTATCTGTGAGACTCAGGCCAGGATGTTGCTGCAGGTACCGCCCGCACATGCGGATGAAGTGATCGCCGCAGCCGGATCGAAGGGGGCCCGGGTAGAGGTAATCGGTGAAGTTACCGCCGATGATAAGGCCATCTTTGAATACAATGGAGAGACCGTCGCCGTCATTCCCAATAAACCTTCCGCAGAAATAATGAGTGAACTGGAAAGCATTTAAAGCGGAACGGCAACACCCCGCTGTTATGTCTGCTCATTATTTATATAGACAAGTTAATATGCCATAAATATTTGAGGATTGGCTTGTGGTGGTCACATCCGATCACGGCGGAAGCGAAACAGGGCATGGTAAACAGGACCCTGAGCACCGAACCATATGATTGGCCTGTAATAAGCCCATAGATATTAAATATTTTGGTGAAAATTATGACGGAATGAAAGAGAATAACTGATTTTTAAAGTGTCCCCGGAATAAAAAAGGCTAACGTAGGGAGCCATGGAAAAATTAAGTATATCTGTCCCGCGTTAGCCTTTCTATTTTATTTTTATTGAAACAAATAACTATGCCCTTAAATTGGCCGCTGTATAATATTATCTTGTCGGAAGAGGCGATTTATCAATTAATATAATCAAGCTCGCCGGGGAATAGATCATCATCTATTATGTATTTCTCATAATTGGAATTTTGATAAACCTTGACGTAATCTATTATGAATACGGGCTCCTCCCCGTATTTAAAATGCCCGATCCTCTGGCCGTGAGGGCCATAGGCATCGCCGGCGTCTATCTCTACCGTCAATCTTAGGAATTGCCTTACCTTGGATACTCCGCCGCTATTGGTCGCCCAGGTCGGAACGCCATTGATATAGAAGACATAGTATTCAGGCGTCCATTTGAGAGCAAAGGTGTTGAACCCCTCATATAAACTGTAATCCAAATTGGTAATATACCCGGATACTTTGCTATCGCGGCCATAACCGTCCCAAAGAAGGGCGTGCCCCATTCTATGGGGCTTTTTCCGGAAAGCGGATTCAAAGATATCTATCTCGGTGCCATCACAGCCCTCGCTGCCCACCTTTCTCTGGTTGGAAGACTGCAGCCAGAATGCCGCCCAAAGTCCGGGGGCATCAGGAAACCTGACTCTTGTCTCAAAGTAGCCATAAGCCTGCGAGAACAGGAGCTCATCACTGTCGCCCTTGTTGTCGCCAAAATCATCAGATATAATCCTTCTGGTCTCGATACCGCCGGAAAAACGGCCGCCGGACGGGCAGAGTCCCTTGCTGCAGCTATGACTGTCCGATTCGCATGCACGTATGGAAACATAGCCGTCCGCTACACTGACCATATCATCGCACCAGTAATTTGAGTGTATCTCCTTTCCTGTCTGGGTTTCCCACCGCAAACAGTGAGGAGAATATGTCCAGATTTCTTCATTTAAGGAATCGCCGTCAAAATGGTCCGTAAAAACCTCATACCAACCATCCTCCCCAAGCTGCGGCAGGGATAAGTCATAATCCTTGTCCCTCCAGTCATCCTCTCTGTCACATGCGGTAAGGGTTACGGCCATAATAATAATTAATGTTGCCGCTATAAATTTTCTTGGCATATTGTCCCTCGCATAGTTTAATTGCGCTCTATTTTAAGAAAGAACCATAATTGGATTTTAAGACTGCAGAGCGCATTAATATCTTGTAATATCTCATTGTACATTTATATATGATTCGGGGTCAATCATAGAAAAAAGGTTGCCAAAGCCTGAAGTTAAGCAAGGATCAGATGATTATTATCCGGTTTACTTAAAAAGGGCATCTGATGTTTTAAGGCAGGCATTAGAGCAGGCAAAACGGGAAGGGCATTTCATAATATGCCAGGGTCCGGGGTAAAACCAGCTCTTTTTATATATTGGGCAGGAAATATGTGTCATTTTGTAGAAACTTTTGTAGAAAGATATAAACTTAAAACAATTTTTGGGGAGGTGCTATTGTGAAATTTGATGATGTTATTAAAGCAATAGGAACGATACCTGACTTAAGAAGGGTTGCTTCAGCATATGTAGTTGACCATCGCAACTTAAGTGAAGAAGAAACAAAGGATGCTCTTTTAAAAGTAAAACCTCAATACTTACATTATGACTCTGTTTCTAAAAGTATGGAATATTCCTTTTACGGTCACCTAAATTTAAATTATAGAGTATTAAGCAAAATAATTATCAGGGATATTTTGCTTAATGAGGATGGATATGTTTTAAGTAGTGAAGAAACTGAAGAAAAAGTAATGGCGTATGAACAAAAAATGGTTAATAGATCTAATGAAATGGATGTTTCAGATTTATCAAGTACAAATTCACAGAGGCAAAAAGACATTGAATTATATTATTTTGTGCTGAAAGTTGCCTGGGAATATCAAGACAATAAAAGTCCAGATGAAATTAATTTACTTAAAAAATTAAGGGAAAGATTGTATATAAATGAGTGGGACAATGCCTTTTTAGAAGCTAAGTTAGGGAAATATCCCAAAGTTAATAATGACATTCATATTAGAGGAGAAATTGTAGATGCCAGAAAGTTTTTACAAAAGCAAGGGCTTTTATTTTCTATACGTGACCAAAATGGTGATGATCTTGATATTATTCCTAAAGAGTTGGCAGAAGTAATGAAAAAGATTTTAAATTTAGAAATTAAAGAACCAAATTATAATATACTCATGCAATACAAATTTGTTAAAAAGAAACAGTACTTAAGGAATGCTCTTGATAAATCAAATATTTTTTGGAGTAATAACGATACCGTAGAAAAACTTACAGAAAAAGTTATTAGAAATATTCAGCCATCTATTTTACTTGGGGGTACTACATCAAGAAATGGGTTAGACAATGAGTCGTTACATAAGTGGTGTTCTGAATTAGATTTACCTGTTAGTGGAACAAAACAAGAAAGAATTGAAAGAATAATAAAATATTATGACAACTTAAGGCAAGCAGCACAGAAAACAGAGGATGAAAGAGAAAAATGGTATGAAATGTATGAGGCTCTCTCAATTAGAGATTACTCATTACTTCGAGGCCACAATATTATTTCTAAAGATATAGAAGTTGAAAGATATTTTGAAGAAGCTACAAAATATTTATTTGAATATAAGTTAAACCATACACCTTTAAAACAGGTTGGTACAAATCATCCAGATGGGTTATTAAGTTTTAAAGACATGTATGTTATGTGGGATAATAAAAGCAAAGAAAATCCAGGCTTAGTTAATCTTAAAGACCATATCAAGCAATTCCATGATTATATGGAAAGTACTGATAAGCCTGTACCTGTTTTTCTTGTCATTGCCCCTGATTTTACAGAAGAGTCTGAAATACTTGCCTTTCAATATACCTCCGATCACTTAGGTAGAAACATAGTTTTGATAACAGCAGAGGAATTAAAATGTCTGGCTGAAGAATGGAGTTGTAAAGATAACAAAAGACATGATGAACCATTTCCTTTAGGTTTAATGGCAAGAGCAGGGCGGTTTAATAAAAAGTTAATAGGTAAATTATAAGATTAAGGCGAGGATTAACCTTTCAGGGACGGAAATATCATTTCACGGACTCCGGCACCTTTTGGGGCCTAAATACTACGGCATACTACAACACACAAAAAACCGGAAAGCCCTTTACCCCCGGGCCTTCCGGTGGTGGTCGGGGCGACAGGATTTGAACCTGCGACCCCTTGGTCCCAAACCAAGTGCGCTACCAAACTGCGCCACGCCCCGACAATCCCGATGGTTTAAAAGGGCTCCCGCCCGGTTCAACCAACACAAAGGCAGTATTCATTTTAACACAGAGTTTACATCATTTCAATAAAGGCAAACGCCGCTAAACAATATCCTTTTTTTTTAACTTTTGATATACTGTAATAAAGTATTATCACCGATGTTTTATTATCGAATATGAGTTTTTAACAGGGAGGAAAAATGGCTACTAAAACGGTAAGAGAGAAAAAAGTGATGGCATTCTGGATTTTTATATCTTTGGCCGCCTTGTTATTTTTAATCAAGGGTGTTTTAGCCGTAGAACTGCGCAATCCGGAGATAGAGCGGATGGAAGACGAGTTCTCGGCGGCACCTTCCGAAGCGCTGGCCGATTATGTTTATCTGATCATCGTGGACGGGCTTCGAGTTGATGGGATGGACAGTATGCCCTATCTCAGCGAATTGGCCGCCCAGGGAGGATACGGCATCATGACCGTGCCGGAGCCGACATTTTCACGGCCCGCTTATGCGCGGATTATCACAGGCGCTTCCTCCTCGATCACCGGTATAAACAGCAATATTCAGGCACGCAGACTCACCATCCCCACCATCTACGATATCATCGCCGATCAAGGGGTGAAAACCGGGGCTTCGGCATATAAATGGTTCTATGAGATAGCCGTGGGCACCCCTTACCGGACAGGGAAAGGGTGCGAGAACAGGACCGTTAAAGATATAACCCTGCCCATCCAGTTTGGATATTACTACGACGATAATGATAATTATACTTATGATGATCAGGAAATATTTGCCGAGGGAAGAAAGATCATGGAGGAGCACTCCCCCAATTTTCTGATTGTCCACTCGATGGAAGTCGATATGGCCGGGCACAATTACGGCGGTACCTCCCCGGAATTTTCCGAAAGATCAAGAGAAAATGATCTCTATATACGTGACTTTGTGGAGGCTATTCCCCATCCCGAAAAAAGCATCGTCATCGTCGTCGGCGATCATGGGCATATCGACAGGGGAGGGCACGGCGGGCCAGAAAAAGAGGCCGTTGAAGTTCCCCTTGTGATTTGGGGGCGAAATGTTCAGGCCGGAACGGCGGATGGTTATAATCAGTTCGATATCGCCCCGACCATCGCGGCCATTTTAGGAGTGCCTTTCTCTTCTTACATGGAGGGAAGGGTTATGGATGAACCATTTAACTGGGCGCAGGGAGCAGTCACACAGCATAATAACACGCTTGGTGAATTACACCGGCCTTTCGTGGCCTCACTATACGATCGTTTTGATATCCCCTATTCCGGCGGGGCGGAGGAGATATCGATCGCCGGCCTGCATGAAATAATGAACGATAAAGTGGTTCATTCCCAACTTGTTTTTACCATAATCATCCTGGCGATCATGCTCATCATTATTTTTCTGTGGTTCGGACTCTATCGGTGGAATAACGTCAGGAATATGTTCAGGGGCAGAGGCCGAGCCCTGGCCAGTGCTTTTGCCGCTACGATCGTATATTTTATCGTTTATCAACTTACTCTTAGGCTTTTAAGCCTCGATTATTCTTACAGTATCGTCGATATAAATCTTAAATTCGTGGCCATGATTACTTTGCCGGCATTGATCGCTTTTATCTTCTTTTATCTGTTGTTTGTCCGGTGGATGAAAGAGCAGGCCGGCTTCGAGAATTTCTCCCTGCACACGGCGGTCTTGATTATTGCCTTGCTGGTTGTCATCATCGTGGCCGCAATCAATCAGGGAGGGAATGAGGTTTTCCTGCCGGATCTAAAGTGGTTTATCATCTATGCTTTCAGCACCTATCATCTGTTAATCACCGGGTTATGCTGTATTATCTTTAGCCGATTTACGAAAAAAGTGGCCTTTGATCTGGATACGAAAGCAAGGCAGGCTTTATAGTTCAGGGCCTCCAGGGTCGATGCGGAAAAAAGCAGATGCAAAATTTTTTAGCAGCAGAAGAGTTTTTCTATCACCGGACGCAGTCTGCGTAGAGCTTTGCCGCGGTGGCTGACCATGTTCTTTTTTCCCGGCCCCATCTCGGCAAAAGTAAGTTCTCCCCCTTCGAATACAAAGAGGGGATCATAGCCGAAGCCTCTCTTTCCGCGCGGGGCGACGGCGATGATCCCCTTGCAGCTCTCCTCGATTATTTCAGTTGTGCCGTCGGGACAGACGATCGCAAGAACGCAGGTAAACATGGCGCCTCGTCTCTCTTGAGGAACCCCTTTCAGCTTTTCCAGCAACAACAGATTGTTCTGCAGATCATCAGCTGCGGCCCCCGCAAAACGTGCCGATTTTACTCCGGGAAGGCCGCCCAGAGCCTCCACCTCCAGCCCGGAATCGTCGGCCAAGGTGATCTCCCCGCAGCAGGCAGATATCTGCCGCGCTTTCTTCATCGCATTGGCCGTAAAGTTTTCGCCATCCTCAACGACAACCGGCGCCCCTTCGATCTCTTTCAGGAACACAATCTCAAGCGGCAGGTCTGCCAGTAAATTGCGGATCTCGCTTGCTTTACCTTCGTTGTATGTAGCCACAACCAGCTTCTTTCTGACGCCCTTTCCCAATTTATTCTCCCTCTTCTTCTCAGGTATTCTGATAGTAATTGATGCTTTCATCTATCTCTGCGACAGCATCATGGCCGAGGATCGCTCTCTGCTCCAGGATTAGCTCTTTGATGCCCTTCCCGGAGAGCACCAGAAGCAGATCAAGTTCCTCATGGCTGAATGTTTTCCCCTCGGCAGTGCCCTGTATCTCTACGAATTTATCGCTCGCGGTCATCACCACATTCAGATCGACGGACGCCCCGGAGTCTTCCTTGTAATCCAGATCCAGCAGGTATTCCCCGTCTACTATCCCCACGCTCACTGCAGCTAGAAAATCGATGATCGGCAAGCGTTCAATCCGCTCCTCCCTCTTCAGGTAAAACAGGGCATCGATAAGCGCCACGTAAGAACCGGTGATGGAGGCCGTGCGGGTTCCCCCATCAGCCTGAATAACATCACAGTCGATCAGGATGGTTCTGTCTCCGAGATCCGGCAGGTGAACAATGGAACGCAGGGAACGACCGATCAGCCTCTGGATCTCATAAGTGCGCCCTGAAGTCCGCCCCCGTTCACGCTGGTGGCGCGAAGTCGTTGAGCCAGGAATCATCGCATATTCGGCCGTAATCCAGCCTTGAGATGCCCCTTTGAGAAAGGCAGGGACATTCTCATCGATCGTAGCCGTGCATATTACCTTGGTATCCCCGGTCTCAATCAACACCGAACCGGCAGGGTCTTTAAGAAAATTACGGGTAATTTTTAAAGGCCGCAACTGATCTTCATTCCTGTTATTTTTGCGCATCGCCACCCCCCCATTCGATTAATTTCAATAATTGACAGCCTCCAAAGACACGTATATAATTTAGGTAGGTTTCTCCATTGGATTCCCCTGGTTAATAAGCAATTAATAAGGGAAACCCTTGCAATTTAAAGCTGATAATTATATTATTCAACGGAAGCCGTCCGCCTTTCATCTACGTTGTGGATTATATCATATGTTAGCGGTTATTTAAAAATACTATAATGAGGCAATATCAAATGAATGATAATTTGGGGCAAATTATCAACGCTAATATCATGCTGGCCTTAAATAACCCCATTGAACGCGGGCTGATTAAAAGTATCCTGATAAAAAGAGACTATGAGGTTACAGAGGCTCCCAATTATGATCTGGCCGTTAAGCTGGCCCCCTCCATCTTGCCGGGAATAATAATCACCGCCTCGGGTGCCGATGAATTTGGAGATAAACTGTTGACGAAATTGAAATATTATTCCCTATCCACCAATGTTTCCTTTATTTTGTTAACCGACAACAACAATGAAGAGCAGAAGGTAAAGGCAATTGCCAATGGAGCCGATGATCTGATCAGCCGCCCTTTAAGCAGGACGGAACTCTTGTTCAGGATAGATAGATTGTTGAATGAGAGCAATCTGCAACAGAAACTTCAATTGAATTTGGAAGAACCTTCAACAAGGTTGCCGCGTTTAAATGATCGGGTAGTCCCCCATGAAGATAAAAAGCCGGTGGTCCTTATCGTCGATGACAACAAATTGATAAGGATACAGCTTAAAGATTATGTGGAATCTCTTAACTGTACCGTCATCACCGCCGCCGACGGGAATACCGCTCTTGAAGTAACCCAGAACCATGCTCTGGATCTTATTCTGTTGGATATTATCCTTCCCGATCTTGGAGGCATGGAGCTTCTGGAGATGGTACGCCAACAGAAAAACCTTTTGCAGTTACCGGTCATTATTATTTCCGGGCTCTCCGACTCCGATAGCAAGCTCAAAGCATTGGAAATAGGGGCGGACGATTATATTACCAAACCTATTGATTTTAACGAGTTGCAAATCAAGATGAGAACAGTTTTACGCAAAAAGTTCTACTATGAAGAGGTAACCCAGAATTATCACCACGCCGTCAAAAAGTCAATTACCGACAGTCTGACCGAACTTTATAATCGCGGATACTTCCATGAATTTCTGGAAAGAGAGATAAAACGGTGCCGGCGCTATCATCATGATCTGACGTTGATCATCGCCGATATAGATTTCTTCAAAAATTACAATGATCGCTACGGGCACCCCAGAGGTGACATCGTACTGAGAACAGTCGCCAATATCTTGAAGCAATGTATCCGCAGCTCCGACCTTGCCGCCAGATACGGTGGGGAGGAATTTGCCGTCGTCCTGCCGGAAACTGATCTTGCGGGCGGGATTACCGTTGCGGAAAAAATAAGGTTCTCCGTGGAAAATTATAAATTCATGGATCAGCATTCTCAACCTGCAGGAAACCTGACCATCAGCCTGGGAGTCTCCTCGATCCCGGCTATAGATAAGCATACCACCCTCACCGAGTTTATTACTCAAGCCGATCAGGCCCTCTATAAAGCCAAAAGAAGAGGCCGCAATCAGGTTGTCTCGGCATAAAAACATTGAATCCACTTTCTTCAACAACAAAAACAACGAATCCTGTGCATAATCCATCTTCTCTTGAGGATAAATAATAAAGAGAGATTTTGCGGGGAAACCCGGATAGGAGGATCCCCATTGGATAAAAAAGGCTTAAGCGAATATCAGACCTCCTTCTTTCGCCGAGATCTGGCCGTGGATATGGGAACAACCAACACCTTGATCTATTCCCCCCGCAAAGGCATCATTCTGCAGGAGCCGTCGGTCGTGGCGATAGATAAGCGTAGCGGCGAACTCCTTGCCGCAGGAAGAAAGGCTTATCTGATGCTGGGCAAGACGCCGGTAAATATCAAGGCAGTCAAACCGCTGCGGGAAGGTGTCGTGGCCGACTTCAATTATGCCCAGAAGATGTTGCAGCATTTTCTCTTTAAAGCGGTCAACAAGATTCCCCTGGTGCGGCTGCGGGCCATTATCACCATCCCTTGCGGCACCACTCAGGTGGAGCGGCAGGCTGTCATTACCGCCGGGAAACGTACCGGTATCAAGGATATTTATCTGATTGAGGAACCTTTGGCCGCCGCCATCGGCACGGGGTTGCCCATTGAAGACAGCAACGGCAGTCTGATTATCAATATGGGCGGCGGTGTTACGGAGATAGCCGCCGTTGCCATGGGCGGCATTGTATTTGCAAAATCCATCCGCCAGGGCGGAGACAGCCTTGATAGTGCCATACAGAGATATGTTTACCATAAATTCAGCATGGAGATAGGTTCGGGAACCGCGGGACGGACCAAACATGAGATCGGCTATGCCCTGAATCCGCCGCCCGATAAATCTTTTGAGATACGGGGTATAAACTGGAAGACTCAGAAACCGGATAAGGCCCTGATAACGGCCGAAGAAGTTAATGAGGCCATCACCCCTATCCTGTATCCCTGGACAATAGCCATAAAGAACGTATTTGATCAGGTCCACCCTCAATTGGCAAGTGACGTATTGAACAGCGGCCTGTTTTTGGTGGGCGGGGGAGCACTGCTAAAAAATATTGATCTCTTTCTGACCCACGAATTGAACCTGCCGGCAAACATCGTCAAAGAACCTTTTACCTCGGTTGTCTATGGCGCCAGCCGCGCCTTGAAGTATTTCCGGCATCTGACCTACCTTGAACTATACCGCGCTTGAAGATATGACCGCAGCCATTGGTGAAATCCTGCCCGGTCTCCATGGGCTATTGTTTTTTCAGGTAATTGATCTGCTCGGGGCGGGACAGAGGCAAAGAAAGGTCAGCCCCTTCGGGCAAGATTATCTCTTTTCCGGCCACTAGAATTTTTACCTCATCGACCGCTTCGTATGCGGTCAGAGTCAGCACAATCAAATTTAGCATATTCTCCTCGCCGGTTTTTCCTCCATGGTATCCGGTAAACTCTGCAGAAAGATTTACGATGGCGATGCCGTCTTTTATTTCAAAATCAAGCAATCTGGTATCAGCAGGAATATCACTGAAAAGACCGCTTCGATGGCGTGGCCCGGCAAGAAGCTCCTCCAGCGAAGCTTTCGCGGGATCCTCCGCCGGCGGGTCGCTTAACACCCTGATTACCGGAACATAAAGTATGCGGTTTGGAGCCCCGTAGGCAAAATACACCGTGAGTGCCGTGCTGCTCTGATAGTCTTCAACTTCATCGCTGATTTCAGGATTGATCATCACATCCTCTTCTTCAAAGGGATCCCGGCCCGGGGTTCCTCCGGGGAATTTATCGATCTTTACCCCTTCTACCGTTATCAATACCCGCTTGATGTTTTCAAACTGCAGCAGTGAGCCGCATATACTCCCCAGAACCAATCTCTCCGTTTCTTGCGGATAAGTCAGGAAGGAGGCGCTTAAATTCAACGTGGCCAATCCATCTTCAATATTCAGCCCCCTGATGATGGTGTTTGAAGGAATGGGGGGGTAGAGTTTTACCCTGGACAACTCCGGATCAGGCTCCGCGGCAGCGATAAGATTCTCGACTATGCTTCGGGCGATCATCTCCGTAGACGATATTTTACGGGTAACCGGCACCAGAAAACGATTGTTGATATCCGGATAGTACAAAGTGTAGAGGTCGGTCAGAGCCGCCTCTTCCTCATCTTCTTCTTTTGAAGGCAGGGTCAATCTCTCAGATCTATGGATTTCTTTCTGCAACGATGAAAGAGGCCATCCATTGCCGCCGCACCCTGCCGTCAGCAGCAGAAAAATCAATGCCGAACATAATGCCGTCTTTAACAAGGTTAACTTCATTTCCCAACCTCCTAAAGAAGATACACATATCAATCGATCATTTGTTTTTATATTCATATCGATCCAAAGGTGAAAATATGCCCGAAATAAGAGAAGATGTCTTTAAATTACAGAGTAACCCGGTAGGCCTTTAAATTGCTGCCCAGTAATTTCCGGCCTATTTCCTCAAAATTGGAAGGGTCACCACTGACAAAAAAGCGATGGGTGCCTTCTTTAAGAGGGGTCAAGAGGTTCTGCGAGGTAAATAATTCCTTTGCTCCCCGGGCAATCTCCTCCGCGGAGCTGATCAGCGTTACATCATTGCCCACTACATCCTGAAGTACATCCGCCATAAGGGGATAGTGAGTGCAACCGAGGATCAGTGTATCGACCCCGGCTTGCTTGAGAGGATAGAGATATTCATATGCCACTTTCCGCGCTTCGGGTGTATGGATCAAATTGTTTTCCACGATCAAGACGAGCAGCGGGCAGGCTACGCTAAATACCTCCAAAGAGCGATCGAGAGCGTAGATACTTTTCTCATAAGCCCCACTGGCAATAGTGCCGCTGGTGCCAATGACGCCGATACGTCCACTGCGGGTGGTTTCCACCGCCGCCCGAGCCCCCGGCTCAATAACCCCTACGACCGGAACTTCCAACTGCTGCTGGTAATATGGAAGTCCCGCGGCCGTAGACGAGTTGCAGGCCACCACAACCATCTTTACCTCCTGGGTTATTAGAAAGTCAATGATCTGAAGGGAAAAGTGGCGGACCTCATCATGGGGGCGGGAACCATAGGGAAACCTGTTTGTATCGCCGAAATATACTATTTTCTCAGAGGGGAGGTGCTGAAAAAATTCGCGGACTACGGTCAATCCGCCTACTCCCGAATCCAAAATACCGATAGCTTTACCGGCTTCATAATTCACTTCAGCATCCTCCTTGAATTCATATCAATACTTAATAAGTTTAGCAACTTTGTAAGATCAAGTCAATTGTAGAAATGAGCTAATTTTTTGTACAGAAAGCGGCAATTTATTAAGGCAATTTGAAGGCCATGCACAGTTAAAATAATCAGACTAATCAGTTGTTTTAGTTAGCCGTGCCTTTGCTTTACAAGCATTTACTAATTTGATATATTCTTTAGATGGGTAACAATTATAAATGAACCAATACTAGCTATTGTAGGAGGTGGAGATGCTTGGAATGCTCCAATAATAAAGTTACAGAAATTCGCTGGCATGCCCGTGGAGGACAGGGTGCGGTTACGGCATCCAAGACCCTTGTAGAAATGATTTTACCCAAAAACATGTACTTTCAATCGTTTCCCGAATACGGACCTGAGCGGATGGGGGCCCCGATTCAGGTTTTTAACCGTATCAGTTCATCCCCCATATCGGTTTACTGTGGGATTACAGACCCGGATGTGATTTTGGTCTTAGATACCACGTTGATGGACGTTCTCGATGTTACCTCCGGTTTAAAGAAAAATGGGATCATCATCGTAAACACGAGCCTCAACCCCAATGAATTATCGGAGGCCTACGGATTACAGGATTATCGGCTCTATACCGTGGATGCAACCCATATTGCCCTTGATGTGATCGGTAGACCTTTTGCCAATATCCCCATGCTGGGCGCATTTTTAAAAGTTTCCGGTTTGTTGGAGAAAGAAGAAGCGATAGAGAATCTGAGATCTTCTTTTAGCAAAAAGTATTCTTCCCGAGTAGTAGATATGAATATTGAAGCTCTTAAACGTGCATACGAGGAGGTTAGACTACATGAAAAAGTGGGAAGTAAAAGACATTAATAAATGGGGTTGGAAAAAGCATCCCCGGGGAGGGATAATTACCGAGCCCGGCAACGCCGAACAATATTCGACAGGAGAATGGCGTTCCCGGCGGCCGATTAAAGATGATGAGTTATGCAATAACTGCCTTCTATGCTTTATGTACTGCCCGGATGCGGCCATATGTACCAAAGATGGCAAAATGACCGGTATCAACCTTGAGCATTGCAAGGGGTGTGGTATCTGTGCCCGGGAATGTCGTAGAAAAGCAATTAAAATGGTTGATGAAGCTACTCTAAGGAAGAAAGAGGTGAAGGATAATGCCTAGAATAGCTGCTATTCTTGGTACCGATGCCGTTGCCGAAGCCATGCGTCAGATTGAACCCGATGTTGTATCGGCTTATCCGATTACGCCGCAAACGTCAATCGTCGAGACTTTTTCTCAGATGGTCGTGAACGGCGAAGTCCATACCGAAATGATCAATGTGGAGAGCGAGCACAGTGCCATGAGTTCCTGCATCGGTGCCGCCGCCGCCGGCGCAAGGGTAATGACGGCAACTTCATCTCAGGGACTGGCCCTGATGTGGGAACTGCTGTATATCGCTTCCGGGTTACGGCTTCCTATCGTTATGCCCAACGTAAACAGATCATTATCCGCCCCCATCAACATCCACTGTGACCATAGTGACAGCATGGGTGCACGTGATGCCGGGTGGATACAGATATTCAGTGAAAATGCCCAGGAGTCCTATGACAACACCATCCAGGCCGTGAGGATAGCCGAAAATAAGGAGATTCTCCTGCCGGTTATGGTCAATCTGGATGGGTTTATCGTCAGTCACAGTATGGAGCGCGCGGAATTCTATGAGGATGAAGAAGTCCGCAGCTTTATTGGGCCTTTCAATCCGGATCATTACCTCCTTAACCCTGAACATCCCGTCTCTATCGGAAACTTTGATTCACTGGGCGGTTATTATTATGAATTCAAACGTGCTCAGGAAGAGGCGTTGTGCAATGCTTTACAGGTTGTGGAAGAAGTAGGAAAGGAATTCGGAAATAAGTTCGGCCGTCACTATGGATTGTTCGAGGAATATTACCTGGAAGATGCCAAGGTTGCACTGGTAGTAGCCGGTTCGGCATCAGGAACGATTAAATATGTAGTGAAGGAAATGCGGAAAAAAGGCCTGCCGGTGGGGCTTTTGAAACTGAGACTCTTCCGCCCGTTTCCGGTGGAAGCTTTGCAAAAAGCTTTGGCTCATATCCCGGTTATCGGGGTCATGGACCGCTCCCTGATGTTTGCAGGAGAGCAAGGCGGACCGCTATTTTCAGAGATCCGCTCGGCTTTATATGATTTGGAAAACAGGCCCAATATCTTCGGGTTGGTTTACGGCCTGGGAGGGAGAGACCTGGGTACCGATCTCATCGAAGACGTTTACCGGGATCTCCTCGACGGTCATCATCCTGAAGGCATACGTTATCTTGGCTTAAGGGAAGGGGATGATATCTAATGAAGATAACCGAAGCGGTTCAGAAAAAACAATATCTAAGCGGTGGCCACCGTATGTGTGCGGGATGCGGCGCACCGATCGTTATTCGCCAAATATTGATGGCGGTACCCGATGATGTACATCTGGTGGTCGTAAATCCAACCGGTTGTCTGGAGGTCTCCACCACAATATATCCTTACTCTGCATGGAAGACCTCTTTCCTGCACAACGCATTTGAGAACGCCGCCTCCACTTTGAGCGGTGTCGAAGCTGCCTACCGGAGCTTTAAAAAACAAGGGCGGCTCGATGAAGATTATCGCTTTATAGCCTTTGGCGGGGATGGCGGCACTTATGACATTGGATTCCAGGCCCTGTCCGGAGCATTGGAACGCGGACACAGGATGGTGTATGTCTGTTATAACAATGAGGCCTACATGAACACGGGAATCCAGCGTTCGGGGGCCACCTCTTTTGGTGCCTGGACAACCACAAGTCCGATCGGGAAAACCGGTTTTGGCAAGACCGAGTACCGTAAAGACCTTACCTCTATCGTAGCCGCCCATGGGATACCTTATGTGGCCCAGGCATCTATCAGCCATTGGAAAGATATCACCAACAAGGCGGCAAAGGCGTTTGATGCCAAAGGCCCGGCATTCATCAACGTCCTGGCTCCCTGCCACAGAGGATGGAGATTCCCCATGGAAGAGACGATTGAAGTTGCCCGCCTCTCCGTCCAGTCATGTGTATGGCCGCTGTATGAAGTGGAGAATGGAGAATGGAAGCTGAACTATAAACCACGCCAGAAAAAAAATCTGGAGGAGTACATTAAATCCCAAGGCCGTTTCGCTCACCTGCTTAAAAACAAACAGAATGAGACGCAGCTGGCTAAATTACAACAATTTGTGGATGAAGATTGGGAGATACTGCTTAAGCGTTGCGGAGAACTCTAAATCAAGGTATCCGCAGCTTCTGTTCCTGAGTCAGACTCATAAACAGATCAAAAAAGACATCCGCCGTGATCATTTATACAGCGGATGTCTTTGTAATATCGAATGTTTTTACTAGGAGATTCTTTTCATTATTTCGTCTTTGAAGATGGCATTCTTTACTTTGATATAAGTTCCTTTCATCCCCAAAGAACGGGAATCAATAACCCCGGCACTTTCAAATTTACGAAGAGCATTGACGATAACCGAACGGGTAATACCCAGATTGTCGGCAATCTTGCTGGCCACGACGATGCCCTCCCTGCCGGCCAACTCCCTGAATATTTCTTCCAGAGCTTCAAGCTCGGAATAAGAGAGGCTGCTGAAAGCCACATCAAGGATCGCCCGGAAACGGGTGTCCTCAATATTCCTTTCTTCCATGGCCCTCATCATCTCCATACTGATTACCGCCGCACCGATCTCGGCCAGAACGATATCGTCGATGGAAAATTCGTCTTTATACCTATGGAGCAGAAGAGAGCCCAACCGTTCCTCCCCAAGAATAGGGACAACGGCCATCGCTTCCGGATGATGCTGACAATCCAAAGATCTATCTCTCTTAAAAACGCATTTATCACTCTGATAAACAATGTTGATCTTCGATTCATCGCTGCCCATCAGAAATTTTTCATTGTACCAGGAAGGAAATTCGCCTTTTTCGATGATGTTTTTCTGGAAATAACTGCATCCGAAATCTTTAACTACACTATAACCTAAAATCTGCCCCTTGGTGGAAATAATAAAAATGTTAGCTCTTATTCCTTCCTGCAATATGTGGGCGCCTTCAGCAAAGTCAAGTGATTCCGTGGAACTCTGAATCGCTTTTTTCATATGTCTTATTTTTTCCAAGAGAGTTAACGCTTGCATCTCATCAGCTTCCACCTTTCATTAAATTCCCTTTTAATAGTAAGATTTAAAGAGCAATAAGTCAAGAGATTTCAAATTTTAATAACAGATTGATTATATTTGTTAATCTATTTGATACTGATTTTCGGATTGACTTTAGTTTATTATTACTGGATCGATAAAATAAACATCCCTATTATAACGCCAAAGACAATCCCCAACGTGGCGGAGTGTCCCTCGGACAGATCATGGGCATCGGGAATCAGTTCATCACAGACGATATACAGCATGGCCCCTCCCGCAAAAGCAAGTGACAAGCTTAAAAAAGTGGACGAGATACTGCCTATCAGAGCTCCGACCATACCACCAAAAGCCATCGGCAATCCGGCCAGTATGGTAGCCAATAATATTATGGAGTTGCGGATTCCCCCCATCTTCATGGTCGTAGCCATGGCAATGCCCTCGGGAATATTATGAAGGGCCATAATGATGGCCATCCCCAGACCAAAATCTACATCCGCATAATAACTGGACCCGATCGCCAAACCTTCCGGAACGTTGTGCAGCGCGATCCCGATACAGAGCAAAACACCCGCTTGGCGCAAACGGTTCTTCTTTCCTTCTTCGGAGATGTAATGCTGGTGAGGGAAATAAATATCAAGAAGATACAGCAGCAGGATACCCGTTGCCAGACCAATCAGCCCCAACCAGAGACCACCTATGGTTACTGATTCGGACAACAACTCCATAAAAACAATCACCAACATTATTCCCGCTGAAAAACCCAATATCAGACTTAGTAATTTCTTCCTGGGCCGCCAGAGCAGAAAAGATAATAAACCCCCGCAGGCGGTACCCAATACCCCGGCAAAAAGCCCCAGGAGCATGGCTTTGATCCAGAACGGCACCTTTATCCGCCCCCCGCATTAGAATAATTATTTCGAAGAGAAGGAGAAACATCCCTCTCCTTAAGATAATCCTGTATCGAGATATATTCAAGTTTTTTCCCCCTACGGATATATTGGAGAACCCGAAAGATTTCTCTGGCCGTATCCAGGGAAGTGAGGCAGTATACATTGTGTTCGGCCGCCGCCCGGCGGATTCTAAACCCGTCTCTTTCGGGGATTTTCCCCTTGGTAAGGGTGTTTAAAACGAGATTAATTTCCCCGTTGCGCAGCAGATCGATAATATGGGGTGATCCTTCCCCTACTTTACGAACCCTCTTTACCGGGATAACGTTTCTTTCCAGAAAATTTGCCGTCCCTTGAGTAGCCATTATCTCATAGCCGAGGTCGGCCAGGCCTCTGATTATCGGCATGGCTTCCTCTTTATCTTTATCGGCAATCGTGGCCAAAATACGACCGCCTGCGGGCAGTGAAAACCCTGCCGCCACCAAGGCCTTGTAAAGTGCCGATGCAAACGTGGAGCCCAGTCCGATTACTTCCCCGGTGGACTTCATCTCCGGCCCCAAGACGGTATCAAGGTCCATTATTTTACCAAACGAAAACACCGGAGCTTTAACACTCACATATGACGGGGGATCAATTATCCTGCTACGGTAACCCAACTCTTTCAGGGTTTGTCCCAAGCTCACTTTTACAGCCAGTTTGACCAGAGGTATGCCCGTTACCTTGCTCATGAACGGCACTGTCCTGCTGGAACGAGGATTTACTTCCAGCAGATAGAGCTCCCCCTCATATACTACATATTGAGCGTTGATCATCCCCCGCACATCCAGAGCCTTGCCCAGCCGACGGGTGGAGGCAAGCAACTCTTCGTAGATGCTCTCTTGCAGCCTCTGCGGCGGATAGACGGCGATGCTGTCGCCGGAATGAACCCCCGCGCGCTCAATATGCTCCATGATCCCCGGTATCAGTATATCTTCCCCATCGCATACAGCATCAACTTCAATCTCCAGACCATTGAGATATTTGTCTACCAGTACGGGGTGATGGGGGGAAACCTTAACCGCCGTCTCCATGTAATCCTTCAACTCATCATCATGATATACAATCTCCATCGCCCGCCCGCCAAGTACATAGGAAGGCCTCACCACTACCGGGAAACCCACTGCCGAGGCTGTCTCCAGGGCCTGCTCAAGTGAATAACAGGCTCTCCCGGGTGGTCGTTTCAGGTTGAGTTCTTCCAGGATAAGATCAAATTTTTCCCGATCTTCCGCCCTATCAATATTGTCCACGGAAGTGCCGATGATCTTAACCCCTTTGTTATGGAGAGAGCCGGCGATGTTAATAGCCGTCTGTCCCCCAAACTGGACGATAACCCCCTCCGGTTTTTCCCGCTCAATAATATTCATCACATCTTCAACGGTGACCGGTTCAAAATACAGCCGGTCCGAAGTATCAAAATCGGTGCTTACCGTTTCCGGATTATTATTGACAATGATGGTTTCGATGCCCTCCGCCCTCAAAGCCCACGCCGCATGGACCGAACAGTAATCGAATTCAATGCCTTGCCCGATCCTTATGGGGCCGCTCCCCAACACGACCATCTTCCTCGCCGGGGTAGGAGCAGATTCATCATCGCGGCCCAAAGATGAATAAAGATAGTGGATCGCTGCCTCAAACTCGCCGGCACAGGCATCAACCTTCTTATATACCGGATAAACATCACCCCGCCGGTTATATTCTTCCGCCTTCACTTCATTGATCTGCATCAACTCACACAGGGATGCATCCGGAAAACCTGCTTCCTTTGCCCGCTTCCATAATTGCGGGGATGGAGTTTTCCCCTCTTCTCCCACAGATTTGAGTTCTTTTTCAATTTTTACGATGTTATTGATCTTGTTTATAAAGAAAAGGTCTATCCCGGTGAGGCGGCCTATCTCTTCGGGGGTTATCTCACGGCGGAGGGCCTCGGCAATGACAAACAGCCTTTCATCGTCAGGCTCGGCCAGCCTCCTGCGGATATCGGTTTCCGATACATTTTCGATACCGGGAAGACAGAGTCCCGAGAGGCCTATCTCCAATGAACGAACTGCTTTCATGAGGGCCGCCTCCACCGACCTTTCTATGGACATCACCTCGCCGGTGGCCTTCATCTGCGTGCCGAGGCTGCGTTGAGCCAGAGCAAATTTATCAAAAGGCCAGCGCGGAATCTTTATTACACAGTAATCCAGTACCGGCTCGAAACAGGCGTTTTTTTGACCGGTAATGGTGTTGGTAATCTCATCAAGGGTCAATCCGACAGCGATCTTGCTGGCAACCCTGGCAATCGGATAACCGGTGGCCTTGGAAGCCAAAGCACTGGATCGGCTGACCCGCGGATTAACTTCGATAACTGCATAGTCCAAGCTTCGGGGATCAAGGGCAAACTGGATATTGCAGCCCCCTTCAACCCCAAGGGCTCTGATAATCTTGTATGAAGCATCTCTTAACATAAGATACTCGGGGGTCCCTAGTGTCTGCACCGGCGCAATCACCATACTGTCACCGGTATGGATGCCGGCCGGATCAATATTTTCCATGCTGCAGACAATGATGCAATTGTCCGCCCCATCACGTATTACTTCAAACTCAATCTCCTTCCAACCGGCTACGCTCTTCTCGATAAGGGCCTGATTGATAATACTGTGCTTGAGCCCTTTAATAACTGTGGAGCGCAGTTCATCCGGGTTCCGCACCATCCCGCCCCCCGTTCCGCCGAGCGTATAGGCCGGACGGACGATCACCGGGTAACCTACTTCGGAAGCAAACGCGGCCGCATCTTCGATGTTATCCACCACCACGCTGGGAGGGACCGGCTCATCGAGCGAGGCCATAAACCGTTTAAACTGTTCCCGGTCCTCCGCCTTCTCGATCGTTTCCATGGAAATACCGAGTAATGTTATATCCAATCGTTCCAGAACACCTGCCCGGTATAGTTCTTTGGCCAGGTTCAGCCCCACCTGCCCACCCAGAGTAGGCAACAGCCCCTGAGGCCTCTCCTGCTCGAGAATCCCGGTAAGAGCGTTCAAGGTAAGCGGCTCCATGTAGATATGGTCGGCCATCTCCAGATCGGTCATAATCGTCGCCGGATTGCTGTTTACCAGTACCACCTCCAGCCCCTCTTCACGCAGGGAACGACAAGCCTGTGACCCGGCATAATCGAATTCCGCCGCCTGCCCGATAACAATGGGTCCGGAACCGATAACAGCGACTTTTCTCAAATTATCTATACCGATTATAAACACCCCCATCGGTTAAGGCCTTCACAAAATCACCGGGGAAAACCGGTGTAAAGGTCCCTTCCTTGATCGAATAATAAGGCCAGAATTCAAAACCCCAGACGGGGGCAGATCCATGCCTGATACCTTCAATAGCACCGTCATGCAAGTTGTAGTGAGTGATGATTGCCGCGGAGGGCAGACTCTCTTTATCGATAGTGTAACCCCTATTCTGGGATGTGATATAAACCCTTCCGGTGGCTACTTCTTTTACCGGGTAACCCTCCCCCCGATGCTCCGGCCGGAGACGGATCGTCTTTGCCCCCATGGCCAGAGCCAGAACCTGCATCCCCAACGAGATACCCAGCAGGGGCACCGCCCCAATCAGGCCGAAAACACCTTCAATAACGGGAGCGGCAACATCGATGGGATCACCGGGACCACCGGCAACGATAACCGCCCTCGGCTGCAGCCCGGTCACCGTTTCAGGCTGAATCCCCCCCGGCAATATGGCCGTCTTGAAACCTGCTGCTTGCAACGCCCGCAGCAGGCTCAGCCTGAGCCCCAGATCGATAACAACTAAATCAACAGCTCCTTCGGTCTCTTGAGGGTTGGAGAGATATTCCCCGCCCACATTTACCCCCATCAACGGATGGCGGTCTTCCCGGCCATCTTTACTTCTCAATCGACCGATAATCTCCTCCACAGGTTCATCACCGGTCACGATAGCCCCTTTTAAAGGTCCGCAACGGCGGAGGTGCCGGTTCAGGGCACGGGTATCGAGACCACTTATCCCCACAACACCTTGTTCCTTCAAATATGCATCAAAATTTTTCTCACAGCGGAAATTGGAGGGTGTCGGGTAATATTCCCGGACAATCAGCCCTCTTAAATAAGAACGGGAAGACTCGACATCTTCCCGATTGGTGCCACAATTGCCGACCAGCGGATAACTCAAGCTAAGAAGAAGGCCTGCGTTAGCCGGCTCGGTAATCAATTGCTGAAAACCGTTCATCGCGTTGTGGGCAACCACTTCACCCACAACATGCCCCCTTTTTCCAAAAGAAATGCCCTCGAAGTACTTTCCGTCCTCAAGTATTACCCGGGCGATCACCGCTACCTCCCATGTACTGTATTATCCGCCTTTATAATGATAAACCTCCTGCAGCCCAGAGTTTGGCCAAAGGAGGTTCCCTTTATAATCCCTACCGTCTATTTCTCCTTTCCAGCCTCTCCGGACTGGTTTAAAGGCTTGCCTTAACTATTCTAACAGCAAGACAAAGAAGACGTCAATAGCTTTTTTCTAAAAAGAGAGGACTTTATAGCCTTTATTTTTTGACACTCTTTTTTTATAATAGTATCATTAGTGAAAAGATTCTGAAAGGAAGAGGCGCTATGTTTATTGAGTTCAACGGCAAAAAACCCCGGGTTGCCGAAGGAGCATATATCTCTCCGACAGCCGTTCTCATCGGAGATGTAACCATAGAAGAGGGCGCCAGTATATGGTTTGGAGCAGTCCTCAGGGGGGATTTCGGCAGGATCGTGGTCGGAAAAAACTCCAGCGTGCAGGACAACTGCGTCATTCACCTCCTGCCCGACGGAGAAACAGTTATCGGTGATGAAGTGACCGTTGCCCACGGTGCCATTCTGCATAACTGCACGGTAAAAAAAGGTGCGGTCATCGGCATGAACGCTACCATCCTTGATTTCTCGGAAATAGGGGAATATGCCATGGTGGCTGCGGGAAGCGTGGTTACCGATAAGACCATAGTGCCCGCTCGACACTTGGCCGCCGGAGCACCGGCGGTCATCAAGAAAGAGATAGACGGGAATTCTCTGTGGTGGATAGACCAGAGCGCAAAAGCATATCAGGTTCTGGCCCAAAAGTATATCCGGGAGAGGGACGGCAACAGTAATCAGCCTTCACGATAAGCTTTGTTTTGCCCATTCATAGAGAGAAACAGGATTACCCTTTTTCCCATTGAAGGGTCTTGATCTCCCATTTTCCAATATCAAGATCGATCTTCTTGCCCATTTTATCCAGCTCCTGATATACTTCATCTTCCGTCAGCGAGATCTCCTGCAAATCCTTGATATCCTTGAAAAATTCCAATTGGAGTTCGGTATCGGCTCCGTAGGTTTCATAACATCTCATGACCAGCTTATCTTCCTTTTCCGACTTCTTTAAAGAAGAAAGAACCACGCCGTCATGGGGCAGGCGGCAGAAACAAAATTCCTGGGGAAGTTCCCCGGAATGTGGTGTAGATACATATGCAATCAGGGGGTTGTTAAACTCCTGACCCCTTGCAGGCAGGCCGGCATCCCGGTAATCACCTCTGTGGGGGTATATCGCATACCTGAAATTATGATCGCCCTGTTCCCAGCTATCAAACTTTTTAAGAAATTTGGTGCCGGCAACAAAATGGCTGTGCAGGCTCGCGCTGCCGAAACAATCGGGGCCTCCATCGGTCGCCCATGTCCTAAGCACGATTCCATGATGTTCATAGAGTGGATATTCAAGGATATTGAGGCCGGACAACTGTAATTTGACCGAGGTTTTCAGCGCTTTAACTATCTCGGCAAAATTTTTGCAGATATATTTCAAGTAGGCCTTTGATACCAACGAAACGCTCCTGAATAAGACCAGCGAAAGCTCATCATCGGTCACTTCATAACCGGGGTTGCCCGCATTTATCAGGGCAAATCCATAGTCGCCATCGGATACATCGACAAAAGTCTGCACCGGCCAGTGCCCTGCCTCTCTTTCAGCGCAGTAAAAAGGTGTTTCATGGACGGCTTTTCCTTTGACATCCGGCTGGAAGACCACTCTGAACCTCTTGCTTTTTCCTACAAAGTTGATCGCCGTTTCAAAGTCAATCCGGCGCAGATCGTCATAAAGAATAATTTTCTGGCTTCTGCAGGCCTGGTGCAGGCGGCTCCTGATCCTAACCACCGTTCTTACCGGCCCGCGATGTTCAATCTCAATCTTGGCCGGATATTTATCCCCATGATATACCTTGCCGGTCTTGGCCACGGTCCAGAGGTTACCCCCATCCTCTTCAATCAGTATCTCATTGCCCTGATTATTACCCGCACGCAGACAATCAAAATTATTTTCCCGATCATAGAGACTGGCGATATACCCGGTGCAGGGATCAATTTTGATGCGGTAATATTTACTTTCCAACGTATAACCTTCATTCTTCAGATTGCTTTCCGGCTGCGAGCGGTTCCCTTTTTTAAGATAATACACCTTGTAACCCAGTGCCGGCACCTCGGCGATAAAAATGATTTTGCGGCCTTCAACCTGGAAGGGGATCTCTTTTCCGCGATAATCGTACAAACACATCTCCTCTAAATTGGAGGTGGCATCACCGATGATGACTTCCGCCACGTCCTTCCGATCATGGGCCAGCGTATTGAAAATCACCAGCGGCAGACCATCGGCGGGGATCTCTATCTTGGCGGAGATAAAGTCAAGAGCCTCGTCCGTATGCCGTTTAATGATCCTGAGGGCCTCATCATAGCGGTAAATTGTTTTACGGTACACCTTGTCGGTACCGGTGCCGCATATGGTATCGTGAAAATCGTTCTTCAGGATATTTTCCCATGCTCTTTCAAAATCAGGGTACTCCTTGCCCAGAGCATAAGCGATGGCGTTGAGCTTCTCCGCAGACAGTATCTCGTTCTGGACCCGTCGGCAATATTTCTTGACCTTCTCTCTCGATTCATAGCAACCGGTAAATACCGGATTGAACTCCCTGTTTTCGTATAATTCCAGTTTTTCCTTCTCCACTTTTTTAAAAAATCTTCTCGGCAGGCCAAACTCAATAGGGGGTTTATTTTTATTGTTCCAGGCTTCGATCGCTTCCAACCAGCGTTCTTGCGGAGCGGTAAAATCAGCGCCGAAAGGAAACATGAGATAGCCGGCTTCCTGGCGTGCTCCTTCATATTGCAGGCGGCCGCTTAGCTCACGATCATACTGCCAGGAGCTGATTTTTTCAGATTTGAAAAAAGGCATCAACCCGCTGTAACTTGCAGCAAACCAATTGCAGAGCACCTTCGACCCGTCCGGGGCGGACCAGTAAAAATTGATGGGATGCTTGCGGTCATAAGGGATAATCCCCCTGGCAAAGACGTAGTAGTCCATACCCGCCTTCTTATGGAGCTGCGGAATCTGGTGAGGATGCCCAAATTCATCTATCTCCCAGCCCACTTCCACCTTAGCACCCAGGACGTCTTCAAAAAATTTTTTGCCATATATGAACTGGCGTACGAGTGCTTCGCCCGTAGGGATGTTCAGATCAGGTGCAGCGTATGTGGCACCGACAACTTCAATCCGTCCGGCAGCTACATAGCTTTTGAGTTTCTCCCTCTTTTCCGGAAAGGCCTTCCAGAATGGTTTTACCGCCAGAGCCTGATCCAGGATAAAAGTAAAGTCGGGATACTTGTCCAACATCTCCAGAGCCTTAAAGATAATTATCATTGCATCTTCAGCATGACCTTCGATTGTTTTCCACCATTCCACATCAAAATGAAAGTGGGGGATCGCCAATATTTTTTTAATACTCATCTTTCGCCTCCGACTATCCGTCTCTGATCGATGATCGGTTGATGTAGTTTAGGCCTGCTCTGCCTTCACATAGCGATAATTCCGGCCCCTAGATTAATTCATGATCAGGATGCCGTTTTCCTCCACCTGAATAATTTTTTTTAATTCCGGAACGGATCGGAAAGGAATACGTAATGGATAAAAATAAGAAGCGGAATAAGAAGAAAGGGATAAAGTTTAAAAAACATCTAGACCCTGAATACCGATAACAGATCGAGCATCTGACTGAGCTCATCGCTGACCTTCTCCACATTGACCGAAATCTCCTGTATCGATGCCGATTGCTGTTGCGTAACTGCTGATAGCTCCTCGCTCCCGGAGCTGATGAGTCCCGAACGTGAAGCAATGAGATCAACCTTGATAGTGATATCTTCTACATTATTGGATATCTTATTGAAGATCGTCTCGATCTCCTCTACCTGGGAGGCGGTATCCCGGATACTCTCCACACTCCCTTTGATCATCTTTTCTGTCTGCCGGACTTCTTTCTGGACCCCGCTGATAGTCTCCGCTATCTCCTTGGCCGCTTCGGCAGTCTGATCGGCCAGTTTGCGCACCTCATCGGCGACCACGGCAAAGCCCATCCCATGCTCGCCCGCACGCGCAGCCTCTATCGAGGCGTTAAAGGCCAACAGCTTGGTCTCACTGGCAATCTCGGTTATTATTTTGACGACACGGCCGATTGCATCCGACCGATGGAGCAACTGCACTACATAGGGATCAACCTCGGCGATCTTCTCCGAAGCATCACGGATCCGGCTGGTAGAGGAGAGCACATTTTGACGGCCGGTTTTAATCTCTTCGAAAGCCGTTTTAGACGTAATAAGCATCTCCTGTGTATTCTGATCAAGTTCCTGGGCACTGTGCGAAAATTCGTTTACCGCTGTGGCTACTTCCTCAATACCGCCGGAAATCTCACTTATGGCTTTGCTGATCCCTTCCATCCGCTCATTGGAGCTGCTCACCACATCCAGCCCCCGTCCGACCAGAAAGTGCATCCCCTTGAGGGCAATGTTAAAACCTCGGGCCAGCATGGAAAAATCGTTGCGCCATTTTATATCCGCCTCGATCTCCACCTCGATGGCGAGATTCCTCTCTTTATTTACTTTTTCCATGATCTGCAGAATTTTATTTACGGGCTGAAAGAAATAGGATAAGACAAGGTAAGAGGCGCCGCCTCCGATCGCCGCCGTCAATATACCCGCAAAAAGAAGGAAGTTTAGTACTGATTTTAAGGAGATGTTCTGGATAAAAAAGAAAGCGAGCAAAGAAAAGATCGTAACTGTGAAGATGATGGCTGCTAAAAAGAGGCTTAATTGAACCTTCAAGTTTCCCCGTCTTTTTTTTCTCTTATTTTGGGGCTTGTTCAATGGTACCCTCCGCTATTCAATTTTTTATATTATAGCTTACATAATTAACAATAACAACCCTTTTTTGAAAATTTGTTCCATTATCTGCCTGTCCGGGCGCCTTCCTGAAGTTGCAATTTCGAATAATAAAAATATATTTACAACCCCGGATTTAAGTCTTTGCTTCAAACAAGATTTCAGAGAATATTTTCACCAACGATCAGCCTTCATTTTTTTCAACCCTGTGCAAGAAGTAAAGAGCACAAAGAACAGCGAGGGCACCTCCGATAACGGCATTGATCAGTTGCGGAAAGAGGAGTGCCTCCGCAACGGGCAATGGAAGGGCCAACAGATAACGGGCGGCCCCGGCAATAATCACAAATTTAAGCAGAGAACCGGCAATAAGACCAACCCAGCCTCCCCACTTGATATATCTGAATCCTATCCCAAAAAGGAGACAGTAGGCAGTATTGCCAAGCATGATGAACGGTATGACCGGTGCTAAAGGCGCAGGAAGAATCCCCACCAGAAGCGCAATCCAGGGGGTAAAGAGGCCGATCAATGCTCCCCCCCGGATCCCCAGCAATGCTGTAGAGATGATGAGCATAAAATTAACCAGAGGCCCGGTAAATATCGTTGGCAATCTTAGCCACTGTACGACCAGCGTCAGTGCCAGCAAGATCGCCGTTCGGGTTATAAATTTTATCTTATTATTTTCCATATCAGGAATCATCGGTAACAAACATACCTCCAAACATATTTTTGGTGTTATTAATCTATGCTATCACCGGATAAATATGCTGCCGCTCTAGGGTTACAATGCATAATAATTATACGAAGTGGAAAACTTTTTTATATCTCTGTAAATATTATTTCCAATAATAAGGCGGTAAAAATGACCATAAAAGCCCCTCCAAAGAAAAAACTTTATGACCGGCTGGCCGGCGCCCTGGAAAAATATAAAGGCCAAGGCCATAAAGGGCAACTCATTCCCGCCCTCCGTGAAGCGCAACAGATATTCGGGTATCTGCCCCGCAAAGTAATGATTCTGGTAGCACGTGAAATGGATATCCCCCTGGCCGAAGTATACAGTGTGGTCAGCTTTTATTCCTTGTTCTCCACCAAGCCTGTGGGGCAGAAGAGGATTGAAATCTGTATGGGGACCGCCTGCTATGTAAAGGGCGCCGCCAAGCTACGTGAAATGATCGCCGATAATCTGGGAATCAAGCCGGGGGAGATGACCCCCGACGGCCGTTTCAGCCTGACCACATCCCGCTGCGTGGGGGCATGCAGCGCTGCTCCGGTCATCAAGGTCGGAGAAGACCTCCATGGAAATATTACCCCCGAGAACGCTGCCGCATTTATATCCGAACTGAAGGGGGAAGATTAATTATATGGCCACCTTGCTGGAGGAACTGAAACAGGAAAGGGTTTATGAATCGACATCGCACCGCTTACTGCTCTGCGGGGGAATACCCTGTGTTTCAAATGGCTGCCGTAAAGTTAAGGAGGCCGTAATCGAGGAGCTCTTATCTCTTATGCCGGATGCTTCCGTCCCCATCAGGGAGGTCGGATGTATCGGCAACTGCAGTTTGGGGCCTTCGATTATTGTCCTGCCCGAGGGGATAGTTTACCATAAGCTTACGCCGGAAGATAGCCGCAGGGTGGTGAGGGAACACCTCGTGGAGGGGCAGATCGTAGAAGATCTGCTCTACCGTGATCCGGCCTCGGAAGAAATCCGTCGGCGGCGTGAAGATATGCCCTTTTATCGGGAGCAGTCCCCGCTGGTATTACGAAATTGCGGTGTTGTCGAACCGGATATCGTTGAGTATATGAAATACAGGGGCTACGCTGCACTGGCAAGAGCACTGGCGGAGATGACCCCGGAAGAAGTAATTGACGTCATCAGGAAGTCGGGCTTAAGAGGGCGGGGCGGCGCCGGCTTCCCTACCGGCCTTAAATGGGAGCTCGCCCGGGCTGCTTGGGCTGCAGACGGGCAGAACAAATATATCATCTGCAATGCCGACGAGGGAGATCCGGGAGCATTTATGGACAGGAGTATTTTAGAAGGTGATCCACACAGTGTAATTGAGGGGATGGTCATTGCCGGATATGCCATCGGAGCAAGCTTCGGCTATATTTATGTACGGGCCGAATATCCTCTGGCCATGCAGAGGTGTGAGAAAGCCATTGCCCAGGCTCGGGGCGAACGTTTTCTCGGGGAAAACATACTGGAACAGGGATTCTCATTCAATCTGGAGGTAAGATTGGGAGCCGGTGCCTTCGTCTGTGGAGAAGAGACCGCCCTGATCTCCTCCCTTGAAGGGACTCGCGGAGATCCCAACCCCCGCCCTCCGTTTCCGGTACAGAAAGGTTTATGGGGTCGGCCGACAACCATAAACAACGTCGAAACTCTCGCCAATATTCCCCTGATTGCCCTGCATGGAGCAGAACGTTTCCGGGAGATAGGCACGGAGAACAGCCCCGGAACAAAGGTCTTTGCTCTGGCCGGAAAAGTAAAGAACCCGGGCCTGATCGAGGTGCCCATGGGGACTACATTGCGGAAAATTATCTATGAGATCGGCGGCGGAATTTTGGACAATAAACAATTCAAGGCCGCCCAGATCGGTGGACCTTCAGGCGGGTGCCTGACCGTACAACATCTTGATATGCCCCTGGACTATGATAGCCTCCGTGAGGTTGGCTCGATGATCGGTTCCGGCGGTCTGATCATCATGGATGAGGGGACGTGCATGGTTGATATCGCACGCTATTATCTTGATTTCATGAAAGATGAATCCTGCGGGAAATGCACCCCCTGCCGCATCGGCACCAAGAGGATGCTGGAACTTTTAAACAGGATCACCCAAGGTGATGGAGAGGAGAACGACCTTGAACTTCTAAAACAGTTGTCTTTACTCTTGAGAAGTGCTTCTCTCTGCGGACTGGGCCGTTCGGCACCCAACCCCGTGCTCAGCACCATCAACCTTTTTTATGGCGAATATATGGCCCATATAAAAGATCACCGCTGCCCGGCAGGGGTATGCTCCGCTCTAACCCGACCGGAAATTATGAACGAGAAGTGTAAAGCATGTGGACTGTGCGCTAAAGTCTGCCCGGCAGAAGCGATTACCGGAGAACGGAAGAAAAGTTTCCGCATCGACCCTCAAAAATGTATCAACTGTCTTGAATGTATCACGGAATGTCCTTTTGAGGCTATAAAGGGAGGAAAACAGCAATAACCATGGTACACCTGTGGATCGATGAACAGGAGATAGAGGCGGAGGAAGGCACTTCCGTGCTGGAGGCGGCCCGAAAAGCCGGTATCGATATCCCAACGCTTTGCTATCTCAAAGACCTCAATGCCCCCGCCTCGTGCCGGATCTGCATCGTTCAGGTTGAGGGAAGGCCCACCATGGATGCATCCTGTGTGCTTCCGGTAGAGGAAGGGATGAACGTAAGAACCAATACGCCGGAGATCATTGCCGCCCGCAAGCAGATCCTGGAACTTTTCCTCTCCGATCACCCTTTCGAATGTCTTACCTGCGAACGCAATCTGAACTGTGAACTGCAGAGGCTTACCAAGCGTTTCGGGATCAGGGATCTTCACCTGGAAGGCAGCCGCAATCATTTCCCTGTCGATGACCTCTCCCCATCGGTTGTACGTGAACCCGATAAGTGCATCCGCTGCCGCCGATGCGTCAGTGTCTGCAAATATTTCCAGGCCGTCAGCATTTACAGTATGGTGGAAAGGTCCTTCAACGCCATCGTCGGACCTGCTTTCAACGGTTCTCTTACAGAAACACCCTGCATCTACTGTGGCCAGTGTATAACCGTCTGTCCTACGGGAGCCCTGCGGGAACAGGACTCCACCGCCCGTGTACGGGAGGCGCTGCAAGATCCCGATCTCCATGTAATCGTGCAGACCGCGCCCTCGATCCGTTCCACTATCGGAGAAGAATTCGGCTACCCGGTGGGAACCCCCGTGGCGGGGCAGATGGTCGCGGCGCTGAGGCGCCTGGGCTTTGATCGGGTCTTTGACGACTGCTTCGGCGCTGACGTGACGGTCATGGAAGAAGCAACCGAACTTAGAGAAAGATTGGCCCAGGGCGGCCCCTTTCCCCAGTTTACCTCCTGCTGTCCCTCCTGGGTAAAGTTTTGTGAAAGTTTCTATCCCGAGCTTACCGCAAACCTTTCGGCCGTTAAATCTCCCCAACAGATTTTCGGAGCGCTGGCAAAAACATATTACGCCAGGCTGCAAGGGCTCGACCCAGCCAAGATATTTGTAGTCTCGATCATGCCCTGTGTCTCCAAAAAATACGAGTTGTTGAGGACCGAGATGGATAGCAGCGGCTACCGTGACGTCGATGCAGAGCTCACCACCAGGGAGCTATGCCGGATGGTCTTTGAGGCCGGACTCGACCTGAAAAAATTACCCGAAGAAAGTTTTGATTCTCCCATGGGCGAGGCCAGCGGGGCCGGAATCATTTTCGGCTCCACCGGCGGGGTCATGGAGGCTGCATTGCGCACCGCCTATGAATGGATTTCGGGACAGGAGTTGACCGATATCGAGTTCAACGAGATCCGCGCGGAGGAATATAAAGATGCGGAAATCCAGATGGGCGAGCATCGCATCAAAGTGGCAGTAGCAAGAGGCACGGGAGCAGCCCGACGGCTCATTGAAGCTGTTCTTAAAGGAGAGAAAGAATATCATTTCGTAGAGGTGATGGCTTGCCCCGCCGGCTGTGTGGGCGGCGGCGGACAGCCCATCTATATTGAAACCAACGACTGGAACGAGCAGGTCAGCCACCGTGCCATGCGCACCAGGGGGCTTCTGGAGCTTGATCGCTCCCGGGAAATACGTAAATCTCATCATAACCCATCCATCAAAAAACTGTACGATGAGTTTTTGGAATACCCCGGAAGCGATATCGCCAAACGATTATTGCATACCGGCTATGTCTCACGGAAGCTTTACGCTCCAAAAGCTCTGCCCAAGAAAGAGCCCAAGCAAAAAGTCCAACCGCGATAGGTTCCGTTAAAATTCATGGACCACAAACGAAGGCATGTGCGTCGTATATTTTTCTATAATATGGCGCAAACCATCCCCTACCCGGCAGAAAACCTCCAATTTCCGGACATGATTGCCCGCACTGTCAAGCAAGAGAGTAAACTGCCTCGCGGCTCTTTCGGAGACGAACTTTAAGCCCTCCAAATTCATTACCACCCCGGAGATCCCGGCGGGGACCGCCTGTTTCAATTCCTGTTTTAACGCCTGTAACGTTGCTCTATTTATCAACCCTTTTATACGCAAGTAAAGGATATCTTTATGCACGGAGAAATATATCTGCAGTTGACTCCCTTTGAGAGGAGAGATCGTCCCGGATCTGTTAAAAGCCTTTATTTTACGTTTAAACGAAGGCTGTTCAGCCGCAACCGGTTTCAAGAAGCGGTCCAACTCCTTGTAGTACGGACGGGCCTGTCTTTCAAAATGACGTGATAACCACCAGCCCACCCCTCTGAATAAAGATGAATTCCATCCTGTCAGTGCTACATTTTGAAACATATTTCTAAAGGAATAGAATTTCTTGTATGCCGTGATCATCTCTTGCTGCAGCACCTGCGGTTCCAACCTGGCAGGACGGTAAACCACGTGCTGTCCGTCATAAAGATGCCACTTCCTGGTTAGAAGACGCCCTTCGGCATCAAGCTGCTCAAACAGGGGGGTACCCGGAAGAGGAGTAAGAACGAGAAATTGTACCGTATCAATATGCACATCGAGGGCAAATTCCACCGTCTCGCGTATGCTTTGTACCGTATCGCCCTCGCCGCCCAGCATGAACATGCCATGGACCCCGATCCGGTGTTCATGGAGGGCACGGACAGCCTCCTTGATATCCTGGACATCCTGTCGCTTGTTGTAACTCGCCAATGTCTCCGGATTTATCGACTCCAACCCGATATAAGCCATCCTGCCGTTTGTGCGCCGCATCAGCTCGAGCAATTCGGGATCGCGGTCCACATCAACCCGTACTTGAGCCCCCCAGTAACTGGGCAAAATATCCATATCAATCATGCTCTGCAACAGCTCTTTGGCTCTGCTGCGCTTCGCCGTAAAATTATCATCAACAAAAAATACTTTTTTCTGCTTGTAGCGTTTAAGTTCCTGCAACACCAGTTCCGTGTTTCGATAACGGAACCCCCTTCCAAACATCGGGGTAACACTGCAAAAACTGCAATCAAAAGGACAACCGCGGGAGGTCATCACCGGATAAGTGGATAGCTTACCGATCAATGAAAGATCAGGGATGGGATGTGCATTTACATCCTCCCAGACATCCCGGCCCGGGTTATGGATCATCTCCGGCCCATCCCAGTAAGAGACACCCGGAATGTCGGAGGGCAACCGGCCCTCCTCGATCGACTTGATCAATGCGGGGAAAGAAGTCTCTGCTTCACCGCGGACAACATAATCGGCATTGGAGAGAGCCTCCCCGGGCATAAAAGTTGCATGTATTCCCCCGATGACCACAGGTATCTCTCTGCTCCGGGCATAACGTGCTATCTGGTAAGCTTCCGTGCTGGTGGAGGTGGTCGTGGAGATCCCCACCAGATCCGCAGCATTGATATCTCGGGGAGAGATAGAATTACCATGGCCCATCAACACCTTTACGGAATACCCCTTCTCCTTCAAAATCGTTCCCAGAAGCGGAAGACCCAACCGGGGCATCTTGACCGTCTTGTATACATGATCTCCGGGTGCCGCAGGTTCTATCATGACTATATTATTAATATGCATCTCTCTCTTTATCCTCCTTAAGGGATATTTTGTCTTGCTCTTTTATCTTTCCCAAAATATTAAGCTGATAATAGTAAAGTAAAACTTGCCAAGGGTAAATATATATCAGGGAAATCAGGACTGCTCGTAAACCCCGGGGAATATCAGGTTTAGTATACCGGGTGGTAAGGTTCGTCACCGATAAAAAAGCCTTTGAAGGAATAATCTGCAGGTAATTCATCGTCAATATAAGGGGCTTTCTTGAAAGGCCAGTTATAAGTTTCGCTTCCCACCAATTCGCCTTTATTCCATTCACCCACATATCTTATGCCGTCGGGCCAGAACAGTTCTCCCTGGCCATCAAAAAGATCCTGGCTAAAGCTGCCTTTATATTGTTTGCCATCGGGAAAACGATAGGTACCTTCCCCATTTTTCTGATCATTTTTATAGGTCCCCACGTAGACCGAACCATCCGCTTCGATCATCTCCCCCTGCCCGGATCTTTTTCCGGCTTTAAACTCTCCGGTATACTTACCGCCATCCTTGTACAGGAGAGTACCTTCACCGTGAGGTTTGCCGTTTTTCAAAAAACCGGTGTAACGGCCTTCTTCAATTTCAACCGTCTTCCTGATGTTCTCACTATCGCCCGCTTTAGTTTTATCGGTTTCATCAGATAACAGACATCCGCAGCATACCAGGATGACGAGGATCAACATCGAAACGTAAACATTAACTTTTTTTCGTAGAAAGGCTGTACCCATCATCTGCAAGTCACACCTTATACCTTGAAATCCAATCTGTTCATCTCGTTTAATACTTTGGGCACATAGTTTTGCGTTTCCGCAAAAGGCGGTATCCCGTTATATTTCTGCACATTACCCGGCCCGGCATTGTAAGCAGCCAGAGCCAGACGGGTGTCGCCAAATTTATCGAGCATCTGACGCAGGTATTTGGCCCCGCCGTCAATATTCTGAGCAGGGTTAAAGGGATCATTGACCCCAAGGCTCCTGGCCGTTGCCGGCATCAATTGCATCAGGCCCATCGCCCCGGCCCGGGATACGGCATTCGTCCTGAAATTTGATTCAACCTTGATTACCGCCCTCAGCAAACTGGGGTTGATATTATATTTCCTGGCTGTCTGCAAGATCAATGCATCAAGATTGCCCTGTTCCATTCTTTCTTGCCCATCAGCGAGGGTAGGGGAAGTACAGGAATAAGGAGTAATCTGAGGATTAATTTTATGCAGAATATCACGGAAGGAAACTTCCCGGGGTTTGGCGGAAGGCGCCTGTTGATCACTACCTGTCCATATCTTGGAAATCAGATCGTAGAACAACATGCTGACCAGAGATTTTAACATGGATCGATCCTCCCTATGGACACTGGCTGGATACTATAGTACTATATCATTATAGCAAAATTTACTACTTGAGGCAATGAATATAAATAAAAAAAGCCGGTAACTTTACCGGCTTTTGATTTCAAACGTAGAAATACTGACTCACGGATTACCGGAATCTATAATTTCACCACGTTTGCCGCTTGAGGCCCGCGGTTTCCTTCAACGATATCGAATTCCACTTTCTGGCCTTCTTCCAATACCTTGAAACCTTCACCCTGAACCTCCGAATAATGCACGAATACGTCTTTCCCATCCTCAACTTCAATAAAACCGTAGCCCTTCTGGGCATTGAACCACTTAACACTACCTTGCATCAAACAAAGACCTCCTAATTATACCCTTTAAAAAAGGGCTTTTTCAGAACCATACTAACACATTAAATATTAAAATGCAAATTAAAATATTTAAATTAAAATATTTTTTTTAAAATAAATGCCGCGGTCCCATATATTTACGAAATTGTAATACTCAATAAACAATAATCATCATGGCAATATTTACAAACCTCTGATGGCAATCGTTCGTGTACCAAGCACCGTAGGTTTAAAAACATTGCATATTTGCAATTGTGATCAGGAGCAACATGATTTGGCTTTTCCGGTGTTTTTATAGCAAAGAGGACAAGACGCTCGCCTTTGTAACAATGCCAATTAAACGCCTTATCATCTACAACCTTCTGCTCTACAGTTTACATCAGGATTTGCCACCGCTGCTTTAATGCCGTCCCAATTGTTCTTTATATATTTAATTGTTTTATAAAAGTTTTCCTTCAAAGTCCTAAAGTAAATTTACACAAACTATTTAAAGTAAAATATATTTTAAAATTAAACCGGCATGGCATACTGTCCTTGCAGCAGCTTTAAAGCAATTTCGGTGCTGCCCAAACCTGTGAGGTATATATATTGCTCCTATACTGTGCATTGAATAATTTTGAAAATATGTAAAGTTGGTATGGTTATCATAGTTTTATTTTTCTCATACGAAACCTTTATTTCATCATTATCCGATACGCATTTAATATTGGCGTACCTTTCGTTAAGTTTGATTGAAATGTCATTCATTTTATATATAGGACAAACATTTTGTTGATTTACCAATGAAATATAAATTTGGTCATCTTTTTTCCACTTCAATATTTCAACAAATTCAGGCGCATTTGACTCAAATTCCCTGATTTTAACTAAAGATAAGATAATATTTGCCAGTGTTTGTCTGCAATTATGAGCAAGAGTATTTTCCATAGGCAAACAAGACCATATTACATTTCCCTTGCCCACCTTTCGTTTAGTTAAAACCGGCTTATTTGTATGAATGCCCGGTGGATTTGAATGAATTGCTGAAAATTCTCTCTCATAGGGAGTTGTATAAGGCAGTGATAAAGTCGCCATTATCTCAACATCATCTGCGGTTATTTCACACTCAACCGGTGATACTTCTATTGGATACGGACTCGACTTATCAAAATCCGGCATAGCATGCCTGAATTTTTCTGTTGGGGTATAGTAAGCATATGAAAACTTTGTTCCTTTTACTATTTTTGCTCCTACAATTTCCTGAAGTCTTGGATGAGCTAATTTGCCTGTAATAAATAGATTTCCACCGTTTTCAACAAAACGTGTTATATCGGCCATTTCTTCATCAGTGATTTCCTGCACGTCATTGATGGATAAAACTTGCGCTTTGAGATTTTTGAGATTTTTACTGCCTACAACATCAAAGGCAATATTCTTCTCGCGAAGAAGGGTTGCTATCTTCATCGGAGATTGTATAAAGTTCGGATTGACTTTGTAATTCGTGTTATACCATACGGCAACATCGCTGAGTATTTCGCCGCTTACATATTTCTCCAAAGGCTTCGTTATTGCGAATACTTTTTTTATAGCTCCTTTATAAATGCTTTCTGTCATAGTGCCATCCGGGTTCATAGCATCACAAATTGAAAACGCTCCATTATGCACCAATGCATTTACAGCATGCACCAGCAGATCTTCCATTGTTCTGGAAACGGTATGGAAAAAGAGGCTGTTATCACAACGCGAAGTGATGTAACTGAATGGCTTTGTCTTTGTCATATTGTTGTAATATTTGCACATAAAGGTTTGCTCAAGATAACCGCCATAATAATCACCGCCTGCATAGTCAGAATGTTCAAAGTTTCTTTCGGTATTTCCCTGTATCCAATTCAAACTTATTGCCGCCATATTATGTTCTACAGAAATATTGGGATTGATCTCCTTTAGCGCCGCCGTCACCATTTTTTAAGATACGAGGATCTGATGACTTGAAGAAGAAAATCCGGGATAAAATTCCTACAAAAATTAACGCCGTTCTATTTTGATTTTTTAGTTGACCGGTAGACAGAATATTGCTACAATTTATATTGGTTCCTGTATATTCAAGAACTCATGCCAATCAGTGCCGACTTTTGTAAATGCATGGTGGGTGCACTTACTGTGATAAGTCGTAATTGTGTTTGCAGGCTTGGAACGTTAAAACAAAATATTGGAAGGTGATGTAATGGGAAAGGCTTGGTTCACTTCTGCATCCATTATAGGAATAATATGTTTCTTTATTTTATTTACAGCTACAGGCTGCAGGCCACAAGAGAATGTGGGCTCCGAGAGTGGTGATATTGAGGCGTTCAGGGCGGCTTTGGAACAGGCCGGATTTATTGTACAGGAAGGTGCATACGGTTACCAGGATACCATAGCTCTCTGCAGCGCCGGCTTCATTGATAATTGCCAGGGAGCCAATGTGGGTGCACCATACCTGGCCTACAAGCTGCCCCCTGCACCCGGGCAGGAGGCGCCGAATGTGAAGATTGACCCCAGTGACGGCCTGGCCTTTGCCTATCATCTGCAGCAGGATGAAGCCATTGTACAGATCGGCTACACACCACCGGAGGCGGGCTTCTTCAGTTATCAGAGCTACCTGGTGATGAGATATGATCCTGATCGCAAACAATATATGACCCTTTTTAACAGCATCGGTGATACCATAAATAACCTGACCATCAATACCCAAAGTACCTCAACAGATAAGTACAGCCAACCCGTGATTATCATTTCCGCTGCCGATAAGAGAATAGATACCATGGTGCGTAAAGCCGCCCATACTGCCGGCTATTCTCAAGAAATCATAAATACGGATATCATTCCATCATCAGCCGTAAACATGGGGCTTGAAGAGGATACCGATCTATTTGGGTTTGTCGGCCGTATTGGCGTCCCCGGGGACAGAAATGATTTGGACGCTTATATTAAAAACCCCGGCTCGGTAATATTCCGTTTGACGCCCAGGAAGACCATGGCATCGAAGCCATTTCCCGTTCCGGAGCTGCGTGTGCGCGGCACAGGAAAAACGGAGCTAGACCTGCTTCCTGCTGTAGAGGAGTTGAGGCAAGCTATTCTTGCTAAGTACGAAAATTTGCATGCAACTGAAATCCCCACCTTTGTCGCCCTTCCTGAAGGGTTCATGGCTACGCAGAGCAAGATAAACACCATCGGTGATAACCGTGACGCCGCCTATTTTTCCACCTTGGAAGTTGACGCCTGGACAAAAGCTGAAGATTCCCGCAGGGATGCGGCATTTATCCTGCCCGATGATCCCGATGAATTTGTTATTATATACGGAGTCAACCATGAAGCCACCGGCAAGGCAACATACGCGAACTGTGTTGTCTATGGGCTGCAATATTTGAACGGCGTCGCCGGCGTTGATAGCAGAGAATATTTAGGCAGCGCCGATGACTACATCCCCGGACACCCCCAAGCTCAATACTTGTATGCCTGGAAGATAATCAGGAAAAGCAATGGCGATCTGCACTGTCTGGAGGTGCCTGTTGGCCCACAGCGCTATGGCATCGAGCCGGATGATAAACTAATTCTGTTTTTCAGAGCATATCTTGAAAAAGAAACCAAAACCGGTCCGGCACATAACGAACTTGTTATGGATCGCGTGATTAGATTCAGTCCAAAGTAAGTCCAAATGGGGTTCCAACAGAAGTTCCAAACATGCTTCATATTGAGTTGATAACATGCATGCCTCTAATTATTGATCTCTCGACCATGGTTTACCAATAATAAACCGGTAAATGCTTATATCGGATACCTGAAAGTAAACAGCGACAGCACTGCACCGTAAATGACAACCGAATACACGCTGAACCGCTCCGCAACGCCGAAATAATCAACCGGCACAATGCCCGTTGCCATGGAGCCGAGCGCCATGATACCCAAAACAGCAATCGTAAAAATGCCGAATTGTTTATATACCTTGCTTCTGTAACAACCGACCGCTATCAAAATCATTGATGCAATGGACAACAACACCACAAAAGCGGTTACAACCATATGCATTACATCCTGGAAAGCGGCGTAACCGCTGCCGGATAAGGAGAACAGCGTGTAACCCACGGCGGAAGTCCATTCCATAACGGCAAACAAGTAAATTCCAAGGCGGAAGAATCTATTTACCCTGCCCTGATAAAACACGTAGAGCAAGGTGCAGGCGGCGACGGTAAAAAAGGCATATACCGTCGAGCAAGCCGATGCAATTTCCCTCGAGGGCGCTGTGGCGGCGGTAAGGTCGCTTACCGCCTGCACCAAAATATTATAGCCCGGATAGTTTATTTCGCCCAGGATTACATGAAGGAAATAAAAGATCGTGCCCACCACGCCCATCAGTGCCAGCTATTGAACAAGTTCTTTGTTCCTTTTCATATTCCTACCCCCACTGTCAGGATGCACAATACGGATGTGCAAATATATAATATTTCATCATGATAACATCCGGCAAGCCTTTAATCACAAAGGTACACCATTGCGATTAGAAGTTCCAGCACTGTGAAACCCGGAAGGGTTTTGCCCTTACACTATGCATCTTAGCATTTTGATATTCAGCAGAAGAGCAATTGTCCCAAGCATCACAAACGATATCACCAGCCCAAAAAATTGGCCCGCTTCCAATTCAATGCCAAAAGAAGACTGGACGAGCGTTTGTAGTATAACACATATTCCTACTCCGGTTAATAGAGTAAGCAGGACAGGTGCAAGCTGATATGCAACCTCTTTTTTCTTTAACAGCATGATACCACAAAACAGTGCTGTTGGTAAGATAATAGCCAAATCAATGGCAAACGTTGGCTCGGTGGTGTAAATATCTATAATTTCCATTGGTTCTCCTGAAACAACGGAAGGAATAATAAACATCATCCATACAAGAACGGAACACCCGCTGATAAACATAAAGATTGCTGTGCCCATTAATCTCTTGGCATACAGCGCGTCATCAAAGGATCTGCTTCGGAGCAATTCAGCCATTGATAAAATAAAGGCAAATAATGTACTTCCAAATTGCAATGTGTAAAGCAAAAACAGTCTGTTAAAGCTAGCCCCCATGATCAAACAGACCGTAGCGTAAAGAATAAGGGAAAGCAAGCCGCTTTGAAGAAAAAGCGCACCTTTTTTATGATTCATAAATAAGACGACGCAAAGCAGCAATAACGCGGTGATTATGACAACCACGTCTGTTCCCTTTGTTGCTCCTGCTTTTAGGATTGAATCGTTGGCGTAAATACCATCGCCAAACAGAATTATTTCCTGTCCATATATATTTGTTACTGTTCTAGTTGTACCTCCAAACGAGTAAAAAACGCCAAGACATGCCGAAATAATCGCGCACACAGAAGAAATAATGACCAATAATTTCACAGATGGTTTCATTTCATTATTTACCCTTTCTCATCAAATTAGATACTATAAAAACACCGGTGGCCACAAAGAGCATACCGAACATCATTGTCATTGCCACATTATTCAGCTGCAAATAGTACCCTCCTGCCGTCAAAACTGAATAAAGAAGCATTCCAAGGGAAACGAAATGAAGCCTTTCTCCGCGATTGCTATGCAATAGGGATAATAGACCGCCCAAAATTAATAATATGGCAGTGACGCCCTCTGAAAAAAGATGCGCCGCTATTCTGAATGGCTCCGTGCCGATTTCTTTAACCTGCCCGGTAAAAAGAAGCATACCCCACATCCCAAGCAGCAGATTCCTATAAAAACACTAAAGATATTTCCGGCTTTTTTCACGGTTTGGCCCTCACCTTATTTCAGAATAATATATTACCTCAAGCTCTATCAAAAGATTTTGGAATACCTGTCTTATAGTAAGAGAAACAAATACCCTGTTCCAACCATCAGCACGTTGCTGATGCTGTGCATAAACATCGGATACACGATGCTACGGCTATCCTGGTACGCTTTGCCCATAATAGTTCCTAACACAAAAGCATAGAACAGTTGAAAGTAATTCGCTTCAAAGGTAAGCGGGAATAAAGACCATTTCATATGTGCAATGGCAAACAAGAAAGAGGCAATGATTGTTTCCAATGTAATACCCCACTTTACGTTTACGTTCTTCCCCAGCATATACACGAGAATTGTAATGGGAAACGCCCGATATAGAATCTCTTCGGCAGGCCCGCTTAAGAGCAATTGAAAGCTCAGCGTTCCAAGAATATTGTTTTTATTTAATGGGAAGTCATATACCGGCAGCATGTTATAAATCAGCATAAGTATATGACTAACAAGTGTAACTCCTGCAAATATGGCCGTAAACATTACCACATATTTTGCTCCTTTTTTTCTGTCGCCAAGGTTGAAACCGAAATCAACTTTCAGCAGCTTGCTCAATATTATCATTACAGCCAGGACAATCAGCATTTCGGTGATATGGTGGACAGAAACCCATGCAAAAGCTTTATCAGGATCAATTCTCTCGTAGGGGAGTAAATCGGCGACGAATCCCCCCGCCTTGCCCAGTACCTCCTGAAAAACAAGCAACAGCAATGCCATGATCCCGTATAACAATATTTTTTTTTGATCTTCTCGTTTCTTTTTCATTTTTATACCTCCAATCCATGGTCTCGCTTTATTAATGACCTCATATTTTCTTCATTTACTCTCTCGCATAAACAAAAATAGCCCACATCGTCATCAATGATTTTTCTTTTTTATATCCATTTCTCATCTCTCCTTAAAATTATCATTTAATTTAACGTTAGTTAGGTGCTATATAAAAAAAATTATTAACATCCGTGAAGTACTATAGCAATCTCCTCGCGTATTTCTTCTTCAGATAGAAACCGGTTTTTAACGACAATATTTTGTATTAGTGTTTCCAATAGATGTATTAATGTTCGTACGATTGCGATCTCATTGTTTGCGTTCTTCAGATATGGTTTTAATATCTGATAATGCCGTGGAAGTATGATCTTTTCCCACTCATCCATAACTTCCATCAATTCCTCATCGCCATCAAAGGACAAATAAACTTTTATTCCCAGCCGATAAACTTTTTTATCATAGCTGCTTAAGTAGTTCAGGTCATATATAAACTTGGTATAATAATCTATAATGTTATTTTTATTCAATTGTTCTGCCTGTCTTTTTAACATCTCAAAAAAATCCTTTTTAATTATTTCATCGAACAGTTCCTTTTTATTATTATAATAGTAATAAATCATTGGTAAGGAACAGTTAACGTCTTTCGCTATGTTACGGATAGTTGTTCCATGGTATCCATTACTGTTAAAATGTTCGACCGCCACTTCTTTAATTCTTTCGCTAAGAACTTTTTCGGCCATATAAAGCACCTCCTTATTTAACGTTCGTTAGCATTGTAACATTTGTCATTTAACATTGCAATAGATACTATAAATATTTATATAATTCTTTTACTTGGCCCGCTGCTTCCTTTTTGCTCACAAGGAGAACATTACCAAGGCCACTCCATCCCCACTTCGGGGCAAAATAAAAATAAGGTTTTCCGAAGTCATGCTTATAACTTCGGAAAACCCCTATTTCATGCAATTTAATTCAAGTCAAATTTAATAAAAACAATCTTTTCTTTTGTAAAAGTGAACGAGATTGATAAAATTTAATTTCCTAGTAGTTGCACTTCTCTGGGAGGTGCATTATTCGTTTCCTGGCCCAGCTCCAAGAAACCAGGCAGTCCAAGAACATATGTTAGAGCGGTGATCCAAAGCTCAGCCTCGCGTTTTTTTGCCACTGAGCGTAAAATATTGTGCCCCGCGCAAGCGGCGTGTCGCTTTGATATGAAACTTCCGTATGGAACAAGAATAAAAACAAGCCCAGAAGCTCTGCCCTCCTGCCCTTTGCAGATATGACGACTTTTGTGATGAAGCCGGAATCCGGAATAATTTTATCAAACCGAAGGCAGAGCCAAGAACGTTTAAAATATTGGTTAGGAACATGTGGGTCAATATTAAAAAGATGGCGAAAGACGACTCCATGGACATTGAGATGTCGCAGGCCGTCGCAAACATCAAAGTCACGACGTTCGTAATGGAAGATGACCGGGAGGTTTAGCCGGTATATATTCTATTCTTTTATTTTCAGCCACGACAAAACCTCCGTAATTACAGCTTCCTTTGACAAATTAGTTTTTTCGCTCCTAATTATTATAAAAATTTCGGAGGCAATGATTTATACCCCATAGCTGTAACGGCTTGGTTTATAGACTGCAACCCTGTGGTTATCAGCTGTTTGGATATGCCATGCGCTAAAAGCTTTCCTTGCGTATCTGTAACTGACGCTTCTGACAAACAAATACTACGACCAACCTTTAACCGTTTCCCCTCAACTATTAGTTTGCCATCTTTGGCAGTAGACAGATTGTCTACTTTAAGATCAAGAGAGGTTAAACCAAAAGTTTCCTCAAGTTCACAATAAACCGCCCAGTAAGCAGCAGTATCAATTATGGAAGCGTAAACTCCGCCATGAAGCCCTCCAAAAGGATTAAGGTGCTTCATTTCCAAGTTTACCTCAACTCTGCAATATCCAATATCCAGCTTGCAGACTTCCATTGATAAAAGCCTAAAGTAAGGACCTTGATTAATTAACGTCAAAATGGCTTTTATGTGTTCAGGATTAAGCTTTTTCATAAGGATTGTTCCTTTCTGTACTTAACTATAAGCTTTGAATTATATAATTAATCTGGAATCCAAGCTGTACGATAAATTCGAATCTGCCACAGCTTAATCCCCCTATAAATGTCAATTCATCTTTCCATTAAGCATCCGACTAATAAACATCTAAGCATGTTTCAGCCATGTTAATTAGCCTATTACACAACCATTTTATCGACTCAACCTTAATAAATCAATGCTGCCACACAACCCCGGCAAAATCAAAAAACATCTAAATCGACCACTCACGAACACCTGTAATCTAAGCTGCCCATTCGTTAAGCACCGACGTCTAAATTGCTCTGTCGCAAGCGTTTGAGCCTATTTTGATGTGTTTCCATGAAGCAAATAAATCACGATTCTTCAGGCTCCGATTTCAAACACAAAAACATACAAATGGCTTATATACTGGGCTTTTCACATCCCTACTCTTTTACCCTTGACATCAAGACAACACACTCAACGTGGCACGATAGGCTCACCTTGATGTCTGGTCTGTGTTTTTCGATTTGTCTGTTCGCGGGAATAGGTCGATAGTGGTTTTTGGGGGTGTTATCCGTTCGAGGGAACAGTTCTACTGTTTTTATCTGTTCGGGGGAACAAGTCGATACAGTTCCTTAATAGAATGCAATTTTCTTATATTTAATCTTATGCTCATTCAACGCATCTTCAAAAGCGAATAAGTTTGTTTTAGTCTTCAAAAAACCTTGAAAAGCTTCGGTGGCTGCCGATGCGTCATTAATGCATAAGACTTCGGTCAGAAATTTTCTCCAATCTGCTGCGAGCAGCTCATAGTGAAAATCATCGGTTGTTTCGAAGTCAACAGTTACACCGACCACAGCGCCTGCATTATCCGACCATATCCGATAATCAACGGTATCTGATACCTTAATTCTGTTACCGCTGCTATATCCCTGCTTTAACCAATTATCGCTATGCATCGCTATTGCTCCTGTATCTTTCACAAGCGAGGCACAAATCTCGCTTCTTTTTTATTGTTTCAATATCCATCAGCTTAGGCAACCCATCGTTCGGCATCCAACCGTGTTTCGATCTCGTTTAGCTAATCAGCTTATCTTATCTCCTGATAAATCCCTAATAACGCGAATGTCGATAGCAATAGGTACGATTTTTATGCGCCATACGGCTCCTATCACATCAATCGTCGAATATTGCTTCAATATCCTCGATTTCGTCTATCCAACTTAATTTGTCGCTTTCCTTATCAAGGGCAGCCTTTAGCTTTTTCTGCTCCGACTTCGTAGTCGGAACTATCTTAGTACCCCCATACCAGGTCTTTACAACTTTGTGGTAAATGTCTGCAGTCAGCGGCTTTATTTTCTTTTTAAACAAGACATCCCTCCTCATAAGACGAGAAAACTATCTATATAACATTTCCATATTATAAGATTTGATTTTTTTATCTGTTTGCATACCACAAGAAATGGTCAAACTTTCTTCTTCTGAATGGTATGTGGATATCATTTTTATCGAGGTATTCTCCAATACAGTTATTGAATTTTGCATAGTTGTAAGTAATCCTCCAGCTATCTATTTTGTTTGAGGTAAGCCCTTCAATATATTTAGGCAGTGTTTTCCTGACAATGCCATCGAATATCGAATAATCGTCACGCTCATAAATCTCAACGTTATGATATGTACAGTATTTTGAAGCAAATGAAAACAAATTTATTGCGCCTGTATTTTTCGCAATTATATTTACGAGGAACGGGGCACCTTTGGCAAGGCGTTCATCAAAGCCATCAATCTTCAGAATAAAATCTGCAAGGTCATATAACGATAGCTGACTTTTGTACAGTGATAGATGCGTGGAGTTCGTAACATCAATAATAGCAATTTTCATGGCGATTACATTTAGATCATCATTCGCAGGATAAGCATTTAGCACATCATGAATAATCAAACCTTCTTTTCCATAGTTTCCGCTTGATACAACGAGACGGTTTTGTTCCTCAATATTTTCAGCGGATATTTCAAGAAAGGATGAAGCTGTGATGGTTTCATTTTCATCCGAAGTCACAGTGTCGGATGCCACATCCATGTTTAGCACCCTATTAATGCACCAATGTGTAGTCGCAGAATCTATCGGAGTAATCCCGTTATCCGTCAGATACGATTTTAATAAACCGAGTTGCTTGCCACTGGGGATCTCACCGCTTGATGCAATTACAATATGGGGCTGCCGATAATCAGCAACCTCGTTATAACCATACACATTGTATTCCACGCCATTTATAGTTATTGTTTTCATAAAGCGGACATTCACCCCCAGTCAGTTAAATTCTACACATTGGATTCTTCGGTATTTATAACCCAAGCAACTGCTGTTTCTTCGCATCAAACTCATCTTGCGTTATAATATCAGCGTCTAAAAGCTGTTTAAATTTCACTATTTCATCAGCAGCAGAAGCATTCGATTGATTGGCAGTTTGCGATGCCACCTCAGATTGGTATGAATCAGCGATAATTTGCAACGCAGAAAGGCACTCCTGCACAGAGGCTTGGGCTGCTTTATACACAAAGCCTTTTGTCTTTGTTTCAGTCATAATTAATGGAATATAAACCATCGAACAGTGACAATTACGTAGCGTTATTTTTAAGCGCATTGAAGTGCAGATACCCTTGCTTTTTTTGCCGCCAGTAACGCCTCCAACAATAGCGCCAACACCGCCAAACAAAAGTCCTCCTGCAACGGCTCTGCCTAATCCGCCTTTTGTTATGGTTTCACCGTCTTCTAAAAGCTCAAAGTTCAGCAAATTGGAGAATTCGAAAATACTGCCGCCAGCCTTAAATGCTTTATGTGTATCATCAATTTGCAAGTATAAAGAAGATACCGAATATAGCATATGTAAGTGTATGTATGAGGGTGAAGCGTAATGTAAAAGTTAGAATTTCAAGCATTTTGTTTTGTGATTTCATATTGTACTCCCTTCTACACCCAATAACATTAACCAACTTCTTCTCCATAAAAAGCAACTAATGACTCCCTAACTCTCGGAATCTTGTCTTTTCAAAAACACTCTTTTCCATCACCCCCTCCTATATTTTAACACAAATGCCCCTGGTTTTTAATACCTATGCAACCATTTTAACCTCGTTTTTGGCTGTAAAAACAGTCATTTTTATAGCGACATCCAACCCGACCACACAACCTCAAAAATATCTGAATAAACATCTAACCTGACCACTTAACTATCAAATACGACCTTTATGGACTTGTTTCCGCGAAGCGAAAAAATCATGTTTTTCGCTCAATGGGTTTCATGCCCATATGTGCTAAAAGCCTTGATATATAAGGGTTTTCAGCTAAATCAATCTTTTACCCTTGTTATCAATATGACCGTCTCCACATGGCACGATAGCATCAGGTTGATGTCTGGTATGTATTTTTCGTTTTGTCAGTTCGAGGGAATAGGTCTATAGTGGTTTTTATGAAATTGTCCGTTCTTGGAAACATGTCAACAGTATTTTGTAGCTTTAGTCAGTTCTCGGAAACAAGTCAATAAACAAACCGCCAGTATTTCATAAAAGGTCCAAAACTCGAGAATTTTTATTTACACCAACTGCTTTGCTCATAAAGTCGCAAATGTGATCCGGAGTAAAGGCCTGGTTCTTGTCTGATTTTCCTACATACTTATTGAAGGTCGTAAAGAACAGGTTAAGCAAATCTTGACCTGCTGTGTTTTTATCGTTGATATAGGGAACAACATTTTCATCGATATAGCTAAGGATAGCTTTCAATTCTGCATATGTCAGACTTGCAATATCTTGATCATCCAATACTTTGTTGTTAAGAATCGCAAGTTTGCTGGCTTTATTTATACTTCCACTTTTTGTAAGTAGACCTTCTAAAATGTCTTTTATGCCACGCAAAACGACCTGCTCCGGAGAAAGCTTTTTCCCTGTAGAAGGATTTATTGTCTCCTTGACGTCCTTATATATAAGTCCATTTTTTAGAGCAAGGAGGCAGGTGCCTACAAACTGACTTCTTAATTTCTCATTAATTCCATCAGAACATATGGATTTTTTCTGGACAAATAAACAACCGTCTCCACATGCCTTGTTGCTGCAATTCTGATGACCATCGAGCCCGGTCCCCCCCCTTGGCAGGAGAGTTATATTGTTTCTGCCTTTAATTCCGAAACTTGCTGCCTAAATCTGTTGAGGCCTTGTGACAGGTGTTTATTTGTGTTCAGTTAACTGTTTTAATTTTGTATTCGCCTCCGAATATGCTATCTGCAATATTTACCTTTCACTTGGTCAAAAATATTCTTCGGCATCAAATAAACGTTGGTGCGGCTGCGGGTCAGGGCAACATACAGCTTGTTTCTTGTTGTCGGAGCTATGCAATCATGCTCGAAACCATTCTCCATCAAATTGGATGTATCTCCAGTTAAAATTACACATGTTTTCTCATATGTATCGCCTTTGGAATAGCTCCAATTGAAACATGTAAAGAGGTACTTTCCCGAATCTCGTAATAATAGTTTGCAAATGCTGTCATCGCACAAAATGCGTTCGGCCTCTGCTATATCTGAAACTGTGGTCACTTCACCAGCATGATCGTCATATGATTCTATTTCAATACCCATCTTGGCCTTTACAAAATCGCAGACAGGTTTTGAGCAACGTCTTGATTTGCTGAGTTCGGTTTCATCGACAGTAACGCCAAGTCCCTCAATTATCCTTTTATATTCCTGATAGGTTTTTGGCCTCTTTGCCGTTCCGAAAGGCTTTCCGGTATTGTTGTCTCCGCTTACCGAGTGCTGATAATAATCTCCAGCCAATAAAATGTCTCCGTTAAAGCCCTGTATTATTGCGGACAACAACTCATATTCTTCATTCCGGTAATCCTGATACTCATCAATGAAAATAGCGTCATAAAACTTATTCGTCCTATTAAGCACAGCCGGCAGTAAGGTGCCGCTATTTTTCAATATTAATTTGGCCATGAGCGAGCAGTAATATTTTCTCCGTGGGATATAGTGCTTCAACCTGTTGTCCTTGACATACATAACATTGTATTTCGTGCCATTCATAGGCTTAGGCGGCGACAGGAACATTACGCCCTCACAACTAAAAGGCTGCGCTCCATATAAGCTGCAAATCCGCCTATGGTATGGCTGGATGCAATCCCCGAAGATAAAACCATGAAATGTAGATACAATTGTATTTTCTGGGAGGAAACCAAAGCGCTCTAGCAATTCACGATGAATGTTTTTAATATTCTCATGTGTAAACGCTAAAATTAGATTCCGTTTTTCAGGATCTATAGAACTGCATATCAAATATGTCTTGCCGGAGCCGGCAACAGCCATTACTAACTTCTTATCCATTTAAATGCGTCCTTAACATACTGGGGGCATTGAAGTTCTCCAGTCTTTGGCAGTAGCTGGTAAGCAGTCTCAACTTTGCTATTCAGCATCTTTCCTAAGTAGCGCCCATAATCTCTTCCATGAAAAAGATACTGTGCCCCAGCCCGAAGTGTAATGAGCCCTTCAATTAAGGCTTTATTTAACGAAAAAATATTGGCTTCCCATGTCCAGCCATCAGCACCCGTGTCGCCTGACATAAAGACATGTGACCGGGCATTCCCTGCATTGTATGTAGTCATGTAGTCAAGGTTTTCGGGCTTGGCATCGTTATCCGTAATGACCGCAACCTTATGATTCGTTTGCTTTGCAATTTCAAGATATTGTTTGTATGAAAGGCCGTCACACGAAATAATATCAATTTTGTCTGCCTGAAGACTTGATTCCGGATAGATGGATTTATATAGCTCCGGTAGCATCAAATATTCTGTTGCCCCTTCAACGAGTATGGATTTTTCCGCAAGGAGAAACTGCAGCAAATTACTGTTGTCGAGCTTGGAAAAATAATCAGCCGCAGCATCCGGAATATTAGACAGGCTGGTGCCTTTGTTGTTATTTATCCAAATGACGTTCTTTAATCCGAGGCTGGTAACGATTAAGCTATTGTGCGTGGTTACAATTAGCTGCTTATTCTCATGGTTTTCACTAATATCATTAATCATCTTTCGTAGGGTAGTGTGGCTCAAGTGATTTTCTGGTTCTTCAATAGTAATGACTTCTGTCCGCTCCTTGGCCTTGTCAAGCGCAATTTGCGTCTTAATAAGGTTCTCTCTACCTTTCCCTTTATTCTCAAGCGCTATGCCGTTTTCGGTAATTGCGAGCACATTCTCTAAAATAATCCGCTTGTTGTCAACAGCAAACTTCTTGTCGGCATCGATGTCGTCTAAAGCAACGGCTCCGAAGGCGCCTTTTACTTGATCGCGAAAATCATTCTTGTATTTGAGTTTGTCGCTTTCTGAATATGTATTGTTGAATATTCTTTTGTTGTAATAATTAAACGACGAGGCAGAGGTCTGCTCCGAAGTATTTATTGCCAGATATTTTACGGGGCTCTTCAGCGACAGGAACGGTCCACCGCCAAAAGTTCTCCACGAAAAATCATAGTATTCGAATGGAACCAGCCCGTTATTGATATTTATTAGCAAGCTTGATGTGTATTCTTCGTTAAATTTACATTGAAACGAAACGCCATATAAATCATCACGTGAGTCTATAAGTTCATACTCCTGCCCGAAATAATCTGATTGGGCGGGCAGGTCAGACAATTCAAATTCTATCTCTATAACAAGCTTAGGAAGTGTATCTACCGAAGGCGCAGCATAGAATTCATCTAGCAATTCGTGATTTATCAGCTCTTCAATTATACTTTTGTCTGCTGTCCTATACCACTGGTTTAGAGCAATGTTTATTGCTTCTATTACAGTAGTTTTCCCCGACTCGTTTTCACCGATAATGATATTCAACCCATCATGAAAAGCCAGCTGGAAGTCCTTGAATTTCTTAAAGCCATGAATGGCAATCTGCTTGATGCTGCCCATGTTTTCACCTCTATTTTTCAATTGCTTTTAATATATCGTGCAATATTATTCCTCTATATTTCATCTTTTCTTAATAATTATAAAATTCTTTTACTATTTATATATCTATGGCTTAAGCTATGCCAGAATTGAATCTAATAAATCATTTATTATTTTGCTTGTCAATTTTACCTTTGGATTATCTATTGTAATGCCTTGTTGAGCTAATTGGGAAAATAGATTGAAATCAAAATTAGATTTTTGAATATGATTATGATACTTTTTAAAGTCTAAACTCTTGAACTTTTCTTTATCAAAAGTACGATAAAGTATATGTGCAACAACCCCCTTAAAAATCATACTTTTTATTTCTTCTTGATCTCTGAAATTTCTTGATAGAATAACCATATATTTAAAGGCGACATCAAATCGTATGTATGGATTTAGTTGATATTCAGTACAAATGAGAAGAATATCAAATGCTTGTGATAAGTAGCTAAAAAGTGCAAACCAAAATATTTCTGCATCATTTGTTTCTTTTGATAAAGGAAGCATTGTGGTACTTTTATATTCAGCAAACCTATCTTCTAAAGCAACTGATAAATCTTCATCTTCTGTGAAAACAATACTCCGATCAATGCCTGGACGCAAATATTTTTTAATATCATTAATAGAACGAAACTTCTGCTTATATTCTTCAAAGTTGTATTCCTTATCAAACAAACTTAAAAATGCCTGCATCCCTGCCTTATACGCTAACTGGTTAGAATCCCTCGAAAAATATCTTATTGGTAAAATATAAATAATTTCTTCAGCAATATCAAGGATTCTAAGATTGTCTGTAATTGTATCTATTACTTGCTGTCTAATTTTTTCATCAAAATCCATATTTGGTGTCTTCCCAACTATATTTGCATATTGATAAATTGGATCATCCCAAATATGAAATTTCCCTAAAGCAACAAAGGGATAATGCTCAAAATCCTCAATATCCAGTATTGTAGCAGCGGTAAATACGTACGCCTCATACGGTTGTACAAAATTCCTTAAAGCAAATTCAACCAGTTTCCTATTTCTTTCCCAAAAAACTTTAATCTCATCAATTATGGCCATTGAATCCGTTTTAAATATATTGTCTTTAGCCTTTAAAAGCACTTCTTTATAGTCTGTTTGTAATTCCTTAAGCTCCTCCTTTAGCAAATGAAATTTCATGCCTATATACCCTCCATTTTTAAATGCGCAGGGCATCCATAATTATCTTCAAGTATGGCAAGTATTTTATCCATTATATCAAAGGAGTCTTTCCAAACACTCTTTAAGATTTGTTTATTTTCAATATCAGGAACACAATGGTATTGATGCGCTGGTGAACTACATTTAATTAAAGAACTCTCTCTAATTGCCCCCCAAAGTCCATGCTCAAAAGCAGAATCATAATCATAATAAAAACCGAATAACTCTTTTTCGTCAACACTGATTGCCTTTTCCCTAACATTCTTTTTATCGAAATAAGTAGTGTCCATATCAATAAACTCTTTATTTTTATATTCGTTAACGAGGATATCCATATATTTAACTTGAACATGACTATCTGTAAGTTCTTTTCCGCTTTCCTTAATACGTTCTACAATCAATTTATATTGTCCTATACCATAATACTGATATTCCGTCCAGATATCCTTATGGTTTCCTTCTTCCTTAAGTAAATATTTCATCATAATGTAATTTTCTATAAGCCCTCTAGCAATGCTTCTCCCTGAAATGGTGTGAAACAGTTTGTGTTCAACTAATTCTAATATACGCTTATATGAATAAGTTGCTATTGCCAGCAAAACAAGCATTTTGTTGTCTAAAGGTCTAGTAATAGTCAATAATTCAGAATAATAACTAAGAACAGCTTTTATATGAGCGACATATTCTTGTGTATCAGGAATATCATCGGCCATGTCTACGTAAAACAATTCGCAATCGCTCATTCTGCTCACCTCTTCCCAAAATAGATTTAAATAATTCTCGTTATATGGTTCTATTGCCATTTGCACCATTTCGCTTGAACGAATGGTAGGGCGTATCATTTTCATTTTCTCATCAGCATGCGATAAACGAGGATATTCCAAAATCAAATCTAATATTTCTTTAGGCATATGTAACCTATCTGAAAGCAGTTCAAAATATAACACAACAAATCGTATATCGGTAGAAAAATGCGTTTGATGATCACTAGTTTTTTCCATCACAGCAGATATCTTTTTTATGCGATCATCAACAAGAGAACTTGGAATGCAGAAATAACTGGAGAAACATGGATATTTGCTATAGGTGAAAATAGCCGTTAAAGATACCATTACATCTGGTGAAATGGTGTTTAAGATAAAACCATAAAATTCCTGTTGCACCTCATTATCTAGTTCAAGTATTTTTGATAAACGTGGCGTAGTAAGGCGTGGAGCTAATTGGTGAAGCTTTTTAATTATTACATAACATTTAGCAAGTCCATCTTTCCTGCCATAATAATCTAAAATTAAAGCTAACCAAATATACTCTGGAAGTCGCCCATAATACCATGATTCCTCTTTACCCAACTCTGACATAATTTCGTTAATTGGGGTAATAAATTTACCTTTTTTAAACTTATGATCTGAAAGCTTACTATGCTCCATAATCCATCATCCCTTACATCCTAGTAATAGAACTAATATTTACTTTTCAAGCCGTTTAATGGTGTCCATATCTATTTTCTGTATCGCCTCTAGTTGACGGATGGCTAACCTATTCAAAAGCAGTGCCTCTCTGGTTGAGATTTACCCTGCTCAATTAAAATCGCATTATAGCTTTCCATGTTAGCCAACACCAACAATTGATTCAATGTTGTATGATCTCTAATGTTTCCGCTTCTATCTGGATTTTCTTCGCGCCGTTGTTTAGAAGTTATTCCAAATAAAGCTATATTTAAAACATCGGCTTCGCTGGCATAAGTTATAGATATTTGATACGGTGTCAATTCAGGAGGAATCAGGTTTTCTTTGATAGCATCGGTATGAATTTTATAATTCAATTTTGAAATTTCACGATTGAGATTCCATACCAGTGAAAGCCGACTGCTCTCATCGTTTTTCAGTCTCTTATAGTCTTTAATTCTGTAGAGTTTAAACTCTGCAGAAATCCAAGAAGCAAATTCAAAAGCAATATCAGAATGTGCAAAGGTACCACCATCTCGGCCTGATTTAGAAACTATACCAATTGCGTTCGTGCTTTCAATCCACTTTTAAAGCGACAATGTAAAAGCATTTGAACCCGCTTGAATTCTCAAGGAGTCGAATTTGACCCCTTTAAATTTTACATTATACAATTGTTCCCAAAGACCCAAAAATTCTATAGTATCTTTACTTCTTATCCAATTCTTTATAACGTCTTTAGGTTCATCGCTTTTATAACGTGCAATATCCTTAAGTGAAATAAATTCATTTTGAAAGTCTTAAGTATAAATTGCAATATCCATACCTTTAGCATGAATTGTCTCTTTTACAGGTTTCTTCACCATTATATATCATCCTCTTTCATTAGCACCTAAATCTCTGAATAATCGCTTTAATCATTTTTATTATACTGTATTCTACCAATATATGCATTACTAGAATGATATTTTTTCTTGTGTCCCATCTGTTAGTATTATCAGGATGAAGGCATCAAAAACCTGAATTTTATCAACCTCATCCCTGATAATGGCTTCATCATTAGTACCGTTACAAACCAACTCCGCAAGCTGCTCTTTTAACCACTCTTCATTTATTGTAGGAGATAGAAAACATTCATTTTTGCCCTTTTCGATTCTTATTGCACACCTCCAAACCACCTTGCCTCTTTCCGTTCTTCGCCTATACGATGCGCCACAATCGCCGCACACAAGTAAATTCCCCAGAAAGTATTTACTATTATATTTTCTCCCACTGGTTTCTATCGTCCCATCTTCTCTGTTGACAATCCTTGCACGCTTGGCCATTTCCTCCTGCACTTTATCGAATACTTCGGCAGTAACAATAGCGGGATGGCTGTCTTTCACATAATACTTGTTTCGCTGCCCAAAATTTTTACTTTTCTTACCGGTCATAAAATCTTCGGTAAAGGTCTTTTGTAGCATCGTATCCCCACGGTATTTTTCGTTGGTCAACATCCTTTGAATCGTTTTAGCATCCCAAGTATCCTTACCCGTTACTGTTTTAATCCCCTGGGATTCCAGATAAGCTTTAATTTGTCCCAATGACAGACTCTGCAAATATAAGCTAAATATTTTTCTAACTACTTCTGCCTGTTCAGATACAATTACAATCTCACCTTCAACGCAAGTGTAGCCCATGAAATTCTTATACTTCGTAAAGATATCTCCCTTCTCGAACTTCCGCTGAAATCCCCACTGAATATTTTCACTGGTGTTCCGGCTTTCGTCCTGTGCCAGCATTCCTCGTAGTGTAATTTCAAATTCCTTATCCTCATTAATTGAATCCAGGTTCTCATTCTCAAAATGCATATTAATCCCTCGCTCTCTTAAAAGTCTTATAATTTTCAAAACCTCCAGCGTATCTCTTGATACCCTGCTAATTGACTTTGTGATAATGTAATCGATTTTGCCTTTAGCCGCCTTCTTTAACATTTTTTCCAATTCACCTCTGCCACTTCGGCGAAGCCCACTTTCAATATCATAATAAATACCGGCAAACAGCCAGTTGGGATGGCTTTTAATCATCTTCGTGTATGCACTTATCTGAATGTCAAGACTGCGCAGCTGCTCCGGTCCGGATGTACTGACCCGGCAATAGGCGGCAACTCTAAGCTTTTTATTTTCTTTGGGTTTAGGCGGTATAATCCTTGCATTTTTCATTGTCCTTCACATCTATATAAAATGAGATACCCCTTAATATTCTACCAAAAAGAAAAGACGTGAGGAAGTTCACTCACGTCAAAGTATATTTCTTATTTCAATCTCGTTAAGCCTTGCAACATCAGCGTTCAACACGTTGCAACAGGATTATGGCTTCCACATGCTCCAGCTAGGGAAACATATCAAAAATGTCTTTTGTTGTTTTTATACTTTTTAACGATAAATCTTTAATGCCTATCAAAGGGGTGCAAATTTTGCCGGAAAGAACTTTACGACATTGAAAAACCTGAAGCGAGTATTTCCACAAACAAAAATAAGGTTGTTTTTATTATTTGGTGGAGGAAGAGAGACCGCCAATATATCCAACTTATCATCAATTAAATCTTGAATAGCATCTACCACAGGTAAAAGCTGATTCCGTCTCGGTAGCCAAAAACGCTTTGAAGGTTCACGGTTCAATTCTATATATTGCATATAAGAATCAAATCTCAACCCACGAGCTTCGAGTAATAATGTTTCCCGAAAAAGTTCGCTCAGTTTTTCCGCAATTTTAACTTTATTGAAAATACCTTCCGTGCAACATTCTTTTAGCAAGTTCGTAGCTTTATATTTCTCATCTACATCTGAAATGTTTTCGCATACAGCATATAAAGCATTATAGTGAGAAAACTCATTAGGCTCTTCGTTTATTTTCGCAATTATGTTTGAGACTATCTCGTTGTAATCCATTACTATACCTCCTATAAAAATAAAAAGGACTACCCATAGGCAGTCCCTGTTGACTGTAACCTCTCATCCG